>Ga0137410_10002634_pt1 | contig 12208 bp, 7 predicted proteins | sample CZODoug1_16funga_FD_108878 | JGI IMG/M metagenome (GOLD analysis project Ga0137410, IMG submission 108878) | Vadose zone soil fungal communities from Angelo Coast Range Reserve, California, USA - CZODoug1_16fungal (Illumina Assembly) | ecosystem: Environmental > Terrestrial > Soil > Vadose zone... | reverse complement strand
GGGGGGGAAGTTGGGCTGGATGGCAATTGCTTTCTCGTAGGAAGATTGGGCGGCTGCCGGGTTATTTGCCGCTGACAACAGACCGAGTTGATAGTGAGCCCGGTAATTTTGCGGATTGCTTTGCAAAGCTTTTTTCAGCCACGTTTGGGCATCATCCGGGTGGCCGAGTTTGGCGAGCGCGCGGGCCAAGCCGGTCATGGCGTTGTCAAAATTTGGATTCAGTCCGAGGCAGCGTTGCAACTGATCGGCCGCATTGGCCCAGTCCTGACGACGCAAAGCAGACTCGCCCAATAGAAAAGGAATCACATACATTTTCGGATCGCGCTCCTGCACTTCCGTCAGCAGCGATTCCGCATATTCTGTATCGCCACGTTGAAATGCGTCTTGCGCTTTCAGGATGGCGTTGAACTCCCAGAGTTTGTCTTTGGGATCGGCCAGGCCAGACTTAAGCTGTTCGGACGAAACGGTGGCGCGAAAACCAAAGTAGCCGAGAGCCCTCAGCTTTTCCTGCGCGTCGGGGCTCAGGTTGCCGGCGCTGGCGTCCGCGCGCTTGAAGGGATTGCTTGTGAGGCGCTGCTCCAACTTCTCTTTTAAAACGGCGACGGTTGCGGGTTGCTGTGCGGCCAGGTTGCGGGTTTCTCCGGGATCAGCGTCCAAGTCGTACAACTCTGGTTGGGGCGCCTCGATGTAGTGAAAGTGGTCGCTCTCCACTGCGTGCAAGGGGTTCCATCCGAAGGAACTGAATGGGTAAAACGTTTCGCTGTAAGCAGGGTCTGCGCCGGGGTCTCCGCCAAACAGTCCTTTCGTCTGGAACTGACCGTTGATCTGGTCTTTCACCCCAGCCAACTGCATGAGAGACGGGGCAACGGCCGCAGTCTCCACGGGATTGCGACGGCGCCCCGCTGGAATGCCCCTTCCAGCAGGCGGTTTCACGATCAACGGCACGTGCACGGTCGCGTTGTAGATGAAAAATCCGTGCTCGTCTTCGCCATGCTCTCCCAGAGATTCGCCGTGGTCGCTGGTGGCTACGATTACAGAGGAGTCGTAAAGTTTGCTCTGTTGGAGCCATGCGATGAGCTTACCGAGTTCATGATCGGCGTATGCGATTTCTCCGTCGTAGAGGTGGCCTTTGTAGTCGGTAGTGTAAGGTTCCGGCGGATCGTAGGGATTGTGCGGATCATAGAGATGCAGCCACAGAAAGAACGGGCGCCGCGGGGTTTTCTTCAGCCATGCCAGCGCGTGTGCCACACTCTCTTCGGCACGGCGGTCCACCAGTCCGATGTCTTTTTTCTGAAAGGTCTCGGCAGAAAAGGCGTCGTCGTAGAAATCGAAACCGCGTCCCAGTCCCCAACTGCGATCGAGTACGAAGGCACTCACGACCGCTCCGGTCGAGTATCCGGCTTGCTTGAAGGCCTGGGCTACGGAGCGGAATTGCGGTGCGAGCGGCTGCCCGGTGAAGTCCTGCACTCCGTTCTGGAAAGGATATGTGCCGGTCAAGATCACGGCGTGGGATGGCCATGTGAGCGGGACTTGCGAAATCGCGCGTTCAAATACGATCCCATCGTGGGCGAGTCCATCGAGCGTTGGGGTCTTCACGGACTGCGCGCCGTAGCAGCCCACGTGGTCGGCGCGCAGAGTGTCGATGGTGATCAGAATGACGTTCGGTCGAAGTGGTGATTTGGCAGGGGTCGGCTTTCCGGCCGGTTCCGCGGAGGCTGCTATGGAGAGCAGCGCGGTAGCGAGAACAGAAACTCTCGGCGTCCGGAATAAGTGAGGTCGCTGAAACATGGATCTATCGCGGCGTCTGCTGCGCGCGGCGCATTTCCTGTTCGGCTTCGGCATTGAGGCCCTTGGCAGCAAGGGCTTTGGCTAACGACTCGTGGACATTCGGTTCCTGCGGCGCCAACTCTACCGCGCGACGCAGTTCCACAAGTGCTTCGTCAAGTTTGTCCTGATAGAGGAGGGTTTCACCCAGGGCACGATGACTGCGCGCCAACTCCGGATTGACTGCTATTGATCGTCGAAACGCCTCGGCTGCTGCCTGCAAGTCTTTATTCTGGATGTACGCCACTCCCAGATTGTAAGCAGCTTCGAAGTTAGTGGAGTCAAGTTGCAGGGCGCGTTGCAAGGTTATGATGGCTGAATCGATTTGTCCGGCGCGGGCTTGCGCCATACCCAGATTAAAGACTGCGAGCGCGTAGTCAGGACTCAACTGGACGGTCTTCTGTAGTTCTTCCACTGCTTCGAGAAACATTTTGCTGCGATAGTAGTTCAAGCCCTGAAGGTAGTGAGCAGACACAGACTGAGGGTCTGTCTTCAGAGCTGCTTTGAGTTTTCCAATCGAGTCCGGATAGCGGCCGTGCTGGCTGTCGGCGATGGCGTCGGCGATGAGTTCGTAGGTCGCAATGCGATCTTTGGGATCGGGTAAGTTGCGGTTAGTGATGGAGGGATCGCCTCCACCAGAAAATCCCGCATAACCGAGCGCCTTCAATCGCTCCATAAGAGCGGGATCAAGGCCAGTCTTCTCGGCTAGTTCCTTGCCGGCGCTGTTGTCGCGGATGAGAGTCTTGAGTTGCGCGCGCATCTCCTCGGCAACGGCTTTCTTGTCAGCAAACAAATCGTGCAGTTCGCCGGGATCTTTTAGCAGGTCGTAAAGTTCGGGGCGCGGAGCGTCGATGAAGTGATACTTCGCGTTTTCCGCTCCCCGGAGTTCGCTCCAGTTAAAGTGAATCCTCGGAAGAAAAGTTTCGCCGTAGACGGTCCGCTCGCGGTTTCCTTTTTCTCCACGAAGTATTGGAAGCAGGCTCCGTCCCTGTACTTGGGAAGGAATATCCAGACCGACAGCTGACAAGACGGTTGGCATCAGGTCGACGAGCGAGACAGGATCATCCACCGTCAGCGCGAGCGATTTTCCCGGCAGGCGAACGATCAGCGGCACGTGCATGGTGGCGTTGTAGATGAAGAAACCGTGCGTTTTTTCGCCGTGTTCCCCCAGGCTTTCGCCGTGGTCTCCGCTGAGGACAATCACCGTGTTTTGATAGAGGCCCTTATCTTTGAGAAAGTGGAGAAGGCGTCCCACTTGCTCGTCAGCGAAGGCGATTTCACCGTCATACGGACGATCCGCGTACTCGCGGCTGTAGGGCTCGGGCGGGCGATACGGATAGTGCGGATCGTACAGGTGCATCCACACGAAGAATTTCTTGTCGGAATTTTTACCGAGCCAGTCCAGGACTTGGTCGGCAACTACATTGCCCGGACGCTCCATCTCGTCCAGGTTTGCTTCCTCGAGTCGGCTGAAGTCAAAATGGTCGTAGTAGAAATCGAATCCCTGGTTCAGTCCGAATCTGGAATCGAGGACTGCCGAGGCGACCACAGCTCCGGTTACGTAACCGGATTGTTTGAGGACGGTCGCTAATGTGGGTTGTTGCGGACTGAGTTTGTTGCCGCTGAAATCGTGCATCCCGCTCAGCATCGGGTAGGTTCCCGTTAGCATTGCAGTGTGCGAGGGCAGCGTTACAGGCACGGCAGTAAAGGCTCGGGCGAACCGGGCTCCGTCGGCGGCCAGGGCGTCGATGTTGGGAGTCTTAATTTGCTGGTAGCCATAGCAGCCGAGGTGGTCCGCGCGCAGGGTATCGATGGTGATCAGGACGACGTTGGGAGCGGACTTTTCAGGCGTTTGCGCGATGGCTTGGGCCACGCTGAGGGCGATCAAAAAAAATACAATTCGCCGGAGAGAAAGCGGCATCGGAGAGTTTTCATTATCTCACAGAAGGCGCTCCTACCCGCTCCCACAGCGGTCGAAAGACTATGATAGGCTGGCCTTGATGAGGCGATTTGCCTTGGGTTTATGGATTCTCGCGCTGCTCAGCCCGGTCTGGGGACAGGCCGCAGCGCCGCGTCGCGCTTCTCCGGACGTGTTTCTTGTGACCATCGACACGCTGCGCGCCGATCATGTCGGCTGCTACGGATACAAGCAAATCGAAACGCCGGCGCTGGACTCGCTGGCTGCGGACGGGGTTCGATTTACGCACGCATTTACGCACAGTCCGATCACGAACACTTCGCACACGACGATCCTGACGGGGCTTCTGCCGAGCGTACACGGGGTGACGGATTTTGGAGTTCCGCTTGCCGCCCAGCACAAGACATCGGCGGAACTGCTCAAGAAGAAGGGCTATCAGACTGCCGCCTTCATCGGTGCGGTCATTCTTGATAGCAGCACTTTGGCTCCGGGACTTGATCGAGGTTTCGATTTCTACGACAACTTCCCGGCCAAGACCAACAGCAAAGAACGCTTCGGACGAGTGGAACGACGCGGCATGGAAGTGGTGCAGCACGCCGAAGGCTGGCTGGAGAAGCATCGCACTGGATCACGATTTGTCTGGGTGCATCTTTTCGATCCACATGATCCCTACGAGCCGCCGCCACCTTATTCGGAGAAATACAAGAATCCCTACGACGGCGAGATTGCTTACGCGGACTCGGCACTGGGAAACTTCATTGCCTTCCTGAAGAAGAGTGGTGCTTATCCGAATGCAATCGTCATCGTTGTCGGCGATCACGGCGAGGGATTGGGTGAGCACGGAGAGGAAACGCACGGCCTCTTCCTCTACGACTCGACGCTGCATGTGCCGATGATCCTCAAGATGGCGAGTGTTGCTCACCGTGGGGTTGTGATCGACGCACAGGTTCGAACAACAGATATTCTGCCGACGATTCTTTCACTCACTAACACTCCAGTGCCGGCGGAATTGAATGGCGCGTCGATGGTCCCGCTGATCCAACAGCAGGTTGTGAACCACGATCTTTTGGCGGAAACGGATTATCCGCTGCGCTTCGAGTGGGCTCCGTTAAAGGCGTTGCGCGCGCGAAACGTGAAGTTGATTGAGGCGCCGCGGCCGGAATTGTACGACCTGAAGTCCGATCCGGGGGAGTTGAAGAATCTCTACGCCGCGGATAACGCTCAGGCCAAAAGCATGCAGGCCGAACTGACAAAGTGGAAGGCGAAGGCCGGAGCCGACGCGTCAGAAAAAGCGGGAGCAGCGCTTTCCGACCCGAAAGACAAAATTGAAGTGCAGAATTTGCTGCATCGAAGCATGCTCGCCTCCGACGACAATCGTTCCGCCGACGCTCGCGGCTTTCTCGAAAAAGCGCTGGAGCTTGATCCCGCATCCCCGACTACGCTGCGTCAACTCGGCGAAAACGAGTTGGCGGCAGGAGATTTTGCAAAAGCCGCGGTTCATCTCAAGAAGGCCCGTGAGGTGCGTCCAGAAGATTCGACGGCGGCATTTGAGCTTGGCCAGGCGCTGGAAAAATCTCGCGATTTTGCTGGAGCTCGTGATGCCCTAGAGGCCAGCCTGAAGATGGTTCCCAGCCAGATGCCGGCCCGGTTGCTTCTCGGCCGTGTCTACCTTGAACTGAAGGATGCCAAGAACGCGCAGGATCAGTTTGAGGCTGCGTCGCTGGTAGATTCGAATAATGTGGAGGCTCGACTGGGGCTGGCGGAGGCGCAGATTCAGCAGTCCGACTTTGCTGGGGCGTTGCCGGATCTTGAGGCGTTGACTAAGAGCGATCCGGGAAATGCGCCGGCGCTGCGGCTGCTTGCGCGCGCTTACCGCGGGCTGGGGCGAGAGCCAGACGCGCAGCACGCGGAAGCTAAGGCCGAAACAGCAGAAAAAAAGTAACGTGGCGCGTGGCGAAGTCTTGGTTGCGCAAGCGCTCGTAAGCACAACGTCGCGCGCACACTCGGCATCGTAGATCGTAGAATGATGCGCAGTTTCGGTGTAAATGATGCGGTCACGATCGTCCGCACGGGAGGCCTCGCTTGAGCATTTCACGTAAGACCTTTGCTTGTGTGCTGGTGGTCGTAACCACGCTGCTGCTCGCCGCCTGCCCTCCCCGAATTTCAATCCGGGATATCAACCGCGATCCTGGGCGCTACGCGAATCGGGACATCAGCGTGGGAGGCCGGGTCTCGAATTCTTTCGGCGCGCTCGGCAACGGTGTTTACGAAATTGACGACGGCACCGGAACCATTTGGGTTTATAGCCAGGGCTATGGCGTTCCCGCGAGTGGAACAAAAGTTGGCGTGACCGGGCAAATCAGCCAGGGGTTCAGTTTTGGCGGCCGGTCGTTTGCCGTGATTCTGCGCGAGACTGACCGCCGCCACTGAGGACTCCGTATGGCACGGTTCCCTTCATCTTCGATGATGTGCGGTACTGGGCTAATCCGACCAGTATCTGATGTGCCGATTCACGATTCCTTCACATTTCCGCCCTATACTTGCCGGTCTTTTACTAGTTTCGTGAAGAATGGATGCACGTCTCCATGGTCCAATCACGGTCATCCTCCGCTGCAAAAGTAAAGCGAACTGCGAAGCCCTCCCGAACCCCGGAGCGCGGGAAGCGCGCTGGATCCGCGGACATGGCTGGCGACGAGCTGTCGGCCATGGTGCTGCGGGCCTGTGGGATTGCTCGCGATTCGGTCTTCAATGTCCGCGATTTTCTCGCCGATAGTTCGCGCATGGCGTTTCTCGCCATCAAAGAATGCGAAAAAGAATTGGACCAGATCGAACGCAAGATTGACGAGCATCTGCCGGACGCCATCACTCGGGTGGGCGAGGCCAAGGCTCGCCAGTTGCTGGCATGTCTGAAATTCATTACCGATTTGGAGCGCATTGGAGATCTTTCCTACAGCGCAGTGATGCAACTGCAATCGCGTCGGGACAAATTGCCGGCGCGAGATTCTCAGCAACTCATCGAAATGGCTACTTTGCTGCACGGCATGCTGGAGCAGGTACATCAGGGGTTTGAGAAACGCGAAGTGAGTTACGCTCGCACGGTGCTCCAAACCGATCCCGAAGTGGACCGGATATGCCACGCTTTGTTCCAGCGGCATTTGGCGGAGAGCGGTCCCAGTGACGGTCCTAAGCACTTCGACATTCTCCTGACGGCGCAGGCGTTGGAGCGCATCGGAGATCATGCCAAGAATCTGGCGGAGGAACTTTACAGTCTGGCGGAGGGTCGCTCGCTGCGGCACAATACCCGGAAACTGTCGCCCGGCTAGACCTGTGCAAAGCATTTGTAATTTCGCTTTCTATTCGCCACTTGGAGATTCTGGTCTTCCGCCCGTGGAGTCACCAAGAGGAAAATTAGTCTAGGTATTTTTTTTATGTAAGTTGCAGTTTTAATTAGACTTAACGACGCTAACGCTCGTCAGACTTTGTGCCAAAACCCGATCCCGCAGAGCTTTGTTATAATCGCCTTTGTCTTCGCCGGGGGGCGCTATCGTCTAGGGGTTAGGACGGAAGATTCTCAATCTTCAAACCCGGGTTCGATTCCCGGTAGCGCTACCAACCACCTATTGCTATCCCGGCTATTGATTGCATTCCCCCTTTGCGGCAAGCGCTGAGCGAATTTCTTGATTGTTCATGACTGTGGCGATTTTGTCCTTCATGTATTTCATCGAAATATCATGATGCTCTCGGTCGTAGGAATCGACACAGTCTGCTGCCACAATAATTTCCCAGTCTCGCTGGTAAGCATCAATCGCGGTCACCCGGACGCAGGCGTGCGTGTTAATTCCGGCGAGAATCAGCACGTCGGGTTTCAATCGATGGAGCATCTGGTCAAGATCTGTGCCAAAGAAGGCGCTGTACCGCTTCTTAATCACTACAGGGTCTGATGGAGCGACTGCCAGATCCGAAGCAATCTCGCAACCGGCCGTCCCTTTGATAGTGATCCGAATATTCTTAGTTTTCATTTCTGGAAACGCATCGCGGAGATCAGGCTCGAATTCCTGCCGGACCCAGATAATCGGATGGCCACTTTCACGCATGAGGCCGACGAGATCGTTGATCGACCGGATTAGCTGTTGCTTCGGGGCCGGTGCCCATTTCTCAAGAAAATCATTCACCATGTCAATGACGATTAGGACTGGTCGTTGCATGGTTAGAAAAGCTAACACACCTGCGCTTTTGAATCGCCAGCGAATTCAGACGGCTCAATTACCCGATACCAATCCCCAGTTTTCGCAGTTCAACCGCGTTGTGAGCCAAATGTAACGAAGGCAGCCCCTCATAGGGAGAGATGGTCGCCTGGCCAGGTCGCTGCTCTATCGCAGGGTTGATCGCGCCATTTTCGTGAGTCGTGCTGTGATAGTCCCGGAAGGCAATAAGCGGCCTGAGTTCAAGGCGCAAGTTCTCGATCCGCTCTGGATGATTGTTCTTCCTCAGTTCGTACTGCACTACGGTACTGTTTTCACCATGGATCAAGAACACAGTCTTTTCGATTTCAATGCCCTCGATTTCGTAAGTGAAAACAGGAAAGGGATCGAGGCGGAACTGCTTGAGATATCGAAAGCCCTGCGGGTGGATGACGCCGGGATAGCAGTTGGCAGAAAGATCAAAGGGCTGGCTTTCGATGAAGAGTGTCTCTTCCAGCTTGGAAAGAATCACAACGCGCCCGACCGGTGGTTTCGTGGCCGCAACCAGCAACCCGTGGTAACGGCGGGTGTTCAAACAGACAATCGTCGACGAAGCAAAGCCGCCGAGGCCGTTAGTCTCGAGCCACTCCTTGCGGAGTGCGGTGTCCAAGTTGCTGCACGTTTCTCTGCCGAACTGAATCATGAATGTGCTCCCAGCGGTCGTTTCCTTTTGGTGAGACGCGGACGATCGTAGAAAGTGACAAAACAAAGGCACGCCGTGGCGTGCCCTGAAGATCAGTGAAATAGCACTCTGCTTATGCCACCTCGCAAAACACTTTAATGGCGCCATTCGGAGAGGTGAGTTTCTGGAACAACTCGTTGTAGTTCTCCAGACCCTTCACCGGGTCGGTGAGAAGCTTGCTGAGCCAGCCGGGATATTCCGCTTCCGCCTGAGCCATGTCACCCACGCCCATTTCGAAGTATTCCCGATTGGCATTAACAGTTCCAACCATAACTTTGTTTCCGAGAACAAATTCAAGATTGATTCGATCTGCAGGGATCTGGATCATCTTGTCTCCGCCAGTCACGCTTGCGAGCACTAGGACTCCGTTCTTGCCAAGGGCTTGCATGCTGTCGAATACGACCGACGAATTGCCAGTGCCTTCGAAGATCAGATCGAAGGGACCGTTCTGTTTGGCCGCCTCGGCAATCGGTATGTCTTTCGTCGAAACATATCGCGCTCCAAGTTCCTCGATCAGATCGGAGTTCAAGTAAGGCTTTGCGGTGCGTCCAAACGTGGTCACGTCTAGACCCTTCAAACGCAGGACGAGCGTGGCGAGCAAGCCGATGGTTCCGGCTCCCATGACCGCTGCTTTGCGCGGACGCCACACCTTAAGTCGCCGCTGGATCTCGTATGCCTGGTGGATTCCTTTTTCCACCACGGTCGTAGGCTCCAGCAGCACTCCGACGTGCTTGAGGCCCTTCGGCACCTTGACGATGAATTCGACGTCATCGACGTAGTGTTCCGTCAAATACCCGTGGCGCAGGTTGATGCCGCGCTCGTAGTACGTGTCGTCCGTGGTCATGTCATTGGTGCCGATGAGGTCATAAATGCTCTTACCTGGCCGGCGCACGGTGGCTACGACGTAGTCGCCGGGCTTCACTTCGGTGACATTCGGTCCCACGGCTTCCACCTGGCCGAAGCCTTCGTGGCCGATGACCAGAAAGTCGAATCCGGGAGGCGCTGCACCGTATTCAGCGGCATTGATCTCTTTGTCGGTTCCGTCCACGCCAACCCGTAGAACTTTGACCAGCACGCCACGGCCATTCGGAACTTGATCCAGCGACGGCTTTGGCAAATCGGCCACATGGACGCTGTTGGGCTTTCCCGGGAATACACTAATCGCTTTCATTTCGATTTCTCCTTATGAATTCAGTCTGCTGCTACTTGGGCAACCACCGGTTCCGTTGTCGTTTTTTGGCGAGATTGCTCGCGGGACTCTCTGCTCTGTTGCATTAACTTCGTGACCACACCCGTCCATCCAGTCTGATGGCTGGCTCCTACTCCCGCTCCGGAGTCACCGTGGAAATATTCGTGAAACAGAACCAAGTCACGCCAGTGTGGGTCGGTCTGGAATTTTTCGAGATTCCCGAACACCGGCCGGCGCCCTCTCTCATCTTGGAGAAATATGTTTGTCATGCGACGCGACAGTTCTCCTGCCACTTTCCACAGGGTCATCATGTTTCCCGATCCGGTAGGGAACTCGACTTTGAAGTCGTCGCCAAGGTAGTGGTGAAACTTCTGAAGCGACTCGATCAACAGGTAGTTCACCGGGAACCAAATGGGGCCGCGCCAATTGGAGTTGCCGCCGAATAGTCCGGTCGACGACTCGCCGGGCTCGTAGTCCACTCGGTGCTCCATCCCGTTCACTCCGAGCTTGTACGGGTTGTCACGATGGAACTGTGATAAGGCCCGAATGCCGTACGGCGACAGAAACTCGCGCTCGTCCAACATGAACTTGAGAATGCTTCGGAGTTGATCAGCGTCGGCGATGGATAACAGTCGCCGCTCGCCCATGCCCTCGGTGCGCATGCAGGCAAGATTCTTGGTGAGATCGGGCCGGTTGTCGATGAACCATTCCAGACGCCGCTTGAAGTCCGGCAACTTGTCGAGAACATCCGAATCCAGAGTCTCCACGGCAAACAACGGAATCAAGCCCACCATGGAGCGGATCTTCATGGGGAACTTCGTGCCGTCGGGCAGCTTCAGCACGTCGTAGAAAAAACCATCTTCGTCATTCCACAGTCCCATGCTGTCGTGGCCGCGATGGCTCATCGCGTGGGCAATGTAGATGAAGTGCTCCCAAAACTTGCTGGCCACATCTTCGTAACAAGGCTCTTCCTTCGCCAACTCCAGTGCGATTGCGAGCAGATTGAGGGTATACATCGCCATCCAGCTGGTCCCATCCGACTGTTCGATGTAACCCCCGGTGGGCAACGGGGCGCTGCGGTCGAACACCCCGATGTTGTCCAGGCCCAGGAACCCGCCCTGGAAGATGTTCATGCCATCAGCGTCCTTGCGGTTCACCCACCAGGTAAAGTTCAACATCAGTTTGTGGAAGACACGCTGAAGGAATGCGCGGTCACTCTTTCCCTTGCGCTTCTTGTCGATCTTGTAAACGCGCCATGCGGCCCACGCGTGCACCGGAGGATTCACGTCGCCGAACGCCCACTCATAGGCGGGAATCTGTCCGTTGGAGTGCATGTACCACTCGCGCAGCATCAACGTGAGCTGTTCCTTCGCGAAGTCAGAATCCACCAGCGCGAGCGGGATGCAGTGAAACGCCAAATCCCAAGCTGCGTACCACGGATATTCCCACTTGTCGGGCATGGAGATAACGTCCGCGTTGTATAAGTGAGTCCACTCGTGATTGCGACCCTTACCGCGCTCCGGGGGAGGGGGAGGATTTCCTGGGTCGCCTTGCAACCAGTCTTTGATGACGTAGTGATAGAACTGCTTTGACCACAACATGCCCGCAAAGCCCTGACGCATGACGTTCTGCGCATCGGCCGAAAGGTCGTTAGGGATTACCGTGTCATAAAATTCGTCGGCCTCACGCTGGCGGAGGGCAAATGTCTTGTCGAAATTCGCAAAGGCGTTCTTGCCTTTGAAATCTGAGTCGGCCAGGCGCAGACGGACTACGACTTTCTCGCCCGCACCGACCGTAAGCTTGTAGTGAGCTGCGGCCTTTGTGCCGGCATGCTCCGGATTGACCGCTTCCGTGGTGCGGTGAACAACGTAGTCGTTAATGCCATCCTTAACATACGGCGTGCCGTTCTCGGCTCCAAACAGTCTGCGAGCATTGGTTTCGTTCTCGGTGAAGAGCAACTCCGGAGAGCCTTCACAATGCAGCCAGCGATTGCCAGGCTGATCATGATTCAGCTCGATCACCGGATTGGGAGCAGAACGTGACTCGTGAAGTTCGGGCCGCCGCTCGCGCCCTCCCCAGGACCATGTGTTGCGGAACCATACAGTCGGCAGCAGCCGAAGACTAGCGGCTTCCGGGCCCCGGTTCGCGACCGTGAGCTTGATCAGGATGTCTTCAGTGTCGGCCTTAGCGTATTCGACAAACACATCGAAATAGCGATCGTCGTTGAATACTCCGGTGTCCAGTAGTTCGAACTCCGGCTGGTTCTTCCCGCGTCGCCGGTTTTCTTCCACCAGCTGACCGTAGGGGAATTCCGCCTGGGGATACTTGTAGAGGTACTTCATGTACGAGTGCGT
>Ga0137410_10002630_pt1 | contig 12218 bp, 9 predicted proteins | sample CZODoug1_16funga_FD_108878 | JGI IMG/M metagenome (GOLD analysis project Ga0137410, IMG submission 108878) | Vadose zone soil fungal communities from Angelo Coast Range Reserve, California, USA - CZODoug1_16fungal (Illumina Assembly) | ecosystem: Environmental > Terrestrial > Soil > Vadose zone... | reverse complement strand
GACACAGGATGGGAGATTGAAGAAGTTCGCTTATATGACAAGGCGCCTGTCGAGAGCGAGAAATTCAGAAAAACAGCGTGCCGCCCCGAGCACCACCGCGCCGTCACAGTCGTTCCCGAGCTGACACAACTGATGAGGGCCTCTGACCTAATCCTTTTCACGACCGTCGCGTCCACGCCATACGTCGCCGACGCTTCACTCTTCGAGCACAACCCGGTCGTGCTGCATATTTCCCTTCGCGATCTCGCACCCGAGATACTCCTGGGATCGCAGAACGTGGTTGACGATGTAGACCACGTTATGAAGGCCAACACTTCCCCCCATCTCGCCGAGCAGAAGACAGGAAATCGAAACTTCGTGACGGGCACTCTTGCCGACATCATGAGGGGACGACGGTCAGTGAATCGTAGCTGTCCAATCATTTTCTCGCCTTTCGGCATGGGGATACTCGACTTGGCGGTTGGCAAGTGGGTGTACGAGCAGGCGCTCGCCAGCGGTCAGGAGCTGCGCTTATCCGACTTCTTCTACGAGACTGTGCGATGAGTACTTGGCGCATCGCGAATCGACAGGAGTCGAGTCGAACCGAAATCCGCGACAGCAGAGAATCTACGCTGACTGCACATCAGTGCACCGCCACGACGACCGGTGCCGAAAGCACTCTCGCTGAGGTGCTCGCTGACGTCCTGCGCGTCGACAAGGTGTCAGTCGAGAGCCACTTCTTTGATGAACTGGGTGCTGACTCATTGGTGATGGCCAAGTTCTGCGCGCGAGTGCGGAAGCGAGGGGACCTGCCGTCCGTATCGATGAAGGACATCTACGCGCATCCGACGATCCGAAGCCTGGCAGCGGCGCTCGCGGACGTGGTGCCCAGGCCTGTCCAGTCGCCGGTCCCGGCGGTGATCGAGGCGGCGCCGCCGACCAGCACGCGGGAGTACATCCTCTGCGGAGCGCTGCAGGCCCTGTCGCTCCTCGCCTACTCGTATATCGCTGTCATCGCCATCGAGGCTATCTACAATTGGGTTTCGGCGGGTTCGAGTGCTTTCGGGATTTACCTGCGGTTGATCGTGGCCAGCAGCTCCGCTTTCCTCGTTGTCTGTGCCGTTCCTATCGCGGCGAAGTGGGTGCTCGTCGGCCGTTGGAAAGCCCAGCAGATCCGCCTGTGGAGCCTCGCATACGTCCGCTTCTGGATTGTGAAGACGCTGGTCCGGTCGAGCCCGGCCGCTCGTCTGTTCATCGGTACACCGCTGTACTCGTTCTATCTGCGGGCGCTTGGCGCCAAGATCGGGCCGGGCGCGGTGATTTTCTCCCGGCGCGTGCCGGTCTGCACAGATCTCCTGACCATCGGCGCGGGAACCGTGATCCGCAAAGAGGCGATCTTCAACGGCTACCGGGCGCAGTCCGGCCGGATCGAGACTGGGCCGGTGATACTCGGCCGCGACGTGTTCGTCGGCGAACGCAGCGTACTCGACATCCATACGTCCATGGGCGATGGGGCCCAGCTCGGTCACGCCTCCGCGCTGCAAAGCGGCCAGGCGGTGCCGGCCGGCGAGCGGTGGCACGGTTGTCCGGCCCAGCGGACGGACGTGAACTATGTGCGAGTAGCCCCCGCACGGTGCGGCACGCTGCGTCGGGCGGGCTATGGCGTCGCCGCCGTACTCGTCGTGCTCCTTTTCTACCTGCCGCTCGTCGAGGGGGGCGCGAGTCTGGCGGTCGGCGCGTCGTCGTCGCTGACTCAGATGCTGCAGCCGACCGCACATGCCGACCCGCTGGGGGTGCTCATCGTCGATGCGGCGATCCTCTCACTGGTCGTTTTCTTCGGCCTCGCGCTCATTGGCGTCCTGTTCGCCGTCGCTGTTTCTCGCGTGTTGAACCCGTTCATCAAGCCGGACACGGTCTATCCGCTCTACGGCCTCCATGACGCGGTGCACCGTGCGATCGCACGGATAGGGAGGATAAGGTTCTTTACGTTCCTTTTCGGAGACAGCTCCTACATCGTGCACTTTCTGCATTGGCTCGGATACCACCTTTCCCCAGTCGAGCAGACCGGCGCGAATTTCGGCAACGAGGTGATGCACGCGAACCCATCCCTGAGCGCTGTCGGCACCGGAACGATGGTCGCCAGCGGGCTGATCCTGGTGAATGACGAGGTCTCGAGCAGCTCGTTCCTTGTGTCCCGAGCGGCGATCGGGCCCCACAACTTCGTGGGAAACGACGTCACCTATCCCGCGGGCGGCAGGACGTACGACAATGTCCTCCTCGGGACGAAAGTGATGGTTCCCCTCGATGGCAAGATTCGCGAAGGCGTCGGCCTGCTGGGCGCCCCGTGTTTCGAGATTCCGCGGTCCGTCGAGCGCGACAGCCGATTCGACCATCTCCGGACCGGGGAGGCGCTGCGCCGCGGCCTTGCGGCCAAGAATCGGTATAACCTTCGAACCATCGGCCTGTTCTTCTTCACGCGTTGGGTGGGCGTTTTCCTGTTCGCCTTGCTCTACCTCGCCGGCATCGAGCTTTACGACGTACTGCCGCATGTCGTCAGCGCCGTGCTTTTCGCGCTCAGCATCGTGATCACCGCGGTCTACTTCTCCCTGGTGCACCGTTGCGTCGAAGCGTTGCGTCCCTTGCAGCCGACGATCTGTTCCATCTACCACCGGGATTTCTGGTCGGCCGAGCGCCTGTGGAAGGCGCATCCGATTCACTATCTCCACGCGTTCGATGGCACTCCGTTCAAGAACGTGCTCTGGCGGCTGATGGGCGTGCGGATCGGCAGGCGAGTCTTCGACGACGGCGCCGTCGTCGAAGACCCGTCGCTCACCGCCATCGGGGACGAGTCTGTCCTCAACTACCGGAGCAAGATCCAGTGCCATTCGCTGGAGGACGGGACGTTCAAGTGTGACCGAATCACGATTGGCGCTCGCTGCACGCTCGGGGTCGGTGCATTCATCCTCTACGGCGTGACCATGGGTGATGGCTCAGCCCTCGCCGCCGATTCCTTCCTCATGAAGGGCGAGGAGGTCCCGGCACACGCGCGCTGGGCGGGCAACCCAGCGAAGGAGATGTGAGATGGGCAATCTCAGTCTGCGTAGCACGGTGACGACGGCGGAGCGTGGTCGAGAGTTCTGGCGCGGTGTACTCCTCGCCGGTGGATTCGCGGCGCTCCCGCGGTGGACCCTCGATCCGGTGGCTCGCGTCGGCGAGCACGTCGCGATGATCCCCGACCAACTCGTGGCGGCATTGCACCGACTCGCAAACGAGCTCGCGGTGCCGCTGAGCTCGGTGCTGCTCGCCGCGCACGCCAAAGTGCTTGGCGCACTCTCGGGTGAGCGCGAGGTTTGCACCGGCTACACCAAGGCGATCGGGCCGCCGTTGCCACTTCGGATGACGCTTGAACCCCGCTCATGGCGCGAGGTGCTGCTGGACGCTGCTCGAACCGAGGCGGAACTGTTGGCGCACAGGGATTTTCCAGTCGGCGATCTCCGACGCGAGTTAGGCCTCAGCGAGCCGCCGTTCGAGACCGTTTTCGAATTGGATGCGGGCGGGGGTGGGGAGTTCCGCAAGCACACCGTACTGCGCGTCGCCTTCGTGGAGCGTGCGGGGCTCGTGTTGCAGCTGCGTTACAAGACCGACGTGCTGGACGCGGAGTGTGCCGCCCGAATCGCTGGCTACCACCTAAGCGCGCTGGCGTTCATCGCGGCCGATCCAGATGCCGAACACGCGCGACAGAGTCTGCTCTCGGCCGAGGAGCTGCGCTTCCAGCTGCATGGCCTCGCTGGACCGCACAGAAAGCTGCCAGACTGCCGGGTCCACGAGCTCTTCGAGGAGCGCGTTCGGGCACACCCGGACGCCATTGCGGCCGTGTACGGCAACAGACAGTGGACATATCGAGAGCTTAATGCTCGTGCAAATCAGCTGGCACGAGCCCTGTTGGCGCGGGGGCTCGCCCGGGAAGCCGTCGTGGGCGTGGTGGCCGAGCGCAATCTCGACTGGATGACCGCCGTGCTCGCGATCTTCAAAGCTGGCGGCGCGTACTTACCCATCGAGCCGCATTTCCCGGCCGACCGCATCGCCAGGACACTTTCCCGGGCCGGTTGTCGGCTCGTGCTCACCGAGCGGGGCAGCACGGGCATGCTCTATCAGGCGGTCGAGTCGTTGTCCGGGGTCCAGACGCTCTTCATCGAATTGGCATACGAGGGAGGGTATCCCGAGGGCAATCTCGGAATTGATGTGGTGCCCGGCCAGCTCGCCTACATCTACTTCACCTCTGGCTCCACCGGGGAGCCCAAGGGCGCGATGTGCGAACACGCAGGGATGCTCAACCACCTCTTCGCCAAGATTGACGATCTCAGGATCGGCGAGGGCGACGTGGTGGCCCAGACGGCGCCGCAGTGCTTCGACATCTCGCTGTGGCAACTGGTTTCCGCGCTGCTGGTCGGCGGGCGGACGCTGCTCGTCGAGCAGGAGACAATCCTGGACGCGAAGCGCTTCATGGACAAGATCGTCGACGCTAACGTCAACGTCATTCAAGTCGTGCCGACTTACCTTGAAGTCCTCGTGTCCTATCTGGAGCAGCACCCCCGCGGGCTGCCGGACCTGCGGTGCGTGTCGGTCACGGGCGAGGCACTGAAGAAGGAGCTGGTGCAGCGCTGGTTCGCGGCGCAGCCCGCGATCAAGCTGGTCAATGCGTACGGCCTGACCGAGACGTCGGACGACACCAACCACGAAGTCATGGACCGCGTGCCCGACCGGGAGCGGGTCCCACTCGGTCGGCCAATCAACAATGTGTCGGTCTACATCGTTGACGAGAACCTCGCTCTGGTGCCGCTCGGCGCGCCGGGAGAGATCGTCTTCTCCGGCGTATGCGTTGGCCGCGGTTACATCAACGACCCAGAGCGCACGCAGCAAGCGTTCATGGCGGACCCGCACCGCGCGGGCCGCCGACTGTACCGCAGCGGTGATTACGGCCGTTGGCTGCCCGACAGCAAGCTGGAGTTCCTCGGTCGGCGAGATAATCAGGTCAAGATCAGCGGCTTCCGGATAGAGATCGGCGAGATCGAAAACACACTGCTGCGCGTGCCTGGCGTCCACGAGGGCGCGGTCGTCGTCACTGGGAGACCCGACGGCGGCAAGCACTTGGTGGCCTTCTATTCCGGCCAGCAGCCACTGAATGCCAACGCGTTGCAGGAACGGCTCAACGCGTCGCTGCCTAAGTACATGGTCCCGACGGCCTTCCATTGGCGGAACCGTCTGCCGCTAACGGACAACGGCAAGATCGACAAGAAGGCGCTGAAGGCGGTCGCCGGAGAACTCGATGTCGTCGAGCAGAGCCACGAGCGGCCGAGCACGGCGACCGAACACCGGCTGGCGGCCGCGTGGGCCGAGGTTCTCGGCGTCCCGAAAGACCAGATCGGTCGGCGGGATCAGTTCTTTGACCTGGGCGGCACGTCGCTGTCGGCACTGAAGCTAGCGGTCAGGCTGAACCGTACGGTGTCCCTCAAGGACCTTACCGATCACCCGGTTCTCGCCGACCTCGCCATTCTGGTCGACGACAGGTCTGTGCAGCGGCTTCGAGCGGTTCCAGAACGGTCGCCTTCATCTCGAGCAGCAACCATTGACTGAAAGGGGGAATTCGAAATGTCGTCATTATCCGCGAGGTCATTGTCCTCATCTCCGACCTCACTGCCCAACGTGGACCTGCAACCCGGCAGGCCCCCTATCCTGCGCGTCGAGGCAACCGGCGACGCGGAGCGCTGGGCGTCCGAGCACCGCAACGCGCTTCGCGCCTTCGTCGCCGAACACGGGTCGCTCCTGGTTCGCGGTCTCGGGCTCCGCGACGCGGCAGAGACCGAAGCGGTTTTTCGGCAGCTTGGCAGTCTGATGACCGAGAGGGAGGCCTTCGCGCCCCGTCAGCGCTATGCTCAGGGCGTGTACTCCGCGTCAAAGTGGCCGCCCAACCAGCACATGTGCATGCACCACGAACTTAGCTACGCGGTCGAGCTCCCCAGCCTCATGCTGTTCGCGTGCCTCGTTGCGCCGGCGGGCGGGGGCGAGACCCCGGTGGCCGACTCGCCAAACGTCCTTAACGCGTTGCCAACCGACTTAGTCGAGCGCTTTGAGCGGGTGGGCTGGCTCCTGATTCGCAATTACAACAACGACATCGGGGCGTCGGTGGCTGAAGCCTTCGGCGCCGACGACCGTCGCACTGTCGAGAGTTACTGCCGTGCGAATGCGATCCAGTTCAGGTGGCAGCCAAACGGTGAGCTGCGCACTTGCCAGCGCCGCAGCGCTGTCGTTCGTCACCCGCGCACCGGCCAGCAGTGTTGGTTCAACCAAATAGCATTCCTGAACGAGTGGACGATGGACCCGGAGGTACGCGAGTACCTCGTAGACACCTACGGCGAGGACGGGCTGCCCTTCAATACCCGCTTTGGCAACGACGACCCGATCGGCGCGGATGTCATACAGTTGATCGATGAGGTGTATGAGAAAAACACCGCACGCGAGCGGTGGCAAAGCGGGGACCTGTTCCTGGTGGACAACGTGCGCACCGCGCACGGGAGGGAGAGCTTCGAGGGGCCGCGCGAAGTGCTCGTGGCGATAGCCGACCCAGTGCACCTGGCCGACTGTTCGCCGACGATCGAGGTGACCGGCGGCTGACGACCGTTTCTAAAGCAACGGAGTCCGCAATGTTCGAGTGGAGCACAGAGCCTCTCATTCCGGACCAGCGATCCTATGTCGCCGTTTTCAGCGACCGAGACGGCGGGCCTTCGGGAGGGCAGCGCCGTGCGGCAGCCATCTGGAGGCGGGTGCGGCCACTCCTAAAAGTCGATAACGTCATATTGCGCAACATACGCCGGCCGAAACTCGCGACGACGGGCATACGCGTCGGCGCTTCATATACGTCTCTCGACATTTGGTACGTGGACCTGGACGTGAGTGCCGACGCCCGCAGCTACTTCACGCATTGGCTCTCAGACGATGAGCTCGCTAAGGCGGACCGTTTTCATTCACATCTGGACCGAACCCGCTACATTGTTGGACGGGCCGCCCTCCGACATGTGCTTGCCGATCGGCTCGGTTGTTCCCCAGCTGCTATCCGGCTCTCGTATGGAAAAAACGGCAAGCCGACGCTTGAGGGCGGTCGCGGACACGTTGAGTTCAACCTCGCGCACAGCGGAGGCGACGCGGTCATTGCACTCGCTGGCGATGCAGCCATCGGAGTGGACATAGAGTTCCTCCGGCCGATAGACGATGTCGAATCACTCGCACGTCTCGTGTTCTCGGATGTCGAGCGTCGCGAGCTCGAACTCGCTGCCGATCCCGCGACAGCGTTTCTGAATGGCTGGACGAGGAAGGAGGCGTACGTGAAGGCGCTCGGCCTTGGGCTCACCGCGCCGCTGACGGAGATCACCGTTTCGCTGTCGGGCAGGGCGGCACTCTTCTCAACGGGCCTTCGGGACCAGTCGGTCTCCAATTGGCGCTTGTTGAACGTGCCGCATCCACGCGCTGTCGTTGCCCTTGCGCTCGGCCCTCGGCTCGACAGCACCAGGGCGACGTGAGGTGAAACGATGGACGGTCAGCAGACACACCGCAAGATCCCACTGCATCCAGAGCTCAACAGCATGGGAAACGCGAGCGCGGTGCAGGACGAGCAGCCCATTGTGGGTCGGCAAAGATGATGCAGAACGGACAGCGTTCTTCGGATAGACCGAAGCAGGGTCCTAATCTGCTACACGATTCCCGCAGAGGTAGTGCTCGTCTTTTACCTGGTGAGCCTCGGAGGCCATCGCGTTGAGCGGTGAAACGATAGAGTCGTGTGCTAAGCCTGTGCTCGCTACCCTGTTCCTGATTGTTCTGTATCTCTGTTTTTTATCCCCACTTTCAGGGCAAGTACCGAAGATTGAACAATCAAATCGGAACGCACAAGCAACCGCGATCGAACATCCTCCCAATCTCGATGGAACTCTTGACGATCCACTGTGGCAATCCGCCATTCCGATTACTGATTTTCGGCAACGCGAGCCTTACGAGGGTGAGCCACCCACGGAGAAAACAGAAGTTCGCATTCTCTACACCCGCCACGCAGTCTACTTTGGCATTCACTGCTATGACTCACAACCCTCTCGAATCATTGCCACAGAGTTGCGGCGAGATGTCTCGCAGGAGCTTGACGATCACTTCGAAATCTTAATTGATTCCAGCCACGATCGTCGCGATGCCCACGTTTTCGGGGTCAATCCGCTTGGTACTCAGGTGGACGGCCTGATCGTCGAGGAGCAACGCAGCGAGGATGAGACGGAATTTGACCCCGGCTGGGATGGTGTTTGGACATCTGAAGCGCGGATCACAGCACATGGCTGGACCGCGACGGTCGAAATTCCGTTCACGACGCTCAACTTCACACATTCCGTCGATGTGCTTTGGGGCATCAATTTCAAACGCTTTATTCGCAGGAAGAACGAAGAAGACTTATGGCGCGCCTACCGTCGCACGTTTGGCTTCACAAAGGTGTCTGAGGCGGGAGAGCTGCGCGGAATACACGACATCGGCAGCGGAAGGCTTCTTATTGTCAAACCGTACGGCCTGGCAAGGTACGACAAACAGACTGGCCAGGACCCTCTCTTCCCGCTGACCGGAGGCGTTGATATAAAGTACGGACTCACCTCCAATCTCCTTTTGAATCTCACTGGCAACACCGATTTCGCCGACACGGAAGTCGATCTGCAGCCATTCAATATCACACCATTCAAGGTATTCATTCCAGAGAAGCGCCAGTTTTTCCTGGAAAACGCCGGCGCATTCAACTTTGCCCTTGGAGACCAGGATCAGTTGTTTTTCAGCCGACAGATTGGCATCGACCCTATAACGGGTAATCAAGTCCCGATAAATGGCGGAGTAAAACTGACCGGCACACTCGGTCGTTTGGAGCTCGGCGTCATGGATGTCGACACGCGTTCCAGCGGCCCCAATCCATATTCCAATTTCTCGATAGTTCGGTTGAAAGAATCGCTGTGGCCTGGCTCATACATCGGAGTCATGGGCATCGACAAGCGATCCGGAAATGTCTTAGACAGCTTCAATCAGACTGGTGGAGCTGACACGCGTCTGATTTTCTTCAAGGACTGGATTGTCGATGCTCACATGGCTGGAACGCAATCACCTGGGAATCCGAGCGGAGCCAGTGATCTCGGAGCTTCGTTGACCTATCGTTCCAATTGGCTCGAAGGCTTAGTGGAGCGCCGAAAAACGGGACCGAACTTCAATCCCGAAGTCGGCTTCGTCGAAAGGACTGACTCGAACGAAATGCGGGGGGACTTAACGTTCAAGGCCAGGCCGAAGATCGCCGGCGTTCGTGAGCTGCAGTTTGAAGGGTTTCTGCTTCACGCTCCCGACACTCACGGTGCTGTATTCACTCAGGAGTGGCTGACCAGTTTTTATGCCGAGTTGAATAATGGTGGTTATACTGACGACGACATCGTGAACGTGTTCACCCAACGCATTACGACGCCGCTTCATATCTATAAGAATGTTTTTATCCCTAACGGCCTTTATCACTTCACTCGCCATCAGCTCACCTATGGCTCGCGCAAGGATCGCAGATTCACTTACAATTTGGTCGAACGATTCGGCGGCTATTACGGTGGGACTCTGAATGAATTCCGGGTGCGGGCCGATTATCGCCCGACTGCAAAGTTCTCGATCTCCGTTTCCGAGACCTGGGACCGCTTCCGGTTGCCCCTGCCGAATGGAAAGTTTTCGGTCGTGCTCGCGAGCTTACAAGGGAACTATTCGTTTAGCCGCTTCTTAACGTTCACCAGCCTCATTCAGATGGATACTTCAAACACGCAAGCGGTCAGTGCCAATTTGCGTTTGAGATATAACTACCGCCCGGACAGCGACCTCTACATCATTTGCAACGTTGGGACACAATTCGCCAGCATTGCACCGGCGAACCCCCCGCAGGTCCGTGAGACCCGCTTCGCAGTGAAATGGACCTATTCCTTCAATCCGTGACTAGAAAGTATCGGGTTCGTCCTTTGGGTGCAACCCGCCCATCTCCGTTTCGTTTCCATCGCGCGCTCGGTCCCTCTGCATGTCGCGCATCCCCCGCCATAGTTTTGTCCCACTGAATCCGTTTGTCCATCTGGGTCGGCACTCGACTCCATCGGACACGTGTGCCCCGACTGACTTCTGAACTTGCGGCCCATTGGCCACCGAAAGGATATTTCGTCATGCAGAAAGGTATGGCTCGAGCAAACCCGTGGCATCCAGCAGCGTGTGTAGCTCCTGCGCGATCTGCCGAGCCGTGCGCGGCTCGGGCGCAGGATCGCTCCAGCCGTGTCCTGCGCGGTCGTAGCTTACTGCGCGAGTGAACTGCGCCACGTGCGGCTGCACCAGCGTCCAGCTCAGGCAGGACGCGCCCATGCCCGACTCGAAGACCACAGTCGGTGTGCCTCCTCCAGTTACTTGGACGTGCATCTGCCTCTCGTTGACCCGCACGAAGCGCCCAGGGGGCGGAAAGCGCCGACGGGCCCGCCACGTTTCGATGACCTGGTAGACAGCGCCGGCCACCACCGGCAAAGTGAGAGTCGCAACAAGAACCGCGAGAATCATAAGTGCCGTTCGCATGGGAGACCCTGAACATCCAAGAATATGCTCGTCGAGCGGACTTTTCGCCGATCGCTCGTACTAGAACTCATTTTCTATCTATAGTCGACATTCACCCGGCATTTCCTCTTCCGCCCCAAGCGAACCAATCCGGCCCGAAACAATGCGCGCCAGGTCGAGACACTCTGCCTCGCTGTCACTGGCCTCTTAGTTCAGCGATCCACTTATCTAAAACCGACTGGTCGTGCGGCTCAATTCTGGTGAAGAAGATACCCATCCCCGCGTTCGGTCGAACAACGGCTACCCTCCCGAGAGCCTCGAGGCTCTCACTTCTGTGGGAGATCTTTATCCTGACTTTTGTCCCCGGCAGTAAAGGTTTCAGCGTGTCCACGTGGCATCCGAAAAGGCTTAGGTCGCTGGTTTGTTCCTTAGTCTGAGTTTCCGACTGCAGATCGGTCAGTTCGATGCTGGCATGGAAGGAATAACGCCGTGCGCGGTGGCGCTCAAGCTGCATTTGTAACATCTCCAAGGAAGCCTTGCGCTGCTTCGCAATTCTAGGAAGGCCTACATGCTATCTATACACTACGGCGCCAGCCCTGGAGTTCATTAACATCAGTCCCCTGAAACCTGGAAAAGCAGGCGCAGTTCTTAAGACCACTTGGGAACACTCTCTTGCGGCCGCAGGTAAAAAAGAAGCGTCGCTAGTGCCAAACGCACAAGGGAGCGCCCCCAAATCAGGTAGCTTGGATAAAGCTGTCGCATGTCCAGCGTGTAGAGAGATAACAAGGGCGTAATGGCCAGTACGCAGAGGCCGACAATAAACGCGTTGACGATGGCCACGTTCCGGGCAGGATCGCGATAGGCGAAGAAAAGCATCACGCTGAGCATAAGAATAAATCCGCCCATCTCCTTCGCCATGATGAGCACTAAGGTTGAGACTTCGGACTCGGGAGGCCGGAGAAAGAGGCGCATGATCATCGGCTTGTTACTGAAAATGATGAATATGCCCCCAACCGCCGTGAGCAGAGAGAAAATACCCAAGATGATTCGCAAGACGCGATAGGGTGGTCCTGGCATAAGAGTGGTCTCCTCTCGTCGCAACAGGAACGGTGAATTGCCGTCTACCGTACTCCTACACTTCCTATTGGGTCAACCGCCGAGACCTGCGGACTCTTTTCATTTCTGCAAAATTCCCGCCTCCCCGTCGAGGCATAAGCCCTGCCTTTTCAGACTCTCGCACCCCCGTCCGAACCAGAAAGCTGATTTGTCAAATCAACTTTACGCGTGCTACTTTTCGCGGCCCTGCTCATCATAACAGGCATGAGCACAAAAACACTTCCGGTTACGGCAGCCAGTTTTGAAAAGGTCTTCGCTGCGCTTGCGACCAAGCAGACGCTCGGTCGCAGATCGCGATCCTGGAAGATTGCAAAAGACTTGACGGACTGGCGCGATATCGCCTGGGAGGCGCTTCGGAGGAAAAAATTGGATAACACGCTGCGGCGTGCGATTGAAGCTCTCTCCGTAAAATATCGGGAAGTGCTTTTCCTGCGAGACGTCAAGAATCTCAACACAGCCGAAACCGCATGGGTTTTGGGCATCACCGTTGGAGCAGCAAG
>Ga0137410_10002629_pt1 | contig 12218 bp, 10 predicted proteins | sample CZODoug1_16funga_FD_108878 | JGI IMG/M metagenome (GOLD analysis project Ga0137410, IMG submission 108878) | Vadose zone soil fungal communities from Angelo Coast Range Reserve, California, USA - CZODoug1_16fungal (Illumina Assembly) | ecosystem: Environmental > Terrestrial > Soil > Vadose zone... | reverse complement strand
TTCGATGAGCGCGTGGTGCGAGGAGAAGTAGTCCACGTCCAGCATGATGAGCCCGGCCTCGATGCGGGCGATGTCCATGGCCCAGACGCCCGTAGGGGTGATCCCGAACGGCTTCCCCACGTCCGTCAGCGCGTCCCAGAGCGCGACCGCGCGCTGGGCTTCCACCCAGACCTCGTAGCCCAGGTCTCCGGTGTAGCCCGTCCTCGAGACGGCAACGGGGACGTCGCGCACGCGGGTCTCCATCATGCGGAAATACTTGAGCGAGGAGAGATCGGTCCCGGTGGCCGCGGACAGGATGGCCCGCGAGAGGGGTCCCTGGATCGAGAGCGCGCCCACGCGCTCGGAGATATCCGCGATCTCGACCTCGAGCCCCACGGCGTTCATGCGGAGCCAGCGCCAGGAGGAGTCGGCGCTGGTGAGCCGGTAGGCCCCTCCGCCGAGGTTCGTGACCGTGCCATCGTCGATCACCTTGCCCTCGGCGTCGCACCAGGGCGTGTAGTAGACCTGCCCGGGCTTGAGCTTGGCCATGTCCCGGGTGATCGTCCGATCCAGGAGGCGCGCCGCGTCCTTCCCGTGGAGCCTGTACTTGTACAGTGGAGAAACGTCGATCAGCGCGGCCGAGCTCCGGATCGCGGCATACTCGCGATCGGGGTGCGGATCGTAGGAGCTCGCCATCTGATACCCGGACCAGCGGCGCCACGTCTGGGCGCGCACGAGCGGCGCCGTGCGCGGATGAAACGGAGATGTTTTGAGCATGGGAGCGGGGATGGTACGCGTGATCGCCCCGGGAAACAAGGTTGGCCGCGGGCAGCGCGCAGGAAACCAAACGCGCCCCGGAACCTTGCCCAGGGCGCGTTCGTTTTACAGAGAATGCTTCCTCGGCTACTTCACCGGCTCGATCTGGATCTTGCCGTTCGTCACGGTCACAATAGCGTCGATCCCCGCCTGGCGGAGCTGCGAGCTGACCGCATCCGTGATCGCGGCATCGCTCATCGTATCGGAATTCGGCACTTCGACCTTCGCCGACTTGCCGCTCGCCGTCACCTCCAACGTGAGCGTGGTTGCGCCGTTCACCTTCTTCTTCTGAATCCTCACCGCGAACCCTTCGCCATCCTCGAGCGCCGCGCCGTTCTTCTCCAGCACGACCTGAGGCAGGGGCTCTGCATCCCCCACGTGCTGCCGCTCGACGTTGAGCCGGATGTCGCGTCCTCCACCGGGATGATCGGTGACGGAGACCTGGGCATCGGGGACTCCGGCCTGAGCCAGCTTGTCGCGAATCTCGGCCTCGAGCGCCGCCGCGCTCTTTCCGTCAACGCTGATGCGGATGATCTGGTCGAAGGCGTAGGCGACGGCTGGATACCGCACGCGCTCACGATGCGGCGTGACCGCGACCGACGCCGAGTAGCCCCTGGCCGCCAGGCCCCGGGCGAACTCCACCGCGGCATGCTGCACCTCGGGTCCAGCGCGATTCGTGGACGTGGTCCGGAGAACGTACCGGGACGCTCCGGACTCGGCCGATGCATCCACCACGACCGCGCCCGATCCCAGGAGACTCTTGAGATCCTGAGCGACGGTCCTCACATCCTGGTTACCGATTTCTCTTCCCGCCAACGTCAGAGCGACGTCCTGCCCGGTGACACGCTGGTACGACACCGGCACGACCGACGCGACCAGGATGGCGAGCGCACCGAGAACGGCGGCCGTGACCCTGGGGCGTGTACGGATCGAGTGAAGTAGAGCCATGATTTCCCTCCTGATCTTCCAAGGCCAGGGCCCCGTTTCGGGCACGCGCTGGCGAGCGATTCGAATGGTGGTTTCCAGATCCGGTACATCCCTGGAGCTGACCTTCCGCAAAGCCTCGAGATCCCGTTTCAGCTCAGGTTCATCGTTCATGGGATCTCTCCTTTACCGGCCAGGCCATGGTCCCGGCCGTCAGCGACTCCAGATAGGGCGCCGTCTCACTCTTCAGTCCGTGCCGAAGATAGAACCGGCGCAATTTCTCCCGGCCGCGCGTCAATCGCGACTTCACCGCCGAGAGCGTGACCCTCTGCATTTCCGCAATCTCTGCAATCGAAAATCCTTCGATGTCGTGGAGCACGATCGCCTCTCGCTGCTCTGGTGGAAGTCCCGACAGGGCCCTTGCCACACGTTGCGCCCGGCGCCGTTCCTCTTCCCATGCCGTCCCGTCCTCTCCCGTAGGCTCGGCTCCCCGATCGAAGGCGCCTTCGATCGAGACCGCGTCCCGCCGTGGACGTCTCACGCGCGAGCGGTGTCTGGAAAGGAGCGTGGCGAAGAACCAGGAACGAAACCGGGATTCGTCGCGCAACCCGTTCAGCTTGTCGTACGCCCGGAGCACGGACTCCTGGTAGAGATCGTCACCGTCGTCGACGGATCGGCACAAGCGTCGCGACGTCGCCACGGCCTGCGCGTGGATCGGTTTCAGCAAGCCGATGAGCCTTTGCCAGCGTGCCGCGTCGTCGCGGGAATCCATCGCGTTACGGAGCTCCTTGGTTCGGGTACCCGGACCGGAGACGCTTCAGGTGGGCCTGGGGGTTGCAGAAAAATACCGCGGACTGCGGAATCGCGGGTGAGGAACTGCGTGTGGCCCTACCGGGCCAGGGTGATGCCGGGTCCCAGGACTCCGATGAAGAAGAGCGCGACCAGCGCACCGGCCACGGCCCAGCGGATGCTGGCGCGCGGGCCGGGCGCCCCAGGGACGGAGCCGCCGGTGGTGCCCTCCACGATACCGGGAATGAAGAGCATTCCCATCATGGCGCCGAAGCCGCTGCTCGCCCCGGACGTCAGAATGAGGCCCGGGCTGATGGAATTCCGGGCGGCGCCGGCGACGAGAAGGAGACCGCCCGAGATATAGGCGAGGAGCACGAGCCGGCGCACGTTCTCCAGGGCGAGCTGTCCGCTTCGGACGAACCCGCCCAGTGAGTTCGCCGAGAGCTGGACGGACCGCACGTACGCCGCGATCCCGACCACACCCATCACCGTCCGCCAGACCCAGTGAGGCTTGGCGCCCTCGATCACGACGGCCCAGTCCCCTATGTTCAGGATGCTGGAAAAAAGGAGGTACCCGGTTCCGTTGAGGAGGTTGAGGGTGGCGAGGAGCCACAGGAAATATCCCGTAAGGCCGAAGCGCTGCCTGCGGTCCACCACCGCGAGGAGCACGACTCCCACGGCGAGGTTGGCGATCGAGCCTGCCGACGCCACGAACCGGCTCTCGGCCGAGGTCTGAAGCGCCACCGTCGAGAGGGACAACGCCCGGACGCCGGGCGTCAGCGCGCACGCCACCCCGTGCCCCAGCACCTCGTGGATCATGTCGCACATCGCGTAGGCGACGACCGCGATGGAGACGATGGCCAGGAGGCTGGACTTCGCCGGGTGGTCCGTTCGGGAATCGGGCGGAAGGATGCCCAGAAGTTACCCCCGCGTTCTCCGGACTATCCCTGTTTTCGAGTCCGCTCCTGGGCCTTGATCAGGAATTGCATCGCGAACCGGCCCACCGGTCCCGCCTTCTCGAGCTGCTCCTTGATGAGCTGAAGCTCGGCCTGACGGGCCTCCGGGGTGGTGCGATCCTCGAAAGGAATGCCTGCCGCACGGGCAAGGTAGGCCCCCAGCTGACGTGGTGTCGAGGGATTGTTGCCGACGGAAGTGACGCGGCGGCGGTTCTTGAGGACCGAGGTCCAGGTCGCGAGAGAGGCGGAAGCAGTGCCCGAGGAGGTGGAGAGGGTGATCGTGGCGGGAGCGGTCGAAGGGGGATGAGCGGCGGTCCCGGGAGCGGCGGGAGCGGGATCGGAAACGGCGATCAGGCTGAATCGGGTGTCGCCGTCGCTATCCTTGTCGATGGCGAGCTCGAAGCGCTTGGCCTCGAAGACGTCTTTGACCTTCGATCCAAACCGTCTGCGGAGCGTGACCCTCCCGCTCCCGATCCGCCATTCCATCCGCCCGCGCCCGAGCCACGCGGCCGCGCAGGCAACCCCAACGGTGCCCAGCACGAGCTGGATGACGGCGACGATCATCCCGGGGTTGAGAAACGACTTCTGAATGACGGTGACGGCCAGGGCCCCCAGGAGAAACGCGAGCACCGCGGCCACCCGCGCCCGCACCCGTCGTATCGCCTGAGAGGGAATGACGGCGCGCTCTCCTTCCGGAGTGATGATCTCCTCCCAGCCCTTTGGGAGCGCGCTCCCGAGGTTCGCGCTCGCTTCCACATCGCTCAGGCCCAGCTCGGAGCGAAGGGTCTTCGCGGCGTTGGTGCGCTCCTCGAGCGAACCCAGGCGCGAGAGCTCGATCGTGGCCCCCGAGGAATCCACCGCGAGAGCGCATCGAGTGGGCGTCAGATACAGCCGCTGCAGCTTCTCGCGTGGGAATTCGCGGTGACGGACGAACGGTCCGCGCCGGTGCATCACCGTGAGCCGGCCTCCCTCCGCGGAGAGGCGGTCCTCCCCCGCGACCAGGCGAAGGAACTCGCTGATCGCGGCGATCCCACCCACGGTCCAGAGCGCGAGCCAGAGGAGCAGGAACGCGCCGACCGCGATCGCAGGGCCAACCTGAACTGGCGACGTTCCCGAGAGAAAAGGGGTCCCGGACATGATCGCAACCAGGCCGTTGCCCAGGAACCAGAGCGCAAAGCACTCCCCTGCCAGCCAGCCGCAGAGCCAGAAGAGCAGAAAACCCGCCGCGAGAAAGCGCATCGGGCCGTACGCCTTGAGGGAGACCATAGGAAAAGGATCGGCAGGAAACACACGTTCCTTACTGCGGCCCGGCCAGCTCCTTCGAACGGGCGATGGCCCGTTCCGACTTCTGCCGGTCTCCCAGTGCGTCCCATGCCACGCCGAGATTCCACTGGAGAAGGTGCGTGTCTCCGAATCGAGCGAGCCCTTTCTCCAGTGTCTGGACGGCCGCGCGGGGTTGCTTGTTCAAGATTTGTGCGAAGCCCATGTTCTCGTAGTAGACCACCTTCGTCGAATCGAGCTGGATCGCGCGATCGAGGTACGCGACCGCCTTTGTATAGTCATGCACGGTGTTCGCGAAGAACAGGCCCATGTCGGACCAGAGCTGCGCGTTCTTGGGATTCGCTCGGGCGACCTCCTCGCGGACCCGGATCGCCTCGCCGACTCGCCCGGACTTGTGCAGATAGGACGCCTCCAGAAGTCCCGCTTCCACGTCGTCGGGCCGGAGCTTGCGATAGCTCCGGATTCCCTCCAGCGCCGTTTCGAACTCGCCGATCTTGTCGGCCGTCAGGGCTATATTTCGAAACGCGACCGCCTTGTCCGGCTCGAGCGCGACGACGTGCCGGTAGCATTGGATCGCCTCCGCCGCGTTTTCCTTCCCACCCTGTCCCGCCAGGAGATTCCCCAGCCCGAACCAGGCGAGACTGTGCTCGGGGTAGATCTGGAGGGCTCTCCTGAAATGCCGGATGGCCTCCTCGATCAGCTCCCGGTGCACGGCGGGGTCTTTCTTCTTGTTGGCCTCCTCTTCCAGGATGGAAGCCACGGCTGCTTGAATCTTCGCGGAATTCGGGGAGACCTTGATGTCGGTCGTGAACAGCGTGTAGTCGTCCTTCCAGGCGGGATTACGCGAGACGGTCTTCACGGAATACGCCGCGCAGACAAGAATCAAGAAGCCCGCGGCCAGGCGCGCCCCCTTCCTTCCCACCAGCTGCCCGAACAGGGCTTCCACCCCGAGAACCGCGGCGATCGCCAGCCCGAGGGAAGGAATGTAGAGGAAGCGCTCCGCCATCGTCGTGCCGATGGAGAAGAGCAGGTTGGAGACGATCGAGAACGTGATCGCGAAGAAGAGAAGTCCATAGGCGATCGGGCTCTTGCTGCGAATTCCGGCCACGGCGAGCACCGCGAGACCGAGCGTGATGAGGGCGGGCAGGAAGCTGGATGGATCCCCGAGATGGGTCAGCGGAATCTGGTTGTAGTAATAATCGCTGGAAAGCGGGTGAGGGAAGAGGAAGAGCCGAAGGTAGATTCCAACGGTCTTGAAGATCGTGGCCACCCGCTGCTCCAGAGTCGCATAGGTGAAGGGATCGTTGAGCAGATCCCCGGTGCGCACGATCTTCATCGGCCCGGCAAAGGTTCCTCGGATCACGAAATAGGCGGCGAGTGGGAGTGCCATCGCGCCGAGAACGATTCCGAGACGCCGCGCTTCCACCCTTCGAAAGAACCAGATGCCGAGCGGGATGACGACGAGGAAGGGAATCAGGGTTTCCTTGGACAAGAGACCGAGGAAGTAGAACAAGGCTCCGGCGGCGAGCAGGAGGATTCCTCGACCGCCGGGACGCTCGCAGGTTGTCAGGAACGCGTGAAAGGTGGCGATGCCGAAGAGCAAGGCCAGGATCTCGTCCCGGCTCTTGATGTTCGCGACCACTTCCGTGTGGAGCGGATGCGTCATGAAGAGAAGGGTGATCAGGAACGGGGCGGTGGCCCACCAGCGGGCCTTCGCGTCGGGCGGAAGGAGCCGGATCAGGAGCAGGTACAGGAGCGCGCCGGTGAGTCCGTAGAGGGCCAGGTTGACCGCATGGCTCAGCGCGGGGTTCTGTCCCGCTACCTGGCGCTCGAGAGCGAACGTGGCGATCGAGAGCGGGCGATATCTTCCCCCGCTGACCAGACTCTTCTTCTCGTTGAAGAATCCCTGGAAGCTGTCGTGGCTGAAGATGTCCGGGATGCCCCGGATCCCGCTCTTCGTGTAGGCGTTGTCGGTAAGGAACATGGTGTCGTCCACCGCATAGCGGTTCCACATCGTGTTCGCGTAGAGCGGGATCGCCAGAAGGAAGAAGAAGAGGGCAATGAGGCTCCGGCGGGGGCCTCGAGTGCGGGAAGCTCCGGTGGGTTCGCCTCGGGCGCGGGAGGCTTCGGGGGGTTTGGTTCCGGTGGAGCTCTGGGGACGCGCCGGCATCGGCGATCGCCCGGGCTAGCGGACTACGGCCTGCACGTGGTGAGGGTTCACGTGACGGCGCACGTTCTCCTCGCGCCCCGACCCCACCGAGACCAGCCGGACGGGAACGCCGGCCAGCTCCTCGAGGCGGTCCAGGTACCGTCGCGCCTCCCGTGGAAGATCGTCCCATTGACGCGCGGACGACGTGGGCGTGCTCCATCCCGAGAACGCCTCGCAGATGGGCCGCGCCGCGTTGAGATCCGCCAGCGACTCCGGCATCTCGGAGACGCGTCGCTTTCCAATCTCGTACTCCACCACGATCTTGATCTCGGGCATCTTGTCCAGCACGTCGAGCTTCGTGATCACGAGCTGCGTGAGCCCGTTCACGCGCGCCGCGTGCCGGATGGCCACCACGTCGAACCAGCCGCAGCGACGCGGCCGACCGGTCGTGACACCGTACTCCTTCCCTTCCTCGCGCAGCTTGTCGGCCAGATCCCCTTCGAGCTCCGAGGGGAAGGGTCCGTTTCCGACGCGCGTGGCGTAGGCCTTCGCCACCCCGATCACGTCCGTGATCTTCGTGGGTCCGATTCCGACGCCGGTGCAGGCCCCGCCCGCAACCGCGCTCGAGGAGGTTACATAGGGATAGGTCCCGTGATCCAGGTCCAGGTGGGTTCCCTGGGCTCCCTCCAGGAGCACGCGCTTCCCGCCGCGGACCGCGGCATCGACCGCGTGCGACACGTTGACCGCCATGGAGCGCAGAAGCTCGTCGTCCTTCGCGCACTTCGCGAGCACGGCCTCGATGGGTTCGAGCTTGGCGCCCGCGCCCAGCAGCTTCAGGGCGCGCTCCCGCAAGCGGCGCACGCGCTCCTCGCGAATGTCGGGATCCAGGAGATCGGCCACGCGCAGGCCCACGCGGCCCGCCTTGTCGGTGTACGCGGGTCCGATCCCGCGTCCCGTCGTGCCGATGCGCGCGCTCGCGGGACCGGCCTCGGTGAGCTGCTCGATGGCGCGGTGATCGGGCAGGATGATGTGGGCGGACAGGGACACGAAGAGGCGGCCCTCCACGTGGATCCCCTGGTGGAGCAGCTTGTCGCGTTCCTGACGAAGGGCGTCGCAGTCCACCACGACGCCGTTTCCGATGTAGCAGAGCGTGTTGGGGCGAAGGATTCCGGACGGGATGAGATGCAGGATGAAGGTCTGGTCGCCCACCACGACGGTGTGGCCGGCGTTCGGGCCGCCCTGGTAGCGGGCCACCACGTCGGCCTCCTCGCTCAGGAGATCGACGATCTTCCCTTTTCCTTCGTCACCCCACTGGGCGCCGACAACGACGCGGCAGGACATGGCCATCCACCTCCAAACGAAAATACCGCGAGCTTTGGCCCTCGCGGCGGACGGAAGAAGATAGCAGGAGGCAGGATAGGCGTCAAACCAAGTTCTGGACCTCCCTCTTCGACGCGCGCCTCATTCGCCACGCGCGAACCGCTTCGCGCTCTCGTGGAGCACCCGCGCGCACGTGACCACCGAGGCGGCATCGACCCACTCCACGGTCTCGTGCGCGCCCGCTCCGGCCGGCCCGTAGTTCACGCTCGGGATGCCGGCGCCGGCGAAGATGGCGGCGTCCATCCAGTAGCCGACGCCCGTCTCCTCCGGCCGGGCTCCCACGACCGACGTGGCGGAATCGCGCACGCATCGAGCGATGGCCGCGTTCCGGTCGGTGAGGAGCGGAGTGCGGGAGAATCGAAGCGTCACCTCCGCCCCGGGATCGATCCCGAGCACGATCTTGCGGATCTCCTCCATCGCGCGCTCGGGAGTCTCGCCCGGCAGCGTGCGCCGCTCGACCTCGAGACGGCATTCGGGAGCGTAGGTCGAGATCCCCACGCCACCCGAGATGAGGGCGCAGTGCATGGAGGCCGGTCCCACGAGCGGATGCACACGCCGGCGAAGCACCTGGGAATCGAAGTCCTCGAGCGCCGCGACGATCCGCCCCATGGCCGAGATCGCGCTCTTCCCCAGGTCCCACCGGCTGCCGTGCGCGGCGCGTCCCCGGGTGATGACATCGATCCAGAGGAACCCTTTGTGCCCGAGCACGAGCTTCCCTTCGCTCCCCTCGGTCAGGATGCAGCCGTCCGCGCGGTGGCGCTCCACGAAGTGCTCGGCTCCTCGGCTTGCGTATTCCTCGTCGGAGACGAGCGCGACCAGCACCGTTCCCGGGAGGGATTCGCGCGCCAGCGCCGCGGCAGCGCTCATGACCGCGGCGACGCCGCTCTTCATGTCGTAGGCGCCTCGCCCGTAGACGCGCCCGTCCCGCACCTCGGGCGCGTAGGGCGCGGGCATCCCCGCGACCCCCACCGTGTCGAGATGCGCGCAGAGCACGAGCGTGGTACCGGACCCGTTTCCGGTCTCGCCGACGGCGTTGGGGCGCCCCGGTGACGCCTCCTCGAGCTTCGCGCGGAGGCCGTGGTCCTCGAGCCATCGCTTCGCGAACGCCGCGATTGCCTGCTCGCCCGGTGCGTCGCCGTCCCCCAGAGCGGGATTCACGGAGGGAATGCGGATGAGATCGCAGAGGAGACCCAGAACCGCGTCTGGCTCGAGTGGATCGTCCTTCATGAGGCCTTTCCGGGCCGCGAGGGCTCCTTCCGCGTCTCCTGCTCGCGCAGCCACGGGAGAAGAAAATCCTGGCTGATCTTCCAGTTGGCTTCGAGCAGGCGCGCCGCTCCATCGCGATCTCCCTCGCGCAGGGCGCGAAGGATGGCCCGGTGCTGCTCGACCGAGCGGATGATCCGCCCCGAGAGCCGCATGTACGCGCTCTCGTAGCGCTGTGCGTGGTACTTCAGCGTGCGGATGGTCTCGAGGAGCCGCTGGTTGTCGCAACGGGAAAGAAGCGTCTGATGCCAGAGCTCGTCCTGGCGCAGCGCCGCCTCCCAGTCCTCGCGCAGCGATTCGAGTTCCGCGTTGATCTCCGCCAGCCGCTTCAGCACGACCGGAGTTGGAGGAGGAGAGGCGCGTAGCGCCAGAACCTCCAGCGCGGCGATGATGGGATAGAGATCCTCCACCTCCTTGGTACTCAGCGGGAGAACGTAGAAACCTTTTCCCGGGGTCGCGCTCAGGAATCCTTCACCGACCAAGTTCAACAGGGCCTCGCGCAGGGGCGTGCGGCTGACCCCCAGGAGCACGGAGAGGCCCGATTCGTTGATGGAGGATCCGGGCGCGGGATCGCCGCGGAGCATTCCCTCGAGGAGACGGCGCCGCACCTGGGAGCGGATCGGGACGCGCTCGATGGGACGCGCGGTGGACCAGGACTCACTCACGCGGGGACCGCCTTCGCCTCACGAGTCTGCTCGACACACCAGGCGTAGAGGGCGTCGTACAGGGGCGTCTCCAGCTCCAGCTTCTTCCGATCGTTCGTTCCGTGCAGGAGCGAGAATCCCAGCGCGATGGCGCGTAGCCCGGCTCCCTCCGCGGCGACCGAGTCGTCATCCGGAATGTCCGCGGCGTGCACGATTCTCCCGACCTTCACGAGCGCGGGATCCGAAGTCAGCCCGTGATGCTGCAGGAGCGTCTCGAAGGAGCACTGGCCGGGACCATGGCCGAACTTCACGCCCGGCATGTCGTAGGGCGTGGCCCCTTCGCGCGCCGCGACGGTCATGACCTGGTCCACGGGAACGAAGAGAAACTCGGCATCGGAGTCGATGAACCGGCGAATGAGCCAGGGACAGGCCATCCGGTCCACCTTGGCATTCTCACGAGTGATCCACTTCACGGTGTCCTCCTGTGCGTGCGTGTCGCGTTAGGGAACTGTATACAATATACACATACGCCAGGGCAGGTGCAAGACGTTCGCCAGCATGGTCACGTTGGGCTTGAGACTCGGGCGCTAGATCTTTCCGCCGTTCGAACGGAAGATCTGGACGAAGATCTGGAGCGCTTCGTCGAGGCCGTGCGCGGTGGGCGCCTTGGGGAGGCGCTCGGTCAGCGCGGGCACGGGGCGAAAAAGGATGGGATAGTCCGCCGACTCCAGAAGCGAGAGATCGTTCAGGCTGTCTCCCATCCCGATGACCTTGAATCCGGCGCTCTTCATTCCCTGGATGACGCGCGCCTTCTGTCCGCGGATCCGCAGCTTCCAGCCCGCGATGTGACCCTGCGCGTCCACCTCGAATTGATTCGCGAAGAGATTGTACCCGCCGAGCCGCTCCACGATCGGCTCCGCGAACTCCTGGAAGGTGTCCGAGATGATCATGACCTGGCAGTGCCGGCGAATCCGGTCCAGGAACTCGTGCGATCCCAGATAGGGGCGCACCTCGTGAGCGACTTCCTGCAGCCGAGCGAGGGTCAGCCCCGCGCGGTTCAGCGCCGTGACGCGCCGTTGCATCAGCTCCTCGAAATCGGCGACGTCGCGCGTGGTGAGGTGAAGCTCCGCGACTCCAAAATGATCTCCGAGATGGGGCCAGATTTCCGGGGCGAGCACGCCTTCGAGGTCGATCGCGGCGATCATAGGGCGCTATCCTAGCAAAAGAGTGAGGGGAAGCGTTGCCGCTTCCCCTCGAAGACTCCGGTGGACTGTTGGGATTCGCCAGCAGGCACCAGGCTAGGGCGCACTAGATGCCGCTAGCTACAGCCACCTCCGCAGTTCAGTACAACCGATAAGCCTATGTGCACTGGACCACCTCCTTTCCGCGATGCCGAAATGCTCGCGCCGGCCGGGCCGGGCTGTCAACGGATATCTTGACTGGGGGTCGGCGTTGGCCTACCGGACTATCGGATGGTCCCGCTCTCCCGGAGCTTCCCTAACAAGAGCTTCACGATCTCCTCCCCCACCTTCTCCTGGGCCTCCACCGTCGCGGCGCCGATGTGCGGGGTCGCGACCACATCATCCCGTAGAAGAAGCGGAGAAGAGCGTGGAGGTTCCTCGGTGAATACGTCGAAGACCGCGCCCGCCAGATGTCCCTGATCCAGCGCCGAGAGCACCGCCGCCTCATCCACGAGGCCGCCGCGGGCGGCGTTCACGAGAACGGCCCCGCGCGGAAGCCGCGCGATCTCGGCGGCGCCGATCATGCTCTTCGTCTCCGGCGAGAAGGGAACGTGGAGGGTCAAAATCTCCGAGCGCGGGAGGAGATCGTTCAGGGTCAAGGGCTCCACATCGAAACCGCGCATCGTGTCGTCCTGGATCATGGGATCGCAGCCGACGCACTTCATCTCGAAGGCGGTCGCGCGCCGGGCCACCGCGCGCCCGATCTGCCCCAGCCCCAGGATCCCGATCGTCTTCCCGCGAAGCTCGCGGCCCTTGAAGCGCGACTTGTCCCACTCGCCGCGCTTGAGGGAGCTGT
>Ga0137410_10002628_pt1 | contig 12219 bp, 8 predicted proteins | sample CZODoug1_16funga_FD_108878 | JGI IMG/M metagenome (GOLD analysis project Ga0137410, IMG submission 108878) | Vadose zone soil fungal communities from Angelo Coast Range Reserve, California, USA - CZODoug1_16fungal (Illumina Assembly) | ecosystem: Environmental > Terrestrial > Soil > Vadose zone... | reverse complement strand
TTCGGTTCATCGCTCTGTGGAACGGCAGCGGCGGAGACGGACGCGGAGGAACAGCACACATGTACGACGAAGTGAAGAGTCGAACAGGCCGAGTTACGTGGCTGGATACTCGGCAGCTGTGGTAAAGAACAAAGCGGTGAGATGCCGCTTCTGCGGCTGCGATCTCGCGACAGGGCGCTGGGAAGCTCCGCATTCCCGTTCATAACTCAAGGGTCGCTAACCGTACTTTCGATATCAATCGTCCCGATAAGCTTATATTCCCCCGGCCGCAATACGTGACACGAGGTCCACGCGATCAACGACGCCTTCGAGTTGACCGTTCCGGATAAGCACCACGTAGCGCTCTTTGCCACGCATCAGATCGGCGTAGGGGAACAGTCCTCCATCCCCGGCGGAGCGTTCCAGAACGCTGCCTTCATTGCGGACCCCGAGCTCAAGTAACGAGCGAATACTCAGATCTCGCTTAATCGCGTGCTCGCCCATTTCAGCGAAATTAGTGTAAACAGCGCTAGGGTAAGACTCAATGATGGCGTTGACGTCGTCCCGCTTGCCGTTGTCGGACGCATATCGCCTGCTGGTAAGGTAGGCCGCTTCAAACCTTGGCTCGAACTTAGTCAGCGCCCGCCGGATCTCAACTGGCGCGGCGACAACTGGAACACGTCCGGCGGCGTCCAAGATCAGGAATTGCTTGATCTCTGTAAAGTCTGACGCAAGTGCCGCGGCCAAGTGCAGCCGGGAGTCCCACCAGACCGTCGGTTCGATGCGAATTGCAAGGAACTCTGTATCCCCGAGCTGCGCAAACCGATTCTTGATGTCTGCAAACATGGACGGTCCCATTTCGGCGACCACTTGAAGATCCCGAAGGACATCAACCCCTTTCAGTCGTTTCGTCGATTCGCTCTGGATGATGCTGGTCAGGACCTGCTTGGCGAGATCGTCGGGCGACCCAAAATGAGCGACCCAGCGTTCCGAGCTCAGCCGATTGCGGAGATCGCGAATTCGGGCGCCGGCGTCGGTGGAATTCTCGGCGTCTCGCAGCGAACTCTTCCACGGAAAGTCGTCTGCCAACAGGAAGATTAGTCGAGGCTTCTGCTGTGCCGCGAGATACTCCAGCTCAGTGATTGATTGGCCTTTTGGATTGTCGTCGTTGGGGATATGACCGTATCGCCATGCGAAAATACCGACGTAAATGTCGCAATTTGCCACGTCTGCTTCGCACGCGGACTTTGGGCGATCGTCGCGCGCACCATATTTCTCCATCAATTCGACACTGTAGCCGCATCGGCGCAGACAGTCCGTCACGGCGGCCCGATGATCGCGCAGATCTTCTGACGTCGACGAAAGGTAGATAGAAGTCATAATGATGCGGTGCCTGGTTCTGAACGAACGGCCAATCGAAACCGCATTAAGACTGAGCCGACGATTGTCTTTTAGCCCAAATGCCATCGCCTGACAATAGGAGTTTTCGATGAATCGACCAAGCATGAGCTTGGCAAATAGGCAGCGGTCGCTCGCTTCGCCAGTTCCGCCTAGATTTGGCCTGCCCACGATTGGCCCGCTCAGTGCTTCTTCCCATTTGCCAAATCAAGCGCAAATTTCTGGCGGTCCTCTGGAGATTGCAGCCATAGGAAAGGGCATCAGGTCAATGTGGCTTTGCAGCAAGAACATTGTCCCAATATCGAGACTTCTGCCTGCGCCGAATGGTCGGCCGTGCATCAGCTATCCCGGCGCTTTGAAATCAACCTGTTGGCGCGTCCCAGCAGCAGGAACAGTGGGTCAAACAGTACGAGGTGAATCTTGAAGCCTATCGCAATCACCGCGGCTCCCAGGCTACGTAGCCAGATACCGCGAAACGTTTCGCGATAGCGAATGATACGCACGAGGTGTGGAAATACGAGCGAGAGTCCGAGTACCGCGAGAAAGATACCGAGAGTCCGCACGGTCAGAAGCGACGTGTTCTGATAGACATACCAGAGGCGAAACAGGCCAGCCAGAGCGCTGACCAGTACCGCGAATGCGAGGACGGTGAGCGGCCGACAGAGGATCCACAGTTTTCCAGCACTCAGGCGGCCTACATGCAGCTGTGCTGTCAATTGATCGAATCCCGGCCCGGGTCCCAACAGCGGCTCGATTCGCAGGAAGCGCCATGCGGGAGAGGTCAGCGGCTTGGCCGCCGGATCGGCCGCGGCGGCCATCTCCAACTGCGAGGCGAGGTCCGGAATCTGTTGCAAGTCGAGCGCCGCCTGCCTATATCCGCTGACCATCAGGGCAAATGCTTCCACTTCCGTGAATGAATCGAGGTCAGTGCGGATCGCGGACAGCAGACGCTGAACGGACTTCTGGAGCCCGTAGCGGGTCAGTACACCGCGCCGTGCAGCCGGCAGCACTTCGTCGGACGCCTCGTACGGGTCCTGGCATTCCCGCCAATCCACGGGATCCGCGTCCAGGTCCTTCCGCAAATGCAGAAACATCAATCCTCTCAGCAGCCCTGAGCGCCGCCGCGCAGCGAGTTCCTGAAACTGCGCTTGCCGGACCCGGGCCATGGAGAGACTAAATGAGCGCAGCGGCACTCCGAGGCGTCCGTTGGTGGGAACGTCCTGAGCTTCCATCTGGCCACTCGCGTCACTGACGATCATGATCGTGCAGTCCTGCTCGAGGAGGCTCGCGATACCCTGATTGTCATAGACACCTCCGTCCACCAGCCGCACTGTCTTGCCGTCATACAGGTCGTTTAGCACCAGGGGTTCGAACAGTCCGGGCACACAGGAGGAGGCAGCAACAGCCTCACCCAACCGGAAGTGCTGATAATCCGGTGGTGCGAACGGCCTGCGGTACCAACTGGACCACTTGTCTTGAAGCCGAGGTGCCTCCCAGTGATACATCCGCCGCAGCCTGTAGTTGCCACCAATCTCGGCGTCGAGCCGGCCGGGCGGCTCGCCCATCCAGGACGCCGTGAACTGCCAGTTGTGTCCCGTGTTTAGCGTGGTCGCATTCAGAACCAGGATGAGCACCTTTGCGGTGCGGCGCCAGTTGTCGTACTTTGGCTTGAACTCGGTGCTTTCATCCTTCGGCCTGACGAGCAGGTCGTGAAGATATCGAGGTTGATCGCCTCGTCCGTCCTGCACCAGCGCGTACAGTAGTGCTTCGTACAACTGACCCAGACGGCGCGTTGTCGTGTAGCCCGTTTGCAGCAGGACACGCAGATTGGCCAAGATGCTGCCGAAAGTTCTGCTGCGAATATTGGTCTGAATACCCGCAAGAAAATCGCGTTCGAGCTTCATGACCAGAGCGATGTAGTCTTCCCGCTCGATCCTGCACTCAGCCTTGAGCTCGAGCAGGCGCTTGACTTCCAGGTAGTAGTGAGCACCGACGATCGACCCGCCTGATACACAGGAGAGCACCTCAATGTGGCGCAGTACATCGCGCTCTGCAAGGTAAGCTAGCACGCCAATATGAAAGAGCGATGCCCTGAATCCGCCGCCCGATAGAGCAAGCCCGATCTTTCCGAGGAAGGCCCGGTCCAGACCCGGAGCGTTCTTGCCGAGATATTCCCGCAGAGCCTCTCTGGCCCCTTTGCTAAACTCGCCTGCTGTGATCGTGCGGGCGACTTCCGATTCCGGAAACGCGCGCATGCGCTCCGCCAGGTCTGCCTGGAGCCTGCAAAGCGACGCCAGCTGTGTAATCGTGGATTCAAATTCCCACGCGTTCAGGATCTCGACCGGAGCGTTCTGGTGTGGGACGTTCTTGACCCGGTTGAAATTTCGAAGCGCCTGCAGGCCATCTGCAAATCTTCCCAACCCGAAAAGGGCCTCGGCCAGCGTCGCACCGAACCACCATTCCTGTTCCAGCCATTGCCTCCCCGGAGCGGACGGGAGCTGTGGTAGAAGATCGACAAGGCGTGTGCGTATCTCACGGGCCTTGTGCCAAAGCTGATCCGCCAAAGTCCAGCCGTCTCCTGCTTCGCGGGCCTCAACCGCTTCCTCCCGGGCCAGCAGGTCAAGTACATACGCCGCGTTAATTCCCGTATATCCACAATCCAATTCGGGGCCGAGAGCGTATCCTCTTAGATAGTAGTCCCGTGACCGCACCAGATCGGCTCGCTGCCCCTCTACCTGCCAACGACGTTTGAAGACGGCGCCTCGCAATCCGAAGGACTCCTGCTGCTCTGGCTCAGACATTTTGAAGAGATCTACTTCATCGAGTATCTCAAGCGCACGCGCAAAGCGGTCGGCGGCGCTGAGGTCGGGATCCTTGTACGTGCACAGTGCATGACGTTGTCCGACTGTGGCGGGGGACTTATTCAGTCCCTCGTAGTCACCGTTGTTGCGAATGCGGCCAAAAAGCTTTCGGGCATAGCCGAACTCGTTGCAGTTCTTGAGTCGTTCCGCAAGGGCAAATGTCACCGGCACACTCTCGACGGTGCCTCGCAATATGGATTCGGCCCGATCGATGTCCCGCTTACGGGAATGCGCATTTGAATCCATCCCATTGTCCGACGTCGTTGACATCACGTCTTCTCCCTGCATTGAATCCGGCTCCGCTCGTGCTAACGCGGTCAAGGTTTCGATGATATCGTTGAGATGGGAATTAAATCGGCTCGAGGCCAAGCCCGCCGCAAACGTAAGCGCAGACAGCCCCACCGATGAGATCGAATGCGCCGATGCGCCGGGCGCGATCAAAGTTGCGCGCAGGATCAAGTAAGACACGACACCCAACACGGCTCCGACCGCCGGGCGCAGTAGGTACCATCGTACCCATGCAGCCGTCAGCGTATGCACTTCAGGGTGGGAGACAATGGAGTACGCCGCCTGCAGGGCGCCACCCAACCCGCCGGCACCTGCGGCCAGCAGCATGAGCCGGACCTCATAGCTCATAGTGATCGACACTGCCAGCGAGGTCATCGGCAATGCAATGCTATCGCTGCCGCCAGGCCAAATAGCGACCGTGAAGAGAGCCAAAATGAGCACGACTGCCGCGACGAAGAACTCCAGCGCTATACCTCCCCAAGCTGCGACTGGCCTCGTCGGTTGCTCGACGGTTAGATCCTCTGCTCCTGGCACCGGAAGCGGCTCCGCCACCACCGCGATGTGGCGCTCTAAAATCTGAGTCGTTTCGTCTGCGAACCCGACGTGTGCCACTACATCGAAAGAACTGTAAGCGGTTGCCTTAATCCCCCAAGTATCGCTGTGCGTTGAATTGTTCTCTCTAGCCGGGCTGTCCTCCCGTCGCGACGCTCGTCGCAAGGGTTCGCTGAAAGTCGGACCAAGGTCAAATTCGACGCTCGCAATCCGATCGCTGTCCGCTCTGTCGGCGACGATGAATAGCCACAGTTCCCGGCGGATGCCATCCGACTTCTCGTTCCGGAAATCGATCGACAGTTTCATGACTTAGGGGAGCAGCCTGAGGTCCACTTGCGCGAAAGGTTGCGAATGCGCGGTGAGTGCGGAGGTCCATTGCACACCCTCCACCTCAATCTGGATCTGCGCCTGGGTTCCAGGCCTGAATCCAATGAGCTTGGTGAATAGGCCGCCACCTTCAGCAAATATCCGCGCATCTGCCTGGCGTTCTTCCCGATTCTCGTGGACGATGGTGTACTTGCAAACCACCTTGCTTTTGTACACGTTGTTTTCAATAGCCTGCACGAGGGATTGTGGTCCGAGCCTGATCTTGACCTCTCCCGCGCTCCAGGTGCGCAAATGCCGTACGAGAGCCGCGAGCAGCTCATCGCGGCCCCTCCTGTCATACGGTAGAATCTGTAACTGTTTGGCAATGCCAGCGACCGGACGTACGCCTTTCTCGACGACTTGAATGCAGTCTTTCGCTTGACCGATGGCCACGTTGATTTCTTGGCGCACATAATCGCTCGCCTCGTATCCGGAACCGCGCGAGCGGCGCTTGCCGCGGCGCAGCAAGAAAGCAATGACTGCATCCGAGCTGGCAATACGATTGAGAATCTCACTGTCGATGGGCTTACCCGGGATTTCCCTTCCGTCGACGACGGTGATGCCAAGATTCCCCAGCATTGGAATTACCAGTTACGGTACCCACAATTCCTCCGGCAGATAACCGAAGCTCACGAAAATCCGCATGTCGTCATGCTCAGATCCGCTTGATTACAATTAACGACTAGTGGGCAACCCTGTACCTTCAGCAGTCCAGAAGCGGTTTGAGCGATTCGTGCGTTAGACGCCGAGACAGCCCGGTCCGCCGTGAATCCCCGAAGCCATCTGATGTCCGATCCCAATGGGACGTCCTTGTTTGTACTGGCCGCCGATCGGAATGATACTGCCGATTCTGCTCTCGGACAAAGGGATGGCGCTGCACAACAACAAGCTCTCGCTCAATTCTGGTGCGTCGAGGCCCAAAGTTGCGCAGCACTGCCGAGGGCGGAGGTGGCGGCGGTTGGGAAATTACCATAGGAGCGCAGTGTGAACGTGATGCTTTCGTATCGGAGCACTGACGCCGCATTTGTTGCGCGACTCGCGGACTATCTGCGGACCCGCGGCATAAATCCATGGATAGACACGGAGGGAATCCGTCCTGGGAGCAGATGGAGGGATGCACTCCTGGAAGAGCTCCGAATCTGCGATGCCTGCGTCGTGGTGTTGTCGCCGCAGTATCTGGCCAGTGAGCATTGTCGAATGGAAATCTTCGTTGCCAGAAGCTTCGGCCGGCGAATCCTTCCGATCATGGTTGAAGACTGTTTTCAGACTCTGCGCGAGCATGAGGAGACCAAGGGGTTGGAGGATATATTCATGGTGCGCATGTTTCGCCTCAGCATGGTCGGGCTGCCAATCAAGGCCGAAGATGCCCTGCGTCGGCTCGGCGACGTGCTCCTTCACCCGTCCGAAGAGCTGCAAATTCAGCCTTCCGTCTACATCTCATATTCGACTGCCGACGGCGAATTTGCCACAGAGTTGGCAAGGAGCTTGGCTAAGAGGAACATCCCAACATGGATTGCGACGCTCGGCGTCCGAATTGGCGAGAATTGGCGTGACGCACAGGTGCGGGCAATGATGCAAGCGTCGGCTCACGTTGTTGTGCTCGACGAGGCCATGGTTCGACAGCCGGTTTTACGGACTGAGATATTGCTGGCGGAAGCTCGCGGGCTGGACGTATTCACTATACTTCCCCCGAGATTGACGGACCAGCCGCAAAAGATCGTCGATTTGATTGCCAGCCTTAACAACTCGGATCAAACTTATCGCAGACTCGCAGAGATTCAGCATTTCTCGTGTTCCGAAGGGGTGGAACTGGCATGCCAAAATCTTTCCACGACGCTGACCAAATACGTGCAAAGACCATGAGCTGTGCCGGTTTGCCTCGAAGATCTGAGGTTGGACGACTTATTTTACTATTGGCGGACACGAAAGCGGCTGTGATGCAGATCGTAGAGCAAACCAAACGAGGACACTCGCCGCCCTGGGCGTGCCGCGTAGTTCTGAAGTATGAACCGCACATCCGATTTAGGACATATTTAAGCGAGCGCCTCGATTAGCTTGAACTAGCTTTGCCCTTGTTTGATGTCAATGCGCGCATCACCATCTGCGTGTCTGCGTCATCGAGTCGATGCGGCCCAAACCAGCGCACTCCATTGTCAGATTTGTAGAATTTTTCTAGGACTTGGAACAACTCATTCCAAAAAAAATAGCGACGCTCATCTCCATCAGAAGCCTCTAGAACAAGCGAATATTCCGGTCGCCAAGATTCCCTCTTCTTGAATTCTGATGTGTCGATATGGTTTCGAACGAACAGGTCGAGTTCGTCAGGCTCTTTGAGTTTAACGGCGGCAATTGCGGCATCCCTCTGATGGCTGACCGCCTCCAGTGCCGCTGCAGACGCCGGATGTGGCACGGCGTCGAGCGGGACGTTCAAATACTTATCTTCAAGTTGTTTGATTGCGGCGTCGAAATAGTCATTTGAACAGACGTTCGGCAAATGGAGGCCATTGTAGCGGCTGAGCGGTGCTAGAAGGCCGGTCAACTGACTCTTAACTTCCGGTGAGGAGAAGGTAAATCCGTCGACAAGCAATGGGACAATGTTGCGCCGCGTCTTCAAGGCTTCCGCGATTTCCCGACGAAGCCAGTCGTCTGGCTCCGAGCAGCGCAGCAGAGCCTTGGGTGTGAGGATAAGAATAAAATGCGCCCTGGCCCGAATGTTCTCCAGGATTGCGATCTCGAATGAACCCGCGCCCAAGCCGTCGAAGTCAAAAAATACGTCGTAGCCGCGAGCGGTCAAAGTGCGGAACAGAAGAAGTGCCCACAGACCATCGGTTCGCCGGTAGCTTAGAAACACAGTCTTCTGCATCCGTTCCATTGACGTGTATCTCGGTTCTGCTGGCTCGGAACATAGGATACTGCGCGCCTCGGTCGCCGTCACTCTGGTGTCGTCCCAGGACGCGCGCTGGAACAATCGATGATCCGCATCTGGGTGCCCGCAGCCTTTACCATTGCGTTGCGCGTGGTCGCGCAGCCGGGCGGAGCAGCAGACCGTGAGACCTTGAGCGTTCCGCCACCGGATACCCGGTCAGCCATACCTTCGTGTGGCGGAAAGCGGTACACTTTCTACCGGAGGCGCCCCTAACGCTGACGCTGCAATGGATGCGCAATGAAAGTATTCGTTGGGTATGGATACAACGCCCGCGACCAGTGGATTGAGGAACAGGTTTTTCCGATTCTCAATTCAATGGGCTTTTCAGTAGTTAACGGGAAGGACTTGCACGGGCAACTCCTGGCGCCTGGTGTGCGGGTGCGCATTGAGCAAGCCGATGCTGCAGTAGGCTTCCTGACGCTGCGTGAGCCGCTGAATAATAGCGAATTCAATTCCCACATCTGGGTCCGTGGCGAACTTGTGTCCGCCGATACGCTTCGAAAGCCGATTGTGCCGACGTTGGTTGCAGGGGAGCAGTGTGAATCCATGGGAGCGCGGAAACCGGTGGGTGCTCGAGATGGCCCGCACCAGCGGGGCGATCAAGGTCACGCTGATTGCGCTGTGGGATGGCAAGCCCACCGCAGGTCCTCCGGGGGGTACGGCGCATATGGTCGACATCGCGCGGAATGCAAGCGACGTGGATGTGCGCTGCATCGATGCAACCCAGCTGGTTGGATGATGCGGGCCCTTGTACACGCACGAACTATGCCTGCTGCTGGCGCGTCCCAATGCATCGCAGACTGAACTTCCACGGTTCGCCGTCCGATGAGCAAATCATCATCAATTACTCCTAAATATCTTGGACAAAAAAACTTTATGTTGCGGTCGCGTCGGGGAAGCGGGAAAGCTGGGTCGCCGCTCCGAGGCTGGAATTCCCGCCTAATCGTCTCGAATTGTCGCTACCGTCCTCCACAGCGCCCTGTGATCGGGTGGGAATGGGTGAATCTTGGCACTGATGCCCACCGCCTCGTGCGGCGCGAGCGTGTCAAGGCGCCGCCGTGTCAGAGACCGCGTTGCGAAGGCGGCAAGTGCGAGGCTCGCCGAAGAGCGTGTCGAGACGGGGTCCGAGTCGGAAATCCAGTCGAAAATCTCGTCCGCGGGCACGAGTTGCTTTTGCTCTGCACCGAGGGATGCAACCACATCCGCGAGCAGCCATTTTAAATACGCGCGATAGGCGGAGTTGCTATCCGGCAAATCGCCCAGAAGATCCGGCGTTTTTTTTGCTTTGAGCGAATCCAGCAGGAGCGTCGCGGAGGTGGGTCCGCTGTGGTTGGCGATCAGGCGCCATAGCGGATTGCCAATGACCTTCGAGCGATTGTTCATCAGCCGATCAGATATGCGGTCCCGCGGCGGCACCTGACTCGCATCCAAAACGATCAAAACGTCGCGCGCCCCCAGACACTCGCTGAGGGTGCGAAGGGGAGAGTCGGGTTTGAGATCGGGTAGCACTTGCGCGATCTGATCCCAATCGAAAGTGTCAACGCGCTTCAGCAATGCAACCAACCGTGCCGCTGCTTCCGGCTGGTTCAGCGTACTCCAGACACGCTGGGGATCCGCGCTATTGAGGTAGTCGACTGCAGCGACCAGCTTTGCCGCGGACGTGGGCCGGGCGAGTTCGGAGACTGCGGCGTCGACGAGGCGGGAGTCTGCGGTTCTCAACGCTCCCGCCATCGGCCACAGCAATGGCCGATCACTTTCGGACATGCGCGGCAGAATTATTGCCGTGAACCTGCGCTGCTGGTCTTCGTTTAGTTGACCGGCTGCGCTCATGACTTCCTGCAACCCGCTGCCTGCGCTAAGAGGACCCGCGGCGGGGAGCAGACGCAGGACGGCATCAAGATCCGACGCCAGTCCGATCACCTTCACCGCGCCTGGGTCGGAGTCGAGATGACTCTCGATGCATTGGAGGCCCGTTTTCCCGCCGCGTAATGCCAAGGCTCTGTAGAACGAAGCGCGGTTCGACTCCAAGGCCGGAACGGAGCGGCAGACTTCCGCCACGATTTTGGACGACAACGTCCGCTCAGTCGTCGTGAGCAGGTCGAGCAGATAGTCGCGGCGCTCCGAGAGCCGGGTGTCGATGCTGTCCACCAGCGGGGCCGGCAAATGTTCGAAGAGGTCGAGGAATCTGCCGGAATCAAGCTGCGCGAGCAAGGCTGCGAAGGCTCGATCGAAGTCTGCCTGCTCCATCTCGAAAATTGCGCCGGAGAGGCGCCGATCGAGAAGTCGCCGGATCCAATCGCGATGCGCATCCCAGTCGTACCGCGGCAGGTGAGCCAGAAGGCGCAGGTACGCGCTCTGTACGATGGAATCATTCGGAGCGAAAGCGGTACCAGACAGCCCGGACGCTTCGGCAACCGAACGCTTCGCAATGCGAAGCGCGATCCGATCCGGCTCACCTGTCTGCAATGCGGGAAGCGCATCGAGCAACGCAGCGCGCTCGCTGAATCCAAAGCTGACGCTGCCAACGGCATGTCGATTTGCGAGGGTCAGCAGCGCTGCACGCGAGGCGTCAGGCGGCGATCGGGCCAGGAACTCGATCAGCTTGCTCTCAATCTCGTTGAAGTCCTTATCGGCGAGCAGGGCAAGGAGGGCGGGTTCGATGGCCCGCCAATCTTCATTCGAAATCCGCTCCCGGTTGGCGAACGTCAGAAGCACGCCAAGAGAACTCGGCGGTGGCTTGCCGGGTTGCCGCATCCAGCGCACTAGCACTGCGTTGGCCATGTTCGCACACGTTGCAGGATCCATCTGGCAGCCGAAGTCCGGGTCGAGCTCACGCGCTTCCTTTCCCAGCCGGCCGTTCCGTAATGCGTCGAGCGCAATGATCGATACCGAGAAGTCATTGCGCTCCTTGACGTCGTTGATGATGCTGGCCGCTATATAAGTTGCCATCCCGATGGAACGATCCTCGTTCAGCCAAGAGATGACCTCGGAGGCGGGCGCGTACACGATGAAATCGCGCATCTCGGGCGGGTTTTGTGCCTCCGCCGCGTGCGCTGCGAGCGTTGCCAGCTGCCGCGCCGCTTTCCAGTCGGCCGCAAGCGCAACGAGGGCTCGCCTGCGGGCCGCATCGCCCTCGCGTCTGAGATCAGGATCCTCCGCGAGTCGCTGGCGCGCATAGGTGGACAATGCCGAGTATTCAAATGGTCGAAGCTGCTCCTCCTTCCAGGTAAACGGGTCGAATCCCTCTTCGAGCAAGGACTGCATGAGTCGTGCCGCGGCAAGCGACTGCGCTGCATCGTAGATCCGGTCTCGCGTCAGCCCGCGCGAAGCCAACAGCCAGCGTCCGTTCGTCCGCCACGTTGCGATGGCGGTCGAGTATTCCCGCCCGCGGAGAAGGTGCCTCAAGTGAGCGTACGTGACCGCATCGGCCGTGACATATGCCAAAAGCGCTATAACCGCGAACCCGATACCGGCGATCTTGAGCGTCCGGACGCTCCGCCGGATCCGGTTCTTCCACTGCCACCATCCATTGATGACGTGCGTGAGATGCTCCTGCAGCCGGCTTCTGAAGATGTCGGCGTTCGCAGCCTCGCTGAACAGGAATCCTCGCGAAGTTAGATTCTTGCGAAACGAAGCGACTTCCGCAGAGGCCGTCTCCGGCGGACCCAGGAAGTAGAAGGCCACTTCGGCCGGTAGCCCGCCCAGGCGTTTCCGGGCCAATGCCGTTTCGAATTCCTCGACGGTTCCGCTTGGGTATCGTGGGGTCGGCGTTCCCAGCCGGGTGCGCATAAATCCGACGTACATTTCGAATCGCTCGAGCCCGGCTCGTTTCAACAGGCCATCGATGCG
>Ga0137410_10002624_pt1 | contig 12221 bp, 13 predicted proteins | sample CZODoug1_16funga_FD_108878 | JGI IMG/M metagenome (GOLD analysis project Ga0137410, IMG submission 108878) | Vadose zone soil fungal communities from Angelo Coast Range Reserve, California, USA - CZODoug1_16fungal (Illumina Assembly) | ecosystem: Environmental > Terrestrial > Soil > Vadose zone... | reverse complement strand
TCTCGGCCCTCGTCAGCCTCTGCGTCGGCAGCGCCTTTATCCCCTATCCAGATACCTTTCCCACGAATTTTTACTTGTGGCTTGCTGTTGGAACGATCTGGATGCCACCGAACCGAGAGGATGACGAACTCCCGTGAATTCATTGATCCAATTTTTCCAGCATTTTGGCGACAGCGTTGTCTCCTTTCCTCACCGAACTCCGTGTAGAGATTGACACACAGCGACGTGATGAGAACAATCTTCCTAAGCTTGGTCAGCGTCATCGGCGGCGAGGCAGCTGTGCGTGCGGCAAACTCTGTCGCAGTCCTCTTTATCGCCCGGACGTATGGCGCGGTCACACTTGGAGCCTACGCCGTAAGTCTAGCGCTGGCCACGGTCGTAGTGATGTTTGCCGACATCGGCCTGCAAACGGCAGCGATCACTCAAATAACCTCAGGAAGCGTAAACCAGAATCAGATTATCGGTCGCCTTGCCCTCTCCAAAACAATATTGCTCGCGGGCGCGGCGATCATCCTTGCCGTCGTGGCGGGTTGGACGAGACCGCGCCCACTCTTTCTGGCTATCGGGATTTGGGTTAGCGTTCGCGTGATTATGCAATCCTACTCGCAATTGCAAATGGCCATTCTCAAGGCCGTGTCCAAGGCCGACCGGATTGGAATCATTCAGTCTCTACACGCGTGCCTGCTCTGTGTAGCAGTTTGGCTGTCCTTTAGACGAGGCTGGAGCGCTGTCGCGCTGCTTGAATGGCTGACAGCTTGTCAGCTTGTCGAACTCCTGCTCGGCACCGCCGTTCTATTTCGAAGCAGCGCCTGGCCACGCTGGCCCGTACGCCTTGGTTTTTGGGCCACCGTCAGGAGGGCAGCGCCATTTGGAATCGTCTACGGGCTTGCCAATCTGATCGTCCGTTCAGATACGATTGTCCTGTCGAAATTCGTTCCTCTCGCGGCATTAGGGGCCTTTTCCGCCCCTAACACGATTCTTCTGATTTTTTATGTGAGTGCGTGGCTCTTCGGCAGCGTTCTGCTGCCAGAAATGGCTCGCCTCTCGAGCAAACCAGAAACCCTGAGAGTCTACGCAAACCAATGGGCACGCTTGGTGGTAATGGTAACGGTTCCATGTGCCTTCCTTGTATCTCTAGTGGCTCCAAAAGTGATCGTGGTGGTTTACGGTTCTGCCTTCGATGGCAGCGGGCCCCTTGCGTCCCTCATGGCCTTGGCGTGCCCGTTCATTCTCCTGAACTCGATCTATACAACCCTGGCGATCGCCTCGAATAGTCGCAGCATCTTTCTGGGGATTTATGGCGCAGGAGCACTAGCTACCCTAGGTTTGGATTTCTTCCTTGGCCGGGCGTTTGGGTCCATGGGAATTACGTCCGCCATTGCTATTCGAGAAGCGGGAATGCTGGCTGCTTTCTTGCTGCTAACGTCTCGTCCCCTGCCGGCGGCAAACGAATTAGAGCTTCGGCCTTCTTCGGGAGGCCATTGAGTGCAAGTCACCAAGTGGAACGATAGAGGCTTCGACAAGCCCATGCCCAAAACAGTCACAATCGATGCCCGTTGGCTTGTTGGAGGTATTGGCACGTACACCAGAAATCTGCTCCAGGAGTTTCTCCATCACGAGAATGGTTTCACAATTCAGGCCATCGTAAGAAAGAGGGATTCCGCAAGCGTTCGGAAGTTTTGCACCGGAGTCACTGTCGTCGACCATCCAATCTACACGTTTCGCGAGCAAATTCTGATTGCCCGCGCCTCCCGGCATTGCGACCTCTTACACGTCCCGCATTTCAATGCGCCGCTTCTTTATCGAGGGCCAATGATCGTTTCCATCATGGACGTGATTCATCTCAGCTCATCGGCGTATCGCCGTAGCCTGGGCACTTTCTTTTATGCCAGACCGATGCTCAATGCCGTGGCACGCAAGGCCGATCACATCGTAACGGTTTCCCACCATTCGAAAAGCGAAATCATGCAGGCCTTGGGCATCCCCGGATCCAAAATCACGGTCATTCCTTGTGGCGTAAGCGAGGAGTTCGCCCCGCAATCTCCTTCTGTGGAATCCCGGGATGCAGCCAAAATCTTGGGCATTCAAACTTCTTTTCTGCTGTATGTGGGGAATTTGAAACCACATAAGAACGTGGTGACCTTGCTCCGCGCGTTCGCCCAATTGCGCAAACATAGTAAACTGCGCCATTCGCTTCTTATCGTTGGCGACGACGCGCGGTGGAAACGGTCAGTTGTCGATGAGTGCGTGCGCCTCGGCATTCGGGACTGCACGACTTTCCTTCCTCATGTATCCCAATCACTGTTGCCGCGCGTTTATGCGGCCGCTGATCTCCTGGTGATGCCTTCCACGGTGGAGGGTTTCGGGCTTCCAGTTCTGGAGGCTATGGCGTGCGGCACTCCGGTCATCGCATCTCGCACCGCAAGTCTGCCGGAGGTTGCCGGTGATGCCGCGATCTATTTTGACCCGGCCAGCTCAGAGGAGCTTGGAGTACAAATCGAGCGGATACTGCACTCCCCCGAGCTACAAGCCTCTCTCCGAAACAAAGGGATCCAGCGTGCAAAACAATTCACTTGGCGGCAGTCCGCGCGTCAGCATATCGAGCTTTACAACCGCCTGCTTGGCCTCAATTGATACACATGGACCGACGTTATCAAACAACTGACGATTTTTTATCTGGCAGCGCTTGCACCAATTTCGAGGTCAGAGCAATGGCACGGCTAGCGCCGCCCTCCAGCGAAAAATGGGAGGAATTTGCACAGGAAGATCCATACACCTACATCTTGACAACGTTGAAGGGAGCGGACCGACGCGAGTTCTGGCAGAGTGGGGTTCGCACGATTCAGGAGGAGTTTCTCCCGCTCCTCCAGTTGTATAAAGTGCGGCCTCTTCTTGGCCTGGAGTTGGGATGCGGTGTGGGGCGACTCGTCGTTCCTCTCACCCGTCGTTTCCAGGAAGTACTGGGAGTAGATATTGCACCCGGGATGGTACAGCGGGCGGTCTCTTTCGCGCGAGACAATAGCATTAACAACGCTTCGTTCCTTCTTATTTCCGGCCCGGAGGATTTCTTGCGAAGGGCCGCGAAGTACGCAGGTAGTTGTGACTTCATCTATTCGCTTCTCGTATTTCAACACATTCCCGAATTTCCTATCATCGAAGACTACCTGCACGCCATTCGTGTCTTGCTGCATAAACGAGGTCTGGCTTACCTGCAGTTTGACACCCGGCCTAAAGCTTTCCTTTACCGCTTGAAAACTCGATTGCCTGATTTTCTTCTCCCGCGATTCTGGCGGAGAGGGATCCGTCGCATTCGCCGATCGCCGGAAGAGATTGAAGCCTGTATTCGACAGGCAGGCATGGACATCGTCCAGGAGCTTACTCCTCGCACTGGATATCACCGATACATTCTTCGGCTTCGCAATGTCCTCTGAAACCCAAATGAAACTAAGTATCGAGAAGGCGCCCCAATTCCTTGCGGCGCGCCTCCGCGCGAAGCCGACTTCCTCGTTTGAAAAAGCGCGGATTGCCATCGTGCACTACTGGTTTGTAAACCATCGCGGCGGCGAGCGAGTCGTCGAGGCGATGGCTTCCATGTTCCCGCAGGCTGATCTATTTTCTCTAGTGGTAGATACCAAAGCTGTTCCGGATTCATTGCGCGAACGCCCGATCAAGACGTCCTTTCTTCAAAAACTACCCGGCGGTCATCGCTGGCACAGGCACCTTCTTCCACTCTACCCGCTGGCATTGGAGCAATTTGACTTGAACGCTTACGACCTTGTTCTTAGTTCCGAGTCAGGCCCTGCCAAGGGTGTTCTGACATCAGCAACGACATGCCACATCTGCTATTGCCATTCACCCATGCGTTATCTCTGGGACTTTTATCATCAATATAGGAATGGTGCGAACTTTGCTTCGTGGTCGCGTCCTTTTTTTACCCTCGCCACGCACTATTTGCGCATGTGGGACGCTGCCTCGGCGGGCCGCGTGGATTATTTCGTAGCTAATTCTCGCAACGTCGCTTCCAGAATTCGCAAGCATTATCGAAGAAATTCTGCAGTTATCTACCCGCCCGTAAACGTCCATGCCGGATACTTGGCCGAAAGGGTAGAAGACTTCTACCTAGTCGTCGGCCAGCTTGTAGATTACAAGCGGATGGATTTGGCTATTGCTGTCTGCAATCGGCTTGGCCGACGGCTGCACGTTGTGGGTGAGGGTCAGCAATACGGGCGTCTACGAAGGCTTGCAGGTCCATCAATTCATTTCTACGGCGCATTGTCGGACAAGGACCTGCAGGAACAATACGCACATTGTCGAGCGCTGCTATTTCCCGGCGAAGAGGACTTCGGGATTGTTCCCGTCGAGGCTCTTTCGTTCGGGCGCCCCGTGATTGCTTACGATCGCGGTGGTGTGACCGAGACGGTCAAGGGTTTGCGCCTCGGCTCGCAGGATGTTCCCGAGAACTCGACCGGCATATTTTTCCCCACGCAGTCCGTCGATTCACTTGTTGAAGCACTCCGTAAATTCGAAGAGGTTGAACACCGATTTTGCCCAAGTCTTATCAAAAAGCATGCCGATCGTTTTGCGCCCGAGCATTTCGAGCGGCATTTCCGCTTGTTCCTCGCCGAAAAATGGGAGGAATTTCATAGCGGCTCCATCGAATCATGATCCTCGGCCGACTCAGAGGCGCGCATTTCACTCGTAACATCGTCGTGTACTTGATGCCGCTCGCCGCTTTTTCCCTGGCTGGCTATTTCCGTTTCGCGACACACTTGATCCCGCATTACACCAGTGATGTTGACCCTTCCCCTTACTTTGGCCTGCTGCTTTTGACTACGTTTCTTTGGGCAATAATTGCGGAACACTATGAACTTGCTTCCATTGAGAATCATTTCTCGCCAAACGGGAAGCTTCGCAGAGCGCTTAAAGCTTGTCTTGCCACCTACATTGCGGTTCTCGCAATCACTTTCTTTTATCGCGATACCACTTTTTCCCGAGTATTCATGTGGCTGAGCGGCTTGAATCTTTTCCTGTTCACTCTGCTCATGCAGACGATATTTTCTTGGGTGTGGGCCGGAGACGGGTCTCGCCACAGAGCCAGAGTCGATGTCTTGATTGTCGGTGCTGATGAATTCGCCGAGCGAGTTGCCGAGTCCCTTTCGTCGGATCCCATTGCCCCTTGCTCTATTAGAGGGCATGTAAAACTCCCCGGCCAGGTCTGCACGGTAGAGAACCGGAAGCTTTACGAACTCTCTCACATCGAAAACTTGGCCATAGGAAACGGGATTGATGATGTCATCATCGCTATTCCACCCAACCTTCTTGGACAATTGCCTGAGCTCCGCAGACAACTTTCGCCTCTCTGTGTCCCCATGCGACTGGTCCTTGATGTGGGAGTACCTGTCGACAGCCGCCAGCGACTCTTTGCTTTGGGTGATCTTCTCATGCTCGCTTTGCAGACAACGCCTGCTGAATCCGCGTTGTATGTCGTTCTTAAGCGCGCGTTTGACCTGAGTTTTTCGGCCGCGGTGCTGATTTTCGCAGCTCCTGTGTTCATTCTCCTCGCGCTGTTGATTCGGCTGAGTTCGCCGGGACCCATTATTTTTGTTCAACAGCGCGTTGGTTTAAACGGAAAGGTCTTCAGCATGTATAAATTCAGGACCATGTCAGTTTCTTCCCGCGAGCAGAGTGATTCGCGCTGGACAGTGAAGAATGATCCGCGCTGCACTCCAATTGGTAGGATCCTCCGCCAAACCGGTCTGGACGAATTGCCTCAGTTTTTTAACGTGTTCATGGGAGATATGAGCGTTGTCGGCCCCAGGCCAGAGCGGCCTTTATTAGTTCAGAAATTCATGCAATCTGTGGGGAATTACAATCGTCGCCATTATCTAAAGGTGGGCATTACCGGCTGGGCTCAAGTGAACGGTTGGCGGGGCGATACTTCGATCGAGAAGCGCATTGAGTATGACCTTTATTATGTCCGCCATTGGACACTCACGTTCGACCTGCTGATCGTCCTGCTCACGCTGATCCGGGGCTTTACAGACAAGAATGCGTATTAGTCAGCACTTTTGTGAACGAACGGGAATTGGTGACAATAGTTTGCGCTCCCCTGACGTTCCCATGACAATTCCGTTTTCTCCTACATGCATGCTTTCTTGTCGGTCGCGAGTGCGCCGGTTTCTTTTTCTTTCCCTCCCCGGCGGAGAGTACCTTGGCGCTGCCCGGCTGATCGCGCAGCGCTCACAGCGTCCGGGGGCAGGTTGTAAATCGAACAAACCATGATTTGCGCTCTCCACCCGTGAAACCAATGGCCCATTCCTGGACGCTTCGGCGAATCGCATGCGCTCAACTCCCCACGAGGTGGGGAGTGTTTCAAGCCTTGGGGTTCGAACGGGAATTTTGTAGCGGTGCTCGCGATATTGAGACTGCGCTAGCGTTAGTGATGGGCGAGGTCACTCGAGGAGTGCCGCTGTTAAGAATCCACTCCGAATGCCTCACGGGCGACGTGTTTGGCTCGCTACGTTGTGACTGTGGAGACCAGTTGGAACTGGCTATGCGCGCGATCGCTCGCGAAGGATGCGGTGTCCTGATTTACGAGCATCAGGAGGGGCGCGGTATCGGGTTGATGGCCAAACTGCAAGCGTACTCTTTACAGGATGCGGGCCTCGATACCGTCGAAGCAAATCACGCGCTTGGACTGCCAGCGGATTGCCGGGACTTCGGCTTGCCCGCCGCGATCTTGCATGAGCTTGGCATTGGCCGGGTCCGCCTCCTTTCGAACAATCCACAGAAGTCTCGCGCGCTGGAGATGTTTGGTGGTATCGAGGTCGCCGAGCAACTCCCTTGCGAGGCTCCAGCGAATCCCCATTCAATTGTCTATCTGCGGACAAAGAAAGAAAAATTGGGACATACATTGCGCCTGGGACGTCGCGAAGGCGAATGTACCAGCGACGGTGAAGTCAATTTCGGCTGCGCGCAGGCCGAATCCATTCCGCCTCTAGTTGGGAGCCGGTCCCTCTTCGAGAGCATTGAGCTCGTAATTGAGGAACTGCGGAAAGGCCGTGCCGTCGTTGTCGCTGACGATGAACATCGTGAGAACGAAGGCGACTTGCTGGTGGCCGCGGAAATGATTACTCCAGAGGCTATCAATTTCATGGCGACTCACGGGAAGGGTCTAATCTGTCTGGCTCTGACTGGTGAGAGACTCGATCAACTCGAAATCGGCTCAATGATTTCGAAAAATGACGCCTTGGGCGGTACAGGTTTCACCGTTTCGATCGATGCGAAGGGCTATGGTGTAACGACAGGAATTTCGGCTCGCGACCGCTCGGAAACAATTCGGGCCGCAATCGATGCGCGGAGCCTCCCTGAGGACTTTGCACGGCCAGGACACGTTTTCCCGCTTCGCGCACTACCGGCTGGAGTCCTCGAACGACGAGGGCACACAGAAGCGGCAGTGGATCTTGCGCGCATTGCGAATTTGAATCCGTCCGGCGTTATCTGCGAGATTCTGAACGACGACGGCACGATGGCTCGCAAGCCTGACCTCATCCGTTTCTGTCATAAGCATGGGCTCAAGATGGTCACCATCGCTGATTTAGTCGAGTATCGTCTGGAATGTGAACGCGCGAGATTAAGAAGACCGACCGGCCCGCGGTCAACAGTGCCGACCGCCGCCTACGAACATTGCCGTCTTGGTAGCGTTCGTTAGATTGCATGGGTTACGGGTCACCCGCCCGCCCCGCTGCTTAAGAAGTCTGCACAGGCCACAACTCGGCCTCCCGATGTTCTTCGTGAAAAGCGGTCAGAAGTGAGCCAAGCACGATCAGTCACCAGTCGACCGCTCCAGTCAGCTAAACGGGTGGCTGCGTTTGTGGCACTCCTGGTTCTCTTGGTCGGCCCATTTCGAGCGGGTTGGATTCATCTGGAAACCGACTTTCCTAACTATTACACCGCGGCAAGCCTGGTACGCCAGGGCCAGCCGTTGCGCTCCTACTACGACTGGACTTGGTTTGCGCGGCAAATGAACTACGTCGGCATCGATCGGCAACTCGGCGCCTATACACCACAGACTCCGCTGACCATGCTGCCTTTCGTAATGCTTACGGGATTTCCTCCACAGACGGCGAAGCGAATCTGGTTGATACTCAACCTGGTCTTTCTCGGAGTGACAATCTGGCTGCTGTCCCGGATAACACGATTTAGTATCGAGGAAGTCTGGCTCCTGACGTTTTGCGGTTATTTTTCCCTGCGCACAACGTTTCTCTACGGGCAGTATTACGTCTTCCTACTACTCCTGCTTACCCTCCTCTTTTATTTTCTGCAGAGGAAACATTGCTTGCTGGGTGGCGCCCTCACGGGAATCACCTTCGCACTGAAGTTATACGGCGGACCGTTCTTGCTCTACTTCGTCGCCAAGCGCGAATGGAGGGCATTGATCGCAATGATCCTCATGACCTTCTTTCTTTTAGGCATTGCCATTGCCCTGTTTGGCTTTCCAAGCATTCATTACTACGCCGCGCAGGTTCTTCCTCGCACACTCGAAGGGGGATCCATCGACCCATACGCTCCAGGCGTGCCAACGTATTCCACTCTGTTGAGACATTTATTTGTCAGCGAACCGGATCTCAATCCTAATCCCCTTTACGAAGCTCCATGGGCATTCTTCTTTTTGCGAAGTCTGATTTCACTGGCAATTGTTGTTTTTCTCTTCCTGGGTACGAGTATGCGAGGCGCTACGAAAAAGCACGATTTTGCATGGTTCATGATTGCCGTGCTCCTCCTTTCCACCAGTATCGCTTCGTATACGTTCATCCTTCTCTTGCTCCCCTTACTCTTGCTGTTGGAGGAGTCTGGACCACGGCAAAGTGTCTTTCTAGTGGTCTCGTATGTGCTCCTCACATTGCCTCTCCATCCAGTGTGGCTGTTTCCCAAGGTGTGGATCTTGTTCGCCTTATTTGTTGCGGTTGGGTGGCCACACTTACGGCAAGTGCCGCACCGCTTGGCGTTTGCAGTCTTGCTGTTTGCTGTCGCGGCGGCATTCATCGATACCAAACGCCATATGCTCAGCTACATGAACGAACCCGGGCAGCGATTTGAACGAGTAGTCGGGCAAGGGAAAGCAGTATTCTCTTCATTTCCGGCGGTCTCGCGGGCTGGGATCTTTTACCAGTCGATGGGGGATGACCGATACGTGCTCCGGTGGCTGCACGATAATCGAAACGAAGAGCTGTCATTCGGTGGACACGCGCTGCACCCCAGAAGTGCACCCGATGGCGAATCTATCTACTTCGAGTTGGTGGCAAGTCGGACTTCGACCATGATGCAGTTCGAACCGGGCACCGGGAAAGCTACGCCTGTAGCAATGCCGGTTCCAGGAGACTCTATTGCATCTGTTGTTTCTCCCGACGGGCATTGGATAGCGTATGAGTCTGCCCTGGATGGCCCGACGCAAATCTGGCTCCGTGATCTTTCAAGAGCCAGAGAGAGGCGCTTGACGGGCGGCAATTGCAATAACTCCTCTCCGGCGTGGGAATTAGACTCCAGAACCATTTTGTTCGCCAGTGACTGCGGTCGAGCCTTTGGCCTGCCGGCGCTCTATCGGGCAAAGCTGACCCAGAATGAGAACTGATTCCTGATTTAAAACCTGGTAGGCGACCATGTGTTTAATTCCGACGGGATTGACAACTTAAATCCGCTGAAAGGCTAGGTGCGCTGATGGAAGTTCATTGTGCCCAATGTGGAGCGCCAATGGTCTGCTACCCCGATGGGGATTGTTGGTGTTTTGACTTCCCGCGTCTGCGCATGCCTATTCAGTGCGAAGGTTGTCTCTGCCCCGCGTGCCTTCGGGCCGCCACATCGTGCAATGTTCAAACTGAGCTGAAAGCAGCCCCGTCTTGCGGTCCAATCAGTTTGGTAAGAAAAATCATCGCTGCCGTTGAATAGAAAGCGCCGATTGTGGTGATTAGGGACACAAGTACTATCGGCCAAGACGGAACCTGATTCACGCAAGGCATTCCAGATTTGGGCAAAGCCCCCGGCATTCCCGTTGGGTCTTTCCCTTCTCGCGGCCCTGTTGTTTTCCGAATGGAAGCATGCTACGGAATTGGACAGTGAGGCAATACAGAAGTAATTGCGCGGACAGGCGCGTCGCATCCAGTGTACTAAAAGCTGTCTCGGTTTACGGGTTACTCCAACTTGAGCTGGCACGAAATGTGACTGCACTCACGCCACCAGCTGGGCTTTAGGGTTTTTCCTAGCGATCGTCAAAAGTTTCAGCGCGGCATGCCGCGGACGACGCGTGCCTTGCTCCCAGCTGCGCACCGCGTTCGGGCTTACGTTCAAGTAGTTAGCAAAAAGCGGCTGACTGGCGTTGAGCGCCTGTCGGATGCGGCGAATTTCCCGAGGAGCAATTTGTCGCGGCCGCGCCGGAACACGCGTGATGCGCAGGTTCGCAACCTCGCCGTGCTCGTAGGACGCTACGTCGAGAATGGGGCCCGGGAGGCAGCGTTGGCTCCGAGCTTGCGACCGGCAGGCCTGTGGTAAAGCCGGAAGCGATCTGGATATTGTCATCTATGCGGAAAGGCGCATGACGGCTGATGAAGCAGAGTCCCTCTGCGATCACGCGATGAATCTTCCTGCAGCCGTTGATATTCGCGCGGAGACGCCTATGTGTGGCTTCTCTGACGGAGTTCGCTAGCCAGAGTCCCGCGATGATCCTCCTGCGTGCACCGAGCGGAATTATGCTCGGGAGGGATCCATGGGGTGCTGAACTCAGGAGCCTAGATTCCAACTTTCACAGCTTTAGACTTAATTCTCCCAACCAGAGAAGTCTGGAGCTAAAAACGAGTGTTGTCGTACCGATGTGCAAATCAACTTCGAAAAAAGGAGCAACAAAATGAGTAATCCAATGAAATCTATAAGCTTCGTGAGAGGAGTGTCTCAGTCCCTCTGTATCCTGTTATTGCCGTTGACCTCCGGTGCGCTCTCAGCGCAGGACCAAGAGCATCACGTTCGGAATATTGTCCTGGTTCACGGCGCCTGGGCGGATGGTTCCGGCTGGAAAGGCGTTTACGACATCCTTGTGAAGGATGGCTACAACGTCAGCATCGTCCAGGAGCCGGAAACCTCGTTTAAGGACGACGTGGCTGCCACGAAGCACGCCCTTGCTCTGCTGGATGGACCGTGCATTCTTGTTGCTCACAGCTATGGGGGAGCCGTAATTACGGAAGCAGGAACGGATCCGTCCGTCGCCGGATTGGTGTACATCGCGGCCCACATGCCCGATGCTGGAGAGAATGAGGCTGACGACGGAAAGCGCTTCCCGAGTGACCTCAGCAAGTCTGGCGCAATAAAGAAGACGGCAGACGGTTTCACTTACCTCGACGCCACGCAGTTTCATGAGTACTTCGCAGCCGATCTGTCTGCCGAGCGGGCCGCCTTCATGGCGCGGTCGCAGGTACTCAATTACGCTGACAATTTCAAAGCAGTCATCACCACCGCGGCATGGAGAAGCAAACCAAGCTGGATGTTGGTCGCGGGAGCAGACAGAACCATCAACCCCGACCTCGAACGCTGGTATGCCACGCGAGCAAATAGCCACAAGGTCGAAGTCCCGGGCGCCAGCCACTCGGTCTACATCTCCAGGCCGAAAGAGGTTGCAGCTGTCATCGAAGAAGCTGCATCGCACGTCCACTAGAAAAGTTAGAAAAGCTTGCAATGGCAGGTACCGTGTCGCTTCACATGCGTCCGACTGCGGCGATGTACATGCATCTGAACCTGTCTTCGCGGGGTAATAAGACCGAGGTTGTTATGAGTGTAGCGTTTTTGTTTCCCGGACAAGGGTCGCAAGTTCCAGGCATGCTGCACGCCCTGCCGGATCATTCGTCCCTCGCGCAGACACTCGATGAGGTGAGCGAAGCTCTGGGAGAAAATGTCCTGGAGCTCGACTCGCCGGAAGCTCTTCGCTCAACGCTTTCGGTCCAACTGGAGTTGCTGGCCTCCGGTGTCGCGGTGGCACGCGCTCTCATCGCAGAAGGTGTGGCTGGCGAGTTGTTATTTCACCCACGATTCCTCAGGATTCCCCGCCCTGCTACCATTCTTCGATGCGCCATCTCGTAGTTCTTTTCATCCATTCCCTTGCTACCCTGGTCCGCCTGCTCGGACCTGGCGGTGTCCGTTCCATCGTTGCTGAGTCGCTTCTCCTCAAACACCAACTCCTG
>Ga0137410_10002623_pt1 | contig 12222 bp, 12 predicted proteins | sample CZODoug1_16funga_FD_108878 | JGI IMG/M metagenome (GOLD analysis project Ga0137410, IMG submission 108878) | Vadose zone soil fungal communities from Angelo Coast Range Reserve, California, USA - CZODoug1_16fungal (Illumina Assembly) | ecosystem: Environmental > Terrestrial > Soil > Vadose zone... | reverse complement strand
GGTGCAATACCTGACGCCGGGCGCCGGCTGCTGTGTTTGCGGGGATACAAGCTTCAGCTCTCTGCCTTCCCTCACCGTGACCCCGGCGCACGGCGTTCACGGTATTCACCCCAATGGCCGCACGCAACTGCTCTTCGGCACGCAACTGCTCTCTAAGGAGCAGGCATCTCGGCAAACTGCGGAATGTCATCCGTGATATCGAACCAGCCGGCCTTGGAGCCGACGAAGATGTGCGCTTGCGGCCGCATCTGCGGATCGGTATCGAGCGAGCCGACAGCCACGACGACCAGTCCCCGCTCACGTGAGGCGCGTGGGGCCGAGCCGCCGCAACGACTGCAGAATGCCGCGCCGAAGTACTTCGCGTCGGCATGCTTGTAATCGACCACCTGCCCTGCGCCGCGAACCCAGTGAAACTGGTCGAAGGTGTAGAACGCATTGGTCGCATGCGCGGCACTGCGCGCCCGTCGGCAGCGCGAACAATGACAACTCCTGACATAAAGCGGGCGGCCCTCGATTTCGTAGGCGACATCACCACACAGGCAGCTGCCCTGTGTCACGCCTTCCTTGGGCGCGACCAGGGGTCGTTCGATCGGCGGCGCATCGAACCCGGGCGGAAATTGCTCGTATTGCGGCAGGCCGTCGGTGATTTCGTACCACGGCGCCTTGGAGCCGACGAAGATGTGATTGTCGGGCTTGATCCCGAGATCGCCCTGCAGATTACCGGCGGGAATGAAGACCATGTTGAGCTGAGCCAGCAGCAGCGGGGCAACCGAACCGCACACGAGGCAGAAGGAGCGCGAGCCGCCGGGTGAGGACTCGTAGCTGCCGATTCCTTGCTGTCCCGCCAGCCAGCGGAAATTACCGATCGGCGCCGCCACGAAGGTCACGAACAGAGCGCCGTGATGCTTGCGGCACATGGAGCAATGGCAATGACCCATCATGCTGAACGGGCCCGACACCTCGTATCGAACCTGTCCACACAGGCAGCTCCCCTGCACCATGGCCCATTGTAGTCTGAGGCGCGGGATTCGCTTAGCATCACCCGCTTCCGACCGTCGGTCGTCCAGACAGGATCGAGTAATGCGTGGCCTCGGAAACCTGGTCCTGGTGTGTGTTGCCGGTATGTTGTCGGCGTCATCGGCAGCAGCCAACAAGCCACCGACGCTGGCGGACGTGCTGGCCGCGTCGACTGCATCGGACTGGCGTGGCCTCGATCCCGAGAACACGCTCTACCTCGAACTCGCCACGGGCCGCGTCGTCATCGAGCTAGCGCCCGCCTTCGCGCCCAACCATGTCGTCAACATCAAGGCGCTGGTGCGTGAGCACTACTTCGACGGGCTCGCCATCGTCAGGTCCCAGGACAACTACGTCGTGCAGTGGGCCGACGCCGATTCCAACCGCCCTATCGGCAACGCCAGGAAGACGCTGCCCGCGGAATTCACGGTGACGCGCCCGGACATTCCCTTCACGCGTTTGCCGGATGCGGATGGCTACGCGCCACAGGTCGGCTTCTCCAACGGCTTCTGCGCAGCCCGGGATCCGAAAAGCGGCGCCGCCTGGCTGGCGCATTGCTACGGCATGGTGGGCGCGGGCCGCGACAACGACATCAACAGCGGCGGCGGCACGGAACTCTACGTCGTGATCGGCAACGCGCCCCGCCACCTCGATCGCAACGTCACGCTCGTTGGCCGCGTACTGCAGGGAATGGAACTGCTGTCGACGCTGCCACGCGGCAGTTTGCCGATGGGCTATTACGAGAAACCGGAACAGCGTGTAGCGATCAAGTCGATTCGAGTCGCCGCGGATGTGCCCGCAGGCGAGCGATCGGCGCTGCAGGTCATCCGCACCGATACGAAAACCTTCACGGACCTGGTCGAGAGCCGCCGCAATCGACGCGAGGAATGGTTTCATGTTGCCGCCGGATACGTGGAATTGTGCAACGTTCCGCTCGTCGTCCGCCCGCAGCCGGCGCGTTGACGCGGAGTTCCCCATGCCTCTCACGAAGATGGAGCACTACCTGGTCCTCACCCACGACATCGACGCGACCCGCGACTTCTACTGCAACGCGCTCGGCATGCGCGTCGGCCCGCGTCCGCCCCTCGCCTTCCCCGGTTATTGGCTCTACGTGGGCGAGACCCCGTGTATCCATATCGGGGAATGGCAGACCTACGTCGCTCACTCGCGCACGCAGGGCATCCCCGTGACGACGCCCGCGCCGGGAACCGGCCCGGTCGATCACATCGCGTTCAACGGCGAGGATTTCGACGAAATTGTCGCGCGGCTCGAGCAGCACGGGGTGACCGCGCATATCAATCACGTTGCCGGCGGGGGTTTGCGCCAGCTGTTCCTGACCGATCCGAACGGCGTCAAGATCGAGGTCAACGTCCGCAGAACCTAGAATTTCGCAGCAGCGCAGCTTGGAGAAGTCATGAGTCGTCTGATCTTTGCCAGTACGGTTGCGGCCATCGCGGTGTTTCTCTGGGGCTTCATCTCGCACGTCGTGTCGCCGCTCGGCGAAGCGGGCGTGACCTCGCTCCCCAATGAGTCCGCGCTCCTGGACCTGATGCGCGCCAACATCCCCGAGAAGGGACTCTATTTCTTCCCCGGCGTAGGTGACATCGACAACCTGACTGAAGACCAGCAGCGTGCGTGGGCTGACAAGATCAAAGCCGGGCCGAACGGCCTGCTGCTCTTCGATCCGGCGGGGCACGCGCCGCTGTCGGCGCAACAGCTCATCACCGAGCTGATCAGCGATTTCCTGGCCGCGTTTCTACTTGGCATCCTGCTGGGATACACGAGTCTCAGCCTGTGGGGCCGCGTCGCTTTTGGCGCGGGGGTCGGCCTGGTGGGCTGGCTCTCCATCAGCGTCGGGTACTGGAACTGGTATCAGTTCCCGACGACCTACATCCTGGCGCAGGGATTCGACCTAGTGACCGCGTGGGCGCTCGCGGCGCTCGTGCTGTCACTGGTCTTGCGTCGCGCCTCGAAGCTTGCGTCTTCGACCGATGCCTGAGTCGCGTAATGATCAGATGTTGCGCGCGGTCATCTCGCGACTGATGTACTCCGCCTGACGCAGGACCAGTGCGACGATCGTCAAGGTCGGATTCGCTGAGCCTGCCGTGCTCAGCATGCTGCCGTCGGAGACGAACAGGTTCTTGATGTCATGCGTCTGCCCCCACGCGTTGGTGACGCCGTCGCGCGGATCCTTGCTCATGCGCGCCGTTCCCATGTTGTGTGTGGCGGGCGGCGTGTTGCCCTTGATGGTGCGTTTCGCGCCCACCGCTTCGTACAGCCGCGCCGCCTGTTCGGTTGCATGGTTGCGCAACGCAATGTCGTTGGGATGCTCATCGACGTGCACGTGTGCGACCGGTAGCCCGTGGCTGTCGCGCACTTTTGGATCGAGCGTAATGCGATTGTCGGCACGCGGCATGTCCTCGCCGTTCACCAAGATGCCGGCGATGTTGGCGAAGTTGTCGATCACCGATGCGAAGTCGCGACCCCAGCCGTAGGGGATGCCGACCAGCGGGAAGGTGGGGAGGTCGAGCGAGCACAGCTCGAAGTGGTAGCCACCCACGAAGCCGCGCTTCGGTTCATTGACCTGCGGATCCTCGATGAGACCGGCGAGCGTGGCGCCGCGCCAGGCACGCACGGGCTTGTCGAACACGCCCCACACGAAGTTGATGATGTGGTGCGTGTAGTTGCGCCCCACCTGGTCGGTTGAATTCGCGAGGCCGTGCGGATACTTCGAAGACTCCGACAGCAGCAGTAGCCGTGGCGTCTCGATCGCATTGCCTGCGACGCACACGATGCGCGCCTTCTGCCGCTGCTCGTTGCCCTGCGCATCGCGGTAGACGACAGCGTTCACGCGCCCGTCCGTGCCGTGCTCGATGCGCGTCGCCATGCACTGGATACGAAGGTCGAGGTTTCCGGTCGCTTCCGCCCGCGGAATCTCTGTGTAGAGCGTGCTCCACTTGGCGCCGGTCTTGCAGCCTTGCGCGCAGAAGCCCTGCTGAATACAGAACGCGCGGCCGTCGAAGGGCTTCGGGTTGATCGCGAGGTAGCCGGTGTGCACGCGCTTGTAGCCGAGTTTTTTCGCGCCCGCGTACATCACTTTGAAGTTGTTCGACGCCGGCATGCCGGGAACGCCGTTGCGGCGCGTGACGCCCATGCGTCGTTCGGCGAGCTGGTAGTAGTTCTTGAGCTCCGCGTACGGGATCGGCCAATCGATGAGGGAAGTGCCAGCAAGGTTTCCGTAGCTGGTGCGCGCCGTGACTTCCCACTCGCGATCGCGTGGCGTGGCCGCCGTCCAGTGCACGGTCGTACCACCCACCGTCTTGGCGATCCATGCCGGGAGCGTCGGGAAATCCCGCGTAACGCCCCAGGTACCCGAGAGCGTGCGCGGATCGAGCCACGTCAGCTGGCCGAACGCTACACCCGGGTCCTGCGAGAAAGTAGCAATCGACTCGCGCTTGCCCGCCTCGAGCAGCACGACCTTGATGCCCCTGCGCGTCAGCTCATGAGCGAGTGTGCCGCCACCTGCTCCCGATCCGACGATGACAACCGCGCCAGCATCGCTTGGTTCGATCTTCGCCATGTCAATGCGCTCCGCCGCTTACGCCACTGGCATGGGACCCGCGTCCTCAGCCGGGACGTCGGGCAACCAATGCAGATCGTTCAGGCCGCGGTAGAGGTAGCCGCCCTTCGAGAACGCCTCGCCCTCATAGCCGAAATACGCATAGGCGATCGGTGAGGAGTAAAGGATCTGCAGCGTCTTGACGCGCGTCGTCTGGAAGAACGGCGAGGGCTCGATCTTCTTGAGCGCAGCGACGCGTTTCGCTTCCGAGGCGGCCGCGAAGTCCGGCCCCAGGCCCTGGATGCCGTCCTTGACGAGCTTTTTCAGCTCCGCGTCCTTGCTCGCCTGGCCATCGATCCCCTGGATAACCAGTGCATAGGCGGCATCCTCCAGCTTGTCGTGAGGCGCGATGGTGCGCGCCATTGCCATGAGCGTGGCACCTTCCGCACTCGTGAGCGTTGCAAGCTCGACCGCCCAGGTTCGGGTTGGTGCCAGCAAAGCCAGTGGGCTTCCGGCCGCCAATATCCCTGTGAGCACTCCACCGGCCTTCAGAAACTCGCGCCGTTGCAGGATGAGAGCGGGATTCACTTCTTGTTCTCCTCGGTCGGCGATGCGGGCAGGCAGACAGTACCAGAGCACTGCCCACTCCGACCATGCGCGTGCGGTCGCCGACCCCTACCCCTTCGCGTCACGTAACGTTAGGCTCCCCAGTCTACCCGAGGGAATCCACGATGACCGAAACCTCACGGCCGGCTCCGATCCGATTTCCACCCGATCCCTTCGGGGCACCATTCCGTACCGAGTGCGACATCCAGGACTGCGAAGTGGAAGGCGCGATTCCGGCGGATCTGAGCGGCGCCTTCTATCGCGTGGGCCCTGACTTTCAATACCCGCCGCGAGTGCCGAACATCCCGTTCGACGGCGAGGGTCACGTGGCGATGTTCCGGATCTCGAACGGCCACGCCGACTTTCGTTCACGCTACGTTCGCACCCAGCGCTTCCAGGCACAGCGTGACGCGCGCCAGTCGCTCTTCGGGACCTATCGCAATCCGCATACCGACGACCCCAGAGTTGCGACGGTGAGCCGCGGCACTGCGAACACCAACATCGTCTTTCATGCCGGTCGCCTTCTGGCCCTTAAAGAAGACAGCCCGCCGGTCGTGATGGACCCGCGCACCCTCGAGACACTCGACGACTACTGGACCTTCCACGGCAAGCTCGAAAGCCTCACCTTCACTGCACATCCCAAGATCGATTCGAGCAGCGGCGAAATGATCGCCTTCGGTTACGAGGCAAAAGGCGAAGCGACCGACGATGTCGCAGTCTTTTCCGTCGATCGCGATGGGAACATCAACTGGCAGACCTGGATCAAGGTGCCCTATGTCGGGATGCTGCACGACTTCGCGGTGACGCCCTCGCATATTGCGTTTCTGCTGATCCCGATGGCGACCAATGTCGCCGAAATGAAGAAGGGCAAGGTGCACTTCGCGTGGGATTCAACGCTCCCCACCTGGTTCGGCGTGATGCGCCGGGGCGGCGACGGCAAGGATCTGCGCTGGTTCCAGGGACCGGAACGCTGTGCCACGCACGTCATGGGTGCGTTCTCGGATGGCAGCCGGATTCACGTCGATGTCGACATGGCGCACAAGAACCAGTTTCCGTTCTTCCCCAACCTGCGCGTCGAGCCGTTCGATCCCGTAGGAGCGCAGGGACGCCTTACTCGCCTGACCGTCGACGTCTCGGGACCTGCGAAGGCGTATGACATGAAGGTGCTCTACCCACACGTCGGCGTCCTGCCGCGGCAGGACGATCGTTACCACACGCATCCCTATCGCTACGGGTTCATGCCGACGCTCGATCCCGAGCGCCCGCTGCACGAACGCCTCGCCGCAAGCCCGATGCGTCCCCTCAACTGCTACACGCGCTTCGATCACGTCACTCAGCAAGCGACGTCATTCTTTGTGGGGAGCGACTCCGGCCTGGGCGAATGCTGTTTCGCGCCGCGCCGCAAGGATGCGGCCGAGGGCGATGGCTACCTCATGGGCACGACCAACCGTGTGCTCGAAGGTCGCACGGACCTGATCATCGTCGACACACAGCAGATGCAGGCGGGTCCGGTTGCGACCGTCAGACTACCGTTCCGCCTGAACATGGGCATACACAACCTGTGGGTAGCAGACGGCCAATGATGCGCGGACTGCTGATTTGCGGTCTCGCATGCCTCGCGATCGAGCACAACGCCTTCCCAGCCGAGTCCACCATGCTTAAAACCGTTTCCGAACAATCCGGCTTCAAGAAAACCGGTCGCTATGAAGAGGTCGAGCGGCTGTGCGCGGCGTTTGCCGAAGCGTATCCCAGGGCAGTGCGGTGCGAGGAATTCGGGCGCACGCCTGAAGGCCGGCCGATGCTGGCTCTCATCGCCTCACGCAGTGAAGCGCTGACGCCCAAGCTCGCGCGCGAGCGCAAGCTCCCGGTCGTGCTCGTGCAAGCTGGCATTCACTCGGGCGAGATTGAGGGCAAGGACGGAGGATTTCTCGCCTTGCGTGAACTCCTCGACGGGCAAGCCGCCCCCGGAACGATGAAGTCGTTCGTGCTGGTGTTCGTTCCGGTCTTCAACATCGATGGGCACGAGCGCTTCGGACGCTGGAACCGGCCCAACCAGAACGGTCCGGAGGAAATGGGCTGGCGCACGACGGCGCAGAACCTCAATCTCAATCGCGACTACACCAAGCTCGATGCCCCCGAAATGCGTGCGATGCTGGGGCTGCTCGACGCCTGGGACCCGATCCTGTACGTCGACCTGCACACCACCGACGGTGCGCAGTTCGAGCCCGATGTGTCGAACAACATCCAGCCACGCTTCGTCGGTGATCCCGGGCTGTTTCCGACCGGCAGCGCCATGCTGGCGGAGCTCAACGAGTCCCTCGCCAAGCAAGGCTCATTGCCGCTCGATTTCTATCCAGCGCTGAACGATGACGCCAATCCCGCCGCCGGCTTCAAGATCAGTCCCTACCCGCCGCGCTTTTCGACCGGCTACTGGCCGTTGCGCAACCGCTTTTCGCTGCTGGTTGAAACGCACTCGTGGAAGGACTACTCGACGCGAGTTCGCATCATGCGCAACATCGTGGTCACGCTTGCCGACATGACCAAGCGCGAAGGCGCGAACTGGTTGGCACAGGCGCATGCGGCGGATGAGCGCGCCCAGGCGCTTGGCGGACAACAGGTCACGATGGATGTGGACGTGGGCACGCACGCGACGATGATCGACTTTCGCGGCTACGCCTACACGCGCTCACCCTCGTCGATCTCCGGCGGCACAGTGGTGCGCTACGACCCGGGCAAGCCGCAGATCTGGCACGTTCCGTTGCAGGACGATCTGGTCGTCAAGAGCAGCACGCAGGCGCCTCGAGGCGGATACATCGTGCCGGCTGCCGAAGCAGCCTGGCTATCGGAACGGCTGACGTTGCACGGCATTCGGTTCGAGCGACTGGCGACAGATCACCCACAGGCCGAAGTCGAGACATTCCGCGCCACCAGGGCGTCCTTCTCGCCGACGCCCTCCGAAGGCCGCACGACGATCACTCTGGACGGCAGTTGGGGAAGTGAACATCGCGACCTGCCCGTGGGTTCGCTCTATGTTCCGATCGCCCAGCCCGGCTCGCGGCTCATACTCGCCCTGCTCGAGCCGCAGTCGTCGGACTCCTTTGCCGCCTGGGGCTTCTTCAATGTGGCATTCGAGGTGCGCGAATACATGGAAGCGTACGTCGCCGATCAAGTGGCCGAGCAGATGATGGCCCAGGACCCCACATTGGCGGCGGAGTTCAAACGCCGCCTCGCGGAGGATCCAAAGTTCGCGGCCGATCCCGCGGCACGACTCGATTTCTTCTATCGTCATCATCCGTCGTGGGACGATCACTATCGCCTGTATCCGATTTTCCGGGTGGACGCGAAGCCCTGATTTCGCCCCGCTCGCGCTCTTCATGTCTTCTGTCGATATTGCGATTGTCGGGGCCGGTGCGGCGGGAATCGCAGCTGCGCGCCGGTTACAGAGCGAGGGCTTGCGGCCGCTCATTCTCGAAGCACGCGATCGCGTCGGCGGTCGTGCGCATACGGACACCTCGAGCTTCGGCCTGCCACTCGATCGCGGCTGCGCCTGGTTGCACAGCGCCGATCAGAACCCGTGGGCCGCACTCGCTCGCGAGCAGGGCGTCACGATCCTCGAGCGTCCTCCCGACTGGCGGCGCAGAGTCGGTGCCAGGATGCGCAGTCCCGAGGAAAGGGCGGCGGCTGAAAAGGCCTTCGAGCGCTACTTCGAGCTGGTGTCCGACGCGGTGCGCGCCGGCCGCGATGTAGCGGTGAGCGAGCTCGTTCCGGACGACGAGGTGCGACCGCAGTTCGATGCCATCATGACCTGGTACATCGGCATCGAGAGCGATTCGGTGTCGAGCATCGATCTGGCGGGTTTTGAAGACTCGGAAATCAATTGGGCGGTGAGTGAGGGGCTCGGCAGTGTCGTCGTGCGCGCCGCTGCGGACCTCGATGTGCGGCTGCAGGCGCCGGTGCAGCGAATCGACTGGCGCGGCCAGCGCCTCACGTTGCACACGCCGACCGGAGCCGTGGAGGCGCGCGCCGTCATCGTCACCGTACCGACCAACGTGCTCGCCGAAGGGAGCATCGTTTTTGATCCGCAGCTCCCGGTGACGTTGCAGCAGGCGCTCAGCGACGTGCCGCTCGGCATCGCCAACAAGGTTTTCTTCCGGATGCGCCCCGGTGCCCTGCCTTTCGAGGGCACGACTCATTTCATCGGCACTGACAAGACGGCGCATACCTGCAGCTACCAGGTGCGCCCCGCCGGACATGAAGTGCTGCTCGCCTACTTCGGCGGCAGTTTCGCGCGCGATCTCGAGGAGCGCGGCGAGCTCGAACGCTTTGCACGCGATGAGCTTGCCGGCATATTCGGAAGTGACTTCGAGCGCCAGATCGTGGAAAGCGTCGCGGTCGGCTGGAGTCAGGATCCGTGGGCCCGCGGTTCCTACTCCGCGGCACGCCCCGGCCATGCGCGCGCCAGAGAAGCGCTGGAACAACCGGTCGCTGATCGCCTGTTCTTCGCGGGCGAAGCCTGCTCAGTCGAGCACTTCGGAACGATACACGGGGCGTGGGAAAGCGCTGAGCGCGCAGCAGCCAGGGTGCTGCGAGTCATTCGGCCAGAGCGCTGAACCCGGGGATCACGGCTGCAGCGCCACGATATCCGCCGGCTTGTCGAGCACTTGAACGGTATCGCCCGGCTCGTGCCCCATCAGGGTCGCGCCGATCGGCGACACCCAGCTGATGAGGCCGCGCGCCGGATCCGCTTCATCTTCGCCGACGAGGCGGAAAGTCCGTTCCTGGCCGTCTTCGAAGCGCAGCTTCACTTCGACACCGAACCGAACCGCATCGGGCTGAGCGAGTGGCTCGACGAGTCTCGCGGTCGCGCGCCGTTGCGACCAGTAGCGCAGGTCCCGCGCGACGCGCGCCGTGGCTGATGGATCGGAATCGGAACGCGCCGCCTGCCGTTCGGCTTCGAGCGCGCGCATCTGCTCGTCGATCTGTTTCAGGCCCTGCGGCGTAACGAGATTCGGGTGTGGACTGACGATGCGTTCCGGCGGGTTCTCCGCCGCCGCGTCCTGGTCCGATTCGCGAACGAAAGCCCGGCTCATTTTCTGGTGTTCCCCCGCCTCGCCATCGTCATCCCGCGCCTACCTTCGGGCAAGCGTTTTTTGGCGCGTGCGGTAAACTGGCGCGCCGCTTGCGACCGGGCGGCTCCCGCTGAGGCAACACAATGAAGGACTTGACTCAGGGTTCCATCGGCAGCCACCTCGCCCAGATGTCGATCTTCATCGGCGTCGGCATGCTGGTGCAGACCCTGTACTACCTGGTCGATCTCTATTTCGTGGCCGGCCGCGGCCAGCAGGCGCTCGCGGGCGTCAGTGCCGCGGGTAACGTGATGTTCATCGTCCTCGGGTTGACCCAGGTCCTGTCCGTGGGAACCGTGACGCTGATCGCGCACGCGGTCGGTCGCAAGGAGCCGGCCGACGCCAACCTGATCTTCAACCAGGCGCTGCTGATTTCATCGTTCTGCGCAGTGTTGATGCTGATCGCGGGTTACACGATCGCCGGCTCGTACGTGCGCGCGATCACTGCAGATTCGGGTGCTGCTGCAGCCGGCCAGATCTACCTGAACTGGTTCGTGCCGGGACTCGCACTGCAGTTCACCATGGTCGGTATGGCCGCCGCGCTGCGCGGCACCGGCATCGTGAAGCCGACGATGGTCGTGCAATCGGTCACGCTGCTCCTGAATACGATCCTGGCGCCGGTGCTGATCGCCGGCTGGGGCACCGGGCATCCGTTGGGCGTCAAGGGCGCGGCCCTCGCGAGTTCGATCTCCATCACGGTCGGCGTGATCATGCTGCTCGTCTATTTCATGCGCCTGGAGCATTACGTGCGCGTCGACACGGCACTGTGGCGACCGAGCTTTCAGACCTGGAAACGCATGTTGAATATCGGCCTGCCGGCGGGCGGGGAATTCATCATCATGTTCCTGGTCGTCGGCGTGGTGTATTGGTGTATCCGCGAATTCGGTGCGGCCGCACAGGCCGGTTTTGGCATCGGGACCCGCGTGATGCAGTCGATTTTCCTCCCCGCGATGGCCGTCGCCTTCGCTGCGTCGCCAATTGCCGGGCAGAATTTCGGGGCCCGCCAGGCCGGGCGCGTCCGCGAGACTTTCCGCACTGCTATCCTCGCCGGCGCCACGATCATGGCGATCCTGACGCTGTTCTGTCAGTGGAAGGCGCCGCTGCTGGTGCGCGCGTTCACGAACGATCCGCACGTGATCGAGGTCGGCGCGCAGTACCTGAAGATCATCTCGTGGAATTTCGTCGGCACCGGAATCATCTTCACGTGCTCGGGCCTCTTCCAGGCGATCGGCAATACCTGGCCGGCGCTTCTCAGCAGTGCGGCACGCGTAGTCACGTTCTGCATTCCAGCCGTGTGGCTATCAATGCAGCCGTGGGTGCGGCTCGAGCACTTCTGGTTTTTGTCAGTAGCGACCATCGCTCTGCAGGCCGTCTTCAGCCTGTGGCTGCTGCTCGATCAGTTCCGCAAGCGACTCGCATTCGCCACCTGAGCAAGAGCAGTTGCGTGCGGCCATTGGGTCACTGCGTAGAGCAGTTGCGTGCGGCCATTGGGGTGAATACCGTGAACGCCGTGCGCCGGGGTCACGACGAGGGAAGGTAGAGAGCTGAAGCTTGTATCCCCGCGAACATAGAAGCCGGCGCCCGTCGTCAGGTATTGCACCCCAATGTCCACCCGCTCCTGCTCTTCATCGATGGAGTGAGTTCTGCGGCTCGCGCCTAAGAGCCTTTGAGTTGGGACTGCGTAGTTGGAGAAGATAGGCATGGTCGCGAAGCGAAACACCCCCAACTATCTCTTGCTAAGTAATGCAGGACGCTCGGGGCGTTGGGTGGGTGTGCCTTGAGAGCGTGTGTGACATGCCCTCTGTCCGGGCGATCAGCGCTCAGACCTGATGCGTCGATGGATAGGTGGGTAGACAACGTCTGAGCGCCGCCCGGACTGAGGGTTCGCGTGCGATTTTGAGTTCTTGACTCGAAATC
>Ga0137410_10002622_pt1 | contig 12223 bp, 10 predicted proteins | sample CZODoug1_16funga_FD_108878 | JGI IMG/M metagenome (GOLD analysis project Ga0137410, IMG submission 108878) | Vadose zone soil fungal communities from Angelo Coast Range Reserve, California, USA - CZODoug1_16fungal (Illumina Assembly) | ecosystem: Environmental > Terrestrial > Soil > Vadose zone... | reverse complement strand
GCGTTTGCAGCATTCGCCGCCTCGGCCGCCTTGCGCGCATTAACGTGCATCGCGAGCGGAAAGTCGCGCACTACCAACTTAACTCTAGGACCGTAAGACTTCAACACCTCTTCGAGGATGGGCTGCATTGCCGCGCACGAAGGACATTGGAAATCAGTAAACTCCACGATCGTTACCGGCGCGTTTGCCTCGCCACGAACGGGATCGTCATCGACGCTGATCGACTGCACCGGCAATGGCGGTTCAGAAAGCAGCAAGCGAACGTCGGCCCCTGTTCGCAGTCGCGCCGACAACGCCTGTTCTAGACGTTGCCGATCCTGCTCCTGCAAATACGACGCGATTTGATTACTAACTGTCGCAAGCTCGCCGGAGATCTTTGCCTTATTGTCTGCGTAGAATTTTGCCACCTCAGCGTCGGTAGGCATCCGTACCTTCTCGCTTATTTCTTTGCGCACAATTTCCTCGGGCGGAACGTTACGGCGGTTGGCCTCGGCCAGCAACAGTAGGTCGTTGATGGTGAGATCCAAAGCCTGTTTGGCCAATTCATAGGTGTTGAGTCGCAGCTTGTAAGCGATTGGTTTGAGCCGCTCATTTATTGTTCCCGCAGTTATGGGGCGTCCACCGACCGTCACCAGCACCGTGGACGAAAGCGTGGCGGCGTTTGCGCCAGCCACGTTTACAACCGGATACGAAGCGCGCAGTCGCTTGATGAAGTCATCGGTGATCTTCGCTTCGCGCTCGCTCTTCAGAAACGCTGCCACTTGCGTGCGCAGCGCTGCCGGATCACTTTGATCGATCTGATTGCGGTTGTCCTCGACGACCTTGTTGATTTCAGCCGGCGTCGGCTCGGTAATCTTCCTGGCAACCTCGAGCTCGTACAATTGTTGGGAAGTCATCCGCCGTTTGTCGGCTTCGCTTTCCAGCAGCAGTGTGTTGATTTGGAGTTCCAAAATTTGCCTGCGGGCCTCGGCAACTCTCCCTTCGAGCGCGTCTACTTCTTCACGCACCTTGGGATCAATGTCCGCCGTCGTAACGCTTTGCCCGTTGACTATTGCCAGGGGAACAGGCGCACTGGGCCGGACGGTCGTCGTTGGGGCCGGGGCGGGAGTTGACGCCGGTTGAGAGGCTGGCTGAGTAGCAGCAGGCTTCGCGACAACTGGACGTCTCGGTCTGCTGCGGCGGGGCGCCTGGGCCAGCGACTCAGCGGCAACCAGAAAGAGAACCAGCACCAGGAAGAGAATCTTTGCAGTCTTCATCGAGTAATGTCCGGAAGATTTTGAAGCGAAATGACACTTGAAGCGACAAGTTAGAGCACAAACGTCCCCGCGACGTTGCCCTGACCGGGCGACCTAAGCAGGCGGGAAAACAGACAGTGGAACTGGAACGGAAGTTGGTACGGTTCTCAATGATAGCGAATGATACTTCGCCTGCGTGGCTTCGCGGGCTTGCGGGCCGGCAGCAAATTCCTTTGCCGGCCATTGAGAATGAACGCGAGTCCCTGATGAGTAACTCCCAGCAGGCGAGCAGCACGCGTGATGCTGCCTTCAGATGCCTCGAGGGCGCGCTTGATCAATTCACCTTCGTAACTAAGCACCTGTGCTTCAAGCGAGCCATTGGAAGTTGGTCCATCCATCGTCGACTCATTCGCGGCAAAGGTTGAAATACGGGATTCACTGGCGAGCACTGAGCGGGCACAGTTTCCCATGCGGAACTGAATTGCCGGATGTTGCGAATGCTTCAAGGCGGATTCCGCGTCTCGGTAGTGGCTCCGCAGCTCAGCCGATGAGAGCGTGGAGGTCAGTTCTTCAATTATGGTGAGCGAGGCGAGGCCTCCTGTTTCCGGATCACCAGCCTGCCCGGCGACGCTAACCGCCTGGTTGAGCATTGCCAGCGCGTCGCTGTGACGTCCGATCCTGGCTAGTGCTGTCGCATGTGTCGTTAGGGCTGCGGCGAGACTTGATTGTTGATCGCCCTCACTAAATTTCTTTACTGCTGAGCCGGCGATCTTTTCGGCTTGCTCAGGATGTCCCTGACCAAGAAAGACCCGGGCGCGGGTATCTTCAAAGTGGGCCAGGTAGCCCTTGTCGTTTAGTTTTGCAATGACGGAGATCCCACGGTCAAGATGTTCGTGAGCCTCTTCAAATCTTTCGAGGTGTGCAAATATCGAGGCGAGATTATTTTTAACCGCGGCGCCGGTACGCTCGTCTCCGATGCCCTCAAAATCGACTGCGGCGGCGGTGTATTGCATCAAGGCTCGATCGATGTAGTCTTCTCTGCGTTCTGCCAAGCCAACGTTTTTGAGTACTGTTGCAAACTCCAGATGATATTTGCCCCGCAGCGCCTGGTTGTCGGTAGTTGCAAAGAGCAGCTCTGACGCAAAGAGGATTTGCAGCGCCTCTTTAGACCGGGAAGATACTTGTTCGACAATCGCCTTATTCAAAAGCGCACGAAGCCGCTGTTCGCTTTCGAGGTTGCCGAGGCGTAGCAGGGCATCGTCAAAAGTTATGCGAGCTTCATCGAGCGCGCCTTCGCGCCAGTAGCAAATACCGAGGTCGACGCGTGCCTCAGCTACCTTTTCCGCTAGTCCCAGTTCTTCGAATATTGCCGAGCTCTCCGAGATAAGGTCCTTGGCAGCTTCCTGTGCCCCCGAAATCTGGCGGGCGCTTCCGATCCAGCCCGACAAAGCCCCAACGCGCAGAAGCATTTCCGCGCGGCTGGCGCCGTCAAGACCGTCGAGCCTTGGCCGATCTCCAACCCGCTGCCAAAATTCGCCCAAAACCAGCCTGGCTTCCTCAAATCTTCCTGCCTCCTCGAGTTCCTTAGCGCGGGCGCAGAGCACCCGAGCTTGCTCGCTGGTCGTGGCAGACAGTGTTTCAGATGCCAATGAATTCACGTTATTTATTCTCATGTGAGGTCATCCTTTTCCTTGCAGTGCAAGAAACCTTGCAAGAGAATTAACAGGCGGCTATTATGCGCCTCGTTTAGAAACACTTGCAATTGGTTTCCCATCTACGTGCAACAGTATTTTGCAAACCCCGAACAATTAGGAGACGGAATGAAAACCTTCAAAGCAATCTGCGCAGCAACGCTTTTAGCACTTTCACTTAGCATTTCCGCGTATGCGGACACGCCGCCTCCCGGCGACATACACGTTCCTGGGTGTACCACCCCGGTCCCGCCTCCGGCAATCGCAGCCGAAACGACCGGGATAACAGTGGCAGCGGACGGTGGCGTTAGTTTCTCGGCTTTCGCAGACATTGTGTGGGCGCTGGCTTCGATGTTCTAGAACAAGCCGACATCTAACAAGTCCAGATTGAAATCTGTCGTGACTGGGTCACGCGCTGCTTCAAGTTAGCTGTGCGACTTGCCGGGTGTATCGTTGCTTGCCCGGCAAGGGGGCGACGACAGGGCGCATGCTACCTTCTTATTGCTCGGGAAGGCAAGAGGAATTGATAGGAGGACTCCCTCCGGCACCTCCGGGACGGCTGGCCGCCATCCTGGATCAATCCGGAGCAGACTCTGCTTGATTGTCTGAAACCTGGTTTGCATTCGCTGCCACGAGCTTTTCAACCGTCTCCAGCGTGTCAATCTCGTTCGGTTTCTTATCTGGCCGCAATCTGAGAATCCTGGGAAAACGAAGGGCATAACCGCTCTTGTGCCTCTTTGATTTCTGAACCCGGTCGAAGGTGACTTCAATTACGATCTGGGGTTCGACCAGACGCACTCTCCCGTGTGCAAACTCCCTGATCGTGTGCCGCGTAAACCACTCCGTCATCTCCGTCAGCTCAACATCCGTTAATCCGGAGTAGGCCTTGCCGATATTCAGTAGCTCATCATCATCTTCGGAACGGCGCACGGCGAAGGTGTAGTCGGAAAGCAGATTTCTGCGCTTGCCGTGACCTACTTCCACTGCTGTTACCACCACATCGAGCGTGGCGATCGCTCGCTTCAGTTTCAGCCATTCGCGCCCGCGTCTTCCTGGTTTGTACGAAGACGCCGGACTCTTGATCATCAGGCCTTCGTTTCCGCGAGCACGCGCGCTATGGAATTCGTCGTCGAGAGCGGCAACTTCCGCGAATCGTTTCGCGCGTGATACTCGAACGGTCCCCTCGGTCGGAATCATTTGCTCCAGAAGTTTCCGGCGCTCTGCAAGCGATTCTTCGGTCAACACCCGCCCGGCCCCATACAAAAGATCATAGGCCACCAGAATCACGGGAACCTCGCGCAACAAGTCTGCGCCAATCGTCTTTCTGCCCAGTCGCTTTTGTAGCTCGCTAAAGGGCAGGATTCGCTCACCGCGAGCCGGTACGATTTCGCCATCGATGACGGCTTCGATTCCCAGATCCTTAAGCGGGCGAACAAGTTCGGGAAAACGATGCGTGATCTCATCCATGGTGCGCGAATAAATTGCTACGCGTCCGTCCTTCGTGTGCGCCTGAGCACGTATTCCGTCAAACTTATCCTCCACGAAAAACTCGTCCGGCATTGTCCGTGCGATGTCTGCAAGATCAGCGGCGGGCGTTGCCAACATAAACTTGATCGGATGAAACAGGCGCATGTTGACGTCCCGCAACTCGTTGGCCCTGGCGCGCACCGCAGTTTCGCCAATATCGCCAAGCAGCATGTTGACCTGCGCGATCTGCGTTAACGGCTGCGCGAAAGCCCGCGCGATCGCATCTTCGACCAGCCCTTCGCGAAGCCCAATGCGCAAGTCTCCCGCCAGCAACTTGATCAGGTACTTCGCCTCCAGCGGCGTAGCATGACTTAATACTGCCGTTAACAATCCGGTCTTATTCTTGATTCCGCGAGTTTCACTCAAGCGCGTGATGATTGACTCTGTTTCGGCAAGACTGATTGTGGGGGCGCGGAAGTGCTTCGCTTCATTGATGGCTTCATGCGCCGCCTCGCCTGCATCTCCGAGTCGCACATAAATCGGCCCGAGCTCCGCGAAGCTCAGGCCCGTGGCTTCGCTTAACGCCGTGCTGATGATGCTGCCGCCGACATTCGTGGTCCGCGCATCGTTCTGAGCAAACTGGTGGCCGGCGAAGTAGCGAGCCGCGCGCCCCAGGTCGGCATCGCCAAGCTGCTTTAGATAGTTTCCCACGAGCGCAGTTTTCTCGAGCTTCTTTGTGGTAGACGCGACCTGCTCCGCTACCTCGGCGAATCGTTGCAGGGAACCAGCGTCTAATGCTGATGCCGCTGTTGCCTTCTTGTCTAATGAAGCTGACATAAAACACTTCCGGAGAAGCCGTCGTCGTTTCTCAAAACAATGCGGATTACTATTGCCGGCTAAAAGGTTGCGGGAGACCAGAAGCAGTGTCAAGCAAGTAAACGGGCAACGAAGAAGAAGGGAATCCAGTGAGACGCGGATTAATATTGGCTGACGAAACTGGGCTGCACTGACTGCTACTTCTGGTTTGTCTGGCCACGGGTTACAATCGTCAACGTGATAGAAGTTTTCCCGGACGCAGGGCGGAAAGGTATTTTGAGAAAGTGGCTTTATTAATTCTCGAGTCTCTTGGCAGTACCGAGCTGCTTTTCATATTAGTAATGGCGCTCGTTTTTTTCGGCCCGCGCAAGCTGCCGCAGATTAGCCGCTCGCTGGGCAAAAACATCGCGGAGTTTCGCCGGGCGTCTGAAGATTTCAAGCGGACCTGGGACAGGGAAGTTAGTCTCGAACAGCCTGATGGCCCAGGCGGGGTTAATGGCGCCTCGTTGCCGCAGCAGAATTCGATCCTGGATATTGAAAAGACGGACCAACATCTGCAACCGCCAACGATTCAAGCCGTCGCTCCCGACCAGGTGGTAGCGCGTCACTCGATGGGCTCAGACGCGCTCCATGTTTCCGCTCAGGATGTCTCGCCGTTGGGTGGAGTTGACGGCGCAACTGACGAGCCGGCAGCGTCGCCCAAGCACGACTGGTTATAAGTTCAGACTAAGACTAGATATTGATGTCAACGTTTCTAAGAGCACTCACAACCGGCGACAGCAAGGATGAAGGTCTCGGCGGCCAGATGTCTTTTCTGGAACATCTGGACGAGCTCCGCAGCCGTCTGATTCGCTCGCTCGCATTCGTATTTCTGGCAGCCACAGTTTGCTGGTTTGTCTCCGATCGCATTTACGCTTTTCTCGCCGTGCCGGTTGAGCACGCGCTCGCAGAAGCACAAAGGCGACAGGTGCCGATCAACGGCCTGAACGGCAACGTGGCGATCCTCCCGCTGACTTCGGCTAAAGAAAATGACGTCGGCCGTTACATCTTTCCGGAAGAAACAAAGTTTGGAACCAGTGTGATTCCCGCCGGCGTTACAGTGACTGCGCGCGTCGCAAAAGACGCCCAGGGAGTCTTGGGTCTTTTTACCGACGAACCGCTCTATGCCGGCGCCACGATCATTCCCAAAGGCGTGCGTCTTCCGGTCGACTTCACAGCGTTGCCGGCGGCAATTGCCGGCGTTAACGACAAACTAATCGTCACGAGCGCCATCGAGCCGTTTTCTCTCTACATGAAGGTTTCGATTTATGCGGCCATCGCGCTGTCGATACCGTTTCTGTTGTGGCAAATCTGGGCGTTTGTTTCGCCCGGTCTCTATCCACACGAGCGCGCTTATGTCACTCCATTCATCGCGCTGTCCTCGATCTCGTTTGTGGCCGGCGCCTGGTTCGCCTATAAAATAATCTTTCCGCCGGCGGCGAAATATCTGCTGGGGCTGGGCCAGGATTTCCGTCTCTTGTTAAAGGCAGACGACTACTTCGACTTCATCATCATCGTGATGTTAGGCATGGGCGTGGTTTTTCAAATGCCGGCAATTACTTATGTGCTGGCGCGGATCGGTCTGGTGACGGCGAGGTTTCTGATACGAATTTGGAAGACGTCCCTGATCGTCATTCTAATTGCCGCCGCCGTTCTTTCGCCGACTAACGATATTCCAAACATGCTTTTGTTTGCGGCGCCCATGATTGCCCTCTATATCGTGTCGATATTCGTGGCCTGGATATTTAGCCGACCCCGGACGGCAGGTTGATCGTTTCTGAGATTTCAGATCTCAAATTTGAGATCTCAAAACTGAAGAAGTCAAAAGCAACTTTCGAGATCTCAAAAAGGCAACTTGAGGCCGCATTTGCGGCATCTTGACTGTGTTCCCGGGGAACCCTAGAATCCTTTAGTTTCCGCGTTGAGTCAGATTCATTGCCGTGTCTCGTTTCAGTTCCAAACGTTAGCATTAGCCTGATCAGGAGTTTAGTCATGTCTTACCGGAAAGCCGCTCTTCGCTTGGCACTTTTCCCCCTCGTCCTGGCCGGCGCCAGCTTATTTGGTATGGCGCAGGATCCCCGGCAAACCCAGGATCCGATGGACAAGCCTCGTAATGTGAAGCCGGAGCTCAAGAAGGCTTACAAGGATTGGCTGGAGAAGGACGTCACTTACATTATCACTGACGAAGAGCGCAAGGCTTTTAAGAAACTTGCCACCGACGACGAGCGGGAACGGTTCATTGAAGAATTCTGGCGCCGCCGCGATCCTGATCCGGACACGGATGAAAATGAGTTCAAAGAGGAATACTACGAGCGCATCGCTTACGCTAACGAGCATTTTGCTTCCGGGATGCCGGGTTGGAAATCCGATCGCGGACGCATCTGGATCATGTACGGCAAGCCTGACGAGCGCGAGACACACCCGATGGGCGGCAACTACGAGCGTCCCTCCTACGAAGGTGGCGGTTCCACTTCTACCTATCCTTTTGAAACCTGGTTCTATCGTTATCTTCCCGGCGTAGGTTCGGGTGTGGAGATCGAGTTTGTCGATCCAACCGGCAGCGGCGAGTATCGCATCGCGCGTAATCCCAATGAGAAGGACGCGCTCCTGATGATTCCGGGAGCGGGCTTAACCCTCTCAGAACAATTGGGTCTATCCAATAAGGGCGATCGCATCAGCGGCATCGGCGGTGTCGGAACAAACAATTATCAGCGCGAACAAGACAGCCCCTTCTCGCGCCTGCAGTTGCTGGCCGACCTCAGCCGTCCGCCGCAGGTAAAGTTTAACGATCTCGCTTCGGCGGTTAATACCGGTGTCATCGAGGAGAACCCGCTCAACTTTGACATTCGCGTCGACTTCTTCCGTCAATCAGACGAGCGTGTCATCACCGCGCTGACGATTCAAACTTCGAACAAGGATCTGGTGTTTCAGGATAGCGGTGGACTACAAACGGCCCGCATCAATATTTTTGGCAGAATCACCTCCGTGGCCGGCCGCCGCGCCGGCGTGTTTGAAGATCCGGTGATCACGACTGCAACAACCCAGGAACTCAACGAAGCTAAAGATCGCAAGTCGGCATACCAGAAAGCCGTGGGGCTCGCGCCGGGAACTTATAAGGTTGACGTTATCGTCCGCGACGTCGCGTCCGGCGCCACCGGCGTGCGACACGTCGGTTTTACTGTTCCCAGATACGATCCTCAGAAACTTTCGACCTCCACGCTGGTGCTGGCAGCTAAGTTGGAAAGTTTGATCGATCAGCCAGCTGTCGGACAATTCGTCATCGGCCAGACGAAAGTGATCCCGAATGTTTCGGGCGTCTATCAGAAGGGACAGCCGGTGGGAGTTTACCTGCAGGTTTACAACGCCGGAATCGATCAAACGACCTTGCGGCCTTCGGTCGATGTCGAGTATGCGCTGCTGAAAGACGGCAAGGAGCTCGGCAGGCAAGCCGAAGATTGGCGCGGCATGAGCGACTCAGGCCAACGACTGACGCTGGCTCGGCTGATCGACACGCGACAACTGGCGCCGGGTGAGTATGAGCTGGCCATTCGCATCCACGATCGCGTCTCGGGCCAGGCACTAACGCCTTCAGCGAAATTCACCGTGACGCCTTGAAACAGTGAAGAGTGAAGAGTGAAAAGTGAAAAGTGAAGAGTGAAGAGAAAGTAGAGCTAAGGAGCTTACCTTTTTCTATTCACTATTCACTATTCACTTTTCACTATTCACTTTTCACCGCTTCTCGTAGCTCTCCCTCACCGTCCCGAGCTTGGTGTTTCCCTGCACCGATCTTCGGCGCGCGTCCACGACGTCAACTTCGAATCCCGGATACGACGGCCGAAACCTCGTTGCCTTCCACGTCTCCACCGTAATGTCGTTTTCGGCAGCACGATGGTAATCATACTGCGGCAGTCCGGCGCGATCGCCGCGCACGTCCGCCCCGCTCAGATGCAGTATGCGCACGCGGAAACCTTCAATGCGCCTGATCTTCCGCTCAACATTTGCAACCGAAGACATTTCTTTGTGCCGATTATAGCGGAACTTTGGTCCAGAGGGGTGCAGTTCAGAGTTCAAGCTTTAGCTTGCCGTTGCGAAATCGCAGCCTAAAGGCTGAACTCTGAACTTCCGGCTTCAAACTGCATCAGTACTCAGAAGCCGGGGCCGGTACAGAGAGAAGTGTTCGAATGTTAGAATATTTTTGAAATGGACAAGCGAATTAATTTGACCGGGCTAAGCCAGGCCGAACTCATTGCGTTTAGCGAACAGATCGGTGAGCCGGCGTATCGCGGCCGGCAAATCTTTGCCGCGCTCCACCATCGCCGCCTGCAAAGTCTTGAACAAATGACCGATCTGCCGAAGGCGTTGCGCGGACGCCTTAATGAAACTGCAACTGCCTCCACGCTCACTGTCGAATCGCGCTACCTCTCCGAAGATGGTACGCGTCGATATTTGATGAAGACCCACGACAATCTTCCCGTAGAGACAGTCTTTATTCCCGAGGAACGTCGCGACACGATCTGCTTCTCGTCGCAGTCAGGTTGTCCACTCCAGTGCACTTTTTGTTTGACCGCGCAGTTGGGCTTGCTTCGCTCGCTAACTCCGGGAGAAATCGTGGAGCAGACAATCATCGCGCTTAACGATGCTTACGGCGTGGGCGAAAAGCCTCCGCGCGGGACCAACCTCGTCGGCATGGGCGCGGGTGAACCATTTCTAAATTTCGATGCGCTGCTCAAGGCTGTGCGGATCATGGCTGACCCGCAGGGCTTGTTTATCGTGCCGCATCGCGTGACGGTTTCAACTGCCGGAGTGGTACCGCGCATTCGCGATCTGGCTGTGGTTTCGGATCGTCCGAACCTCGCGATATCACTCGCGGCGCCGACCGACGAGCTGCGCGACGAGCTAATGCCGATCAATAGGAAGTGGCCGTTGGAAGAATTGCTGGGAGCTTGCAAGGATTTTGAGCAGACGCTGAAAGCGAGCGAGCGATTTACGTTTGAATATGTGATGCTCGATGGCGTTAACGATTCCGACGAGCAGGCGCGACAATTAGCGAACCTGCTCAATCGACACGATCTACACGCGCGCGTGAATTTGATTCCGCACAATCCGGCGGACCCGCTGCCTTATCAGCCATCGTCGCCGGCCCGCGTGGAGATGTTCAAATCGATCCTCGAGTCGAAAGGCGTACGCGCTTTTGTCCGCCGGCCGCGTGGTCGAGATATTTTTGCAGCGTGCGGCCAACTCGCTGCTGTAAGGCAAACAGTTAGTTTGCCCGCCGAGATCTGAGACTGAAGTCTGGAATCTGGAATCTGAAATCTGGAATCTGGAATCTGAAATTCGAAATCTGCCTGAGCAACTCTGACTGATTCGAAAGTATCTGAGAAACCGAAAACAATATGCGATTCATAACCCAACTCGCGATAACAACCGCGCTTCTCGTCGCGCCGGCGACTTTCTTCGCCACGCCAGCGCCGCAGTCGGCGCCGAACATTCCCGTCAACGGCTCGCTTGCGTCGAGCAAGATCGGGCGCGGACGCACGGTGCAGGGAACAATCATCATGGATATACCCGCGGGCTTTCACGTCAACTCCAATCGCCCGCTGGAAAAGTTTCTGATTCCGACGAAACTTGAGCTTGAGGCGCCAGGCGGAATTCGCGTCGGGCCGATTATTTATCCGCGCCCGCTGTTGCGCTCGCTGAAGTTTTCCAAAAACAGAGTATCGGTTTTCGAAGGCCGCGCGACAATGCGTTTTAGCGTAACCGTGCCGAGGAGTTTCACCGGCAACTCCGCGGAGTTGAAGGCGCGCTTGAGATTTCAGAGTTGCAACGATGATCTTTGCTTCCCGCCGCAGACTCGTGAGGTCAGCCTGTGGTTGAATGCCGAATAGCAGTTCAGAGTCCAAGCTTTAGCTTGCCCATTTCCCGGAAAAGACAAACTAAATGTTTGGACTCTAAACTTCTTGTCTTCCAATGACCGACATCAACCGCCCGACCTTCCCGTGAACATTCTTCTCGCGCCGATACGAGAAGAACAGATCAGTGCGACACATCGTGCAGAGTGGCGCTACATTTATTTTGTCTGCATCGACTCCGGCTGAAATCAATTGACTTCGGTTCGCTTTGAGCAGATCAATGCAGGCGTGCTCCGTGCGTGTTTCGGTAAAAAGATCCTGACCGGGAAAACTACTCTTGAACGCATCGATAACGTCCGTGCCTACTTCATAACAACAAGCTCCCGCAGCCGGTCCGATCGCCACGCGCACATCCTGCGACTTTGTCTTGTATTCAGTAGTCATGCGTTGCAACGCCTTCAGCGCGACTTCCGCCAAAGTGCCGCGCCAACCGGCATGAACGGCGGCGAAAGCGCCCGTCTGCGGATCGCCAATCAGGATGGGCACGCAGTCGGCGGTCTTCACACCGGCCAAAACGCCGCGCGCGTTGCTGACGATCGCATCGCAGTAGACCGTGTCGCCGCGCGCATCCTCCGCAGGTTTCGCCTCGACGAGATTGTTTACGAGACGCACGTCGGCGCCGTGCACTTGCCAACACCCGGCGAGTTTCCAGCCCGAGTCGCTTGGGAAAAGCTTGAGAAAGCGGCGACGATTCTCCAGAATGTTTTCCGCTGTGTCTTCATTAAAGCCGGCAAGATTGAGCGCGTTCCGGGGCATCGGGCTGACGCCGCCTATGCGCGTTGAAAAACCGTTGACGAAGCCGGCCGCTTCGAGTGGCGCGCAGACGAGCATTTGCACGCCTTCAAGTTTGCGCCAGTAAAAACCGGTCCGCAGTAGTTCGGGTTCGCTTATGATCGTTTCCATCGGTATAGACATTATCGAAGTTGCGCGGATTCGCGAAGTGTTGCTGCGTACGCCGCGCTTTCGCGAACGCGTGTTCACGCCGGCGGAGCGCGCCTATTGCGACAGCCGCGGCGCGGTGGCGGCGCAACATTATGCCGCGCGCTTCGCCGCAAAAGAAGCGGCG
>Ga0137410_10002621_pt1 | contig 12226 bp, 9 predicted proteins | sample CZODoug1_16funga_FD_108878 | JGI IMG/M metagenome (GOLD analysis project Ga0137410, IMG submission 108878) | Vadose zone soil fungal communities from Angelo Coast Range Reserve, California, USA - CZODoug1_16fungal (Illumina Assembly) | ecosystem: Environmental > Terrestrial > Soil > Vadose zone... | reverse complement strand
GAGGACAGATGATCTCTTTGATCAGGGTCGTCGGACGGGCACCCGGCGCGACATTCTTTAGTGCAGTCAAGGTTAGGAGTCCGCTGAGCCGGCCGGCCGCGTCATGGGTTGGAAAGGTGGAGTGCCGAGAAGCCAGGACGTAGCCGTGCAGAGCGTCCTCAACACTGATGCCGTCAGGAGCCTGGACAGGATTCGGAGTCATGACCTGGGCGACGGTCATCCGGGAGAGTGCCTGGCGGATCAGGCCGCCGACTTCTTCGGATCGGGCGGCGCTCAATAGGAACCAGCCCAGAAAGACCGACCAGACTCCGCCGATGAGGCTGCCCGCGAATATGAAAGTGGCTAGACCGTACGCAATCAACAGGTAAGCGAAGCCCATGCCGATGCGGGCAGCGATTCTGGTGGCCCGTAGGCGATCGCCTGTGCGCAACCAGATGAGCGACTGCAGCAGCCGGCCTCCATCCAGCGGGAAGGCGGGGACCAGATTGAAGACTCCCAGTGAGATGTTGATGTAGCCCAGCCAGGACAGGGTGGCGGAGAAAAGCCCAGGGTGCGCGCCCCCGCCAACTGCGACTGCAGCCAGGTAGAACACAGCGCCCAGCACGAGGCTTGTGAGTGGTCCAACAAAAGTGATCAGGGCCTGTGCACCAGGAGAGGCGCTGTCGCTGCTGAACCGAGACACACCGCCGAACAGCCAGAGAGTGATCCCCTCGACCTTGACGCCGCGGCGCATTGCGACGACCGAGTGCGCCAGCTCGTGGGCAAGCAACGAGGCCAGAAACACGAAGGCTGAGATGAGGCCGGCGGTCCAGTACGCGCCGAAGGTCTGGCCGGGGGAGGCCGCCGGTAGAAAGCTGGTGGCGAGGCTCCATGCGATCAACCCGGCAACGACCAACAGGCTCCAGTTCAGCCCGACGTGGATTCCAAAGATGCGGCCGAGGCTCAAGTTCTCGTTCATGTCAGATGCAGGATGCGCTCAGCAGGCGCTTACCTGCATCTGTCGGACGACTGGTTCATAGACCAGTCGTTTGACAGAAGATGCGGCGCCGATGCGCTGCCAGGCTGGGATGGTCGCAAGCCATTTCGTCACACAAGGAGCGCTGACATGATCTCGTCACGCACGAACGGCAAAGATACGAGTGATCGCTCGATCGATGCGGTTTCTCGGAACACCACCGAGCAAGTCAATCAGGCAAACGCGACCGGGCGGACCCCGGTTGTTTTCGTTCACGGCCTGTGGCTTCTCCCGAGCAGCTGGGATCGCTGGGCCGCACTCTTCGACCAGGCCGGCTACCCGCCTGTTTCGCCAGGATGGCCCGATGACCCCGAGACGGTCGAGGAGGCCAAGGCGCACCCTGAGGTGTTCGCTCGCAAGTCGGTTGGACAGATTGCCGAGCACTATGCCGAGGTGATCGGCCGGCTGAAGAAGAGGCCTGCCGTGATCGGGCACTCATTTGGAGGACTGATCACCCAGATCATCGCTGGACGCGGCCTCTCCGCGGTCTCAGTGGCGATCGACCCTGCACCGTTCCGCGGCGTGCTGCCGCTGCCAATCTCAGCTCTGAAGTCGGCGTCACCCGTGCTCGGCAACCCGGCCAACCGCAACCGAGCCGTACCACTCACCTTCGAGCAGTTCCGTTACGGATTCGCCAATGTTGTCAGCGAGGACGAGGCCAAGAAGCTGTACGAAACCTTCGCAGTCCCTGGGTCAGGCGAGACTGTTTTCCAGGCTGCCGCCGAGAACCTCAACCCCTGGACCGAGGCTAAGGTCGACACCAAAAATCCCGAGCGCGGCCCGCTTCTGATCATCGAAGGCGTAAAGGACCACACCGTCCCGTTGGCGGTTGCCGAAGCTGCATACAAGAAGCAGAAGCGCAACCCGGGCGTGACCGAGATCGTCGAGCTTCCCAATCGTGGTCACTCGCTCGTCATCGACAACGGCTGGCGCGAGGTGGCCGACACGGCCCTCGCATTCGTCAAGCGACATGCCAAGTAGTTCCCGGAAAACAAGCAGGAGGAACTAACCTCGGCCGGCACCCGGGTCAAACCGAGTGCCGCATTCGTGCAGTGGCTGCGCGACATAGACTTGCAGCCGGGTGGTCCAGGGGAACTCCGCGCCTCGCCTATACGGGCGCGAGCGGGAGATCGCGCTCGTCGAGGATCTGATCAATCGCGCCGAATCGAAGGGAAGCGCGATCGTGGTGCGCGGCGAGGCCGGCATCGGTAAGTCGTCGCTGCTGGCAGAGGTAGCGGCACGGGCGCGTGAGCGTGGAATGCTGGTGTTGACAACGGCCGGCGCCCAGTCAGAGACGCATCTACCATTTGCCGGACTCCACCAGCTGCTTCGCCCTCTCCTGGGTGGAATGCCACAGCTGGAACCTTCGCAGCGGGCCGCGCTCGGTGCTGCGTTTGGACTGTCCGAACCGGTGGCCCCTAACCCGTTCATGGTCGGCCTCGCAGTGTTGGAGCTCATCGCTGAAGTAGCCACCCGGTCGCCAGTTTTGGTCGTCGCGGATGAGGCCCAGTGGCTCGACCCTACGTCCTGCGAGACGCTCGCATTCGTCGCGCGGCGAGTCGAGGCCGAGCCAATCGTCATTGCGTTCGGGGTTAGGGACGGGCTCGACAACCACATCGATGGAACAGGAATCCCCCAACTCCACCTGGACGGCCTTGACGCCGTGTCTTCGACGGCGCTGCTCGACGCAAACACTCCACGACTCTCACCTCAGGTCCGGGCCCTGGTCCTCGAATACGCGGCAGGTAATCCTCTCGCTTTGCTCGAACTCCCGACCGCACTTGACACCGACGTCACCCATGTCGTGACGCCGCTTCCCCTGAGCCAGCGCCTCGAGCGTGCTTTCGGCGCGCAAGTATCCGACCTTAGCGCGCCAGTCCGCACGCTATTGCTTCTCGCGGCAATTGACCCCGCAGGAATTCTGGTCGAGTTCCTGCGAGCGGGCCAATTGATCGCGCAAACACCGCTGTCTGTTGATTCGTTTGCTCCGGCGCAGAGACTGAGGCTCATCGCGATCGAAGACCAGCGGGTTCGTTTTCGGCATCCACTGCTCCGCTCGGCCGTCTATCAAGCCGCCAGCGAGGGCGAGCGAAGACAAGCTCATGCCGCGCTCGGTGACGTTTTGGACAACGACCCTGATCGGCGCGCGTGGCACAGGGCCGCGGCCGCCGTGGGTCCGGACGAAAGTCGTGCTCAGGATCTCATTACTGCAGCAGCAAACGCGGAAAGGCGAGGGGCAATTGATGTGGCTGTGGCGGCGTTGTCTCGGGCGGCAGCGTTGTCGGTAGATCCGCGTCGGCGAGCCGCGCGGTTGGTGGAAGCGGCCGAGATCGCACTCGGATCCGGTACGAACCAAGAAATCGCTGCAAGGCTTCTCGCGTCCGTCAACCTCGCGGATCTCGACCCAGCGCGCCGGGCGCTATTTGCGTGGCTACAGGACACTTATGGGCCTTCATGGTCGGGCTCCGAGCAGATTCGCTCATTTCTGCACGCGGCTGACGAGGCAAGATCGTCGGGAGATTCACTGCTCGCGCTGAGGCTGTTCTCGCAGGTTGCACTCCGCCTCTGGTGGAGCAATCTCGACAGCCACACTCGAGAACTTGTGGTAGGCGCTCTGGAGCGACTGGAGGTCGAGCGCGACGACCCACTTCTGATCATGTCTCTTGCGTTGACAGCGCCTGTCGAGCGCGGGGCAATCTTGCTGGAGCCGTTGAGGCTTCTGACGGCTGTGCCCATAGCGGACGCATCGACCGCCGTTGTACTCGGGCAGGCGGCCCAAGCCCTCGGGATCTTCGATCGCGGCCATCGGATGTTCTCGTCAGCCATCCCCATTCTGCGCGGGCAGGCGCGGCCTCTCTTGATGGCCCAGGCTCTTGCCGAGCAAGCCTGGGCCGCGGTACACCTCGGCAATATTGCCTCTGGTTTGCCGGCTGCCCATGAGGCGGTTGACCTTGCGATTGAAACTGGGCTGCACCGATGGGCACCGGCGGCACGCCTTGCCGAAGCAACTCTCACCGCCTTGCGAGGCGATTTCGAGCGCGCCGAGTCCCTGGCCGCGGAAGCAGAAAGCGTGCTGCTGCCCATGGGTGCCAAGCCGATGCTTGCGCTGGTCGAGCTTGCCCGCGGACGCAATGCCCTCCTTCGTGGTGATCACTCAGCCGCGTATGAACACCTGAAGCGCATCTCCAACCCCAAAGACAGCGCGTACCACACGTACGTTCGGTTTTGGGTAGCGGCGGATCTTGTCGAAGCCGCGATTCAAAGCGGCCACGAGCAAGAAGCCCGAGATGCGATCGCGACGCTCGAGCCGGTGGCTGCACAATCGCGGTCACCGGTGCTCGAGATCGGTTTGAGGTTTGCGCGTGCACTGGTCGCCTCCGACGCAGAAGCGGAGGGGTTGTTCCAGGCCGCGATCACCGAGGACACCACCCTCCCCCTCATGGTCGCGCGCAGCCAGCTGGCGTACGGCTTGTGGCTACGACGCCAACGGCGCATCGCCGAGTCACGCGGGCCGCTGCGCGCCGCTCGGGATGCATTCCAGTCGATGGGGGCCGCCCCGTTGGTCGAACGCGCAAGCCGGGAGCTGCGCGCCTCTGGCGAGAGCAGTCCCAAACGTTTGCCGCGAGCTTCCGATCGGCTCACGCCCCAGGAGCTTCAGATCGCCCAGATGGCCGCCGCCGGAATGTCCAACCGCGACATCGGGCAGAGCCTCTTTCTCTCGCACCGCACCGTCGGTTTTCACCTTTATCGGCTGTTCCCCAAGCTCGGAATCACCTCGCGCAATCAACTGCGCGGTGCGCTCGACGTCGAGGAGCTGACCGCCTAGCTCAGACATCGATCACGCGGCCGGGCTTGGTGCCATCGGCTTCGCCATGTGCGCCGCCGATCGGAGCCCAAACCCTCTGACGATCAGGGTCACACCGAAGATGACAAGCCAGAAACCGAGAAAGATCGTGAGGAAGGAGAGAGACGAGATCGGAAAAATCACCACCACCCCGCCGGCAACGACGCTGAGGATGCCGGTGATCCCGATCCAAGCCCGACCCCGCATCTCCGAGCGGCCGATTGCGAGGAACAGCTCGATGACCCCCAGGGTGATCCAGTAGATTCCGAGCAGAGTCGCCAGCACCAGAAGCGTCAGACCCACCCTGCCCAATAAATAGATCGCGACCACGAACGAGAAAACGGACAGGAGCGCGATCAGGGCTCTGAGCCATCCACTTTCGTTCGGAATCGCAAACGCGAAGACAAATTGGTACACCGCACCCACCAGCAGCTGAGCCGCAAAGATGATCGCGATTACAACCAGGGTTGAGCTCGGCCACAAGACGGCTATGACACCGGCCAGCAGCGAGGCGACACCATAGGCAACAATCCACCCCCAGGCACTTCCGAGCCGCGCAAGCACCGCCTTCATTTCGCCGCCACGAGTCGTATCCATATTCTTTTTCTCCCCAGTTGCCACTCGATCGGTAGCAACTAGACCCATTGTTCCGATCGAGCGACAAGGTCGCTTCAGTCAAACGACTGGATCTCGAGTGGAATCCGGGGGAGGGCACCGACACTGAACGCGAGACGTTTATCTCGAATGTGAACGTGTAAATCCGCCTAGGTGATGCGGCTTCACGGTGAATTCAACCCCTCCCCCGGCTGCCCGCCTCAACATTTCAAGAATGGTTTCGGTTGGCGTCCCGAAAACCTGGATGCTCGTCGTGGCCTCCAGCGTCTCTTCGTAGGCGCGGGCGGCACGCTCGCGGACCACACCCATGTGGAACTCAAAGGAGTCAGTGTCAGGATGGACCTGAACGACTCCGACCTCTGTTCCTTCGTCATTCATGTACTCGTTGAAAGCGATAAGGCGTGGTTCATTACCTTCGATGAACTCAACTAACCCCGGCACACGCTGTCTCTCAGCCTGATGCTTTCCCGTCTTCAATCTGTTCGTCGCGATGAAGATGAACGGTCCCGCCATGGTGCTTCTCCCTTCGTCTCCGTGAGCACAGAAATGTGCCCTACCACGTCGTGCCGAAGACGCCGCCGAGTTGACAGCTTAAAGGTGAGAGCTACGACCCTCCGTCAGACGTCCGGAGTGACTGCGTCATGGCGTTGAGTCTTCCAGTTACCTGTCAGACCTGAATTCCGACATTGGTCGGGGGGAGGGGACACTATTTGAACTCCCCGATCGAACTCGCGGGAGGCGTTCTGGACCTCATAAGGACCCATCGCGATGGGCTTACCGCGCCTCCGCAGTTTGTCGGGCAGGCATGCAGCTGGGCCCCTCGACATGGAACGCGTCGCTGACCTACACACTCAAATGAAGATCGCGCGCGACGGGCCCTTCATGCGCCCACGGCGTTGACGGCAACATCCCAGGCAGCCGGGCTAGAGCGAAACCGACGCGACGTGGTGCGGGCGAAGCTCCTCCGCCATGTCGACAACGAGCTTCTCGATCCTCGCCTTGCCGATCCCATAAGGAATGTTGCCGACGTAACGATTGAACTCTGATGTCACGTTTCGACAGCCAGCGGGTCCGCCGATAATATTCGTCGACCTCGCCTCACTCCACCGCCGGGACAATCCGTCCCGAGCCGATCCCCGCGCGGCGGCAGACCTCGCCGACAGCCTCCTCCGACGCCGCCTCGAAGACGTGGAAGCACGTCTCATCGTCGGGGAGGAAGGTCGTGCGCACGTAGCGGACCGGAGTGCCTTCGCGGGCGAGCTCTTCAGCGGCCGCACGAGCTTCCCGCCCCGCTGCGCGACCTCCTCCAGCGCGCAACCGGGGGACATACGCCTCGACGAGGTATCTCGGCATGTGGACTCCATCTTGTAAGCGGGGCTGGGCCGGGCGAAGCCCGACCCGGCCCAGCGAAATCTGGCTACATGTCACGCAGCGCCTAGAAAGGGCAATTGCCGGGGCTTGGCTCGCTGATGGATCTGGGTGCGCCAGTCGGAATGAGCTGGACCACGACATTCACCAGCGGGACGTCACCTTCGTTCCGAAGTATGTGCACCACGCCCGCCGGCTCGAAATGGGTCGACCCGGCCGGAATCACCTGGGGCGTGCAGGTGGGGTCACCAGCCACATAGAAGGTCGCGGTGCCGGACTTGACGATCACGATGCTAGGCCCCAGGTGCATGTGCCAGCCGCTCGTGCCGCCCGGCTGAACCGTCACCTGGTTGACGTGAACGTCCGTTACTCCCTTCGTCTCGAGCTTCGCCTTCCAGTCGCCGCTCTTGGCGTTTTCGTTGACCTCGTCAAGTTGAGCCACTGGCGCAAGCGGCGTGACGCTCAGCCCCGAGGGTGCCGTCGCCTGGACGGTGGCGCCGCTGTACACGGCGACCCCCAAGACAGCGACAAAAACAAGGGCCCAGGCCAATTTCGGTTTCATAGCTCCTCCTTTTTCATGCGGGATGCCGACGATAAAAGGGTGGAGGCGAACGACGCGATTCGAAAGCTGGAAATCCCTACAGTTTGCGGGCGTTTCTCATGGTTCGCGCCTGAGCCGCGCGGCCAGCTCGGCGCGCGAACGGACGCCGAGCTTCTGGTAAGCGCGCGTCAGCGCGCCTTCGACCGTGTGCTCCGTGACGAAGAGGGCGGCAGCAACCTCGCGGTTCGTGCGGCCCTCGGCGACGAATGCCGCGATTCGGCCCTCGGCCTCCGTTAGGTGACCTCGCGAGGGTGCGCGGCCGCCAATCCGTCGTAGCTCGGCGCGCGCCTTCTCCGCCCAAAGCGGCGCGCCGAGCAGCTCGAAGATGGCGAGTGCCTGTTCGAGCGTAAGACGAGCTGCGCCGCGCTGCCTCGCCCGTCGCTGAGTGATGCCCAGCGCGAGCAGGGTGCGAGCGTGCTGGAACGGATCCTGAGTCCGTGCGTGCTCGGCCAGCGCGCGTTCGAAGCCTGCCAGGGCACCCACGAGATCACCCCGCGCTGCGAGCAGGAGCGCGCGGCAACGCGCCGTGATGGCCAGCGCCCATGAGCGGTCGACCGCCCGGGACCGCTCTTCCCACTCAGTAATCCGCCGGTCAGCCTCCCCGAGCTCGCCCACGGCGATCAGGGCCTCCAGCGTGTCCGCCAGCTCCAGGCGGTGGCCAGGCTCGAAAAGGAGAACACTGTCTCGAATCTCCCACCCGCGTTTGAGATATTTGAGCGCGGTCACGGCGTCGCCGCGCGAGAGCTCGATGAAGCCGAGCACCGAGCAATGGCCCGACTGCGCGATTCGAACGCCCTCTGCCTCGGCGAGCTTGAGCGCGCGCTCCGATCGATCGCGAGCGTCCTCGATCTGGCCACGATGCGCCGCGATCACCGCGGCGGGCAACTCCGCGACCGCCTGCGCCCCCTCGAGGCCGAACTGCGCTCGAATTGCGAGCGAGTCGGCTGCGTAGCGGGCCGCCAGCTCCCAGTTTCCCGCCCGCCACTCGAGCACGCTCAGGTACCAGAACGCTTGCTCCTCGTCGGGGTGCTCCCGTGCGTTCAGCCCATTGCGCAGCTCTTCGAGGAGGCGCCGGGCACGTTCCAACTCGCCCGACCAGACGAGCTGGTAGACGAGGGCCCACGTCGCGGCGCCTGGCAGCTGCGATTCGGGCAGCGACCGCTCGAGCGCGAGCGCCTCATCCATCTGCTCGCGTGCAACGCCTCGCCCGAGCCTGAAGTGGAGGAGCCCAAAGGTCGCCAGCGCCTTGCACCGCAGCGCGGCGTCACCATGACGTGACGCAGCCTGGACGGCCAGCTCGGCGTGTGCCAGGCCGAGATTCTGTTCCTCCGTGACCTTCACGAGATCGGCAAGACTCAGGTGAATCTCCGCCACGAGGGCGTCGTCGCCTTCAGCCTCGGCAAGTGCTTCGCGATACTGTTCAACCGCTTCGCGCGGGCCGACGAAATCCTCCACCGCGCGGGCCAGGTGCACGAGGACCCCAGCCCGCGCGGCTCCGCGCGGCGCCGTTTTGTACGCCTGCTCGAGCAAGGCGATCGCGCGGCGGCCGTCGCCTACCTCGCGGAGGCGATCGGCGCAATCGACGGCGCGCCTGTGCATGTCCTCGATATCCGCGGGAGGTGTGAGCCGGACGGCCAGCTCGGCGAGCTCGGCGGCGGCAGCGGCACCTCCTCGTGCGTGTACGTTCCGGGCCGCCTCCTCCACGACGGAGGCAACCTCGCGGCTCGGTTGCGGCGTGGCGAGCGCGAGATGCCGTGCTCGTTCCTCCCGGTTGGGAACGAGATTGGCGAGGAGGGCATGGAGCGAGCGGCGCCTGGCCGGCGAGCCCGATGACACGGCGGAGCGGAGGAGAGGATGGGCGAAGCGGAGACGATCCCCATCGACCTCCAGGATTCCCGCCTCGAGCGCGGCGGACAGTCCGGCCTCTGTCCGGTCGCCGGCGGCCGCCTCGACAAGGCGCAGCGTCGGGTTGGCGAGCGCGGCAACGACCCGCGCAACCTCGAGCCCGCGAGCCCCGAGGCGGTCGAGGCGCTCGTGAACGAGCTCTTCCAGATTCGCGGGAATCGCCAGCTCCTCACCCGGGTCCACCCTGCCCCCCCGTCGCTGAATCGCGCTCGCGAGCTCGAGGGCGAAGAATGGATTTCCGCCCGACGTTTCCCAGATGCGCAAGAGCGTCGGTCGGGGAAGGACGGCGCCGACGCGCGTTCGCAGCAGCTCGCGGAGCGCGCCGACGCTGAGAGGGCCGAGCTCGATGGTCAGGAGCCGCTCCTCAGACAGAGCCCGCCGCAGCCAGAGCGGCACCTCGTCGCGAGCGGTCAGGATTGCGGCGACGGGCTGCTTCTCGAGGCGGGACAGAGCGAACCGGAGCATCGCCTGCGACGGTGCGTCGAGCCATTGGACGTCGTCGATCGCGAGCAGGAGCCGGTTGCCGACGGCCAGCCTTCGCAAGGCGCTTAGGAAGGCGAATGCGACAGCGCCCTCGTCAGCGGGTGCACCGTCGGATTCCGAGAGCGCGAGCGCGGCTTCGAGCGCCCGCCGCTGTGGCCGCGCCAGCTGCGGCAACACGTCGGGAACCACGCCTCCGATCAGGTCGGCCAAACCTGCGAACGAGAATCGGGCCTCTGTCTCGGACGGGCGACATGAGAGCACCAGATAGCCGCGGGCCTGTGCTGCCTCGGCGGCCGCAAGCGACAGCGTCGTCTTACCGATCCCCGCCTCGCCGACGACCACGGCGGCTGCGGGCAACCCAGCGGGCAATTCAAGGAGATGGAGGAGAGCGGCGAGCTCCTGCTCCCTGCCGACGAGGTGCCGAATGCTGACTGCCACGCCGTCTGGTGCGAGGATTGTACGAGCGGGCGCTGCTCGTGGCCGCGGCCTAGGTGAAGTTCCCGCCCACATGTGGCACTAGGCTGCAGTGGTCATTAAGGCTTCCAGCCAGGGCTGGAGATGTTCGAGCGCAGGAATGTGCTGGAAGCCACGGTCGGCAAATGGAACGCCGAGGTAGCGCTCAGCTGGTGTGCGCCAGCCGAGAGTGCCGCTGAGACGGTGGAAGTTGTAGTAGTCCGCGAAGCGGCCCAGCGCGCTCTCGGCCTCTGCCAGGCTGGTGAACCAATGTCGGTCGAGGACCTCGCTCTGAAGTACCTCCCAGAAGGCCTCAATCTTGCCGTTGGTCCAGGGCGTGGAGATCTGGGTGCGAAGGTGCCGGATGTTGAGGTCGCGCAGTCGCTTCCCGAACCGTGTGAGAACGCCCGGCATCCAGACTACGAATGGGTTGCCGTTGTCGCTCATGAGTTGCAGCGGCTTGCCACAGAGCTCGAAGCACTCTTCGAGCCTGCCCAGGACGGGTGCCGCCTGGGAGTCAGTGTTGATTTGGAGCCCAATTAGGAAACGCGAGTGGTCGTCGACAAGGCCGAACAGCCAGGTCTTCAGGTAGCCACGGCCAGCGAGATGGATAAAGAAGGGGCCTTTGATGTCGATGTGCCAGAGCTAGTTTGACTGGCTGCGTTCATACCGGGGACCGGGGATCGGCGCAACGCTGCCACGGCTGCAACCGTGCTGCTTGAAGAATTCATCAATGTAGGGGTGGCCGACCTTGTAGACCTGGCGTCGCTCCAGCTCGGCGGCGATTCGCTTGGAGTTCCAATAGGTCGCCAGCCGGACAGCCACGATGACCCTGTTCACCCACTCCGGTACAGCAGCCTGCGCTCCGCAACGAGCACGCGATTTGGGAATCAGCGCTTGTATGCCGCCGGCTTTGTAGAGAGCGGACCACCGAAACACGCTTCTCCGCGAGAACCCCATCGCCAGCGCTTCCTCAATGCCAAGCTCTGCCGCTAGCCGGACTGCTCGCATTCGCCGCCGCACTTCGGCGACTGAATTCCCCAGCTCCACCGATATGGGCCGTCCCCCCTGGGTCGCTAAGAACGAAAAACCAGGCCCCTCCTGGTTCCGATGCCTCCTCAGCCGGCGTCGTGGGTCAACCGGGTGATGCTTAGCATTTCCTTCTGGCATGCCCGGACCGTATAGCCGGGGTGCCTCATGTGGGCGGGAATCTCACCTAGGCCCTCCTTTCGCGGCGGTTTTACAGACCGCGGCCCGGCCGCGTTCCCCCGACGAGCCAAACTACTGCAGAACTACTGCAGAAATAGAGCGGCCCTATCACGTTAGCTCTGCTGCCTGATCGAATCTGAGATCAGATTTTGGTCGGGGGCCCGGGATTTGAACCCGGGGCCTCACGGTCCCGAAATCTACGCGGTTTCGTCCACCGAGACCGTTTTCGGCCGTTTTCAACTCGATTGGGAGCATCACATGCCCCATTTGGGCCGGTTTCGAGTCCGTTCGAGCGCCCGGATTACTACATGAACTACCACATGAAGGCCTCGAAAGCGCCCTTATGCGCAGGCCTGTGCGGCAGCGGTCTACACGGCGCAATCGTCGGCGATGGTCGTCAGGCGGGCTCGGGCGACGCCTCCTCGACGAGCGTCGTCGCATACGGCACTGCTTCGAGTCGCTCCTTCGGAATCGGCTTGCCGGACAATTCGCTCACCCCGTAAGTGCCATCCTCAATCCGACCAAGGGCTCTTTGGATCTGCGCCAGCGTGACGAGATCGACCTCGCCTTCATCCGCCTCGACCTCGAGATCGTTGAGACGCGTCGCATCGTCTCCTGAGTCACCCACGCCCGACTCTTCCCGGACGGTCTCCTGGCTGTCGCGGCTTCGCTCCGCCATTCGGGATTTGATCGCCTCGCGTTCGGACTCGAGACGATTCCGGAAGTGGCGAAG
>Ga0137410_10002619_pt1 | contig 12227 bp, 8 predicted proteins | sample CZODoug1_16funga_FD_108878 | JGI IMG/M metagenome (GOLD analysis project Ga0137410, IMG submission 108878) | Vadose zone soil fungal communities from Angelo Coast Range Reserve, California, USA - CZODoug1_16fungal (Illumina Assembly) | ecosystem: Environmental > Terrestrial > Soil > Vadose zone... | reverse complement strand
TGTAGGCATGGACTCCTTCCCCTCTCTTCTCCGCGAGGAAGTTTACCATGCTGTCTAGCGTCATAGTGCCGGTGTCAAAAAACTTAGTCCGGATAGCTTAGCTTACTCCCCGCACAACCCGGTCGTTTTTGTCGACTTCCACAAACATGACGGGCTTGTTTGTGGGAGCTATACTGGGGGCCTGCGAGGTGACTGCATGATCATGACCCCGATCGCCCTTCTCTTCTGCGCCGCCGCGACCCAGGACGACGCCTGCTTCCCCCTCCAGAAGGGCAACGAGTGGACGTTCTCGATCTCGAACGGACAGACGATGACCATCCGGGCGACGGAAACCGCCACGATCAAAGGCGTCGAGTGCATCGCCCTCGTCACGGAGTTCGGGGCGAACAAGAGCCGCGAGTGGCTCGCGATCACCAGGGACGGCGTCCGTTCCTACAAGCTCGAAAACGCCCAGGGTGCCGTCGAGTTCCCCCAGCCGCTGCTCCGCGCGAAGTTCCCGCTCACCAAGGGCGAGACGTGGACCGTCACGGTCCAGGAAGGGATCGCGCAGAACACCTACAGCTACAGCTGCGACGGGACGGAGTCGCTCACGGTCCTCGGCGCGGCCGTCGACGCGGTCAAGATCAGCGCGTCCGTCCAGACCCCGCAGGGCGCCGCGAAGATGTCGACCTGGTACGCGAAGGGACTGGGCCCCGTCCGCCAGACCTACAGCCTGGGGCCCCAGTCGATGACCGCCGAGTTGGCCCGGACCAACGTCAATAAGGCGCCCGCCCCGGCGCCGGCCGCGACGCCGCTCGCCACGGCCGCCGCGGCGACGGGCGACGTCGTCCGCTACGAATCCAAAGACGGCAAAGTCCTGCTCTACCATCCCAAGGGCTGGAAGGTCTCGGACGGCCCCGTCTTCGGCGAGGGCTCCTACGGCGTCCGCGTCGCCGCGCCCGACGAGAACGCCGAAGCCCTCTTCATCACCTTCACCCTCACCGAGCAGATCGCCGACTCCGTCGCGCTCGCCAATCTGCTCCTGGGAAATCTCGCCCGCTCGAACCCGACGGTGCAGGTCACCGACATGACGTCGACCCAGGATCGCGCGCGCACGGCGGCGTCGATCACCCTTTCGCAGGGCGACCGGAAGTTCGCAGGCCGTCTCCATTTCTTCCACACGAAGCGCGCGGGCACCGTCTACGCGATGATCGCGCGCGACACCGAGCTCGCGGCGCTCAAGCCCGCGCTCGCGTCGATCGTCGCCAACCTCGCCTACGCGCCCGAGGGCGTGAAGGCGGTGCTGCAGAAAGGGGCGGAGCAGTCGACGTCGGCGCTGAAGCCCGCCGACACCGGCGCCAAGGTGCTGCACCCGGTGGCCTACCTGAAGGACGCGATGGCGAAGGGCGGCAAGCCGGGCGAGCTGGTCCAGGTCACGGCGGCGGACGGCTCATTCTCGATGGCGGTGCCGAAGGGCTGGCTCTTCGAGGGGACGAATCTCGCGTGGGTGACGAAGTCGGACGCGCGGGCCGTCCAGGGCGCCTGCAGCGTCCTCCATACGGTCTACACGCCCGGCTCCGGCCTGGCCCAGTACGCGCAAAACGCGATGCAGTCGCAGTATCTCCCGCCGGCGCAGGCGATGGTCTTCATCACGCGCTCCCTCAATACGGCGAAGAACCTGCGCGTGCTGTCGGCGTGTCCCGAGACGGACCTGGACCCGAACGCGAACGCGACGTGGGCCCAGGCGCGCGCGCAGGGGTCGCAGGTCGACAACCGGATCCTGCTGGTCGACTTCGACAACGTCCAGACCGGCCAGCCCTGCCGCGGGGTGTTCACGGTGACGTGCATCTCGTACCCGATGGGCGTGTCGTGGAGCTGCTTCATGACGGGGAGCTGGGGGCCGGCGGGCGAGTTCGAGTCGATGGTGCCGACGCTCGCCGCGCTGCACTCCAGCCCGCGCCAGAACGAGCAGTGGGTGCAGGGCAAGTTCAGCGCGCAGGCGGCGGAGACGAAGCGGCTGAACAGCAACCTGGCGGCGTCGCTGAAGGATCTGAGCGCGAGCTACGACCGCTACAACCAGAGCTGGTGGGACCGCCAGAAGTCGCAGGATTACACGTCGTGGGCGTTCAGCCAGACGACGCTGGGCCAGGGCAGCTGGGTGTCGGAGCGCGAAGGCGCAGAGGTGGTGCGCAGCGCCTCCTGGGGTCTGGAGAACACGAAGACCGGCGACAAGACCGATCTGATCAATCACACGAACTTCACGGGCCGAAACCCGTGGACCGGCGAGCAGCTCAACGAGGTGAACACGCGCGCCGAGTACGACAAGTACATCCGCGGGCGATAGTCCGCGCCAGAACCATCCTGGATACTTTTAGAGGTGGGGATGCCCATTGACGAGCTTCAGCGGCGGTTCGGAGTGCCGGGGGTCGTCAAGATCGACGAGGGCCGGGGGTCGCTGCCCCGGGTCAGCGTGACGAGCGGCCTGGCCGCGGCCGAGATCTACTTCCACGGGGCGCACCTCACGCACTTCCAGCCGCGCGGCGCCAGGCCGCTGATCTTCATGAGCGCGGAAAGCCATTTCGAGCATGGCAAGCCGATCCGCGGCGGCGTCCCCGTGATCTTCCCCTGGTTCGGCCCCAAGGCCGGATCCCCCGAATCCCCGGCGCACGGCTTCGCGCGCATCCGGCCCTGGGACCTGGAATCCTGCGGCGTGCAGGCCGACGGATCCGTCCGCGTCGCCATGACGCTGTCCGCCGAGTACGCCCAGCTGCGCCTGATCTTCACGATCCAGAAGTCCCTCGAGATGGAGCTGGAGGTCCGCGCAGGGTCCGCCCCCATCACCTTCGAAGAGGCCCTCCATACGTATCTCGCCGTCGGCGACGTCCGTCAGGTCGGACTCGAAGGGCTTCAGAACGTCGAGTACATCGACAAGGTCGATTCCTTCCAGCGGAAGACGCAACCGGCCGAACCCGTCCGCATGACGGGAGAAACCGACCGGGTCTATCAGAACACCCGGAGCGCGTGCATCGTCCGCGACCCGGTCCTGCAGCGCGCGATCAGCGTCGAAAAGGAGAATTCCGCGACGACGGTCGTCTGGAATCCCTGGATCAACAAGGCGAAGGCGATGGCCGATTTCGGCGATGACGAGTGGCCGGGGATGATCTGCGTCGAGACGGCCAACGTGGGCGACGCCGCGGTCAAGCTCGACGCCGGTCAGATGCACCGTATGCGGGCCGTGCTCAAGATCTCCGGCTGACCTCTTCGCGCCGGAGGCGCGCCCTACTGCAGCCCCGTCAGCGTGCCCGTGCCCGTCGAGAACTTGTCGACCGGCAGCCCGAGCCGCTGCAGCATCGAGACGTAGACGTTGCAGAGCGGCGGCGGGTTCTGCGGATCGAAGGCCAGGTGCCGGCCGTGCTGGAACCCGCCGCCCGCCAGCAGCACCGGCAGATTCTTCACGGCGTGGCTGCTCCCGTCGCCCAGGTTGCTACCCAGGAAGACCGTCGTCCGGTCGAGCAGGCTCACGCCTTCCTCCTTGGACTCCTTCAGCTTGATCAGCAGGTCCCGCAGAGTCTTCATCGTCTCCGTCTCGACGATCTTCAGCTGTTCCAGCTTGGTCGGCTCCTTGCCGTGATGCGAGAGGTCGTGATGCCCCAGCGTCACGCCGGGGATCGGCGGCGCGTGCGTGGAGCCGCCCAGCATGATCGTCACCAGCCGGGTGGAGTCGGTCTGCAGCGCCAGGTGCGTGAGATCGAACATCAGCTTCGTGCGGCCGAGCAGGTCGGCGACCTTGACGATGTCCTGCGGCGGCGCCGCGTCGACCTTGGGCTTCGGCTTCTTGAACCACATCTCGTCCTGGGCCAGCCGTTTCTCGAGGTCGCGCACGCTCGTCGCGTACTCGTCGAGTTTCTCGCGGTCGTCCGTCCCGACGTCCGAGCGCAGCCGCTTCGCCTCAACGCCGACGTCGTCCAGGATGGAGCGCCCGTCCGCGAGGCGCCGCGCCTGGGCGATATGCTCCTCCGGGCTGTCGGCGAGGAAGTATTGCGCGAAGACTTTGGACGGCGACGTCGCCGCGGGCACGGGCGCGCCAGTCCGCGTCCACGACAGACCCGGGCCCTCGCCCGACAGCGACAAGCTCGGGAAGCGCGTCTCGCCGCCCATCTGCTCCGCCGCAAACTGGTCGAGCGAGATCTCGTTCTTGAAGCCGGGCCGCCCCGCCCCCTGAGTGCCGGTGAGGAAGCTCGCCGACGCCTGGTGCGCGAAGCCGGTGCTCATCCCTGCGTGACAGAGGCCGGAGATGATCGTGAAGTCGTTTCGGAAGTCCTTGAGGACCTCGAGATACGGAGAGAGCTCGTAGTCCTTCCCCGCCTTCTCCGGGAAGAGATAGGCGGGATGCAGGCCGAGCGGCGCGCAGAGGCAGACCATCCGCTGCCGCGGCTTGTCGCCGCCGGGCAGCGCCCAGGCGTCAAGCCAGGGCAGCACCAGCGACCCCGTCGCGGCCCGCAGGAAATGCCGTCGATCCAGCTTCATGGCGTCCCTCTACTTATCCTGGAAGAGCCGGCTCTGGACCACCTCGTGCACCAGGGTCCGGAAGCCGCGGTCCTTCGGCTGCGTCGCGCGGACGATGGCGTCGATCTCGACGCGGTCCCCGGCCGACGGCGCCCCGCCCGTGGCGTACGTCAGCAGCTTGTCGGCCAGCGCGCGCGCGAGCTGGTCCGGGTCCTTCAGGAGCAGCCGCTTGAACTCGTCGATGTTCTGGAACGTCGCCCCGTCCGGCATCGCGTAGGACGGATCCACCGCGGGGCCCTTCTTATAGCGCTTCCCGCGGATCGCCTCGCCCTTGCCGACGCTGCGGTAGTTCTCCCGCCAGCCGCCGATGACGTCGAAACTCTCGAGCGCGAAGCCGGGCGGGTCGATGCGCTTGTGGCAGCTCGCGCACTCCGGCCGCTCCCGGTGTTTCGAGAGCTGCTCGCGGATCGTGGTCGCGCCGCGGATGTCGGGCTCGACGGCTTCGACGTCGACCGTCGGCTTCGGCGGAGGCGTGCCCAGGATGCGGTCCAGCACCCAGGCACCGCGGAGCACGGGCGACGTGGTCGTGCCGTTCGCGGTCACTTTGAGGACGGCCGCCATCGTGAGGACGCCGCCGCGGTGACAGTCGGGCGGCAGCGTCACTTTGCGGAAGCTCCGGCCCTCGACGCCGGGGATTCCGTAGAGCTCCGCGAGCGGCGCGTTGAGCATCGAGAAGTCGGAGGAGACGAAGCGCGCGACGCTCAGGTCGTTCTTCAGCACGTCGTTGAAGTAGAGGAACGGCTCCTGCAGCATCGACTCTTTGAGGCCGTCGTTGAACTCCGGGTAGAGCGACGGGTCGGGCAGGGTCGCGTCGATGTTGCGCAGGCTCAGCCACTGGCCCGCGAAGTTTTTCGTGAAGGCCTCGGCCTTCGGGTCCTCCAGCAGGCGCTCGACCTGCCGGCGCAGCGTGTCGGGCCAGCTCAGCTGCTTCCGGGCGGCGAGCGTCAGCAGCTCCTCGTCGGGCATGCTGCTCCATAAGAAGTAGGAAAGCCGGCTGGCCAGCGCGTCCTCGTCGAGCTTCCCCGCCTTCTCGCGAAGGAAGAGGAACTCCGGCGAGATCAGGAGGGACTTGAGGCCGACGCGGAGCGCCTGCTCGAAGGAATAGTTCTCGGCAAGTTTCTTCCGGACGCGGTCCATATAGGGGCGCACGTCGTCGTCGGTGACCGCGCGCCGGAACGCGCGGTGGGCGAAGTCCTTGAGGATGCGTTCCGCGTCGGCGCCCGGGTTCTTCGACACGACTTCGAAGCGCGAGCGGTCCTTGGCGACGGGCTCCCGGGGAAGATCGCCGAAGAGCCGCTGGTGGCTGAGCGGGGGCCAGGCGTCGAAGAGCGGGCCTTCGACGTCGACCCACTGCACGGCGAGCCCGGGGCCCTTGTAGTTCGCGGCGCCGACCTTCTGCACGGTGGGCGGGGTCACGGGCAGGCCCTCCGCGACGATGCGGAGGGTGTTGTTGGGCTCGAGGGTGTCGACGAATTCGATGACGGTCGGCGTGTCGTTGGGGACGTCGTAGTAGCCGACGAGGTGCTGCTCGGTGACGCCCTGCATGCTGCCGGCGAGCACATAGAAGGTCGCATTCTTGCCGGGATTCTGGAGACCGTACGCGGAGATCTTGACGCGGTACTTCCCCGGGAAGCGTGCGGTGAACTGCCAGGTGGTGAGGCAGATGTTGGCGGAGATCCACGAGCTGAAGATGGCGAGCGCGCCGTCGTCGAGCTTCCTGTAGCAGTCGCCGCTCGGCTTCTCGTCCCGGACGGCGATGCGCTTCTTGAAGACCCAGGGCTTCTGCCCGTTCGCGATGGCGGCGTTCAGCGAGCGGTCGGCGGCCTCGAGGTAGCGCTCCATCAGGAACGACGAGCTGTGCAGCGCGTCGGCGACGTTGTCAAAGCCGTGGTCGGCGGTGTCGGCCGGGAGGAGATCCTGGAGGCTGACGTCGACCGACAGCAGGTCGCGGATCGTGTTCTCGTATTCGACGCGGTTGAGGCGGCGGAGGACGACGCGGCCCTGGGCGGCGCGGCGCGCGGTCTCGACGGCGATGCTCGTCCGGGAGACCCAGGCGTGAAGCGCGTCGACGTCGCTCTTCGCGGGACGCGGCTTGGCTTTCGGCGGCATGGTGCCGGTGCTGAGCTGTTCGCGGACGGCGGCCCAGCGCTCGTCGGCGCCCTTGGTGGAGATCGTGTAGTCGAGCTGATCGACGCGGAACTTGCCCTTGGCTTTTTCGGGGCCGTGGCACTCGAGGCAGTTTTTGGTGAGGAAGGCGCGGACCGGCTCGGCGGCCGCATCGGGCCGCGGGGCGGCGGCGTCCTGGGCCCCGGCGCCGGGGGCCAGGAGCAGGACTGCGACGGTCCAGCGAAGGCTCTTCATGACTCGGTTCTCGTCCCTGGCTAGACTACGCCGTGTCCCGCGTCTGCGGTTCGCGATTCTGAAAAAGTGGTCAGACCACTTCACCATCGCGTGAAGGAAGTCCGGATTTCCCGGATCAGCCGGTCGACGGGCGCCGGCACACTGCTGGGCCCCGCGGCGTTCATGGATATCAGCATGACCCCCCGCTGACGCCGCCGTCGTTGAGCTGCTCCGCCACCTCCCCCTATAATGCGGTCGCGAATCCGGGAGGGAGACCGTGAACCAGCCTGCGGCCCAGGGCAACTCCACGAAGCAGCTCCTCCTCGGCTGCGGCGGAGTCGGGATCGTCCTCCTGATCGCGGCCGGCATCGGCCTCCTGCTCTGGCTCTCCCCCACCAAAAATAACCAGGATGGTTTCAGCATCCGGGCCGCGAAGGACAGCGTCGTGGGCGGGGCCGGCTCGGCGCAGGTCAGCGCTCCCGCGGGCGCCGTCGACAAGGACGTCGTCGTCGCCCTGACCCCCCGGGGACCCGAGATCCCGGTCGCCGACGGAGGGCGCCTGGTGGGCCGCGTCTGGAACGTCCAGGTCGACGGCCGCGACCACTACCGGTTCCACAAACCCGTGCGTCTCGCCCTTCCCATCGACCGCTCGCTCGTGAAACGCGACTCCGCCGTCTTCCTTTCTGTCCATCAGGGCTCCCGCTGGCAGAAGGTCCCGGGCTCGCGCGTCGAGGGCGACCGCGTCGTCGCCGATATTGACCACTTCAGCGACTACGCGCCCACGCAGGACGACGCCCCCGCCGCGCCCGATCCCGCGGCGAAGAAGAGCTGGAACGATATCGCTTCCTGGCACGGAGAGCTGGAAATCACCACGTCCGGCACCTGGGGCGGCTGGACCCCGATTTCCTCGTACAACTGGGTCGTCTCGCGGAGCGGCTCCGCGAGATTCCGTCTGAAGGGAGGCTTCCCGGGAGCCCCGAAGCCTCAATGGTCGACGATGATCGGCGGTTCAGCCCCCGAGGATCAGGCCGGCGCCAGCGTCCAGGTCGCCGACGGCGGATACCGCACCGACGATGACACCGACCGGAACGGCAACGTCTTCCATTATTCGACCGCGATCGGCGGGGGAACCAGTTCGATCGTATCGGCGACACTGGAGATGGATCCGGCCGCCGGCACCTATAAGATCTCCATCCGTTCGGGGCGGGCCGGCTCCGTGGTCTGCAAGAACTGGACGGAGGGCGGCAAGGCGCAAACCCCGTATGAGGAATCCGCCGAACTGAGCTTCCTGAGCGGCCCCCTTCCCCTGCCCGGAACCATCGGGCCGCTGACGGGGTCGATCACGGATGAGGCGTCGAAAGTGCCCGCCCGGGTCCGGGGCGAACAGCTGGGCGGCGCGGCGGTGAGGACCTCGGTGACGTGGACGCTTTCGCCGGGGCCGCCATCGCTCAAGGCGCGGATCCACAGTCTGCTCCTCGTCCGCCGCGGCGAGGGGATCACGATGGACGGGTCGGCGTCGACGGGCGACATCGCCGCGTACCGCTGGACCTTCCAGGTGGCGAAAGGCTGCCCGAAGGCGCCCGGCGAAGCCCCGGAGCACGCCGACTCCTCGACCCGCTTCACCGCGCTCTGGGATTTCCATGCGCAGCTCACCGTGACGGACAGGTCGGGCAAGACGGACGTCGACGAGCGCGACATCCGGGTCGTGGCGCGGGAGGGCTTCGACTGGGAGATGCTCTTCACCGGCGTCCGGCCGTCCCCGAAACCGCTGACGTCGAGCCTTCGGGCGGGGTCGCCGGACTGGCTCGGGACCATGCACCTCGGGATCAACCTCTGCGCCAGGGACGGCGACGTCGACTCCAGCGGCCATAGGATCCATCGGAAGACCTCCAATCCGGACCGATCGACGTGGGTCGACGTCGGCTACGAGGTCATCCGGGTGGGCGACGACGGACCCTTCGGAGGTCTCTGGTTCGTGCTGAAGCAGAGCCTGCAGGTGGAGCGCACGGAGCGGGTGAACCGGAGCCTGATGCCCGGCGGGGAGGTCTACCAGCTCAACGTGGAGAAGATGAACCCCGCGCCCGAGCAGCAGTTGCTGCGCCAGGTGACTGACCACGAGCACGGACACACGCAGCTGATGAAGGAGGAGTTCGACAGAGTGCGGGCGGAGAAGGCGGATCCGGCGCCGGCCATCGAGAAGGAGATCTCGGCGTCGAAGCCGGACCTGATCGAGGCGGCGGACAAGGTCATCCTCCCGGTGGAGGTGCGGCTGACGGAGGCGGGATCGGAGTCGAACGTCAAGGCGAGGCTCGCGAAGAAGTATCCCCAGAGCGTCTCCGTCTGGTTCTACCAGAAGGTGCGCCGGCCGGAAGACGTGGACCTGCTGAAGGTCGACGAGAGCCGCCTGGTCGACCAGCCGATCCTGCGGCCGATGGGCCGGCTCAGCGAGCTCGGCGACGACCATCAGGACCGGTAGCGTCGATCTTCATCCAGGATGACTGTCGACGCCGGCGCTACCGGCCGCAGCACTTCTTGTACTTCTTGCCGCTCGCACAAGGGCAGGCGTCGTTGCGCCCCACCTTGGCCTCCGCTCGAAGGGGCAAGGGCGCGATGTCCTCGTCGGGAGACGGACCCGGGAGCTCCGGAATATAGGGGCCCAACTCCGGCAGCTCCTCAGGGCGGGCGCCTTTGTTGCTCAGCAACAGCGGCCGATCGTCCTTCTCCTCGTGTCGTCGATCCTCTTGTTTCCACCGTGCCTGGCGTTCGGCGATCCGGGCGGGGTCGTAGAATTCCATCCAGTCATGGGCCTGTCGGGGTCGGACCGGGATTTTCCCGCTGTATTCCTCCTCCACATCCTGCCTGGCGAAGATCTCTTCGTCCGCGACGGAGAGGATCAGCTCCCGGTCTTCCGGCAGGAGGAAGTCCAGGAGTTGGGCCCCTGCAAAGGCGCGCAGGTTCGCTTCGGCGGAGGGATCGGAGGCGATCCCCCGGAGGACCGGAAGGACCTCGTCCCGCACCTCGGGATGCTGTTGGGCGATCCACCCCATCGCCTCGTTGATGAGGATCCGGAACCAGGGGTCCCCGGACTCCTCCTCCGCCAGCGGTTTCAGGACGGGAATGGCGGGGGGCCCGAAGGAGCCCAGGAGAAACCGGGCGTCGTCGGCGATCCAGTCGACGTCGAGTCCGTCGGCCTTCTCGACGGCGCGGAGCAGCACCTCGAGCGCGCCGGGGGGCTTCAGGGCGGCGACGAGGAAAACGGCGTGCACGACCGCCCACCAGCGGGGCAGGTCTGCGTCCCAGGATTCGTCCGCGTCGAGAATACGAAACAGCCGCTCCGCCATCGGCGCTCCGCGACGGAGGATCTCGTCGACGGCGGCGCGGGGAAGCCGGTCCTCTTCCGAAAAGAGGAGGTCGATAAGGTCCTGATCCGTCAAGCCGGCGTAGTCGACGGTTGGCGTCACGATCCCCCCTTGCCCGCGCCTAAGGTCTCAGGATTCCCGCCTCGCGCAGGCCGTCGAGGATGAACTGGACGGCGACGGTGGCGAGGACGAGGCCCATGATGCGGGTGAGGACGTTGATGCCCGTCGTCCCCAGCAGACGGTGGAACAGCTCCGAGGCTCTCAGGATGAGGAAGGTGGCGACGCCCGTCGCGACGATGGCCGTATAGATCGGGAGGGCCTGGGTCCATCCGGAGGCCGAGTTCATCAGGACGAGGACGGTGGAGATGGCGCCCGGTCCCGCGAGCATGGGGATCGCGAGCGGGGTGAGGGCGACGTCGTCCTTCTCGATGCCTTCTTTGACCTCGTCGCGGTTTTCGCGGGTGCGGCGTTCGGCGCGGACCATCTCGAGGGCGGTCAGTCCGAGGATGGCGCCGCCGGCAATGCGGAAGGCCGGCAGGGTGATGCCGAAGATCCTGAAGAGGAGACCGCCGGCGGAGGCGAAGAGCGCCAGGATCATGGTGCACCCGATGGCGGCCTTGAGGGCCATATGCCCGCGCCGTTTCGGGGAGACGTCGGCGGTCATCGTCAGGTACGCCGGGATGACGGCGAGCGGATCAACGATGAAGAGGATGGAGATCATCGGGACGAACCAGCGCTCGAACACGGCGGCCAGTCTATGTCAGAAGGCGCCGTCGGGTGCAAGGATTCCGGCGGCTTGACTTGGGGCCGCGCGGGCCGGATGATTTGGATCGATGCGGACGCTGGAGCAGCTGAAGGGGAAGCACGCGGAAGCCGAGGTTCTCGCCTGGGCGTCGCGGCTGCGTCACTTCTACTTCATGGGAGAGGTGTCGAGCGGCCAGATGGAGCTGTACGAGGAACTCCAGATGCGTCTGAACTTCTCGGGCCGCGAGGATCTGCTCGGCGTGCTCGGCGCGCTGGGGCTCCTGCGCTACGGGGTTGGCGAGCCGCCGAAGCAGTGGAATCCAGGCGGCGAGTCGCGGGTGACGGATCACCCGGACCTGGTCCAGCCGGAGCATTGCCGCGTGGCGGGGTCGGCCTGCTTTGCCTATGTGGAGTCCGCGTTCATCGACATGACCTGCGCCGCGGACTATCAGGTAGCCGACTCCAACGTCCAGGACGCTCTGCGGATCGAGTCGGAGATCGACCGCCTCCAACTGCAGTCCCGGGTGAATCGCAAGATCGCCACGCACGCCAACTGCATCTCCGCCGCGAACTTCCCCGACCGCTTCGCTCGCAGACCCTGATTTTCGGTGGAGACCCGCCTTCTCCTCCGAGCGCGGCCGATCGCCGGCTCCAATTACGGGGAGTCGTCCCTCCGTGATGTGTCATCCTGCGACACACTACGTACCGGTCTCGATTCCGACCGAAGAGCCGGCGAAGAGACTGAGTAAAATGGTGCGCCGGGGGGGACTCGAACCCACGACCCGGTGATTAAGAATCACCTGCTCTACCAACTGAGCTACCGGCGCCCGAAATGCGGTCTTGGGACGGATCATTATAGGCCCCGCCCTTTCCGATTCAAGACTTTTCCCGGCGCCCACCTCCCCGTAGCCTTTGTCCAGATTCCATGAACTCCCTTGCTTCTGGCGTCACATTTGCTACCGTTTCTGCATCTATGCCTGCGAACAAGGGGAAGAAGGATCAACGCAAACCGACCAAAATGACCGAGCCTGCCGCTCCGCCTCCTGCCCCTTCCCCCAAGGCCCCCACCAGCAAGACCACCCGCAAAATCACCCCCGTCGCCGCCGGCAAGGCCACCAAAGTCACCCCCGCAGCCGCAGCGAAAGTCTCCCCCTCCACCGTCCAGGCCTCCACCCCCACCCGGAAAATCAGCCCGCCAGCTAGCGCGAAAGCTACCGCCAGCGCTCCCAAGGCTACCGC
>Ga0137410_10002613_pt1 | contig 12236 bp, 6 predicted proteins | sample CZODoug1_16funga_FD_108878 | JGI IMG/M metagenome (GOLD analysis project Ga0137410, IMG submission 108878) | Vadose zone soil fungal communities from Angelo Coast Range Reserve, California, USA - CZODoug1_16fungal (Illumina Assembly) | ecosystem: Environmental > Terrestrial > Soil > Vadose zone... | reverse complement strand
TGCGATTTCAAGGGTACGGTCGAATATTTCGTGCGCGAATTTCTGGGGCCCAAAGTGAAGACGCGCTTGCGGCCGAGTTATTTTCCGTTCACCGAGCCTTCGGTTGAAATCGACGCGACGTGCGTATTCTGCGGAGGTCCGGGCTGCAACGTCTGCAAGCAGTCGGGTTGGATTGAGTTGTTCGGCGCGGGGATGGTCGATCCTGCCGTTTATGGTTTCGTCAACTATGATGCGAAACGACTTTCCGGCTTCGCCTTCGGTTTGGGCGTCGAACGTCTGACGCAGCTCAAATACAACGTCAACGATTTGCAGCTTTATTTTCAGAACGACGTGCGGTTCTTGCGGCAGTTCCCGTAAAGCAGTGGGATGAACTGCGCTGAGCAATCGTGTCATTTGGCGGCTTGCGTTAGAAATCGATTGCGCGACGGTTTGTGGGTCGGAGTTTTAGCTCCGACATCTGGGTGCAGTGAACTTGGGCTTTAGCCGACGAGCGCGAGTGGCAACACTCAACCCAGTCCATCAGCGGCCAAACACGATGCGGAAAAAGTGCCATTGATTGTCATTCCGAACGAAGTGAGGAATCTCTCTCCTCTTGACACCCAGGAAAAGAGAGATTCCTCGGCACGCAGCGTGCCTCGGAATGACAACTTATTTGTTTTTTCCGCAGCCTGTAAAGCCGCATTGAACGCTGCATTCAAATCACGGCTGGAGCCGTGACCCACAAACAGTCTCGTGCTCGCATGCGGACCGTTGGGTATCGGGGCGCGAAACAATAGCGATGAAAGTTCTCTACAACTGGCTCAAAGAGTTCGTCGATCTGAAGGCGACGCCTGAAGATCTGCGCGCGCGGCTCTCGCTTTCGGGCACAGCGGTGGAGGCATTGGAACAAACCGCGGCGGGCCCGCTGCTTGACGCTGAGTTGACCTCAAACCGTGCTGATTGCCTGGGCCACTACGGTATCGCGCGCGAGGCGGCCGCGTTGTATCGCCTGACGCTCAAGCCGGTGGAGGCTTACCCGCGCGAAGTTACGGAATACCCCACGACGGCAACGCGTGTGGAAATCGATTCGCCGGAATTGTGCGGCCGCTACACAGCGCGCGTGCTGCGCGGCGTGAAAGTCGGGCCCTCGCCGGACTGGCTGCGGCAGCGCCTCGAAGCGCTGGGGCAAACACCGATCAACAACGTCGTGGACGCGACGAATTACACGATGATCGAGCTCGGTCACCCGCTCCACGCCTTCGACATGGATTTGCTGGCCGAGCGGCGCATCGTCGTGAGGCGCGCGCGTGCCGGAGAAAAAATGCGCACGCTCGACGGCATCGAGCGCGCGCTTACCGCCGAGATGTGCGTAATCGCCGATGCCGCGCACGCCGTGGCCCTCGCAGGAGTCATGGGCGGCGCCGAGACAGAGATTCGTGCGACCACCAGCACCCTGCTGCTCGAAGCGGCGTGGTTCGATCCGATTTCCATTCGCCGCACGTCGAAGGCGCTTGGCCTGCGCACAGAAGCCTCGATGCGTTTCGAGCGCGGCGCGGACGCCGAAATGGCGGAACTGGCTTCACGGCGGTGTGCGGAGTTGATCCAGCAGTTGGGCGGCGGCCAAGTGCTGGCGGGCGTCGTGGACGTCTATCCAGGACGCGCGCCTCCCCCGGCGATCGAACTGAAGCGCAAAGAGCTGCTGCGCGTGATGGGCGCGGACGTGCACGATGCGGACATCGAAGAAATTCTGTCCGCGCTCGGCTTCGCACCGGTGCGCGTGGACTCGACGCAAGGCAGCGCGGGGTCGTTGCTGGCCGCGTGGACGTGCCGACGCCCATCGTGGCGCGGTGACGTCACACGCGAGATTGACTTGATCGAAGAGGTCGCGCGACTGTACGGACTCGAAAAATTTCCGCCGCGCTTGCCGGCATCCAGGCTGCCGGCGGCTCGTCTGGAATACGCCGAAGCTGAAGATCGGTTGCGCGAGCAACTCATTGGCTTGGGCTATCAGGAAATCATCACGATTCCGATCGTCGATGAGGCCAGCGACGTTGTGTTCCGCGACGCGACTGCGGCGCCCGCGCGGATCGCGAATCCACTGGCCGAGGATGCTTCCGTGATGCGTTCGACCGGCGTAGTGACCATGGCGTCGGCGCTCGAATGGAATTTGAATCACGGGCAGCGCAATGTTCGCCTGTTTGAAATCGGCAAAACGTATCGCTGGAACGGTTCACCACGAGCGTTCACCGCGAGTGGCCCCGAACCCGTCGAGACGCGCGTGCTCACACTCGGGGCGACGGGACTCGCGCGCGAAAAGGGAATCGCCGAAAGCGAGCGCGCATTTGTGTTCGCCGACCTTAAAGGCGACCTCGACCAGATCGGACACCTCACCGGCGGATTTTTGTGGAACGCGGGGGCGCCGACCTGGCTTCATCCAGCGCATGCGGGGACAATTTCTCTAGTCGGCAATGGCACGACCGCGCGCCCCATCGGTCTTGCAGGGCAAATGGCGCGGCGCGCTGCGGAGCGTTTTAAGCTGCGGCAAGATGTATTTGTGGCAGAGCTGGAGCTCGATCCGCTCTGCGCGCATTATAAGGCAGCACGGGCGGCCTTGCGCTACAAGCCGCTCTCCCGCTTTCCGGCCGTCGAGCGTGATTTTTCTCTCGTGCTCGTCGACGGAACCACGTTTGCCTCTGTTGTCGAAACGATTCGTGGGCTGGGGATTGTGGAATTGTCCGCAATCAACGCGGTGGACCTGTTCCGCGGCAAGAACGTGCCCGAGGAAAAGTTTTCGTTGCTCGTGCGCGTGACGTTCGAGAGCCACAAGGCGACACTCACCGAAGCGCAGTTGACCGATTTCTCATCGCGGATTGTCGCTGCGCTCGAACGGAAACTCGGAGCTTCCCTTCGCGCGTCGTAATTTTCATGGCCTATTGGGCAGTCAACTAAAATTTACCAACCCCGTAACATCAAATCGAGAGCCCACATTAACGTTACGTACCCAGTCGGTGCAGCAATCAAGATAGGCTCGGCTCAATATCCAAACCCGCCTTGCGTAGACCATCTAACAGGTGCTGCACGAGCTCCGGATCCCAAAACTTACCGAGCTCCTCGCGTGCGACTTCGGGAAAATCTGGTCTCAGGGCAAGCAATTCGCGCACCGCGTTGCCCGCCGCTTCTCGTTCGCCGAGCTGCCCATAGGCCATTGCTAGCGCGAGATTCGTACGCCAGAATCCGGGCATGTTGATCTTGAGAGCGAAGTCCAGTGCGCCGCGGTAATCGTTCTTGCGGTAAGCGTCGAAAAAAGATGGGAACCAATACCATCCTGGATGATGGGGGTTGAGCCGTCTGGCGTGTGCCGCCAGAGCGCAGCCGCGCTCCCAGTCGCCAGCGTAGGCGATCAGGAAACCCAAGTAGGCGGCGGTGAATCCGTCCATGGGGTTGAGTGCGACGGCGCGTTCCGCAGAGTTCCGGAAAGTTTGGAACTCCCGCCGGAAATATTGGGCCGAGGCCAGAGCATGATAGGCGAGGTGATTCGAGGGCGCGGCCTCGACTGCACGCCGCGCAGCTGTGAGTGCGCGTCCGAGCGGATCAGGCCGTACGTTGAACCCATGCGTGTATTCTTCCCTGACTAGCATCGACAGCATGGCCCAGCCATCGGCATAGCCCGGCGACTGCTGGACGGCCCGTTCCAAGCCGGCCCTCGCTGCGGCGTGCTCTGCAGCGGAGAGGCGTGGGAAGTGCGCGAAGCTGCGGAGCACTGCTTCATATGGGGTGAGTTGTTGGGGATTCTTGTCGCGAAGCGCTTCACTCATGGTGTGTGGCAGAACGCCGTATGTGTCGGCGACCGTGGAGACGATCCGGGGGACGACATCATCTAACAGCGCGAAGATCTCTTCCGGGCGAAACGGACGATCATAAGTCTCGGCCCAAAGATGGGCACCGGAGCCCGCGTCGACGAGCTGCACCGCAATGCGCAGCGTAGGCCCCGCTTGGCGAAGGCTTCCTTCCATCACATAACGTGCGCCGAGTTCCTTACCAACGGCGCGGACGTCGACGGCCATGTGGAAGTAACGCAACGTGGAGCTTCGCGCGATGACTCGTAGGTAGGAGAAACGGGACAGACCCGTCACAATGTCCTCGCTCAACCCCTCGGCAAGGGCTATGAGGTCGGTGTTGGCACCGCTATACTCGAACGGCAGCACGGCGATCCAGAACCCTTCGTCGGCGCGGGCAGTGCCCGAATGGACTTCTATCTCGGCGGTCACCGCGCTTAGTGCGCCGCGGAGATCCCGCGCTGACGGGAAACGGTCTGCGACGCTTTTCTCCAAGCAACGCTGGATCACCCGCCACAGCTCCCCTGGTAGTCCGGACCGCAGTTCGCCGAGCGGCCGTGGCGTGTCGCGCAGGATCGCGGACGCCAGTTCGGCAGCGGATCGTCCCTGGAAGGGTTTCTGGCCGGTCGCCATCTCGTACAACACGGTGCCGAATGAGAAGATGTCCGTCCGATGGTCGATCTTGCGGCCCGCGATCTGTTCGGGCGACATGTAGGCCGGCGTCCCCATGACGACGCCCACCTCCGTGAATTCGACCGACGTCAACGTGGCGTCGCTGGAGTTGGCCTCGTGGGTCTCCTTCGCGAGGCCGAAATCCAATACCTTGACGCGACCCTCCTCGGTTACCATCACATTGGCGGGCTTCAGGTCGCGATGGACGATGCCCTTCTCGTGGGTGGCGGTCAGCGCCTCGGCCAGTGCACCGGCAATCTCGAGGATTCGCTTGATCGGGAGACCGCCTTCCGGAATGAGCTGATCAAGCGACCGGCCCTTGACCAACTCCATCGTGAGGAAGTGGATGCCGTCCACTTCCTCCACCGAGAAAATCGTGACGATGTGCAGGTGATTGAGGGCGGCGACGGAGCGCGCTTCACGCTGGAAACGCGCGAGGCGCTCGGGGTCCCGCGCCATATCCGGCGGCAGAACCTTCAGCGCAACGTCGCGTCCGAGCTTGGTGTCGTGCGCCAAGTACACTTCGCCCATCCCGCCTGCGCCCAGCATGGAAACAATCTTGTACGAGCCGAGTTGCCGTCCGTTGAGGAATAGTCCTGAATCCTTGGCCATTGCCTGATCCGTCCACGCTGCCTTCCCAACGGCCTAGTGGTTGGAAAAGTATAACACCCGCCTGCTGATGGGCAGTGCGTCCACAAAATTTCCGCAGAGAATCCGGGTTCGTTACCGCAGAAACGTAAACCTTGCCAGACGGGCCAGATCAGCAGAAAATGGATCGGTCCAGCAGGGAGTGTACTGCATGTCAAACCGCGTGAAAGTGGAAATCTACGGTCAAAGCTACACGATGGCGGGAGACCTCGACGAAGCCTACGTTCAGAAGCTCGCGCGGTACGTGGACGAAAAGATGAGCGCGGTGGCCGAAGCGACGCAGACGGTGGACTCGGTGCGCGTGGCTGTCCTGGCGGCCGTGGCCATCGCCGACGAACTGCACACGCTCCGGCAGGAAAAAGGCGACCGGGACGAAAACTTGCGGGAACGCGCGGAGCAGTGCCTCACCATATTGGAACGCGCGTTGAAGCAGACCGCTTAGCGCCATCACTATGGCGGGCTGCAAGTACAGCCCGCACCCGCTCTGCAAGCAAGCCGTAACCCCTACGAACCTTGAAACGGGCAACGCTTTACTGGCGTCTTACATCCAGTTAGAATCAACGTGGTTTTCTAACTGGGCCCAAGTCCACCAAAGTGACCGTGCGAAACACAATTCGTGTCCTTGGGGTTTCGCTGGCGCTTGTTGCACTGCTGGTATTCGCCACGGTGGCCGTCAGCGGCTGGCACCACCATGAGTCGGCGAACGACGCCAATTGTCCATACTGCCATCTGGGCCATCAAGTAGCCGCGCAGCCGGAAACAAGCCACTGCGTTGCCGTGCTTTTGCCGTTTGCCAGTCTGCCGCTGCCTGAAGATTCGGCCCCTGCGGTCTCAAGCGTTTCTTCGCACCTTGCCTCCCGCGCACCACCGTCCGCGTAATTTGCTTGCCTAAGGCGCCTGCAGTAACGGCGTCGACCGATTTCAAATTCCCCCTTTCCGATCTCTCGAGTTGCTCCGGGAATCCGCATTTTCCCGAACGCCGCATCGAGGGACATGAACATTTTAGGCAGGAGATCAACTATGAATGTGAAGTTCAGGACCCGAAAATGCCAGATTTTCGTTGTAGTCAATGCTTTCGTGTTTTTGACCTGCGTGCGCGTGGCAGCGCAGGGTCCGGCGCAGGCCGCGCCCCAGACTCCGCCGGCGCGCGTGACGCTTGACCAGGCCATCGATCTGGCGATCCAGCACAATCATTCGTTGCAGGCGGCGCGCACTTTGATCTTGCAGAATAAAGCCCAGGAGATCACCGCGAACCTGCGGCCCAATCCGTTGTTCCTCGTCGACGAACAGTACATGCCGTTCTTTTCGCCCGACGCCTTTACGTACGATTACATTAACCAGAGCGCGGTCTATGACATGGGTTTGTCCTACCTGATCGAGCGCGGCAAGAAGCGGCAGCACCGGCTGGGGGCGGCCCAGGACCAAACTGCGGTGACGTCTGCACAGGTGTCCGACAACGAACGGACGCTGACGTTCAACGTTGCGTCGCAATTCATTTCGGCGGTGCTGGCGCAGGCCGACTTGGACTTGGCCGAAAAGGATTTGGCGAGCTTCCAGCAGACCGTGGACATCAGCGAGGCGAGTTTCCAGGCCGGGTCGATGAGCGAAGGCGACCTGATCAAGATCAAGCTGCAATTGTTGCAATTCCAGATGGATGTGTCAGCGGCCAGGCTGGCCCGGGCGCAGGCGCTTGCGAGTCTGCGGCAATTGCTCGGATATGAGTCCGTACCGGAAAACTACGAAGTCGCCGGAGACCTCGAATATAAGCCAGTGAAGCTTGGCGAGGACGACTTGAAAGCGATGGCTCTCCGGCAGCGCCCGGATGTGCGGGCGGCGCAATTGGGCGTGACGGCGGCGCAAAGCCAATTCACGCTGGCGAAGGCCAACGGCAAGAAAGACCTGGGTGTCACCTTCACCTACAACCATCTCGGCGGCGTAAACACGGGCTCGCTTTTTTTCAACATTCAAATGCCCATCTTCGACCGCAACCAGGGCGAAATCGCGCGGACACAATACGCGATCACACAATCACAGGAGCTTTCGAGCGAACAGTCCTCGATTGCGCTTACCGACGTGGCCAACGCCTACGAATCACTCCGCACCAACGATCAGGTCGTGCGGCTGTACCAGTCCGGCTATCTGAAGCAGGCGGAGGATTCGCGCGACATCAGCCAGTACGCGTACCAGCGCGGGGCCGCCAGTTTGCTCGACTACCTTGACGCCGAGCGGAGCTATCGCGCCATAGAACTTGCCTACCGGCAGTCGCTCGCCAGTTACATGGCCGCGCTTGAGCAACTGCGCGAGGCCGTGGGCACCAGGAGCTTGCCATGAAAATGGACCATAGGAGCTGGATTCGAAATGCGTTCATATTGCGTTCCGCCGCATGCGGCTTGGCTTTCCAGTTTGCTCAAAAATGCCGCGTTCAGCCCTCAGGGGTTAAAACCCGTGATGAAGACAATCCCTCTTTGTCGTGCCTGAGGGCACGACCCGCAAACCGTCCGAGTTTTTCCGCAGCCTGTTTAACCGTCGCGTTCGCGCTCGCCGGATGCGGCGGTGCGGGCGAACAGGCAGGCAAAATGACGTCGTTCTCGAGCACCGAAAGCGCCGAGAGCAAAGCGGAGCTGTTTTCGCTGCCGGCCGACCAGGTGGCGCACATCCAGATTTACACAGTCGCCCGGGCACCCGTGGTACGTACGCTGCGCCTATCCGGTGCGGTTGCATACAACAGCTTCCTGACAACGCCGGTAATCACGCAGGTGGGAGGTCCGGTAAGCCGAATTGTGGTCACGCCGGGGGAGCATGTGCAGGCGGGCCAGCCGTTGCTCTACGTCACCAGCCCGGACTACTCGCAGTTGCGCTCAGCCTATATCAAAGCGCGGGACGCCTTCCAGCTCGCGGACAGATTTTACAAGCGCGCACAAGACCTGTTGGCGCACAAGGCCATCGCGGAAGCCGATCTCGAGCAGGCCGAATCGAACCGCACGCAGGCTGAAGCCGACTTGCAGTCGAGCGAACAGGCGATTCGCGTCCTAGGGATTTCAAGTCCGGAAAGCCTCGTGACGGGGCCGCCGTCCTCCGAGCTGCCGCTCCTTGCGCCGCTGGCCGGAGAAATCGTCGAGCGGCTCTGCTCGCCGGGCCAATTGCTGCAGGCCGGGGGCACACAGTGCTTCACACTTTCGGATATAAACAGTGTTTGGGTGCTCGTCAACATCTACCAGAACGACGTCGCGTACGTGCACGTCGGCGACGAAGTGACGATCGATAACGAAGCGTACCCGGGCGTTGTGCGCGGCAAGATTCAGTACATAGCGCCGGCGCTGGATCCAACCACGCGGACGCTGCAAGCGCGCATTGAGGCTTCCAATCCCGGCGAGCGGTTGAAGAAAGACATGTACGTGACGGCGCTCGTGCGCGCGGGCGTTATTCCAAATGCGCTGCTGGTTCCCGACGCCGCAGTGCTGCGTGACACCGAAAACATGCCGTACGTATATTTGCAAACCGGCAACAACCAATTCGCGAGGCGGATGGTGACGCTCGGCGAGAGCCAGGGCGGGAAAACACAAACCCAATCAGGATTGCGAGTGGGCGACAAGATCGTCGGAGACGGCAGCCTCTTCCTGCAATTTCAGAACTCGTTGCAACGCTGAGCCGAGGGCAGACACAAACATGATTCATCATTTCGTGCAATTCGCTCTCCGCCAGCGTTTCCTGGTCCTGATGCTGGTCTTGCTCGTAGTTGTGGCGGGCGCGCTTTCCTTCCAGCGCATGCCCGTGGACGCCTATCCGGATCTATCTCCGCCGATAGTGGAAATCATCACCCAGTGGCCGGGTCACGCGGCCGAGGAAATCGAGCGGTTGGTGACACTCCCGATCGAAGTCGAGATGAATGGTGCACCGCACATGGCAGTAATGCGGTCGATCTCGCTCTACGGGCTTTCCGACGTCAGCATGACGTTCCAAGAAAGCACCGACGACTACTTCGCACGACAAGTAGTTTTTGAGCGGTTAGCCGACGTGCAGCTGCCCTCGGGGGTGACGCCCGGCATGTCGCCGCTGTTCAGCCCGTCAGGGCTCGTCTATCGCTACGTGATCGAAAGTCCCGACCGCAGCCCGCAAGAACTGAAAACGATTGAGGACTGGGTTGTTGAGCGCGCCTATAAATCGGTGCCGGGAGTCGCGGACGATTCCGGCTTCGGCGGCACAGTGATGCAATACCAGGTGCTGCTCGATCCCGCGAAGATCTACAACTATCACATTCCCGTGCCCCAAGTGCTGTCGGCGTTGGCGGCGAATAATGCAAACGCGGGCGGCGGGTTTTACTCGCAGGGTTCGCAGTTTTTCTACGTGCGCGGCCTGGGCCTGGTGACGAAGACGGAAGACATTGGAAATATCGTCGTCGGAAACAACAACGGCGTTCCCGTGCGAATTCGCGACGTCGGCGAAGTGACGATCGGCAACGCGCCGCGCCTCGGAGAATTCGGCTTCCAGAAAAATGACGACTCGGTTGAAGGCGTGATCCTCATGCTCCGCGGCGAGCAGACGCAGAATGTGCTCACTGGAGTTGAGAAAAAAACCGAGGAGCTGAATCACGGCATCTTGCCGCCGGATGTAAAGGTGCACCCATTTTATGACCGCAGCGACCTGGTGCGGCTCACGATCGATACCGTCGAGCACAACATGATGGTCGGGATGACGCTGGTTCTGATTGTGCTGATCTTCTTCCTCGTAAGCGTGCGCGCGGCCGTCATCGTCGCGCTGACGATCCCGCTCAGCTTGCTATTCGCCTTTATTTTGTTGCACGGGCGAGGCGTGCCAGCCAACCTGCTCTCGATTGGGGCGATTGATTTCGGGATCATCATCGACGGCACCGTCGTCATGATGGAAAACATTTACCGCGAGCTGGCCGACCGCCATGGGCAGGACTATAAACTGCACGAAGTCATTGCGGCGGCGGCGCGCGACGTGGACCGGCCTATTTTTTATTCTGTCGCGGTCATCCTGGCCGGATACCTCCCCATCTACGCCTTAACCGGGCCCTCCGGGAAACTGTTCGTTCCGATGGCGGAAACGATGTCATACGCGCTGCTGGGTTCGCTGATTTTCACGCTCACGTTAGTGCCCGTGCTGGCCTCGTATTGGTTCACTCAAGGCGTCAAAGAGATCGTGAACCGGCCGTACGAGTGGGTAAAAAATATTTACGCCGGAGAGCTGGACTGGTGCCTGGACCATCCGAAAGCAACCATGATCGCCGCATCAATAATCTTCGGCAGCTCGCTACTTTTAGTGCCCTACATTGGCGGCGAATTCATGCCTCACCTGGATGAAGGAGCGCTATGGGTGCGAGCCACGATGCCGTACACGATTTCGTTTGAGGAGTCTTCAAAATTTGCCCCCCAGGTGCGTAACATCCTGATGTCTTATCCTATGGTGACGGAAGTCGGTTCGGAATTGGGGCGCCCCGACGATGGCACCGATCCGACCGGATTCTTCAACTGCGAATTTTATGTGGGGCTGAAACCGTACAAAGACAAAGTGTGGCAGCAGGGACCCATTCGGACAAAGGCGGAACTTACCGAAGACCTTCAGAAAAAACTCGCCGCGTATCCCGGGGTGATTTTCAACTACACGCAACCGGCGGAAGATGCCGTGGATGAGGCCCTGACGGGGCTCAAGAGCGCCCTCGCGGTGAAGATTTACGGGCAGGACCTTCAGGTTCTCGAAAACAAGGCGGTCGAGATCAAGCGCATTCTCTCGCAGGTGCCCGGCTTCACCGAGCTGACTGTGGTGCGCGAGTTGGGCCAGCCCAGCGTGCAAATTGATGTGGACCGCGAAAAAATCGCCCGCTACGGCATCAATGTGTCCGACGTCGAGGGCGTGATCCAAGCGGGAGTAGGCGGACAGGCAGCAACCCAAGTCATCCAGGGTGAGCGGCTTTTTGACCTAGTCGTGCGCATGAAGCCCGAGTATCGTTCCAGCACGCGAGAGATCGGCAATTTACTCGTGCCAACGCCCTCCGGACAGCAGGTGCCGATTTCGGAGCTCGCCAGAATCCGCCAGGGAAACGGCGCTTCGTTCATTTATCGTGAGAACAATTCGCGGTACATCGGCGTTCAATTCAGCATTGAGGGGCGTGACCTGGCGCGCGCAGTGAACCAAGCGCAGGACGCGGTGCGTAAATCAGTTGTGCTGCCGATTGGCTACACTCTCGACTGGGGCGGCGAATACAGCGAATACGTCGCGGCGCGGGAACAGTTCGCCTTGATTGGACCTCTTGCCATTCTGATTATCTTCATGATCTTGTTCGCGTTGTATGGGAACTTCAAGTTCCCCGTGACCGTGATGATCGGCGTGGTGATGACCGAGCCGGTGGGCGCCTTGATCGCTCTGAAACTGACGCACACGCCGTTCAGCGTGAGCTCCGTGTTGGGGCTGCTGGCGTTGATGGGCGTGTCGGTGGAGACAGCCGTGATTCTGGTGTCTTACATCAATAAGCTGCGCTTGGAGAATCGCGATATTCGGACGGCGACGCGCGAGGCGGCGCTGCTGCGTCTGCGGCCAATCATGATGACCGCGCTTGTTGCCTGCCTCGGCCTGCTGCCGGCGGCGCTCTCGACGGGCATCGGCTCGGACACGCAGAAGCCATTCGCAATCGTCATTGTCGCGGGGCTGATCTCGCGGCTGCTGCTCGGATTCTTCGTCAATCCGGTGCTGTACGAAATGGTGGCGAAGCAGGGTGACGTGCTGCAGGTCTAACCAAGATGCAGAGTGGTTGGCGGAGCCCGTTCACTCGTTATCATTCGCGGTGCATCGTAACGGGCAACTCTTTACGTACGTCCCACGTCAATGTACTATTACACGGGGATTATGCCTAGTCTCAGTTCTGCCAAGATGACCGTGCGGAAGGCGATTCGCATACTCGGGGTTTCGCTGGCGCTGATAGCGTTACTGGTTTTTGCTACCGGCGTCGTCAGCGACTGCCATCATTCCGATTCCACGAATGACGCGCATTGCCCGTACTGCCATCTGGGCCACCAGACCCCCATCCAAGCAGAAGCACCCCTTTGCGTCGCGGTACTCAAGCCGATTGCTGCCCTATCTCTG
>Ga0137410_10002609_pt1 | contig 12240 bp, 14 predicted proteins | sample CZODoug1_16funga_FD_108878 | JGI IMG/M metagenome (GOLD analysis project Ga0137410, IMG submission 108878) | Vadose zone soil fungal communities from Angelo Coast Range Reserve, California, USA - CZODoug1_16fungal (Illumina Assembly) | ecosystem: Environmental > Terrestrial > Soil > Vadose zone... | reverse complement strand
CCGTCCGTATACTCGGCATTGTTCATATATATCTATACGCACCCCATGACGTCTGGGACACGTCACTCGTAAACGATCTTCGACTAACTGCATGCATCCAAATTTGCCGTCGACAACGCAGATCCTCTGTTTGGGATGAGAAAGGCTGCAGCCACTCCAAGAACCACGGCCGCACCGACGATGCTGAGCGATTCCCGCAATTGCGGCTTTGCATTCATGAGCAGGACAGCCGCGAACACGAGCGCAATTCGGACGCTCAGGGAAATCTTTAGAATGGAATCCTCTCGACGCCTAAAGAACTCGGACTCGTCAGGTGCAGAAGCTCGTCGTAGCGCACGTACTCGCCTGCCGGTGACCGCCCCAAGAATGCCTATCAGAATCAGCACTGCAAGAGCCACTCTTGGCCAAGCGAGCGTCCAAGCAGACATTCGGTTCGCCAGGTATCCTCCTGAAAGGAGCAGAAGAAGGCCCGAACCGCCCGCTATCCGGGGAACCGCGGGCCAGAGGTCCAGCCAAAGGTTCGCCCGAGTGGGACTCGTAGCTCGCCGCAATTGAAACAGGATCAGGGCATCGATGCTCAGGACCGAGGCGAGTGCCAGAGCAGCCCCAACGTGCAAGAACAAAACGAGCGAATAAACTGTCATGGTTTCCTTGTCTCCGATTAGCTGCAGACCCCTACGACCTTGCCGATTAGCGAGCGGTTCTGAACGGCTTTGATCATGAAATCGGCCACGTCCCCGTAAGAAATACTGAAACCGAAAGGAGGCAAGTGGCCCTCTCTCACCCGGTATCTCCCTGTGTAGGGATTAGGCGTCAGTTTAGGTGGCCGCGCGATGGTCCAGTCGAGCCCGCTCTTTTCCAACACCTTTTCCATGCCGGACGCATCCGCAACAACTCCCGGGAAGAACAATCTGCCAAGGAGGTACGCTGGCGGGATGATCGCGTCCTTAAACAGGAAAGCCACGGACTCGACCACAACGCGTCTAACTCCGGCACGTGGCATGGAGCTCGTCAGCGCGACGGCGAATTGCCGCAAAAGGTTTGCGTCCCCTTTCGCTATGGGCACCCGCGGCCCGAAGGCTGATAAAACCGCATCATGCCCTTTAATTACTGGTTCAAGCTCGGCAGCATCCAAGAGATTTCCTTCCTTGACGCTGATCCGATCGCGAAACGACTTGAGTCGCTCCGGCGAGCGAACAAATGCCGTGACCGAATGCCCATATTCAATCGCCTGCCGAACGATCTCCAACCCCGTGCTCCCGGTGGCCCCCAGTACAACCAGCTTCATACTGCCTCGCTTTCCACAACGCTTAGCGCAAAACGCCTCGTAGCGCCGGTCATTACGGCGACCGGCGATACACGGCTCTTTCCATTTCGACGTTCAGGTTCTTCATTATCTCGGGAGGATTGAAGCCGATCTTCTTGAATCCCTCGGCTGCACTTTTCTTCGCGTTCTGGAATGCCTCTTCGTCTTGCCAGACCGCCGTCGTCACCACGTTGTGGCGGCTCTCGCCGTCTTTCTTTTCGTAAACGAAACCCTCCACAAATCCGGGCAATATCCTAAGAAAAGTCGCGGACTTATGTACCTCTTCAAGAAATCTCTCCTTCGATTCTTCGGGTACGATGAACTTGTCGATTAAGACGATCTCCAATGTGTCCTCCTCTTTCTTTCTCGTTATGTCGTGTCGATGTGTCTTGCATATTGGCTTTAGATGACTATACTCAATAGAGGTTACATACACTTTGGGGGGCGGCGAAAATGAAGAAACGTCCCTACAAATCATTGGTTCGCAAGCGCCAAGCAGGCGATACGCGCCGGCGCATCGTCGATGCCGCCCGGCAGCTCTTGCGGAGCGCGGGCTATGATGGAATGACCATCGAAGCGATCGCGCAGCGCGCGGAAGTATCGGCCCAGAGTGTCTACGCCATCTTCCGGTCGAAAACGGGAATTCTCACCGAGCTTCTCGATCGGTCCACCTTTGGAGATGAGTACGAAGAAGCCGTACGGCAGGCGATGAGCGCGAGCGATCCCGAAACTCGTTTGCGGCTCGCGGCCCGCATTGCCAGGCAGATCCATGAGCCGCTGAGTGCCACGTTCGATCTGCTGCGAGGTGCGGGCGTCGTGGCGCCCGAGCTAGCAAAACTGGAACAACAGCGAGAACGCTTGCGCTATGAGAGGCAGGAGAGAATGATCATTTCTCTACGCGACGCAAAAAGGCTTCGACTGGGACTTAATCATCAGACCGCCAGGGATATCTTCTGGATGCTTACCGGGAGGGATGTGTACCGGATGCTGGTGCGGGAGCGTCGGTGGTCTCCTCAGAAATACCAGGACTGGCTGGCCGACACTCTCGTGCACTCCCTGCTGAGTCCGGCAAGACGGAGTCCGATTCGAAGCCTTCGCATCCGGCCAAACGGGAAGTTGACAAACGGTTGACAAAACGGTTTTTTGAAGGAGATCCCCGAAAAGAGCAAAACTGCGAATACTCGCGTATTTACTGATGATTTGAATGGTGGGCCTGGGTGGACTTGAACCACCGGCCTCGCCCTTATCAGGGGCTTTTATCGTGCTATATGCATAGCATCATGGTAATTCGGAAATCTAGCGTCCCCGCATCAAGGTTTAGGTGAGTGTGGTTTTCGCACGACAGCAACTTGGGACCGGCGCCATCAAGTCGGTGGATCCAGAACGTGGGAAGGAGGTTGCTGCGCTTTCGTACGGGCATCGGGTCAGCATCCAGACCCGAAAGGCAGTAGAGCGTCTGCCTGCCAAGCAGGCGCTCTCTCTGTCACGTTATCGAGGTCGTTGGTTCAAATCAGGCCTTCGCAACCAAAGTTTCTTCTCTTTCAATAACTTCCGCAAACCCTGCAACCATCCGAATTGACAATCCGCCCTGCTCAACGTCGTCAAGGCCGCGAATGTGAGACTCAGTCTCGGCGATGAGGATGAGTATGTAGGCAAGTGGCCCGCGACTCCGAGCAATGCGGTGACTTCATACAAGCTGATTTCTCAGGACTAATCTCGAGTCCCTGACTGTGGTGGTTGGCACCAAGCTTCGTAGTGTAGAAGAATTGAGAAAAGAATCCCTTCAACCCTAGAATGAGTCGCCAACTACGTAAGCGAAAAGGCCGTCATCGTGTCGACGCAACCACAGCCTCATGCCTTGAGAATACCTTTGAGGCTTGGGATCGACACATCGCTTATGCGCTCAACGCGCTCAGTGTCCGTTGAATCGCCTGTGGCGGCTGTCCGAATGCCCGGACAAAGGAACGCCGCATCCGCTCACGGCTCCCAAAACCGTTCTTCCTGGCAATTTCCTCGGCCGAGAAGCGGCCAGCGTCCATCATCAGCCGCGCAGATTCCACGCGCAGCTGTTCGATCGCTTTTGCGGGGGAACGTCCCGTTTCTTCCCTGAACAGACGGCTGAATTGCCTCGGGCTCAGAAAAGCGGCATTCGCCAAGGCATCAACAGACAACGAAGCGCCCAAATGTTCTTTTGCGTAGGCGAGGGCGGTCTGTACACGGTCGGATGCGGCATCCAGATCTAACAATGCCGAAAACTGCGACTGACCGCCGGCGCGACGGTGATAGACAACCAGCAATCTAGCTACCGCACGGGTGATCTCGGTGCCAAAATCTTTCTCCAACATAGCTAGCGCAAGGTCAACTCCGGCGCTCATACCTGCCGATGTCCATATCGGTCCGTCAATTCGAAAGATCCGATCTTCTTCGACGACAATCTTGGGATAGCGACGCTGCATATTTCTCGCGAAGTTCCAATGCGTGGTCGCTCGTCGACCATCGAGCAATCCTGCCTCGGCCAGAACGAGCGCACCGGTACAGATGGAAGCTATCCGTCGAGTTCGATGAACAGCGGATCGAAGATAATTTAGTAATGCCGGAGTCGCCGCTGGGGGTATGACGCTTCCCGCAACGATGAGTGTGTCGAACGTGCGGCGTTTGAACGACGACGTCTGAATCTCATATCCCAGCGAGGTGGCGACCGGGCCACCGCGCTCCGAGAGCAGTGTAACTTCGTATGCCTTCGACCCGAGCTTCCAGTTTGCAGCCTCAAACACACTCGTCACGCCAAGGTTCATTGGAGAAAATTCGGGATAAACGATGAGGCCAACTTTATGCATATACTTCTCCGCTATTCTCGGCCTCAGTATATTCCAGGTCCTCACGAATGTCCTGAAACGTTGGATATTCGTCATTCACGCCATCGTTTGTCGGGTTACGGTGTTGTCAAGCGTGGAGTATCGGCGGCTTGAAAAATCGAGTTGGATGTCGTTGCCGACGACGAATGGCTAGTCGAACGGCGGCCCGTTCATCCCAGTGAGCCACGACCGCAGCCCCTCAATAACGAAAGGAAACAGAATGTCTCAACCCATATTGGTCACCGGCGCCGCAGGTGGCCCCCAGGGCTCTACAAGGCGCTTCGTGACGCAGGCTTTGATTCAGCGAGGTCTTCCGGTTCGAGCCCTCGTGCATAAGTTGGATGACAGGTCAGACCGCCTTAGCGAGCTCGGCGCAGAAGTGATCGAGGGAGACCTGTTGAATCCGACCTCCACTCGCGCCGCATTGCAAGGCATCCGGCGCGCCTATTTCACGTACCCAGTGGCCGACGGATTGATGGAAGCCACGGCGATCTTTGCTCAAGCCGCTCGCGAGGTGGAAACAGAGCTGGCAGTAAACCTGTCGCAGCTTCAGAATACGCCCGAGGTGCCGAGCTTCCGAAATCTGCAACATCGCCTCGCCGATCAGATCTTCAATTGGGCAAAAGTCGGCGCTGTACATCTTCACGCACCCCCGTTCTATGAGAACGTCCGCGCTATGACAGCCAAAAGCATCCCGGAGCAGGCTGCGATTTTCCTACCTTGGGGCAAAGGAGATGCAATCTTCCCGCTGGTGGGAGCCGAGGACGTTGGCCGCGTCGCGACAGCACTCCTTGCAAGCGAGAGCACCCCCAAGCAAAATGCGTACGATCTCATTCTTGAGATGCCGACAGCTATTGAAATTGCCAACACTCTCACAACGCTTCTAGGACGGCCGATCCGGTATGTGGAGATTACGGACGAACAATGGGCGCAAACGGTTCGCGAACGAATCAACGCTCACGCGGTGGACCACCTCTCGCATCTTTGGCAATTCTTCCGGGAGTCTCGTTTCCGCAAGGGTGAGGACGGCTTTCGCGCGACCACCGGCGAGATACGTACTCAGACAGGAATAGAGCCGCAGACGCTGGAACAATTCTTCCGGAGAGGCGCCTCAGGCGAACAAGCCACGAAAATCGCCGAAGGTCTGGACGTCAAAATCAAAACACTAATGCGAACTGCCTTATAGGAGCTGAATATGGAAAACGCGAAGATTCTAGTGACAGGGGCAACAGGGGCAACTGGTGGGAGTGCAGTCAAAACGCTTCTGGGACTAAAGATACCAGTAAGGGCTTTGGTTCTTAACGCAGATGCTCGATCAGAGAAGCTTAGCGCCCAGGGCGTTGAAATTGTCCAGGGCGACTTATCCGATTTTGAGTCCCTAAGTAAAGCGTTGAAGGGTATCAAGGCGGCCTATTTCGTTTTTCCCATCCAGGTACCAGGCATTTTGGAGGCCACTGCCTTTTTCGTCCAAGCTGCCATAGAACAAGGTGTCAGCGCGATTGTAAACATGTCGCAAATTACTGCCAGGAGGAACTCGAAAAGCCACGCCGCACAGAATCATTGGATCGCAGAGCGACTGTTGGATCGCTCAGGAATTCCAGTCACTCACTTGCGGCCCACATTGTTCGCCGAATGGCTCACGTATCTGTCACAGGGCATCAAGGAGAAAAATGTTCTTCCCCTGCCTTTCGGCGATGCTCGCTACGCTCCCATCGCGGGCGAAGACCTGGGCCGGGTCATTGCCGCAATTCTGAACGACCCGAGCGAACACGCCGGGAAAAGTTACCCTCTCTACGGTCCTAAGGAACTCAGTCAGTATGACATCGCGGAAATACTCAGTCGGGTGTTAGGTAGAACAATTACCTATGCCCCGATGGAGATTGATGCGTTCATTGCACTCTTGAACGATATGGGATTTAGCGCTCACTTCCAGCAGCATATGGGACACGTCGCCGAAGATTGTCGCGATGGAGTGTGCTCCGGAACTAACGATTTGGTCGAAAAGCTCACGGGTCAAAAGCCACTCGGGATGATGGATTACATCACCAAGAACAAGGCGCTGTTCGTTAAAGCTGAGAAGAGCAACGAAGTTGCGGCCGCCTGAGCTATGGCTGTGTTTGTGCGGGCGAGGGAAAATATTCAGGCCACTCAGGGCACACTTAAAGACGAGAGGAACCTATGAAAGTAATGGCCATTGGCACGCTGAAGCCTCTTTCGCCGGAACAAAGGCAGAAATATCTGCCAAGAGAAGTCCCTGCGACGCTGCAACTCTATCTCGACGGCAAGATGGAACAGTTCTGGCTACGAGACAACGAGGCTGGTGTCATTTTCCTAATGACGGTCGAGTCGGTCGACGAGGCTGAAGAGCTTCTTAAGGCGCTTCCGCTCGGCCAAGCCGATCTGCTGACCTTCGACCTGATGCCGATCGGCCCTCTCCTGCCGCTCGGCATGTTGATGAAGGCTAAGGAGCGACAGTCAGCGGCGTGACATGAAACTGCGTTCGGCGCGCCCAGCTGACGCCGGTTCATTTGCCGCTTAGTGAAGGCTGGGCGAATGGCGGTAGGTAGTGTGTCAGTGCGATTGCGAAAGAGCGAAGTATTTGAGATTCGTGGTCGCATTGGATTGCCGATTGATAAACACAGATGACCTCAACACTTTTTCTCGGATTTGTGGCGACGATGGCAGTAGTCGTTGTAGCGCTTATCGCCGGCTACTTCAATCGCCGAGCTGCGCTCCGCGTGCTGGCTGGGCTGTCCGTGTGGTTCACCTATGTCGGCCTGTTGGGATATTTTGGCATTGTCAAAAACACGGCAACGCGCCCCCCTGGGATCGCCTTCCTCATCGTTCCCGTCCTTTTATTTCTCCTCCTCTTCATTGTCATTGTTATCCGATCCACTGCCGGCGCACGTCTCGCACTGGCTGTTCCGCTTTGGATAATTTTGGGCACGCAAAGCTTTCGGATCGGCGTCGAGCTGTTCCTGCATCAGCTTTGGATCGATGGTCTGGTTCCCAAAAGGTTGACCTTCGATGGTGCCAACGTGGACATTTATATTGGAGCATCAGCGGCCCTAGTTGCTTGGCTGTCCACCAGAGGGCGATGGGGTATTAGACTCGCGCTTGCCTGGAACTTGGTGGGCCTTCTCGCTCTGACGAACGTTGTGATCCGCGCCGTGCTGACGGCCCCCGGTCCGTTCAACCTGATCCACGCCGAGGTTCCCAATCGAATGATGGGCACTTTCCCATTTCTGTTTATCCCAGGATTTTTTGTTCCCCTCGCGGTGGTGCTGCACGCGCTAGCAATACGGGCCATCAGCAGCCAACTAAGCACAACAAGTTCAAAAGCAGTGTCAGTTGATGGGGTCGAGCCCGAAACTGGAGGCCCCGTCCGTCAAGTGTTCTACGACTCGGGGTCGATTCGACACTGAGCCACTTCAATCGGTTTTCCAAAACGAACGGGGCACATCATGAGTTTAGGTATCGCGATATTCACATTCTTGCACGTTGCTTTGAGCTTGGTGGGAATCGCAGCAGGATTCGTCGTCGTATTCGGGCTGATCTCTTCAAAGCAGCTTGACAAGTGGACAACGCTGTTCTTCGCGACTACAGTGGCGACGAGCTTGACTGGGTTCCTGTTTCCTTTCCACAAACTCTTGCCGTCGCATGTAATTGGTCTCGTCTCGTTAGTGGCATTAACCATTGCGTTCCTGGCTCGCTATGCCCGTCGTCTCACTCGTGCTTGGCGTTGGGTCTACGCAGTGAACGTCGTAACTGCGCTATACCTGAATGTTTTCGTCTTAGTAGCGCAGGCTTTCCTTAAGGTGCCGGTCCTGAAAGCAATGGCTCCGACACAGTCTGAACCGCCATTTCTGGTTGCGCAACTCGTGGTCATGGCTCTGTTTGTCGTGCTTGGCATCTTTGCGGTTAGGAGATTCCATGCCGAGCCGGTACATGGTGCAGTGGCGTTTGATTAGCCGGAAATTCACACGTAGGCCCTCGGGATATCAGTCTCGAGAAACGCGCTTGTGGCTTTCTTGAGGGCTGGCCACCGGATTTCCGGCTAAACGAAACGACGCGTGCAGTCGCTTAGTTCTGAGACTTACGCGGCGGAATGGATCAGTTCGCTGCGGAACGATATGCTCAATAATTGTGTATTCGGTACGTATCGGGCCTCCGCAACTACAACTGATTGCCGCTCAATTATTTCCCTGCACCCCGCAACCATCCGAATTGATAAAAATGCACACTGCACCGTCAGGAGGTCGCGGCTTCGAGTCTCGTCGTTCCTCAATTTCTTGGAATTGCAGTGTGATCTGCGTCAGGCCACTTGGTACTGACGATGTTGACGTTTCGAATCGCCTTGATGTCCCGCATTGGGGGTTGGCCGAAGACACGGCTGTACTCGCGGGTGAACTGGCTCACGCTCTCGTAGCCGACTTCGTACGCTGCGGTCGAAGCATCAATCCCGTCCATGAGCATGCGCTGTCGTGCTGTCTGTAGCCTGAGCCGCTTCTGGTATTGCAAAGGGCTCATTGCCGTCAAGGCGCGGAACTGATGGTGGAGCGTTGACACTCCCATTCGCGCAACGGCAGCAAGTTCCTCCATGTGTAACTGCTTGGCGTAGTTTGCCCTGAGCCAAGCAATCGCTCGTGCCGTCCTGTAACTGAGGTCGCCTGTCGTTGCGATGGCACGCAGGCGTTCTCCCTGCGGCGTTCGGAGTATACGGTAGACGATTTCACGTTGGATCAAGTGGCTGATAAACGGAATATCCTCGGGAGTTTCGAGAAGCTCGATCAGTCGAGAGCACGCGCTCAGCAGTCCGACCGTCGTGACACCAACAGCAAGTCCGGTCCCTTGAGCGGAGGTTTCAGGTCCCGGAAGGTCGTCCCGGCTGAGGACCTCCCGCACTGTGGGCATATCGAGCCTGAGAAACATCACCAGCAGGGGGACCTTTTCTGAGGCCTCGAGAATTTGACTCTCTGCGGGAACATCAATGGAAGACAGGAGAAAGGACGACGCATCGCAGAGGTAATCGATGCCTCCCAGAGTAATGCGCTTTCGCCCCTGTACGAAAACTGAAAGGCTGGGTTCGTACGCGGCCAGAAAGCATGCGGTTGGCTCTTTTCGGCGGAAAAGCGCAAGGCCGGGGATAGGTGTAGGATTTTCTCCCAGCGATTGAGCGTGCGCCGCAACCTTACGGGCCAACTCCTTTCGCAGTTCAATCACCGCAGCATCGAAGTCTCTCTGTTTCTCTGTCTGTTTCGCCACTTTGCTTTGCACGCCTCCTTGCTTCAGCGTACTGCAGAAGTACCCTATGTGCACGAAATCCGATCTCTGAACAGGATTAGGCAAAGAATTGGCAGGATTGGGAAAGCGTCCGGTCGCTACTTTCGGTACTTTTAGAACTGTTACGAAGAGTCAAAGATGAAGAAACTGCTTTCACTTTGCTTGCTCGCTTTGGCATCTGCCCAGACCAAGACAGACTTTCCTTCTGCTGTATCGACAAATGAATCGCAGACAATCGAGATCATACGAAACGGGTCGCATTCCGCCACGAAGGGACCGGCGCAAAACTTCACTGGTTCGGTCCAAGTTGATCAACTATTCCCCGCAAAAGATCCGTCCCGTGTGTCTGGTGGCGTTGTTACCTTTGAGCCCGGAGCACGCTCTGCGTGGCACACGCATCCACTCGGTCAGATTCTCATTGTGACCGCAGGGGTCGGGAGAGTTCAGGCGTGGGGAGGTCCAATTCAAGAGATCCGGGCAGGAGATGTGGTGCGAATTCCGCCCGACGTAAAACACTGGCACGGCGCGTCACCCACGAATGCGATGACACATATTGCGATTCAGGAAGCTCTCAATGGCAAAGCGGTTGAGTGGATGGAAAAGGTTAGTGACGAACAGTACGGGAGTCCAGCGCACGTCTCCCGGTAAGGGACCGACTAGTCGCTCTGCACACGAAAGTGAGAGGCCCGCATCGCAGGACTTACACGGAGGCGCACACGTGAGGAAGCACTTCGCTACGACGTTGATCTTATTCTCTTCGATGATTTCGGCTTATGCCCAAGCGGGAAAAACAGGAGTTATGCAAATGTCGAATGGAATTCCAACAACACCCACGCCCGAGGATGTTCGTGCGGTTTCGCCGGCCCTTGAGCAATACACGCAGAGTCGCCTTCTTGGCGATCTATGGAAGCGACCCGATCTGTCGCCGCGCGACGTAGCATCGTGACCTTAGCTGCTTTGATCGCGCGGAATCAGACAACGCAGATGGCCTACTACCTCAATCTTGCGCTCGACAATGGAGTGAAACCCAGCGAGATTTCAGAGATCATCACACATCTTGCCTTCTACTCCGGCTGGGAGAATGCGATGTCGGCGGTCGTTGTCGCCAAAGAGGTATTCCATAAGCGCGGGATTGGACCCGATCAGCTTCCGCCGGCGTCGGTAGAACTCCTGCCTTTGAATGAGGCTGCTGAAAAGCAGCGCTCCACCAGTGCCGAGCAGAATTTCGGCCCAGTCGCGCCGGGCGTTGTGCAGTACACCACCGATGTACTCTTCCGTGACCTTTGGCTGCGCGCGGCGCTGGTGGCTCAGGACCGGAGCCTGGTCACGGTCAGCGCTCTCATTGCCTCAGGCCAGGTGGCGCAAGTCTCTTATCACCTCAACCGAGCGATGGATAACGGGTTGACGCAACGCCAAGCGTGTGAAGTGCTCACCCATTTAGCTTTCTATGCGGGTTGGCCCAACGTTTTTTCCGCGCTTCCGGTTGCCAAAGAGGTTTTTGAAAAGCGAAAGTAGGCAGAAGCGGACTGGTTGCAGTGTCGGTAGCGATTCGAAGAAGTTAAAGGCCGAGAAACTTTATAAGCCCGAGATTCAAGGCAAGTGGGACAAAGCCTACAAGAAACCGGGTTACAACCCGTTTGAAAACTGAGGAAACGTTATGAACATATCTTTCAAAAACCAAGTTGCACTCGTTACAGGCGCGGCATCTGGATTGGGTCTTGCGACCGCCAGGGCTTTTGCTGAATCAGGTGCCTCCGTGGTGTTGGCGGACTGGAATGAGGAAGCCGCACAGTCCGCGGCCAAGGAGCTTGCCAATAAAGGTTATAAGACACTGGCCATCCGCTGTGACGTGTCCGATGACGCGCAGGTGGAAGCAATGGTGAAACAGACAGTCACCACCTTCGGACGCCTCGATGCGGCCTACAACAATGCCGGGGTTCAAAATGTCCTCGCAGAGACTGCTGATACTACCCGAGAAGATTACGATCGGGTGATGGCGATCAATCTCCGCGGTGTATGGAGTTGCATGAAGTTCGAACTGCAACAGATGCGCAAGCAAGGAAGTGGAACCATCGTCAATTGCTCTTCGCTTGGGGGTCTTGTCGGAAGTCCCGAGCGCGGAATCTATCATGCCGCCAAGCACGGCGTACTTGGGTTCACCAAGAGCGCGGCTCTCGAATATGCTGCACGGGGCATTCGCATCAATGCCGTATGTCCTGGCCTGATCCACACGCCGATGTCTGACCAGATGGTCGCGGGCGGTCAAGGTGAAGCCCTCAAGGCGATGGAGAAGAGTATCCCGATGGGACGGGTTGGCCGCGCCGAGGAGATTGCAACTGCAGTTCTGTGGCTTTGCAGTGACGCAGCAAGCTACATGACTGGCCAGTCTATCTCGGTGGACGGCGGCTTCATCATGCGTTGAAGGAGACGAGGGAAACCATGCGAGGAGCAGTTCTTTACGGACCGAGAGACGTGCGTTTCGAAGAGCGCGATGTCCCGAGAATCGTCAAGCCGACGGATGTAATCATCAGGATAACGGCCACGTGCGTGTGCGGGTCAGATTTGTGGCCGTACCGCGGCATCCAATCGATTGCTCAGCCGACCCCGATGGGACACGAGTACTGCGGCATCGTCGAGGATGTCGGCAGCGCGGTGACCTCCGTCAAGCCTGGCCAGTTCGTTATCGGCTCGTTTTTCGCGTCCGACAATACTTGTCCGAACTGCCAGGCCGGTTATCAGTCCTCTTGCCAGCACGCCGAGTTCGTGAGCACTGCGCAGGCGCCGCTGCTGCGCGTG
>Ga0137410_10002608_pt1 | contig 12245 bp, 10 predicted proteins | sample CZODoug1_16funga_FD_108878 | JGI IMG/M metagenome (GOLD analysis project Ga0137410, IMG submission 108878) | Vadose zone soil fungal communities from Angelo Coast Range Reserve, California, USA - CZODoug1_16fungal (Illumina Assembly) | ecosystem: Environmental > Terrestrial > Soil > Vadose zone... | reverse complement strand
GAACGGCAAGCCGGCCGAGGTGGCTGCCTTGAGCTGGGCGATTTCGATGCTTTTCAGGAACGAGTCGTCCATGCGGGAGAAATGCTTCAGATTTCCGCCGGAATCCAGAATGGCGATGTTCATCTTCCAGCCTTCCTGTTTGGCTCTGGCTTCGCATGCCGCCGCCATCTTCTTGGCGACTTCCAGCGTCAGGATCGGGCGCTGCTCGATAGCGGTAGCCGCGCCCGCAGCCACCAGCAAAGTCGTCAAAGTCATGGATAGCAACGTCTTTTTCATGGTCATTTTCCTCTCTGGTTTGAATACTGCGGAAATACGAGACGCGGACCGGGTGCGATCCGTGGTGTCCCCGAAAAACGGGGTGTCAACATACCCCGGGGAGTTTGACGCGTCGATTACAGAAAGTTCCCCTTCGCGTCGCCACGCTTTCCTTTCGGAGCCGGGGAAAGAGCGCAAAGGCGTTGCAACAGCCGTAACGGATCGATATCCGCAATGACAAGTTCGCGGTGTGCCGGCCGCAGAAGGCGTTCGGCAACGGCGTGGTCGAGCATCGCGAGCATGAGGTCGTAGTATCCGGCGACGTTGAGCAAGGCGCACGGTTTACCGTGGAAACCGAGCTGCGACCAGGTGAGAACTTCGAAAAACTCGTCGAACGTGCCGAATCCGCCGGGCAGCGCAATGAAGGCATCAGAGAGGTCATTCATCAGCGCCTTGCGCTCGTGCATGGTTTCCACGACCAGCAGTTCGGTCACTCCGCGGTGGCCGACTTCCTTATCGAGCAGGGATTGCGGAATTACGCCGATCACCTCGCCACCACGCTCCAGCGCCGCGTCCGCGAGCACGCCCATCAGCCCGACGTTGCCGCCGCCGTAGACGATGCCCAGCTTGCGCTCGACCAGAGCAATGGCCAGCTCGCGCGCCGCTTCCGCATATTCGCTCCGGGCTCCGGCGTTCGAGCCGCAGAAAACGCAGATGCGCCTCATCCCGTATTCAGAACTCGACCCACTCGCCGTCGTGATAGTAGACAACGATCGCGGCCTTCTGGATCGGACCGTCTTCGATGCCGTCGTGATCGAACTGTGGCAGCGATTCGGTCAGCTTGTCGCGGATGGCGCGCTTCTGCAACACGAACGCGGTAATGGTGTGCATGATGCGGTGGGGGTCGTGGGCTTCGCTGCGAACCGTCTGCACGTCCACGGCCACACTGCCCGGGTAGATCAGGATGCTGCTCTTGTCCTGGTGCCGGCACAGTACCGCCCAGTCCCGCTGACCGGGTTTGAGGAACTGGCCCTGGATCACGTTGTGCCGGGCATCCCACTTGGTAAAGCTGGGAATCTTGCAGCCGCGCTTCTCCAGGTCGGCCTTGATGAGCGCCGGCAGTTCCCGCACCTGCTTCGGTTCGAGGTAGCGGAAATCGGGCCAATCCTTCTGGATCTCCTTCAACCCGGTCTGCGCGCTTGCCGCAGCGGCAAGCGCGGCCGAGACTGCCAATCCGAGTAGGAATTTCATCATTGCGCGGCCTCCTGCGAAAGGCTCATGCGGCCAAACGAATCCCCATGAACTGCCAGCGGTCCTGCGGGTAGAAGAAATTGCGGTAGCTGGCGCGGATATGCGTAGCCGGTGTGACGCAGGAGCCGCCGCGCAACACCAGCTGGCTGACCATGAACTTGCCGTTGTACTCGCCGAGCGCACCGGCCGGCGGCCGGTAGCCGGGATACGGGCTGTAGGCGCTTTGCGTCCATTCCCACACGTCGCCGAAGAACTGGCTGGCGCCGTCGCGGGCCGGTTGCGGATGGAAGCGCCCGCTTTCCAGCAAATTGCCGCCGGGCGCTTGCATGCCCGCGGCGGCTTCCCACTCGAATTCCGTGGGCAGGCGCTTGCCGGCCCAGCGTGCAAACGCATCGGCCTCGTAGTAGCTCACATGGCAGACGGGTTCGCTGGGCTGGACTCGCCGATACCCGGCAAGCGTCATCTGCCACCACACGCTGTCCTGTTGCTCCCAGTACAGCGGCGCGGTCCAGCGCGCCTCGTTGACCTTGCGCCATCCATCGGAAAGCCAAAGCGTCGGTTGCCTGTAGCCGCCGGCTGCGATGAACTCGATGTACTCGGCGTTGGTGACCGGCCGCGACGCTAGCGAGAATTCGTCAAGGTAGCGACGGTGGCGCGGCATCTCGTTGTCGAAGGCGAATCCGTCTGCGCCGTGCCCGAAGGCGTACATGCCGGCTGGGAGGCGCAGCCAGTCGAGTGGCGGGTTGGTGCCAGCGTCCGGCGCTATTGCCTCGCGATACGCAGGCTTCAGCGGATTGCAGGCGAACAGATGCTTGATGTCGGTGAGCAGCAGTTCCTGGTGCTGTTGTTCGTGATGAATCCCGAGTCTGGCGCGGGCCCGGATCTCTCCCGCATCGGCAGTGTCGGGCGACTCGAGCAACATGCCCATATGCTGATCCACGTAGTCCCGGTATGCCTTGATTTCCTCCAGCGAGGGCCGGGACAGCAGGCCGCGCTGAAGCCGCGGATGGAATTCGCCCACGCTTTCGTAATAGGAATTGAAGAGGAAGCCGAAGCTTGGATGAAACGGCCGGTACTTCGGCAGGTAGGGGATGAGCAGAAAGGTCTCGAAGAACCACGTGGTGTGCGCCAGATGCCATTTTGCGGGGCTGGTTTCCGGCGCACTTTGCACCACGCAATCCTCCGCCCGCAGCGGGTCGCACAGTCGGACCGTAAGGCCGCGGACGCGATGCAAGTCTTCGAGCAGTCCGTTGCGGCTCAAGGCATCGGAGTGAAAATGGAGCGGACGATTCATCGTGCTTCCCCGGGCGATGTCTGCAAGTGTAATTCCGATTGTGCGGGGCCGACAAACGCCGTATCGTCGTCAGCCGGCGACATTTCTCCAGATTTCAGGTGCTTACAACCCCGACTTTTCTCTGCAACGAGATTGGCGTAGGTTTGGAGCCGCAGCGCCCAAAAGGACTTCAATGAAAACCCTACGCGAACCCTCCGCCGCGCGGCGTCCCGCCAATGTTACGGTGATTTCGCTCGGCAGCGGCGGTGAAATCGATTCCGGGGAAGTGATTGCCGGGCTCGTCGGCGAGCCCAAACGCCTGTCGCCTAAGCTTTTCTACGACGCCCGCGGCAGCGAGCTTTTCAACGCCATTTGCGGAACCGACGCGTACTACCCAACGCGCACCGAGCGCAGCATCCTCGCTGGCCACGCCGAGGCAATTGCGCGGGTGGTCGGACCGGACTGCGCGATTTTCGAATTCGGCCCCGGGGACATGTCGAAGGTGCGCCTGCTGCTGCCGCGACTCTTGCCCGCGGCCTATGTCGGCATCGACATCGCCAAAGTGCAACTCATTGCTGCCGCAGAAGCGCTCGCGTACGAGTACCCCTGGCTCGAAGTATTTGCCGTCTGCGCCGACTTCGGCGGCGAACTGCCGGTACAACTGCCGCCGCCGCCCGGGCGCCGCCGTGTCGTGTTTTTCCCCGGCTCGACCATCGGCAACTTCGAACCCGATGAGGCGCGCGCATTCCTCGGATTGCTCGCTCGCATGGTGGGAGCGGACGGCGGCGTCATCGTCGGTGTGGATTTTCAGAAACAGACGGCGCTGCTCGATCGCGCCTACAACGATCCCGAAGGACTGACCCGCGCGTTCAATCTCAATGTCCTTACCCGGCTCAATCGCGAACTGGGGGCGGATTTCGACGAACGCCGGTTCCGCCATCACGCCTTCTACAACGAATCCCTCGGGCGCGTGGAAATGCATCTGGTCAGCATGGTCTCGCAGGTGGTGCACCTCGGCGGAAGGCAGATCCGCTTCGATGCCGGCGAAACCATCCACACCGAGAATTCTTACAAGTACACGCCGGAAACCTTCGCTGCACTGGCGAACGAGGCGGGATTTGGTGCGCACCGGCTGTGGACCGATGCACGCAACTATTTCGGGGTGTTCTGGCTGGCTGCGTCGCCGTGACTATAAGGAAACCCTGATTCAAAAATCTCACCACGGGTGAGAAGTGCGGTTTTCTTGTTTTCGGCGTTGCTACCGAGCATTGCTCCTTGGCGATAGGCGGTCGCAGATTCGACGGCTAGCCGTGGCCGCCGAGGTAGGCCGCGCGTACTTCCTCATTGCCGAGTAGTTCTTTCGGCGAACCTTCGATCTTCATCTCGCCGGTCTCGAGCACGTAGCCGCGATTGGCAACCGACAGCGCCATGTGGGCGTTCTGCTCCACCAGAAGTATGGTCGTACCGAGCGCGTGGATTTGGCGGATGGTGCCGAACAGTTGCTGCACGATCACCGGTGCCAGACCCAGTGACGGTTCATCGAGCAGGAGAAGTTTCGGCCTGGCCATCAGCCCGCGCGCCACTGCCAGCATCTGCTGCTGGCCGCCGGAGAGGGTCCAGCCGAGTGCGTTCTCGAAGGGCTTGATCACCGGGAAAACCTCGAACATCTGCGCGACTTCCTGATCCATCTGCTTCTTGGGAAGACGTCCGCGATTGGACGTGCCGAGCATGATGTTCTCGCGAACCGTAAGGCCCGGGAAAATTCGCCGCCCTTCCGGTACGTGCGAGATGCCGAGCCGCACGATTTTCTCCGCCGCCATGTCGTGGATCGGCTGTCCCTCGAACCAGATCTCGCCGCTCGCCGGGCGCAGCAAGCCGGAGATAGTGCGCAAAGTGGTGCTCTTTCCCGCGCCGTTCGCGCCCAGCAGCGTGACGACTTCACCCTGTTCGACTCTCAGGCTCACGCCTTTCAGCGCCTGCACGCTGCCGTAGTAACTGGCGACGTTCTTCAGCTCAAGCAGCGCCATTGGCAGGCCCCACACCGAGATAGGCGGCAATCACTTCCGGATGGCGCAGCACTTCCTGTGGTGCGCCTTCTGCGATCTTCTTGCCGAAATTCAGTACCGTGATCCTGTCGGACACCTTCTCCACCAGCCCCATGTCGTGGTCGATCAGGAAGATGGTCAGGCCGTGACCGCTGCGCAGCCTCCTGAGCAGTTCCACCAGTTCCATTTTCTCGGTCTGATTCAGGCCGGCGGCAGGTTCGTCAAGCAGCAGCAGTTTCGGATGCCCGGCGAGCGCCCGCGCGATCTCGACCAGGCGCTGGTGCCCATAGGGAAGGCTCCTGACGATCGTGTCGGCCTTATAGGCCAGGCCCACGAACTGCAGCGCCGACATGGCCCGTGTCCGCAGCGCAGCACGGCCCGGTTCGATCGGATTGTTCTTGCGCTGCGCGCCGACGATCACGTTCTCGAGTGCCGACATGGCTGCGAACAGGCGGATGTTCTGGAAGGTGCGGCCGAGGCCATGTCCTGCGCGTTCATGCGGCGTTTTCTGGCTGACGTCCTGGCCGTCGATGATGATGCGGCCGCCGGTCGGTTTGTAGATGCCGTTGACGACGTTGAGCATGGTGGTCTTGCCGGAACCGTTCGGACCGATCAGTGCGTGCACGGTGCCGCGGCCGATTTCGAGGTCGATGCCGTCCACCGCGCGCAGGCCCCCGAAGAATTTCTGCAGGCCTTCCAGCTTGAGCAGCGGGGTGGTTTCCGTTACCGCGATATCGAGGTCGAGCTGCGGAATGTTGGAGGTATCCACCGGGATTGGCGAACGCAACTTCATCCATCCGTTGCGCAGCAGGCCCCACAGGCCCTCCGGCATGAACACCATGATCAGGATTACCGCCAGGCCGTAGATCGCCAGATAGACATCCTTGATGAACTGCAGCGACGGCGGCATTTCCTTGAGCCACTCCGGCAACAGGATCAGCAGCGTGGTGCCAAGCACACCGCCGAACGGTGATTGCGCACCGCCGAGCAGCACCATGGACAGGAATTCCACGGCCCGGGTGAAATTGAAGTTGTCCGGACTGATGTAGGCAAAGCCGCCGGCGTACAGCCCGCCGCCGGTACCGCCGAGCGCCGCGCACAAGGTGAATGCCGTGACCTTCACCCGCAGCGTATGCACGCCCGTAACTTCCGCCGCCAGTTCGTTCTCGCGCACGCCGCGCATGGCCCGGCCCAACCGCGTTTGCGGCAGCCACCAGACCAGGGCGATCAGTCCATACAGGACCAGCGTGCACAGCAGCAGGTAGGCGCGGTCGTCGGCTAGTTCATGGCCGAACAGCGAGGGGCGCGGGATGCCGGCTATGCCGTCCGGCCCGTGCGTGAACGCGATCCAGTTCACCGCTACCAGATCGAAGATCTGCTGGAAGCTGATGGTGATCATCGCCAGATAGTGGCCGCCCAGGCGCAGTGTGGTCAGCCCGAGAATGCCGCCGGCGATCGCTGCGACGCCGATGCCCATGCCGAGCGAAACCCAGAACGGCAGGCCGTAACTGACGGTGCCGAGCGCGACGCCGTAGGCACCGAATCCGAAGAACGCCGCCTGCGCCAGGTTGATCTGTCCGGTGTAGCCGAGTACCACGACCATGCCGAGCACGGCGATCGCATAGGTCACCGCCTGCATGAACATGGAGACGGCGAAATGGCTGACCTCGGTGGCGTACGGAATGAGTGGCACCGCGGCAGCGGCGGGAATCAGCAGGAACAGCCATGGCGAAAAACGGCGCGGACGCGACGCAGTCGTTTGTAAACCGCCAAGCGACTTCATGCCTTCTCCGACACTTTCTCGCCGAAGAAGCCCTGCGGGCGGAACACCAGCACCAGGAACAGCATCATGAAGGCGTAGGCGTCCTTGTAGGGAACCGAGATGTAGTAGGCCGCGAAGCTCTCGATCACGCCGATGAAAATGCCGCCGACGATCGCACCCTTGACGTCGCCGAAGCCGCCGATGATGGTTGCGGCAAAAGCCTTGAGCGCGATGATCGAACCCATGCCGATCGAAACGAACAGCACCGGGCCTACCAGTACCCCAGCGAGCCCACCGAGCGCGGCACTGTAAATGAAAGTGATCGCAATCATCAGCGCGACCGGTATTCCGAGCAGCCGCGCCATATCTTTGTCCTGGGACGTGGCCTGCAGCTTCTTGCCCACCAGCGTGTGCTCGAAGAGGAAGTACTGGAAGGCCACCATCACCATGGTCACCGCCAGGATGACCAGGTACTGGCTGTCGAGGAACACCGAGCCGATCTGGACGCCGCCCTGGATCACGTTGTCGAGCCGCTTCGGCTGCGCACCGAAAATCGCCAGCACGGTGTTCTGCAGAAAGATGGATGCGCCCAGCGTGGAAATGATTACCGGCAGGAATCCCCGGTGTCGCAGCGGGTAGTACACGCCGTAGTTGAAGAGGATGCCGAACACCCCCATGCCGATCAGCGCCAGCACGAACGACAGCCAGTACGGCAATCCTGCGCCCACAAGACACGCGACCATCATGTAGGCGCCGAGCATGGCGAAATCGCCTTGTGCGAAGTTGACTACATTGGTGGCGCGGATGATGAGCACGAAGCCCAGCGCGACCAGGGCATAGATACTGCCTAGCGCTAAGCCCTGGAACAATACCTGGAAATTATTGGCAAGCGTTTCCACGGCGCTTTCCTCCCCTGTGCCGCGGGTTCACCCGCATCCCGCGGTTGCGCGATCGTCGCGCTTATTTTTCGAAGTTGATGTGCTTCACGAACGCCACCTTGCCGTTGTCGTTCTTGACGATGTTGTAACCGCGCAGGCCGTCGCCGGCCTCGTCGAAATTGTAGATGCCCTCGACGCCCTTCCAGTTTTTCAGGCCGACGATGCCGTTGCGGATGTTTTCCGGCTTCGTGTCCTTGGCCCCGTTCAACGCGGTGGCGATCACGTTCATCGCATCGAAGGCCCAGCTCGAATAGACGTCGGGCTCCAGCTTGTACTTGGCACGATACATCTTCGAGAATGCTTTTGCCTCATCGTTGGCGTCGGGGTTGAAATCGGCCACGCCATAGGTACCGTACAACGCCTCTCCGGCGAGCTTCATCGCGGTGTCGGTGACGATCGAGGCGGAGCCGACCCACGTGGCATTGACGCCGAGCTGGCGCAGCTGCTTGGCGAATATGCCGAGATCCTGCGAATTGGTCATGTAGGTGCCGATGATGTCCGCGCCGGATTTCTTGATTGCCAGCACCACCGGAGTGAAGTCCTGCGAATTGTTGGTATAGCCCTGGACCAGCACCGGCTCCACGCTATAGGCCATGAGCGCATCGGTCAGCGCTTTCGAGCCGCCGGAACCGAAGGCATCGGTCGAGTGCACCACCGCCCACTTCTTCAACTTCAGCGAATTAACGCCGAAATCCGCGATCACGCGGGAGGAGTACAGATCGTTAGGACGGCAGCGGAAGAGCCAGCGGTTGTTGACCCTGGTCAGGCTGGGATCGGTGCCGCCGATCATGGTGGGGATGCCGAGCTTGGCGATGGTGGGCGAGGCCGCCTGGGTCTGGGTGCTGCGGATCGGTCCGATGATCGCCGGAATATCCTTGCGTCCGCCGAGTTTCGAAATCGCCAGCACTGTGCCGGGATTGGTGGATTGGTTGTCTTCGATCACCAGCTCGACCTGCTGACCGAGGATACCGCCCTTCTTGTTGATTTCCTCGACGGCGAGTTTGGCGCCGTTGATGGTGTAGCCGCCAGCTTCCGCGTTCGGGCCGGTGATCTCGCTGACGAGACCGATGCGGATGGGGTCAGCCGCAATTGCTGAAAGCCCGATGAGCGACGCAGTGACGGCCGTTGCCAGGGCGCCGAATAGGGATACGCGCATGATTTTCTCCCGAATGTTGTTCTGGTTTGACCGGGCGCTGCGTCGCAGTACCCGTCGATTCCGTTCACGTTCGCCCGAAAATCCCGGGCGCATAACACAAACGTGACGCGAAGGCGGCGGTTGACATGACCGGAATGCGCACTGCTGAGACCCGTAGCTTGCAGTGTAACTCGGTTGCCGGGAAGAATGCGTGCTGTTCCATCAGAAGCAATGCGCCTGTCGCATCGGACTAACCGTAGTTGGAAATCTCAATCAGGTTGCCGTCAGGGTCGCGGAAGTAGACCGAGAGTATCGGCCCGATCGCACCGGTTCTTTGCACTGGGCCTTCGATGATCTCGACTCCGCATTCATGCAAGTGCCGGATCACTTCCGCGAGCGGCGTAGCCGCGATCAGGCAAACATCGGCAGAACCGGGGCCGGGCTTGGCGGCCTTGGGTTCGAATTCCATGCCTTGCTGGTGCAGGTTGATCTTTGCCGCGCCAAAATGGAGCGACCGGCGGCCATCGCCGAAGGTACGTGCATCCATGCCGAGCACACGCGAGTAGAACGCGCAGGTCGCGTCGATGTCCTTGACTGTCAGAACGAAGTGATCGAGGCGATCGATCCGTACCGGCATTGGCGTTGCCTCTCTGAGTGTGTTCCGCGAATTAGCGGAACAGGACACTATAGCCAGCGCATCATGCCCATCTCGAACGGATGGGTCAGCAGCTCGTGATGCGGATACATGCGGATGCGGTATCCGAGCTTGCCGCAGTGCTCGGGGCTCAGTTCCAGCACGAAGCGATGTTCGCCCTTTTCGGTGCGCACCCCTTCCGACTGGAACTGGTAGCAGGTCGCCTGCGTACCGTTGTCGCGGCTGATCTGATTGGCAACCAGGAGTTCGACCCTCAGATCCTCCGGCTTCAGACCGTCGAGATCGACCCCGACTTCGAAACGCACGTTGTCGCCGAAGGGGATGCGTTTCTTCGGCATGTCCAGGCGGCGTATGCCGACCTTGCGCCAGGAACTGCGCACATGCTTCTTCCACTCTGCAAGCCGGCGTGCTGCCTCGAAGTTCGACTCAGCATAGCGCCGGCCCTGGCGCGTTGCGGGAAGATAGAATTTCGCCAGATACTCGCTTACCATGCGCGTGGACGAAAAGCGCGGCAGCAGCGTGGCGATGGAGCGCTTCGCCATGTGCAGCCACTCGGCCGAATAGCCCATGTCACCGCGCCGGTAGTACAGCGGAATCACCTGGTCTTGCAGCAACTCGTAGAGAGTCCGGCTTTCCTCGAAATTGCGGCGCGCCTCGTCCAGGCTTTCCGAAACCGGTTTGATCGCCCAGCCATTCTTGCCGTCGTAACCCTCGTCCCACCAGCCGTCGAGCACCGAGAGGTTGAGCACGCCGTTCATTCCCGCCTTCATGCCGGAAGTGCCGCTTGCCTCCAGCGGATACACCGGGTTGTTCAGCCACACGTCCACCCCGGAAACCAGGCGCCGCGCCAGTCGCAGGTCGTAATCCTCGATCAGCAGGATTTTGCCCTCGAAGTCCGGCAGGTGCGCCATCTGCGTGAGCCGGCGGATGATGTCCTGGCCGGGCACGTCGGCCGGATGCGCCTTGCCGGCGAAGATGAAAAGGACCGGGCGCTTTTCGTCGCCGAGGATCCGGCGCAGCCAGTCGAGATCCTCGAACAGCAGCGCCGCCCGCTTATACGTGGCAAAGCGGCGTGCGAAGCCGATGGTAAGCACGTTCGGATTGACCGGATCGGCGTAGCGCAGCAGGCGGTCGAGGTGGGCTTCGGAACCGCGGTTGCGGAAGTGCTGGCGCGACACCCGGTGGCGCACCAGGTGCAGCATCTGCGCTTTCAGGGACTGGCGCACGCTCCAGAACAGATGGTCCGGCATGTCGTCGATGCGCCGCCAGAACGCCCGGTTGTTGGCATGGTGCGACCAGTCGAAGCCGAGAAACTTGTCGAACTGGTCGGACCACTCCGGCGCCAGGAAAGTGGGCACATGCACGCCGTTGGTGACGTACGAAAGCGGATTTTCCTCGGGTTCCACTTCCGGCCACAGCGGCGCGCAGATGCGCGCGGACACGCTGCCGTGAATACGGCTGACGCCGTTCTGGAACCGCGATCCGCGGATCGCCAGCGCGGTCATGTTGAACTCCTGGTTGCCGTCCACCCGGCCGAGCGCGAGCAGATCTTCCTCGCTCATGCCCAGTTCCTTGCGCAGCCAGGAGAAATAGTCGCGCATCATGTCCGCGCTGAAGTGGTCATGGCCCGCAGGTACCGGCGTGTGGGTCGTGAACACGGTGTTGGCGGCGACCGCTTCGAGGGCCGCGTCGAAAGTCAGTCCCTGGGCGACCAGCATGCGCACGCGCTCGAGCACCAGGAATGCCGGGTGGCCCTCGTTGATGTGCCAGGCGGTCGGTTTCAGCCCCAGTTCCAATAGCGCGCGTACGCCGCCGATGCCAAGAACGATTTCCTGCTCGATGCGCGTGGTCCGGTCGCCACCGTAGAGGCGGTGCGTGATGTCGCGATCGTCGTGGGAGTTTTCGACGAGGTCGGTATCGAGCAGGTACAGCGCCACATGCCCCACTTTTACCTGCCAGACCTTCACCTGCACGGCGCGCCCCGGGAGATCGACCTTGACCCTGACCTCGGAGCCGTCATCGCGCAACACCGGCGACACCGGCAGGTCTTCGAAATCGGAATCCGAGTAAAGGGCGTTCTGGTTGCCTTCGGTGTCGATTGTCTGATGAAAATAGCCCTGGCGATAGAGCAGGCCCACGCCTATGAAGGGCAGACGCATGTCGCTTGCCGACTTGCAATGATCGCCGGCGAGAATGCCCAGTCCTCCGGAGTAGATCGGCAGACTCTCGTGGAATCCGAATTCGGCGCAGAAGTACGCGACCAGATCGCTCTGTCTCAGCCACTCGGAGCCGTCCCTGCGCATCGGTTCGCCGTGGTAGGTATCGAACTCGGAGAGCACCCGGTTGTAATTGCCCAGGAACACCGGGTCGTCGGCAGCGTCCACCAGCTTCTTTTCGTCGACCCGTTTCAGGAAAGCCTTCGGGTTGTGACCGACTTCATCCCAGAGCAGGGTGTCGAGGCGCGAGAACAGCAGTCGCGCCTGCCGGTCCCAGCTGTAACAGAGGTTGTTGGCGAGCTCCTCAAGCCGGGCGAGACGGCGCGGCAGCTTGGCGTTGACTTCGAGGGTGAACGTCGTGCCTTGTGGCATGGTTGAACCGGGTCAGCAGTCAGTCTGCGGGATTATGAGGAAAAGCCGCGCTTTGGGGAAACGACGGGCCGGCACCGGATCGGTGCGCCGGGCACCGCAATTGCTGGCCGGCGAGCCGCCCGGACGTGGTTAGAGCACGTATCGCGCCAGATCTTCGCTCTGCGCCAATTCCTTCAGCCGAGTGTCGACGCGGGCGGCATCGATGACGATCTTCTGCCCTTGGTGGCGGTCGGCTTCGAACGATACGTCCTCGAGCAATTTCTCCATCACGGTGTAGAGGCGGCGCGCACCGATGTTTTCGGTCCTTTCGTTCACCTGCCAGGCGATCTCGGCCAGCCGGCGG
>Ga0137410_10002606_pt1 | contig 12252 bp, 6 predicted proteins | sample CZODoug1_16funga_FD_108878 | JGI IMG/M metagenome (GOLD analysis project Ga0137410, IMG submission 108878) | Vadose zone soil fungal communities from Angelo Coast Range Reserve, California, USA - CZODoug1_16fungal (Illumina Assembly) | ecosystem: Environmental > Terrestrial > Soil > Vadose zone... | reverse complement strand
TATTTGAGGGCGTTCGAAAGCAGATTGGTCATGACCAGGCGCAGCATGTTGGGATCGCCCTGCACGGTGGGGATCGTGCCGAGCTTCCACTCCACGTTCCGGTCCTTCGCGTCGCCCTTGAGCTCCTCGATTACGTCATTCGTCAAAGCGGCCAGGTTCACCGAGGTCTTGCGCATCTCCGTCCGTCCCATGCGCGAGAACACGAGAAGGTCATCGATCAAGGTCCCCATTCTCTTTGCGGCGGCTGAGATTTTCCCGAGGTGCCCGCGTCCCTTCTCATCCAGCATGGGCGCCGCGTGCCTCATCAGCAATTCGGCGAAACCGTCGATGTGGCGTAACGGGGCGCGAAGATCGTGCGAGACCGAGTAGGAGAAGGCCTCGAGTTCCTTGTTGGACTCTTCGAGCTCCACGGTGCGGACGGCCACGCGCCGCTCCAGATCCGCGTTGAGCAGCCTGATCTCGCTCTCCCGGCGCTGAATTTCGGTCAGCATCCCGTCGAAGGCTTCGGAAAGGATGCCGACCTCGTCGTCGCTGGCTTCCTGGGAGCGGACCGAGTAGTCCTTGCGCTCGGAGACGCTTCGGGCCACCTCCGCAAGGGCAAGGATCGGGTGCGCGATCCGGCGCTGCAGCCAAGTGGAGAGGACGAACGCCACGATGACGGAGCCGCCGACCGCGAGAAGCATCACGATCGCGTCGACGCGAAGGCGGTTGTCGAGCTCTTCGAGGCTGGACTTGAGGTACAGGGTTCCCAGCGGCCGGCCCTCTTCGACGACAGGCTCGGAGACGATCAGGTGTGAGCCCTCGAAGCGATGGCCTGTCGGGCCGGGCTCGTCCGGTACCTCCTCGGAGGCGGCGCGCATCGGATAGGTCGCGAATAGCCGGCCCCGCTGATCGAACAACGCACCGGCGACCACGCTCGGATCGGTTTTGAGGGCGTTGAGCACCTGGCTCGCGTCTTCCGGATTTTGGAACGCAAGCGCCGCGGTCGAGTTTGCCGCCAGTATGTGGGCTCGCGTGACGAGCGTCTGAACGAGGAAGCGGCGGAAGCTGTTGAAATCGTGCGAGACGAAGACGGCGCCCACGAGCAACAGGACAGCCGTGCTCGTGAGCATCATCGCGGTGATGAGCTTGCGTTGGATGGTGGTGCGCGGCGCCTTCACTACTGGACCCGGACCGGCCCAACGATCTGCGACTGGCGCAGAAGCTTGGAACTAATGGTGAGCCTGGCCGCGTTCGCCGCGGCGAGATTGACAGCGAGCCGCAGCCGCTTCTCCAAGAGGACGAAGCCGATGACCCCGGAACGCAGGGCGAAATCCTTGGTCTCGCCCACCGTCAGGATGCTGCGGCCCTTGAGGCGCGAGAGGATCTGATCCATGCGGACCGACTCGGAAGGATCGATGAACAGGATGTGACACGAATCCACCTGGTCGACGTTCTGGAAGCGACGGACGAGCAGCTTGTGACCCTGTACGGTCTCGTTCGCCACGATTTCATCGAGGCTCTTCCCAAACGGATCGTGACCGAGGATACCGATCGTGAAAGGGGAGTTGCCCGCGGGCAAAGCATCGGCCGGCCAATCCACAAACTGGGCGAAATGAAACAGAAATGCAGCCTTGAGATCGTACTCCTGCGTGAGTTTTGCCCACCCGACGGATGGCGTCGCCAGGACGAAGGCGATGAGGAGCGCGAGGGTCGGCGTGCGGCGGGCTAGAAGCGGCATGTGGCCTTGCCGTAAAAGCTGCGCTCGATCTCGCGGCGTGAGGCCGGCGTCCCAAACTCAGGATGCCTCGGATCGAAAAGCCCCTGCCCGACGACCTCGACCTCAACGGCCTTGCTCGGCTGCCACCCCAACCGCGCGTCGCAGACCGTGGTGGACGAGATCTTCTGATGGGGAAGCTCATCGACGAAGCGCACTCCCGCATCCAGGCTCAGATCGTGGGGCAGCGTCAGGGACGATCGGCCGAAGGCTTGGTGGCGAGGGGAATCGTCCTCTTGCCTCTGCGTCCCCGTATCGGTGCTGGACGGATCGACGTCGAGAATGAGCCTGAGGAAGGTGTAGCCCGCGCTCAGCCGCCACCGGCCGGTGACCTGACAGGCAGCCTCCGCCTCGACGCCGTAGGTGCGGCCATCAAGGCCGTTCGACAGGAAGTAGGGCGGTCCGGTCTCGAGGCTCCTCAGTTTTTCGTAAACGTTGTAGAAGGTCGAGACCGAGGTGGTGAGCTCGGCCATGGGGTGGCTCTTGTAACCAAGCTCGAAGGCATTCAGCACCTCGGAGTCAAAATCGGGATTCCCGACCAGGAAGTAGGGTGGCTGGGCCGGCGCGAAGAAGTCGCGGTCGATGCGCGATGGCGCGCGCACCGCTCGCGACACCGCCCCCCAGATCGTCTGCTGCGGCGTCGGCGTCCAAGCGACGTGAACACTGGGCTGGTATTCGAAGTCCGTGTAGTCGTTGTGCTCGATCTTCGAGCCGATGGTCACGTAGAACCGGTCCGCGGTCAGGGCGATTTCGTCCTGAATGAAGCCTGTGTACAACCGATGGGTCAGGTGCGGCGGAAGTATCCCCAATACCGGGGAGGTGCTCACGTCGTCGTCCGTCAGGCGGAATCCGAGTCCCCACACCACGTCATGCCGAGCGGCCGCAGCGAATCGATGGTTCAAGCTCAAGTCATAGGTCTGAAGCGCCTCCGCGAACGTGGATGGAACGTCCCGCTTCGTGCGATCAAAGTAGCCTTGGAGCTGCAGATGGGAAGCCTCGGAGAATCGCTTCGTCCACCGCGCCAGAGCATTTCCGCCGGTCATGTCCGTCGGGTCCGACTTTCGCCGATCGATGGAGCTCCGGTAGAGATCTCCTTGAACCGTGATGCCGTCGGCGGTCGTCGGCGTCCAGTCGGCGCGAAACCCCCCCTGGTACATCCGGGAGGCGTCGCCTACTTCCTGACCGTTCGCGAACTGCGACGGCCCGCGGTCATAATCCTTGGCGTAGACGCGGAAGAAGGCCTGTGATCCGAGCGCGCCGCCATAGCGGACGCCGCCGAATCCCCGCTCCACATCTCCGGCCCCGCCGGCCACCAGAAATCCCTGTGTGCTCGCCGCGCTTTTCGAAATGATGTTGATCACCCCGTTGACGGCGTTCGCGCCCCACACCGTGGCTCCCGGCCCCCGAATGACCTCGATCTGCTCGATGTCCTCGATGAACGCGTCCTGGACGTCCCAGAAGACGCCCGAGTAGAGCGGCGTGTACACGCTGCGCCCGTCCATGAGTACGAGCAGCTTGTTCGCGACCGTGCCGTTGAAGCCGCGCGCGGTGATCGCATAGCTGCGAGAATCGACGCGAGCCACCTCGACGCCCGGTATGTAGCGCAGCGCCTCCGGAATGGTGAGCACGCCCATTCGATGTATGTCGTCGGCCGTGACCACATGGACGGCTGCGGCGGTCTTGGAGACCGGCTCGGACTTCTTGGAAACCGACGTGACCTCCAGATCGAACAGCTCTTCGAGGCTGAGCCGCTTGAGCGCCTCGGGAGGGGATACGGCATGCTCCGTCTCCGCGAACGCGCGTAGTGGCGCGAACAGGAACGCGATGAGGACGGTGCCGTGGGCCAGGCGACGGAGGAACCGGAGCCGGGTCCCAGCCGGAACCGCGGTCCTTGCTAGTTGGAAATGGTTCAAGGGACCTCCCACATAAATGGCTGCGAACTCGGGCTACTGCCGATCAATCATGAGGAGAGATCGGCAGGCCGGGAGGGGACCCTTATTGACGATTGGAATGGACGGTGCGCCTCACATTGCGAAATGCAATCTTTGGCGAGTTTCGGGGAGCCCTGCGGCCGGGTCGGGAGCTGCTACGCGCCCAGAGGGTGCGACCTAGGACGACAGCAGCTCGGACACCGACTTCAGGAGCGCGGCCGGCTCGAATGGTTTCGCGAGCGTGAGCTGAGCGCCGGAATACTGAGCCATCGTCAGATACGGGCCCGCGGGGAAGCGGCCGGCCCCGCCCGAGATCGCGAGAATCTTGATGGCTGGATATTGGGCGCGAAGGTTCTTGATGAAGTCCAAGCCATCTCGGTCCGGCATGAAAATGTCCGTGATAACGAGGTCTGTGGGCCTCTCGCTCATCGAGGCCAGTGCATCATCCACCGTACTTGCTATGGTTACCTCATGCCCTGCTGCACCTAGAATGCGATGGAGCAGTGTGGTTATCTGCTGGAAATCGTCTAAGACGAGTATGTTCGCCATTCGCCGCCTCCCGTCGAGTTATCGGAATACCGGCCTGCTTCGAACAGGGGAAAATGAAGCTTGCAGGCGAACAATGGTCGGCTCAAGCTGGGGTCTTCTCCTTATGAGGCAATCATGAAGGCTAAAAAGGGAGGCAAGCCAAAAACCGCCCGGCCCTCCAAGCCCGTATCCAAGGCGGCTCCCGCTTCCAAAGCAATCGAGGCGCAGGAGACCGCCGGAAGAGAGAGTTTTCCGATCGTCGGCATCGGCGCATCGGCCGGGGGGCTGGCGGCATTCGAAGCCTTCTTTTCCGGGATGCCGACCGACACCGAGCCCGGAATGGCCTTTGTCCTCGTTCAGCACCTGGCCCCGGACCACAAGAGCATCCTCACCGACCTGGTCAAGCGCTATACCCGGATGCAGGTCTTCGAGGTTCAGGATGGGATGGCGGTCAAGCCCAACTGCGCCTACATCATCCCGCCCAACCGTGACATGGCCTTCCTGGACGGCGCGCTGCAGCTGCTGGAACCGGCCGCGCCGCGCGGCATGCGCCTGCCGATCGACTTTTTCTTCCGCTCCCTGGCGCAAGACCAGCATGAGCGGGCCATCTGTATTGTGCTCTCCGGCACCGGCAGCGACGGTACTTTGGGAATGCGGGCGGTGAAGGGTGAGGGCGGCATGGCGATGGCCCAGAACCCCGAATCCACCGAGTACGACGGCATGCCGCGCAGTGCGATCGCCACCGGCCTCGTCGACTATGTGCTTCCTCCCGCCGAGATGCCGGCCCAACTGAGGAATTACGTCGAACACGCATTCGGAAGAAGGCCCCACCCGGTTTCTCCCCCGGCGGCCGAGGCGGAAGGCGCGCTGAAGAAGATCTTCATCCTGTTGCGCGCCCAGACCGGTCACGACTTTTCCCTGTACAAGAAAAACACCATCACCCGCCGTGTCGAGCGGCGCATGGCCGTCCACCAGATCGCGCACTTGGATGGATATGTCCGCTACTTGCAGCAAAACCCGGTGGAGGTGGGGGCGCTCTTTCGGGACCTCCTGATCGGTGTCACCAATTTCTTCCGCGACCCGGAGGCGTTCGAGGCGCTCGAGGAGCACGTCATCCCGCGGCTATTTGCCGGCAAGCCGGCGGACGCGGTGATCCGCGTCTGGACGCCCGGCTGTTCCACCGGCGAGGAAGCCTATTCCATCGCGATCCTGCTCCGGGAGCACATGGACGCGCTAAAAAAGAGCTTCAAGCTGCAGGTCTTCGCCACCGACCTGGACCGTGCGGCCATCGAGCAGGCTCGCGCCGGCCGATATCCCGCGAGCATCGCCGCCGACGTCTCGCCGGAACGACTGGCGCATTACTTTATCCAAGAGCCGGCCGGCAGCGCGTACACCATCCACAAGGGCATCCGCGACATGCTGGTCTTCTCGGAACAGGACGTGATCAAGGACCCGCCGTTCTCCAAGCTCGACCTGATCAGCTGCCGCAATCTACTCATCTACATGGGCCCGGAGCTGCAGAAGAAGCTCATCCCTCTCTTTCACTATTCGTTGAACCCGGGAGGGTTTCTCTTCCTCGGCACCTCCGAGAGCGTGGGCGAGTACACGGACCTCTTTGCCGCGGTAGAGCGCAAATCGAAGGTGTATCAGCGCAGAGAGGATGTGGACAGCACACGCCGCCCCGAGCTAGGGAGGTTCCTCCCGCCCCTAACGGGTGATCGGGATGCTCCGCGGCCTACCGGGAAGGCCCTCAGCGACAGCAAGCTCCTGCTGCGAGAGTTGATCGAACGGGTGCTGCTGCAACAGTACGCCCCGGCCGGTGCGCTCGTCACCGAGCGGGGCGAGATCCTCTACCTACACGGTCGCACCGGCCTGTACCTGGAGCCGGCCCCGGGCGAGGCCGGCATGAACATCATGAAGATGGCCCGAGAGGGCTTGCGCCGCGACTTGACCACGGCCCTGCACAAGGCAGCGGCCCACAAGGACCCCGTGCGCCACCCCGGGCTGCGGATCAGGACCAATGGAGATTTCACTACCGTCAATCTGACCGTCAGCCAGGTGATGTCCGGCCGCGACGCGGCCGGCGACCCGGCCCTGTTCCTGGTCATTTTCGAAGAGGCGCCTGCCGCGGACCAGGGACGGCCCGATGCCGCCGCGGATCCGGTCGAAGTTGTGGATGACGGCGCCTCCGACGTCGACGCGCGCATCGGGGCGTTGAGGCATGAGCTCCGGGTCAAGGAGGAATATCTTCAAACGACCAACGAGGAGCTGGAGACTTCGAACGAAGAGCTCAGGTCCTCCAACGAGGAGATGCAGTCGGTCAACGAGGAATTGCAGTCCACCAACGAGGAATTGGAGACTTCCAGGGAGGAACTGCAATCGCTCAACGAGGAGCTGGCAACGGTAAACTCCGAGCTTCAGCTGAAGGTTGGCGATCTGTCGCGGGCGAACAACGATATGAACAATCTGCTGGCCGGCACGGGCATCGGAACCGTCTTTGTGGACCATCAATTGCGGATCTTGCGCTTCACCCCCGCCGTCACGCAGGTGATCAACTTGATCCTAACCGACGTGGGGCGACCGGTGGGCCACGTCGTCTCCAACCTGGTGGGCTACGACAGCTTGGTGGATGACGTGCGAAGCGTGCTGGAAAGCCTCGCGCCAAAGGAGGTTGAAGTACTGACCCGTGCGGGCGCATGGTATCTCATGCGGATCCGGCCCTATCGCACTCTGGAAAACGTGATCGAGGGCGTGGTGATCTCCTTCGTGGACATCACGGACGTGAAGCAGGCGCGGGAGGCACTGCGGAAATCCGAGGCGCTCAGCCGCCTCGCGGTCGTAACGCGGGACTCGCACGATGCCATCACGGTCCAGGATATGGAGGGCAGCATCCTGGCCTGGAATCCGAGCGCCGTGAGGATCTACGGCTGGAGCGAGACCGAGGCGCTGGGGATGAACATCCGCGCCATGACTCCGGAGGGTTTGAGAGTGGGAGCGCTGGACACGGTGCGGCGGCTGGGCCGCGCTGAGGTTCTGGAACCGTATCGCACCCAGCGGGTCACCAAGGATGGCCGAGTCGTGGGGGTCTGGCTGACCGCCACCGCGTTGGTGAATGACGCCAGGGAAGTCTACGCCATCGCGACCACGGAGCGACCGATGGCGATGCATGATCAGGATGGAGGTCCAGTCGCGATAGGGAAAGAGGTACGCCATGAATAAGAAATCTAATGCCGCCAAGGCCGCCGACCTGCGCTCGCGGGCGGAGAACAAAGTCAAGAGAGCCGACACGGAGATTCAGGACAGCCTATCGCCCGACGAGTCGCGGCGGGTGTTCCATGAGCTCCGGGTGCATCAGATCGAGCTCGAAATGCAAAATGAGGAGCTGCTCCGGACGCAGGTGGAGCTCGAAGCCGCATGGGTGCGGTATTTCGACCTATACGATCTGGCCCCTGTGGGCTATTTCACTTTCAGCGAACAGGGACTGATCCTACAGGCCAATCTCACCGCCGCCACCTTGCTGGGAGTTGCAAGGGGTGATCTGGTCAAACAGCCGGTATCCCGCTTTATCCTCCGCGAGGATCAGGACATCTTCTATCGGCACCGCAAGAAGCTCTTTGAAACGGGCGAGCCCCAGGCCTACGAGCTGCGGCTCGTGAGAAGGGATGGCGTTGAATTCTGGGCACGCCTGGAGACAACCTCGGTGCAGGATCCGGGCGGCGCGGCCGTGGCACGCAGCGTCGTGACCGACGTCACCGGGCGCAAGCGCGCGGAGGAGGAACGGGAGCAGCGTACACGGCAGCTGGAAACGGCGAACGCTTCCCTCGAGCACAACGCGGCGCAGCTCCGAAAGCTCGCCGCGGAGCTGACGCAGGCCGAAGAACATGAACGCAAGCAATTGGCAATGATCCTTCACGACCACCTCCAGCAAGTACTCGTCGCGGCCCAGATGAAGATCGGACTGCTCTACCGGCGTGCCCCAAACGAGGATCTTTCTCGGGGCATTCTGGAAGCCCACGATCTCTTGAGGGAAGCCATCAGCGCCTCGCAAACGCTGGCGGCGGATTTGCATCCGCCGATCCTGCTTGATGGCGGTCTCATGCCGGGCCTGCGCTGGCTGGTGCAACGGGCGAAGGAGGATCACAGCTTGACAGTGGAGGTAACCGGGGAGGATGTCGCGGACATACCGGAGCCCATCAGCATCTTGTTATTTCAAGCCGTGCGCGAGCTGCTGCTCAATGTCGTCAAGCATGCAGGCGTTGACGCGGCATCGGTCAGCATGGATCAGCCGGAGACGGGGTCGCTGAAGGTCGTCGTCAGTGATCTCGGCCGTGGTTTCGCGAAGAACCCTCCGACCGAGGGCTTCGGTCTGTTTCACCTTCGCGAGCGTCTCACCTTCGCCGGGGGCACGCTCGAGGTGGCGAGCGCACCTGGGAAGGGAGCGCAGGTATGCGTCACCGTTCCCTTCGAGCCTTCTCCACGCCCTACGTCGGTATCGCTGGTCCCCGAAGATACCCAAGCACATATCCCTTTGAGGGAAGTGGTACCGGGCATACGCCATCTGCTCGTCGTGGACGACCACACGATGGTACGACAAGGGTTGGTCGAACTGCTGGGCAAAGAGACCGACATCGATGTGATCGGGATCGCGACGAACGGCGAGCAGGCTGTTCAGGCGGCGCGAAACCTACGGCCGGACGTCATCCTCATGGATATTTCCATGCCCGGGATGAATGGGATCGATGCGACTCGCATCATCACGAGGGAGATGCCCGAGGTGCGAGTGATCGGCCTTTCCATTCATGAGGATGCAGGGACTCGATCCAAGATGCGGGAGGCGGGTGCGGTGGCGTACTGCCATAAGAGTGGCCCGGTCGAGGAACTGCTCGAGACAATTCGGTCCGTCGCCCGGCCTCAGAGTTCTCAGTCGCCGAGCCCCTAGCGATTCCGGCCAGGCTTCACGTCCTCCCTCGAACGCTGAGGCGCTTTCTCCCTCTGCGGCTCCTGCGTCTGGGGCCCCCGCGTCTGCGGCTCCCGCGTCTGTGGCTCCTGCCTCTGCGGCTCCTGCCTCTGCGGCTCCCGCGTCTGCGGCTCCTGCGTCTGGGGCTCCTCCCTCTGGCGCTCCTGCATCTTCGAATCGCGTTCCTCCCGCGGTGGAGGGGCGGGACGCTCGGTCCGCTCGCGCGCGTGGTACTCGCGTTCGAGATCCCCAGGCGTCTGCCGCTCGGGAGGGGGCGTGAGCCGTTCTGAGGGAGGCGCGGGCCGCTCCTGTCGGGGCGCGGGCCGTTCCCGGGAAGGCGTAGGTTGCTCCGCGGGAGGCACGGGCCGTTCGCGGGAAGGCGCGGGTCGCTCCGGCGGGTTGTTGCGCTGCCGCACCGAGCGCTCGACGGCCGGACGATCTTTGCGGTGGCGACCCACCTCGGGCTGAGACGGCGTCAGGGAACTACCGCCCGCTTCGCGATCCCCCGGGGGAGGAGTGACGGGCGGAGCAACCGGAATGGTCGTCCGCTTCCACTCGGCTCCTGTCCGTACCTGCCACGTTCCCTTTGGGTCGCGCCGGTACACCTTCCCGTCCCTGCCCGCGAAAACGTCGTCGGGCACCGGGGCCGGCCGAGAGATAGGACGCGCGATCGACCGTATCGGAATCTTGCCGAGGGCCCGGTCCACACGCGCGACATTTTCCGGGCGGTTGTACATGTTCGCGGGCAGGCCGTCCGACAAGCGCGGCCGCACTCGTCCCGGACGGCGCGTCCGGAGGAGCGTCATGTCTTGGGCCACCATCGGGCGTCGATAGCCCCCCGGGCCGAACCACTTCGATCGGGCGCTGCTCTGGGCGGCTTGGGAACTTGAGCGCCAGCGGGTGCCGACACGGAGGAAGCCGGAGCCGTAGCTGGAGCCGAAGCTCCATCGGCTCAGCCGGGGGTTATAGCGCGCGTGAAAGCCCCAGGTGGAGCGGTGCGGGTAGTACTCGTGCCGGCGCGGCCACGAACCGTAGCGGTACGCGGTGCCGTAAATGACCGTGCCGTAGGACGGATAGCAACCCAAGTATCCCGGCAGGTAGCCCACGTATACGACGTCCGGGGTGGAATCGTAGATGTAGACGTAGCGCACGTCGTACACCGGACAGCTGGGCGGAATGTCCTCCACGCCCAGAGGCCGCGTGTCGCTGACGCTCCACGGCCCGTCCGGGTTGTCCGAGATGTACCAGGCTCCCTGATCGCAGGCGTAGTAGCTGCCGTCAGCGAAAATCACCTCCGCGTCGGTGTTCACGGCGTACTGGAGATCGGTGCCCTCGATAGGCGCGAATTGCGGGTCCCCGTCGTACGTCACCTCGAAGCCCCGGTCACTGCGCCGGATCGCGCTCGTTTGCGGAATCTCGGCATCGGCGACAGCGTCTTCGGCCTGATCGGTACCCGCGACGCTCGCGAGGATGTTGCCCTTGGGTGAATCGAGTGGCACCTGCTTGAAGCTGGCGGGCAATCGGTCTGCACGCACGAAGGTCCAGGGCCCGTCCGTCGAGGGAGCCCGGAACCACCGGCCGGAGAGCAGCACGAACTGATACTGCGTGCTGACCTCAAGGACCACGTCGCTCTCGGTGTTGGTGACGTAAAGCAGCTCGTCAGCGACCAGGGGCGCGTAGCGCGGCGGGCCGTCCGTCGCGATCAGCTCCGTGGGCTCGGTCGCGGTTACCACATCCGGGGGCGGGCCCTCGACCTGGTCGTACGACGATGTGTCCGGCGGCACGATCTCGCGAATCGCGGTTGGTGGCCTCGGAATGTCGGCCCACGGGCCCAGGGGATCCTTCGCCTGGTACCAGAGGTTCGCGCCGTTCAGATAATAGAGGCGGCTCCGGGGATCGAAGACCACCGCGTACGGCGTGTTCACGGCGCGCTGCAGGGTAGATCCCTTGATCGGCTCCAGTACGGGCGCGCCATCGTAGACGACAAGGATCGCGCGCCGGTTGTGGAAGAGGATCCTGGGAGGCGCGTTGTCGATGCCCGCGACGCTCGCCCGCTCTTTCTCGGCGGCAGCCAGACCGGCCTGCAACTCTTCCAGCGAGCCCGACAGATCCCATCCGGCCGCCTCCGTTTCCACCAGCCTCTCATAGCGGCTTGCCTCGTCCGAGGTGATCCCCGGCAACCGCACCTTGGTGACGTCGAGACTGCGCGCAGCCACCGTGCTGCTGTCGCGGTCGATCAGGACTTGTTCGGTGTACCAGAGCACCCCGAAGGTCGGGTATTCGTCTCCGCTCTTCTTCAGCGAGAACGCGGCCCGTCCGGTGAGCACATCACCCTTGAGATCCTCGGGCTGCGGCTGGTAGATCACGAACGAGCCGCTCGAGGAATCGAATTGGCGCGGCCACCCCGGATCGTCGGCCCGGGCCGGGATCGCAACTACGAGGGACGCCGCCGCCGCGAGCACGGCGAGGAGGCTCGCAACGCTCTGCCGGACGAACGGGTGGATCAATCTCGGCGATGGCATGAAACGCCTCCCGGAAAGGGTCTGAGTGAGCGAGCCCAACTGCCTCTCTCGTCTCATCTAGAATGTACAGACGGGATGTGGCGGAGATGTGGCGGCCGTGCGGTGAATTTTGGCGATGAAGGCGCCGGATGGACCGTAGGTTTCGCAGGCGCTTTTGGGCGCCCCCAGGATGCGTTATCCTAAGTCTTGACCGGAGGAGCGATTGGATGACCACACATGATAGCCCGCGCCATGCGTCTCGCTGGATCCCACTGCGGGTGCTGCTGCTCGCTGGCCTGCTGGCCGGCTCGGCCTGCTCGCGGTTGGGCGAAAAGGCCCCTGCCATGAGCGCAGCCGAGGCCGACACGCTGCTCAAGTCCTACGCCAAGGATCGAGGCGACACCGAGGAGTGGCTGAAGACCTCGCCGACCTCGTACCTCGCCACGATCCTACGTCGAGACTTCGAGGATCGCGCCTCGCTCACTGTAGGCAGCGCCCCAGGCAACGACGTGCGTATCGAGGATCCCGGCGTCCGGCCACGACATCTACGCGTTACCGTCGTGGGGGATTCCTTCCGCG
>Ga0137410_10002604_pt1 | contig 12257 bp, 3 predicted proteins | sample CZODoug1_16funga_FD_108878 | JGI IMG/M metagenome (GOLD analysis project Ga0137410, IMG submission 108878) | Vadose zone soil fungal communities from Angelo Coast Range Reserve, California, USA - CZODoug1_16fungal (Illumina Assembly) | ecosystem: Environmental > Terrestrial > Soil > Vadose zone... | reverse complement strand
TCCAGACGACCGCCACCGGCGCAACGTCCCGCCCCCCACGAGCCACACGCCGGCGTGTGCCGCTGCCCTGCCCGCATGCTCCAGCAGCGTGTCGAGGATCTCGGTCAACGAGCGCCCGCGGCCGATCGCGCGCACCGCCTCGGCAAGACGTTCGCCCGCGTCGGCGTCGACGACCCGTTCGTCGCGGGCGGCGGCAACCGCAGCCTCGATTGCCATCTGCGTCTCCTGCTCGGCCTGTTCCCGTGCTTCAGCGATGCCCTGACGGCGGCCTTCTTCGCGGCCGAGCGCGAGCCCCTCATCGAGTCCCTGCTGCCGCGCGGCCTCGACGGCGACGTCGCTCATGCCGGCGACGCGTGCCTGTTCGGCGCGGACTTCAGACGCCGCGCGGTCCCGTTCGGCAACGGCCGACGCGGTGTGCGCCTCGACAGCGCGCTGAACCTGACGGTCGATTTCGCCGCGCAGCTGATCGGTGAGCGTCTCGAAGGTTTGCCTGAGCTGTTCTTCAATCGTCATGAAGCTGGTCCGCCGGTAAAACATTCGGGCGTGGGCGCCGAGCCGAACCGCGCACAGCGGGGAATCGCGCAAAAGCTGGGACTAGCATTATGCGGGTCGCACGACGGACAAGTCAAGCCTGGCCCAGCCCAACAACTCCAACAGACAGAATCATTTGACGGCAGCCCGCGCTCGCTCGTAGAATGAGAGTCTCCTCGGGGGGGCGACTAGTTTCGACGGGGGTTGATAATCGAAGGATGCGTTGCCGAGCTCCACTGACTCGTAAATCCGGTGGAAAACCACAACTGCGAATACGCAGCTCGCTCTCGCAGCTTAATAACCTGTGAGCGTTCGCCCAGGCCAACCTACGGGCCGGGGACCGAACGTCATTTAGTAGGCTGGTCGTCGCCGGTTGTCTCGGACGGCGACGATGAGATTTCTCGAGGCTAGTCTCTGGCGGTTTCCGTCGTTCCTTCACGCCAGGGGCGAACATTCAGGAACGGCTATGCAACGTAGCATGCCTTCGGTTTTACGCCTTCGGACGGGGGTGCGAATCCCCCCGCCTCCACCATTCAACTCGCGACGTCCTCTTTACCCGGCCTTCGCACCCGCCGTGACGTCGCGCTCCTGCGCGTCCTGCGGGCGCGTGATCAGGCGGAAATGCTGAAAGGGAACGTGACAGTCGTGCTTCTGCAGGAAATTGAGAAACCGTTTGTAATCGCTCGGGGGGAAGTTGAACAGCGGAGCGATGAGCCGATAGTTGCCCTTCGTACACTCGAGACCGCGGCGAACGATCGCGCGGACCGTTTCTCGCGTCAAGTCGCGGGACATGAACGGCCCGAACACAACTGTCCAGAACGATTCTCCATTGCACGTCATCCGGTCGTACAGGACATCGACGATCGATGGCGCCGTCGAGACGACGCCAACCGTCATTTTCGTCACGGAGCGACGGGCGGCAATTTGCGCCGGCAGCTCGCGCGCGGTCAGCAGCTGTCCGGGGTAGCGCACGGCGACGCGCTCGGCGGCGTTCTTCAGCTCGCGAATGTTACCGGGCCAATGGTATGACTCGAGCAACTCGATCGCCTCTTCTGACACCTGACAGATGGGTAATCGATATTGCTCGCCCATCACGCGCAGGAAGTGCTCGAACAGGAGCTGGATGTCCTCGCGGCGTGCGCGGAGCGGCGGCATGACGAGGTGTACGACGTTCAAGCGGTAGTAGAGGTCCTCGCGGAACTCTTTCTGCTGCGTGCGCTCGAACAGGTCGCGATTGGTCGCCGCAATGATTCGAACGTCCACCGTGGCGTGGTGCCCCTCCGAGCCGATCCGCTGGATCTCACCGGACTCGAGGAATCGCAGCAGCATGCTCTGCATCCGCATGCTCATCTCACCGACCTCATCGAGCAGCACGGTGCCACGGTCGGCCGTCTCGAGCAGGCCGCGCTTGTCGCGATGCGCATCGGTGAAGCTGCCCCGCGTGTGACCGAACAGTTCCGACTCGAGCAATGTTTCAGGAACTCCGGCGCAATTGATGGTGATCAGTGGGTGCCGGCTGCGTGTGCTGCGCTGATGGATCATCTGTGCCAGCACTTCTTTCCCGACCCCGCTTTCTCCGGTAATCAATACCTTCGAGTCGCTTGGAGCGGCATACTGCGCCTCTTCAATCAGATCCAACATGGCCCGACTACGGCCGAGAAGCGTAGGAGTCACCACACGCACACCTCGTGACGGATATCGAAATCAACCGCTATAACTCGTCTGTTGGCCAAGTAGTTTCGGCCGATGAGCTAATCGAAGTCAACAGAATTTCGGATTCATCGCGAGGGCGAATTGTCCTCTATTGACCTACCCGAGGTCAATACGTACGTTTATGTCCTAAATGTCAAACTTGAGGTCAGGTGACTCACTATGGCACAAATGAGTGCCAAATTGTGTCGAAACGAGGCAGATCGGTAACCTGTGAGGAAAGGCGGATCTCGGTGGGGAGAGCCAGTCGGCACTGATTGACCTCAGTACCGACCGGCCACCCCGACAGTGCCTGACGTTAGAGGAGCAAGCCTATCAAACCAGCGATGAGACGCGACGGTAGCAACGCTGCGGGTTTACGCGGCGTATCCGCCTTGTCTGTCTGGCCGTCTTTCTGGCTGTCACCACCGGCATTCGGCTGGTGGTTGAACATCGCGATTCCAGACGTGCGGATTCTGGTTTCGCCTTTATGTGTAATCACGTGAGTGATGCCGGTTTTCGACCAGTCGCTCCCCACGTCTTTCAGCGTGAATTGCAGAGCGGTCACGGCATCCGAGACCGCGGTCGCCAGTTCGGGAACGTCCGCGACGAATCCCTCAGGCGGCGCGATCGAGGTGGTCAGGCCCCAGTCGCCCTCCGCGATGAGGACGAAGGGATATTGCTCCTCCGGCGACGTCCAATCCATGTACTCAGGTTCGACGATCGCAAGATAGGTCCCGAATTCCTCGATGTCTCGGCCAGGAACGCGTTTGCCGTTGAAGAGCCGCAGCTGGTGCAGCAGCACGTTCTTCTGGGTGCCGGCCCTGATGACATCGAGGGTCTTCTCCGCATAGAGAGGATCCATCGGAGCGGCCGTCTGCACATCATCGAAGCCGAGCGTTCGCCCGATCACGATGTAGTCCGTGTCGGGATGCGCGAGGGCCGGCGGCACGATGATATTCACCCTGCCCGCTGCGTCCGTCGTTCCCTCAGCGCGATAGTTTCCGACCTGCACGACCGGGCAGCCCGCGTCCACGTCGCCGGTCGCGTGGTAGCCGTCGAGACCGTCGAACACCTGCCCCCAGATCTTTGGCCGGCCGCTCACGATCAGGCCATCGGGGCAGAGGTCGCGCTTCTTGTACACCCTGACCAGGGCGTTCGCAACGGCCACCTCCCTGACCCTTGGCCTGTTGGTGTTGTCCTGGATCTCATGCGTGATGAACTGGACGCTCAACATGGCCGACGGGCCGATCACCTGCGACATCGTCGCCGAGGTGCTGCCAATGTAGCTCGAGCTGCCGGCGTAGACGGCCGTTATCGGGTGACTGCCGACAGCAAGCGACGAGGTCTTGCACGTTGCGATCGGGGCCATGAGCGAGCTCCCCGTGCCGCACGTGAGCGTGTTCGCCCCGTCCTTGAACGCGACGGCTCCGGTCGCTGCGGCTGGCGTGATCGTCGCGGTCAGCGTGATCGGCACGCCGAAGAGCGACGGGTTGTTACTGGACGCAAGAGTGGTCGTCGTGCCGCCACGCGCGACGTTGATTGTGAACGTCTGGGTCGCGCTCGTGTCCACGCCTCCATTCGCTGTGAGACCGTTGTCCTTGATCGCCGCGGCGACGGTTGCCGTGCCGGCCACATTGAGCGACGGCGTGTAAGTCAACGTCCCGTTTGGTGCAATCGCCGGCTGAGCCGAGAACAGCGACGCATTGGTATTGCTGACGATGACGAACGAGAGCGTCTGCGACGCTTCGTTCGCCGGCCCCGCGCTCATCGCGGTGGCCCATCCGGCAACCGTCTGCGCGCCCGCGTTCACGAGCACGGCCTGGTCTGCACCCCCGGTGAAGCTCGGGGCGTCGTTCACCGGGTTGACCGTGACGGCCATCGTGGCTGACGTTGAATCGACGGTCCCGTCGTTCACTTTGAATGTAAAGGTGTCGGAGCCATTGGCGTTTGCGATCGGCGTGTAGGTGAATGCACCGGTAGCCGGGTTGGTGATTGCGGCCGAGCCGATGCTCCCGTTGGTGACGATGCTGTAGATGAGAGCGTTGCCGTCCGCGTCGGTTGCACTCAGCGTCCCGCTCGCCGGCGTGTCCTCGTTGGTCGTGAGCGCGCCGTTGCTCGCCACAGGCGGTTGGTTGGCTGCGCCCACGATAATCGTGACAGTGGCCGAGCTCGCGTTGATGTTGTTGGTCGCGCTATACGTGAAGCTGTCCGTTCCCCCGAAGCCCGCTGCGGGAGTGTAGGTGAACGAGCCGCTCATGTTGAGCGTCAGCGTGCCGTGTAATGGCCCGCTTGTGACTGCCGCCCTCAGGGGCTTCGCGCCTGAGTCGTTGCCGAGCACGCCGGGGGCGAGAACCTGGAGTGCCGCACCGGCTACCTGAGGCATGCTGTACGAATCGTCTCTGGCAATCGCGGGTCCGCTCGATCCGGTTCCAAGCCCTGATGGCGGCGTGACGCTGATCATGACGTCGCTCAGTTCGGGCGTCGCATTCGCGTCGGACGTCGACAGCGTCGCCCGGTACTGGACGTAGCGTGATGTCGCACTGAAAGGACCCGAAGCCGCGACAGCCGCGCACGTCGGACTCGCCAGGGCGCCGCTTGCCAGCGTGTCGCTCGTGCACACGGTGATTGCTACGCTCGAGCCAGGCGGCGTTGCGCTCGTCCATTGAACCCACTGCCACTGCACAGAGGACCCTGCGTCGAACACACGCGACACAAACGAGCCTGTGGCCGCGTACGGCGACTGCCGGACCCAATCGACAACGACGTTCCCGCTGAAGGCGTTGAAGTCGCTTGCGGCCACCGGCCGCATCAGGCCGCCAATCGCCACCGCATGTGTGGCGACCTGCACGCCGTCGACATAGTAGAGGACCTGTGCCGGCTGCCAGTCGATGCGGTACCGGTGCGGCGAGTTGAGGAAGGCGCTCCCTAGATTTGTCCTGGTCTCGGAGGCGTTGAGCGTGCCCGTCCGCACTCCGAGCGAACTTCCTGAGTGTTCCGCGCCATTAGCGTCGGTCCAGGTTGTGCTGAACAGCGCGATGGGCTCACCTCCAGCCGCCAGCGCCTGACCGAATCCAGAGTGCTGGAACGGATCGCCGGTAAACGTTGCGACGAACTCGAGCGAGTGGCCAGGACCGACATTGAACTGATCCTGACACACGCCGTTGACGTCGACGGCGCAGGTCGCGACGCGCGCGCCATCCACGGTGATCCGCCCGCCCCCGACGACAGCGGTGCCGCCGAGACTCCAGATGTTCGCCGACCAGCCCGACGGCAGCGTGCTGCCGGAGAATTCGGTGCCGGTCGCCGGCGCGAGAATCACCTCACCGTCGTCTGTCTCCGAGACATAGCTGCCGGCTGGGCTGCCGGCGCCGAAGTTCGCTGACGTCATATCGCGAAGGGTTGGCCCAGGCATACTGAAACTGGGCGCTCCCGGATACGCCGTCACGGAGTTGCCGGCGCGGTCGGTTGATCTGAGCCGATAGAAGTACTGCGTGAACGCGGCCAGACCGGTCAACCTCACCTTGTGCGACGTGACGAATGCCGGGTCGGAGACGGTGCTGGTCTGGGAGGCTGGGAATGATGCATTCGTCGAGTAATCGATCGTCGTGGTTGACGCCTCGTCAGTACTCCAGGCGATGGTCGCGACGGCATTGTCAATCGGAGTCGCAAGTACCGCCGAGACTGCCGGCGGAGTGGTGTCCACGACGGCCGGCGCGAACACGACATCCACCCAGTAGTTTGTCGCGTTGAACGTCGTCGTCGGAAATGCGCTTCCGCCGTAGACGTACGCGCCATTGCCACCGCTCGTGTTGGACGGTAGCGCGTGCAGCGGCGGCGCATCGACGCCGAGGCTGGTGAAGTATGCGGGGTCAGCCGCATAGTTCCCGGCGTTGGTGTGATACGACACGACATACGTCGTGTTGGCGGCGATGGCGACCGGCGCGCCGAAGAGGACCTGCTGCCATCCGGGAACCGCATCCGTTTCGACAAAGGTCGCCGTTGCGAGCTGAGTGCCGGTACTCGTCCACAGGTTGCCGATGTGGGTGCCGGTGTTGTTCGGACCTCGGTAAAACCGCACGCCGCTGATATTGCCGCTGATGTCGCTGCGGAATTTCAAGCCGAGCTCAACCGGGCTGGGATCATCGACGCTGGCGACGGAGGGAACCGTTGTGTTCGGCCAGATGCTGGGGCACGGACAGGTGCCGGCGTCGACGGTGACGGACACGCCAGCGCCTGGCGTCTCGATGTTGCCGCTGTCGTCGATCGCACGGCTTCTGATCGACACCTGCCCCAGCGGGCCAGGTACCCAGCCGTAGCTCCAGTTCGCGCCACCCTGAGCCGCGCTCCACGTTGTGCCGCCATCCACCGACACTTCGACGCCTGCCACGACTCCGCCGCCGCTGTCGGCTGCGGTCCCAACGATCGTCAAGCGAGTACCGCTTCCGACCGTTCCACCGGTGACGGGCGACGTGATGATGGAAGTCGGCGCGGCGACATCCGTCGACCCGACGGAGGCGATCAGGCCGCTCTGAAGCGACGTGAGCTCGGGTTGCACTCCCATGTCTGCCAGCAGGTTCACCGTCGCCTGCTGCATCGCCAGATCGGTCGTGTGTGACACGGGGCTTTGACCGTGATCGTCGTGTATGCCGTCCAAGCCCCACGACCACTGCACCGTGCCGGCGCCAAAGACCCGTGCGCCGCTGCTGTGACGATAAAGGGTCAGAGTGTGCGTCGCCGTTCCTGTGCCCGTCGTCGCACCGAAGTCGACGATTTTCTCGACGCCATTGACCGTCGTAGACGAGAGGTGAATGATGCCGGCGGGGCGGGCGCCGTTGTCCAGGTCCTCGTCCCACTCATAGCCGAGCGATGCGGGAGCCAACGTCGTGCCGCCGGAGGTCGGAACGCGCGTGTTACGCCAGAAGCGCAGGCTCGCCATGGAGGCGGGCACGGTGATGGCAGCCGTGCCGGAATTGACTGTCCAGATGCTGCCCATCACGCCGTTCTCGGGGCGGCCGGAGTCGGCGACCGGCGGACCGAAGCGCGTGTCGCGCCAGGTGCTGGTCGAAACGCTCGGCATCGGATCCAGCTTGACGCCCGCAAGCGTGTCCTTGTAACTCACGAGGGTGCGATACTGTGTGGCCGTGCCGTCGATGCTCGCCTCGTAGCGCGTCTTCCAGTACATTTCGTTGCCGCTGAAGAACGCGAGGCTCACGCCTGCGCCGCGTGCTGCTTCCACGCTGGCGCGCTGTCCAGCCGACCAGTATTCGTCGTGGCCGGACGAGACAAACACCTTCGGCTTTCGCGCACCGATCAGATCGCCGGCGCGGCGATCGGTGTCGACACCGGACTGGTACTTCACGTCGTATCCGTTCGCCTCGAGCCACCGGACCATCGGGTATTCGGCGGCGAACAGCCAGCTTTGAGCATCATGTCCGCGCGTGTCGATCGGCCGGTTGTAGCTCACCTTCGCCGAGCGACTCGAACAGGAGTTCGCGTACGAGCTGCCCGCGTTGCTGATCGGGCCGCCGCAGTACAGGCTCCCGGTGCCGTAACGGTTGTACGCCTGCCACGTGGTGTCGGAGGTCTGCACGACCACGTCGGCTTGACGCGTGTCGTCGCGCACGACGAAGACGATGTGGCTCGAGCCTCCGGTGTCGAGGCGAACCAGCTTGGCGATGTAAATGCCCGATACCTGCCCCGCCGTCGACCACGAGGCCGACGGGGCCCAGTTGCCGCAGTCGAACAGACCGGTGGTCGACTCGGTCGCGCACGTCACGCCCTGGTTCTGCGGCTGGCCGAACGGCCCCAGCGTTGTGATCTTTCGCGCGCCCAGACCACCGTAGTATCCGAGGCGGTAGATGTCGATCCGGTAGTTCGTCGAGTCAGTCTGGATTTTGAAGCCGACCGTCAGGCCGGCGTTGACGCTGATGTCGGTGGCGAATCCCTGAATCGACGGATCGCCTGCGCCAGCAATGTCCCATTCCGATTGTGGGTTGCCAGGTTTCTGATTCTCCAACTTGATCGTCGTGTTCGTCTGCGCATGCGCAGTACGCCACGAATCGTGACCTCCGACGACGAGCGCCACGACAATGGCGACGATCAGTTGAACGGGCTTGCGGGTCGCGACGCGCTGAAGAGTTTTTATGATCATAATTAGGAATCCACTGCCACCTGTCGCGCGCTCGCATACACACGTATCGCGCATGCACAAGCGCCGTAAGCTCGGGTCGGGTCTGGTCTGGTCTGGTTTACGCGGCGATCGTCGCGTCGAGCGTGATCGCGTTCAGCGAGAGACGGTTGGCGCTGCCGGCAACTATCCGGCCCCGTCGAACACGACGAGCCGCAGGCTGCCGTCGTAGGCCCTGCACGTCGCCAACAGATTGCCTGTTGGCGCCTTCAAGAACGCGGTTGTCGCGGAGATTCGGGAAGAGATTTGCGGAGCACGGCTGCCAGCGTCACAGGGCTGTGCGCGACAGCCGGCGGGCACCCCAGGGCTCGCCAGCTTTTTTTGATCCCACAACGGTAGCCGGCGCCCCTCCCCCACAAGAAGATGCTCGAAGAGCATCTTGCATGTGGGCCGCTGCACTGAAAACGTCAATTGCCGCTATCACCCTGAACGACAAAGACAATTTGACTGGAAGCCAAGGTGTCGGCGCGCTGGAGCAGCGCGATGTAAATTCCGGGAACCGCATTGGCCGGCACCGCCCATGACGCCGATTCCGACCAGTTGCTGCAGTCGACGAGCCCAGCGTCCTGACTGGCGAGACACGGCGGCTGTACCTGTGGTGCCGGCGGATTCAGCACACTGGCCACGGGTTGTGTTCCGGCGACGCCGTTTTGGTCGAGCAAATAGATCGTGATGCTGTACGCCGGCGCATCTGTTTCGATTTTGAAATGCACCGTCTGCCCGCGAATGATGCTCAGCTCTGTCGTGTACCCCTGAAGATTCGGCGAGCGGGTGTCAGCTGCAGCCGACGCTCGGGCGCCGGCGCCAACGCCGCACGTGACGAGGACGGCACAGGTCGCGACGAGCATCCGGACAACACGTGAACGCCTACTGATCTGACCGGTCGGCTGTGTGGTCATCATATGGAATCTCCGCTCGAAAAACATCAGCTCCACCGCTCTGGAAGCGTTCATCGGTAGGCCACCGTGATGTCGTTGACGACCGAGGTCTGTCCCGGTTTCGTCGTTGTTTCCTGAATCATGAACTGCAAGTAGCGCGACAGGCCCGAGAGCGCGGCGCCAGGGCCGGACACCGTCGTGAACGCCGTCCACGTTGCGTCGGGAGTCGGTGTATTCCCGGTCCGATAGCTCACGGCAGCACTGGTTCCCGCCGGCGTGGCGGCGGTCCACGTGGCGTTCATCCACGTGGCGCTGAAGCCTGCGTCGAAGACCCGCGAGGTGTATGTCCCGGACGCGGAGTACGGCGTCAACCGTATCCAATCGACGACGAGCTTGCCAGCGTCCATCCGCTGCCAGTCGCTCATGAGCACGGGCATCTTTACCAGCGGTGGGAATATGACGTTGTGTGTCGCCACGATGACCCCATCAATCGAGTACACGATGTTCGTGGCGTTCCAATCCACGCGGAACTTATGCGGTTGGTTGGACCAGTTCCCTGGGATCAACGTTTCGACAACAGGCAACGTGACGGTGCGCGCATAAAGCGAGACGGTCGCACCGGTCGTTTTCGTGTTGAAGTGCGCCAGCAACAAGCCAAGACTCTGATCTGGCTCGTTGAACAGGGTTGCGGAGAACTCGAGCGAGCGGCCGGCTCCGTATAGGGTTGCGCTGACGACCTGCGAGCCTTGGAGCGTCAGGACGTCGTTTGCGACGACTGTCGTGCCTCTTGTGATATTCGCCGTCGAGATCCAGCCGGCGGGTAACGCCGTGCCCGAGAACTCGGTGGCGAGCGTCGGCTTGAGCATCACTTCGCCGTCGGCGTTCTGAGAGACATAGGTGCCCGCGAGAGTCCCCACGTTGAAGTCGGCAGCGGTCGTGTTGACCCAATACAAGTCCGGGTTCACCGTGATCGGGCTCGGCGATGAAGTGCTGCCGGTGAAGTTCGTGCCTCCGCTGTAGACGGCCGTCACCGCATGAGTCCCGACAGGCAGCAAGGCGGTGCTGAACGTTGCGACGCCGGCGTTCAAGGCGACCGGTCCGCTGAGTGCCGAACTTCCATCCATGAAGGTCACCGACCCAATCGGCGTGCCGGCGCCTGGCGCCACGACGGCAACGGTCGCCGTGAGCGTGAGGGGAGCCCCGAACCTGAATGAGGTGCTGCTGGCACTGAGCGCTGTCGTGCTAGACGCCTGACTGATCGTCAAGCTCGCCGTGTTGTAGGCGATCGCGTAGTTTCCGAGAACGCCGGCCGGGCTCAACGTCGAGCTGATGGTGTACGAGCCCGCTGATTCGCCGGCCGTCCGGCTGTACGTCGCCGTCACGCCGTCCGCCGCGCGGAAGCCACTCAGAGTCCCCGTCAACGCCGGATCGGCGCCTCCGTACGTCTTGCTCGCTGCATTCGGCGTCACCGATGCGGGAGCTGGCGTTACCGTGATCGACACACCCGCGCTCGCCGAAGTGTAAAGAGTCGTATCCGTCGGCGTGAACGACACCGAGAGCGGCTGGCCGCCGGCCCCGAGAACCGTCCCTGCAGGCGGCGTGTAGGTGAACGTCCCCGCCACATTCGCGCTCGCCACACTCGCCGTCGCGTTCAACTGCGCCGCGCCGAGCGGCGTCCCGTAGCTGATGGGAGCCGGCGCCGGCCAGGTGATCGTCGGTGTCACCCGTGTGACCGGTGGCACCGCCGTGCCGGTGATCGTGATGTCATCGAGCTCCGGCGTCTGAGTCGGGTCGCCCGTCGCCATCGTCGCCTGGTACTGGATGTACCGCGACTGCCCGCCCGCCGCAAAAGTCCCGAAAGCGGACCAGGTGCCGTCGGGTGTCGGCGTGTTGCCCATGCGGACGCTGATCGCCACGCTCGAGTCGGACGGGACACAGGCGGGCATGACATTCCTGGGCAGAAGCGCAGTGTCTGCCCTTCGGCAGATGCTCTGCCAGGTGGTTCTCACGCCAGCGTCGAACACGCGAGACGTGAACGTACCAGAGGCCGCGTAGGGGCTCAGGTGCGTCCAATCGACGACGACCTTACCGCTGAGGCCTCTGAATTCGCTGGCCGCTATCACTCGCATCGGGCCCGCCACCGAGAGCGAATGAGTGGCCACGACAAAGTCGGGCGCCGGAAGATTCGTGGTCGGGTCGAGACGATTGGGATCGAACATGAAGGCTGCCGACCCGTCGATGAAGTAGGAAACGCTATTCCCTATCCAATCGATGCGGAACCGGTGCGGCGCACCCAGGAAACCTGGCCCGAGACTGTTCGCCAGCTCCGTGCCCGCGCCGTTGCTCGTCCGCACAAAGAGCGAGCCGTCAGCGTTGGCGCCGTTAGCGTCCACTGTGCTGAATAACGCGAAGGGCTCTCCAACGACGCTCAACGTCTGACCGAGCCCGGCGTGCTGGTACAGGTCTCCGGTGAACGTCGCAACGAACTCCACCGAGCGGCCGGGGACGAGGTTGTAGCTGTCCGTGCACGCGGTGCCTGTGTCGACACACGTGGCGACCCGGGCGCCGGAGACGACCAGGCGCCCGCCGCCGACCACGGCGCTGCCGCCGGACGACCAAACGCTCGTGGCCCAACCGGACGGGAGCGTGGTTCCCGAGAACTCCGTTCCGAGCGCCGGAGCGAGGATTACTTCGCCGTCGCCAGCTTCCGAAACGTAGACGCTGGACGACGTGCCTTGACTGAAGTCCGCCGTCCTCGTGTCGTGCATCGTCGGTCCCGGCATCAGGAACCCGAGAGGCGATGTGCCCACAGGGCCCGGCGCCCCCGGACACGTCGCGTTGGCGCACACCGAGAGGGTGCCGACGTTGCCGGCGCGATCCGCTGAGCTGAGGCGGAAGTAGTACTGGGTGCTCAGCTGCAGACCGGTCAGCGTCAGGCTGTGCGACATCACGTACGCCGCATCAGAAAC
>Ga0137410_10002600_pt1 | contig 12273 bp, 10 predicted proteins | sample CZODoug1_16funga_FD_108878 | JGI IMG/M metagenome (GOLD analysis project Ga0137410, IMG submission 108878) | Vadose zone soil fungal communities from Angelo Coast Range Reserve, California, USA - CZODoug1_16fungal (Illumina Assembly) | ecosystem: Environmental > Terrestrial > Soil > Vadose zone... | reverse complement strand
GCAAAATTCGGTGCTCTATCTGGTCGAAAAAATCCGTCGCGTACATCAGCGCCAGCGTCAGCCGCGTGGCGGCGTTTTTAGCGAGTAATTCATCGATGTCGCGCCCCACCAGATTCGAACGGCGCAGCCCGCTCGTCTGCACCGCAAACCCTTCGGATTCCAGCCACTCCTGTAGCAACGCAATCTGCGTCGACCGCCCCGACCCGTCCATCCCTTCAATCACAACTAGGCTGCCGGTAATTTCGCTGGGGTCAAATCCAACCAGCGGCTCACCAAAAAAATATTGCGAGGAAGCTTCCTCGATCGCCGCCGCCGTCTTGGCTGCAACTAGCGGTGTCGCTGGAAGAGCGGCAGGCGGTTCCACCGATGGAACCGCCGCTGCCGTTTTTTCTTTTTCCTGGTCCGGCATGATTATTCCGCTTCTAGAGCGCGAGGAGCGAAGCGCTTGAGATCGATTTTGGAAGCTACGATTTCGCGCATCTGTTTTTGCAACTTGTTCACAGGCAGCGTGCCATCCAATACCACGAAGTTGTCGGTGTCCACCATCTTGTCGTATTCTTCCAAAATCCGCGCTTGGAACAGCCGGAAACTCTCGGCCCGATCATACGACATGCCCAAATCCATGCCCGCTTCGTAGTATTTGAGTTTGGGGCGCCCGCTCAGAATGCGGTGCACCGCCACGTCCAGCGGCGCACGGAAATAAAAGGTTATGTCCGGAACTGGGGCAAACCGGTATAAATTCCGCAGCCATCGCGCCGGACAGCCCCGCGCGGCATCTCGCGCGAACGCCGTATAAACGTAGCGATCGGCAAGGACCAAGTAGTCGCCCTGCAGCAGCGGCATGATCTGCCGCTCGCAACGATCAGCAAAATCCGCCGCATGCAGTAGCGAAAACGTTGTCGGAGTCAGTAACCGCCGCTGTTTTCCCCGTCGCGTCGCCGATTTCACCAGCGGCGATGAATTCCATTCCGTGAAATGAAGCCGGTATCCGCCGATTTCCAGCCACCGCTTCAACAAATAAAGCTGAGTGCTCTTGCCCGAACCGTCCGTTCCTTCCACTACAATCAAAGCTCCCGGGTAAGAGCGGCTGGGAACCGGCTTGCCCGGTTGCGGAAGGGTGGATTTTGCCGGCTCGCTCCGCGGCGCCTTTTGTACGACGTCTTGTATTTCGGTCATCTGATTTGAGAGAAACTCGTCCGCCCGCGAGAGTAATCTTTAATTGTTACATTTGCATTACAACACACGCACCCGCTCGCCGCAAAGCTCCTGGCCGCATCTAGAAGAGAGTGATTTTTATGTGCAGAAACTTCTTCGGATTCTTCCGGAAATCACCGATCAGCAGGCGCATGTCCCCCGTTAGATTCGTCAGGTTGTCGTAGAGTTTCGGGTCCGAAAAAAGTTTTCCCGCTGTGGACGAATTGTCATTGAGCTTCGCCGTTGCCGTGGAGAGGTTCGCGCTGGTTTCACGTAATTTGGTGTAGAGCGTATCGTCCGTCGCGAGCTTTCCTAACGTTCCCTTTCCTTCGCGCACGTCCCCGATCATCCCATTGGCATTGGTGATCGCTTGCTTGGCCTGATCGTACAGCGTCGGGTCGTACATCAGCTTTCCAATCGTCCCTTTTTGCGCACGCACGTCCGCTAGAATCACGTTTACGTTGTCCAGCCCTTTGTCCACTTTCGTGTACATCTCGTCCGAGGTCACAATCTTTCCCAGCGTGCCTTGGCCCGCCTGAATGTTCGCCAGCATCGCATCGCCCTTCGCCAGCATACTGTTGAGGTGGTTGTACGCCTGTTCGTCCGTCAACAGTTTTCCCAGCGAGCCCTTCCCTTCCTTCACGCCCTGGATCAGTTCACTGATGTCGTCCGAAAGGGCGTTGAGGTTTCCCAACACCTCGGCGCTCCGTTCCACCACTTCCTTCATGGCCTTCTCTTCCGAACCCGGAATTACGCCGGAGTCGCCGATGGGCGCCCCCGTGAGACCTCGTGTGATGCTTACATATCGGTTGCCCAGAAGCCCTTCCGTGACCAGCCTCGCGATTGAATCCGTCAGAATGTCGTTCTGATACTTCTTGTCCACTCGCATTACAACTTCGATGTTCTTATTTTTGTCGAGTGCCTTGCCCTGCGTTCGTGGCAATAGCCGGATCGATTCCACGTTTCCCACTTCCACTCCGTCCAGCCGCACTGGGGCTCCACCAGTCAAAAGCGCTACCTCCGGCAGATATGTCTTCAGCCGGTACTTGGGGCTCAGGACTCCTCCACCGCCAGTCACATAGAAAATCCCCGCTGCCAGCACAAACAGCCCCACCAGCACGAACAGGCCAACGCGCAATTCCGTCCATGTGAGTTGTTTTCGGCTCGCCATCGGTGCTTCCCTCCCTCGCTACGTCGAATCAGACTACTCTAAATTCACACCAGAAATCGCTTCAGATAAGGGTCCCCGGTGTTGGCCAGTTCGCTTTGCTCGCCTTCGAAATAAATACCGCCGTCCTTATAGACCAGAAAGCGCGTCCTGGCCGTGTTTGTGGCAGCCCCGCCGTTTCCGTTCTTCGCGTTGGGAACAACCCGTCTCGTCGCCGGATCGAAATGAAAATTCGCCAGCGCAAAACCATCCTGCAAGCGCTGCGTGGCCAACAGCGCGGTCACTCCATAGACGTCCCGCAGCCGCAAGATCAGCGTGATGATCGTCTGCGAGGTCACCGGGTCGAGCCCCGCCGTCGGTGAATCGTACAACACGATGGGCGGGCGGTTGATCAGCGCCCTGGCAATCGAAACTCGCCGCCTCATTCCCCCCGAGAGTTCCGAAGGGATTTGATCCAATGTGTGCTCCAGTTCAACAAATCTTAAAACTTCCAGAACTCGGGACTCGATCTCTTCTTCTGGCACCCGCTCTTCGCGAAGCCGGTAAGCCACATTGTCGGCCACCGACATCGAATCAAACAGCGCGCCTTCTTGAAATACGAACCCGACCTTCTGCCGGAACGTCAGCAACTCGCGCTCGGGCATCTCCGAGACTTCCTTCCCCAGCACAACAACGCTTCCGCTGTTCGGCGCCAGCAGCCCGGCGGCCATCTTCAACGTCAGGGTTTTTCCCGTTCCCGTTTCCCCCATCAAAACCAGCGTTTCCCGCTCCTGCACCTGGAAGGTGACTCCCCTCAGCACTTCGCCTTCCTCGAACCCCATGCGCACGTCTTCAAACGTGATGGCCGGTCCGACGCCTGCCCCCTCTTTTGCCGGTGTGTTCATGGACTTACTTGGTGATTATATCGGCAAATGCACTCTGGTTTTGAAAGGAATCGTCCTGGAAGATTCGAACAGGCGGGCCCTTGCATCAGAAAACTTTGTCGGAGAGGAATAGCGAAAGCTTGGTCAAAAACGCATCGGCCACGATGATCAGAACCGAGCCTACTACTGCCGCCGACGTCGTGGCGCGCCCCACTCCCTGCGTGCCGCCGCGCACCGTCAGACCCTTGTAGCACCCGATGGTGGACAAAATGAAACCGAATATCACCGGCTTCGAAAATCCTTGCATCAGGTCCGCAAAATCCAGCGCGTCAATGGCTCGCCGCCAGAATTCCACTGCTCCCAGCCGGAGCGAAAACACCGATGCGGTGCACCCTCCCAATAGCCCAATAAAATCCATCAGCGCCGTCAACAGAGGGAGCATCAGCAAAGCGGCAAGCAATCGCGGCGCCACCAGCTTGCGACTGGGATCCGTTCCCATCGCCCTCATCGCATCGACCTGCTCCGTCACTAGCATCGATCCCAGCTCCGAAGCAATGCCCGTTGCACATCGGCCCGTCACCAACAGGCCCGTGAACGCCGGCCCGAGCTCCCGTACCAGCGCAATGGCCACCACGTCGCCGGTCAGCGATGTCTGTCCAAATCGGATGAATTGCGATCCGGTCTGCAAAACCATCACCGCACCGATAAAGAACCCCGACAGCAGAATAATCGGTAGCGACCCCGCTCCGATAAAATCCATCTGCTCCAACGTGTCTTGAAAGTAGTGCGGACTTGTGAAGATGTTCACAAACGCGCGCCCGGACATCAGCGCGTAATCCTGAACGGCGGCCACGGTTCGTTTCGCCGCGTTCCCCAATACGTCGGCGACCGAGACGGTTTCTTCCTGCTTGGGTTGACGGCCGGTAACCTGAAGAGGCGTGTCTGCCACGAGTACCTGTTCGCGTCGGCTTTCCGCGACGAACTTCTCGTCACAACATCTGCCTCGAAAGCCTAACCGTGCCGCCACATCACGTCAAGTCAGCGCTCACTCTTTGGTGCCAACCATAATCAACTGAGTCCCTCCACCAGCCATGAGATGCAAATACAATTGCGGGTTGTTATTCTCTTGAGGGCATGAAGTCGCAAATCGCATATCTCGATCACCTACAGATCGCCGCCCCCGGAGGCTGCGAAGCGGCCGCCCGGGATTTCTACGGCGCGCTCCTCGGTATGCAAGAAATTGAGAAGCCTGAACCGTTGCGCGCCCGCGGCGGCTGCTGGTTTGAATGCGGCACTCAGCAACTCCACATCGGCGTCGAAAAGGATTCCCGCGCGCCGGGCCACCCGCGTCAGCCCCACTGTCGCTCTGCGCTTTGAATAAACAGAACCTCGCGGTCCCAATTGCATTAGGCCGCATCCTCAGTGACAATGCCCCACAATTCTCAGTGCCCCATCAATGCGCCGGCCGGAAACTGGCCAATACCCGACCGCACTAGTTCGTCGGATATTCAACCCAATATTGCCCCTTAGTTCGCGACTAGTGCCATAATTCGACACTACCGTTGTTCAGGATTCAAGACTTCCTTCAGAACCGTTTTGGGGGACGACCGATGCGGAATTGGAATCGTTGCCTTGGAGCCACCGTCGCCGTCACCGCGCTGGCATTCAACACGAGTGCGCAGACTCGAACTCCCGCCCACAAGTCGCAACTTACTATCGAGCAGTTGATCGAGATTAAGCATCCGTCCGATCCCATCTGGTCTCCCGACGGCAAGCGCATCGCGTTTGTCTGGGACCGCGCGGGCGTCGCCAATCTCTTCGTCGTCAATGTCGATGGCCGCGGACAACCGACGGCGCTCACTTCGTTCACCCAGGGCCAAATCGAAGGCGCGTTCTGGAGTGAAGACGGCGACATCCTCTACTTTCCTCACGACGGCGATCTATGGCAGGTCGCCGCGTCTGGCGGCGCGCCAAAACATGTATGGAACAAACCAGATCCGGGGAGCGACTTCGTCCCGTGCCCCGATGGCAAGCGGGTTGCCTTTGTCCGTAGCAACCGCGCAACTTCGGCGGGCGCGCAGCACGGAAGCGATTTAATTATTCGCTGGCTTTCCGACGGAGCTGAGTCGACCACTGCGCACGATGATGAGAGTATTCACGGCGTCATCTGGTCCGCCGACGGTTCGTCCATCGCTTATATCGGCGGCTCCAAAGTGATTCACCACGATGAGTCGCCCTCTTATTCCGGGGCCAAGCTCATTTATCGAGTTTCCGAAGAAGTGCCGGGACAAATCTATGCCTTGAGACTCGCGAGCGGGAAATCCTTCGCGATTGGCAAACCCGGAGATTACGGCGGATTGGCTTGGCTCGACGCCGCTCATCTTGTATTCGATGGCCAGTCGGCCAACTTCAAAAAATATTTCATATACATTGCTGACGCCGCGGACGGTTCAACGCGAGTGATTCATGAAGTCAACGAAGAGAAATTCTGGAGCATTCCCGATTGGGGCGAAGCAGGGGCGCAGCCTTGGCCATCGCCGAATGGCAAGTGGATTGCCTTCTTGAGCGATCAAGACGGTTGGGACCATCTTTACGTCATGCCCGCCTCTGGCGGTAATGTCGTTCAGATCACCAAAGGTCACTTTGAAGCTTGGCGTCCCGCATGGTCTCACGACAGCACGCGCATTGCCTTTGACGCAAACGTGGAAGATAACCCGGGTGACCGGCAGATCGGCATCGCTACCATTGCCGACGATCCCACACACGCAACACTTACGTACCTCACGTCGGAGCCGGGAACGAATATCGAGCCACACTGGTCCGATGGTGATGCACGCCTTGTCTACCAGCACACCGATGCACACAACAGCGCCGATCTTTTCACCATCGGCACGAATCCAGGCGCGCCGCCCGTCCGGCTGACCGACTCCATGCCTCCGGAAATCGACCGCTCCCAATTTGTCGAGCCGCAATTCGTCCACTACCCGGGACCCGATGGCCAGATGGTCCCCGGCTGGCTTTTTGTACCGAAAAATCTGGATCGCACAAAAAAGCATCCCGCTATCCTGTGGATCCACGGCGACGGCGTAAATCAAAACTACGATGGCTGGCACGTGCGGCGGAACTACGCTGTCTATTACAGTATTCACCAGTATTTCCTGCAGAAAGGCTACATTGTTTTTGCTCCTGACTATCGAGGAAGCATCGGTTACGGCCGTGACTGGCGCACCGGCGTCTACATGGACGTCGGCGGCAAGGACGCGAAAGACGCGTGGATGGGCGCGAAATATTTAAATACGCTGTCTTATGTGGATAGCAGCCGCATCGGCGTCTGGGGTCTAAGCTACGGCGGATTTTTCACGCTTATCGCCATGACCGATCAGCCCAAGCTTTTCCGCGCCGGCGTGGATGTTGCCGGTGTCGTTGACTACGCGATGTATTATTCCGATCCCTATCATGGTGATTGGACCGCTAGCCGCATTGGTACTCCGGACCAGAACCCCCAAGTGTACGCAAATGCTTCGCCGATTTCGCACCTCGACAAGCTCGAGCGACCGCTTCTGGTGCTCCACGGCACCGCGGACGTTAACGTTCCATTTCTAGAATCGGTCTGGCTCGTCGACGAAGCCCTGAAGAAAGGTAAAGGCGATCTCATCACTTTCATGATGTACCCTGGCGAATTTCATTACTTTAGCCGCGAACACGTTTTGCGCGACGCCTGGCATCGCGTGGCGGACTTTTTCGACGCCAATCTGCGTGCGCCAACCGCGAGCGCCGCCAAGCCTCGTTGACCATCTTGCCACAAATCATTCGTAGCGTAGGGCCACCATGGGGTCGACGCGCATGGCGCGACGCGCCGGAAGGTAGCAGGCAAACAGCGCCACGCCGGAAAGTAGCAGTGCGACGCTCCCAAACGTAAGCGGATCGGTGGTTCCCACGCCATAAATCAATGTGGTGATAAGCCGCGTCAATCCAAATGCTGCGGCAAGTCCAATAACTACTCCGATCAGCGTAATTTTCAATCCTTGCCCGAGCACCATGCGCAGGACGTCGTTGCGGGAAGCGCCGAGCGCTACGCGCACTCCGATTTCATGTGTGCGCTGGCCAGTCAGATAGGAAATCACGCCATAAATGCCCACTGCGGAAAGTACGAGCGCGAGTGCGGAAAAAATACTCAGCAGAAACATCGTCAGCCGTTGCGTGGAGATGGAGCGCGCCACGATTTCCCCCATGGGCCGCACATCATAGAGGACCGCGCTGCTCACCACTTTTTCAGCGCCCTGGCGGATGGCGCCGGCGATGTCTCCAGAATTGGCCGCGGTGCGCACCACGTAGCCGCCGCCGTTTGCCAGCAGCGGCCAGAAACGATCCGGCACTTGCCAAACCGGCAGATAGAGTTGGGCCTGCAAATTCTGATTTTGCCGCGAACCCAATCCCCAGTGCTCGACATGCCCGACCACGCCAACGATTTCCGGCTGAGTATCGAACAGTCCGAGGTTTAAGTGTTTTCCGATGGGGTCCTGATTCGGAAAATATTTGCGCCCGAAACTGTCGTCGATCAGCGCAACAGCGGGTCCATGCTCGCTGTCCTGCTCGGTGAAGGTGCGCCCGCGTTCGACGGGAATCCGCATCACTTGGTGGTAGCCGGAATTCACGAGATAAAACAACGCGAAAGGCATGTCGGTATCATTTGCCGGCTTGGCCTGGCCTTCGAGCCAAAAAGGAATCTCGGAATCTCCGGTCATCGGCAACGAACCGCCCATCAGCGAGACCGCTTCCACGCCGCGTATGCTCCCGAGCTGCCGCAGGGTCTCGCGGTACGTGGCCCGAAGCTGGTCGGCGCTCATGGCTGCGCCGGAACTTGACGAGATGCTGAAAGTGAGCACGTTATGCGGATCGAAGCCCGGGTTGATATTGCCCAGCGCCGAAAGCGTGCGGATCATCAAACCAGAGCCGATGAGCAGCACCACTGCCATGGCCATTTCGACAACGATGAAAACGCTTTGCGTGCGATGACGCGCGCCGCTGGAACCGCGGCCTCCTTCCTTGAGCGTCTCGTGGGTATCGGGTCGCAGCGTTTTCAGCGCGGGAATCAAGCCAAATACTACGCCGGTCAATACGGAAATGCCCAAAGTGTAAAAAAGCACGCGGCCATCAAGGGCAATTTCCTCCGAGCGCGGCAAGCTACCGGCCAAGGCAACAACCAAAGCGCGCACTCCCAACTTGGCGACGGCCAGTCCGATGCAGCCACCGGCGATTCCGAGGAGAACACTCTCGGTGAGCAACTGGCGGATCACTCGCGCGGGACTGGCGCCCAGAGCGGCGCGAATCGCAAATTCGCGCGAACGACCGGTCGAACGTGCCAGAAGCAAGTTGGCAACGTTGGCACAGGCGATCAAAAGCACGAAGCTCACAGCGCCGAGGAGCACCAGCAAAATCCCCTTCACGTTGCCGACGACATCGGTCTTGAGCGGGACCAGAGTGACGCCCATACCCTTGTCCGCTTCGGGATAGGCGACGGCGAGATTTTCGGAGATACGAGTCATGTCCGAGCCCGCTTGCTCGATGGTGACGCCGGGTTTCAAGCGCCCGATGGAGTTCATGCCCATGCTGATCCGGCGGTCACGGAATGTGGGGTCGTTCCACTGGCCGATGGGCACAAAAATATCGGTATCGCTAAGACCGGTGATGTGGCCGGGTGCCACGCCAATAATCGAGTAGGCTTTACCGTTCAGCGTGATGCTCTTTCCCAGGACGTCTTGCGCGGAGCCAAATTTGCGGTGCCAGAGTCCATCGCTAACGATGGTGACAGGGCCAGCGCCAACCTTATCTTCCTCAGGGCGAAATGCGCGTCCGAGCAGCGGCTGCATGCCGAGAGTGGCAAAGAATTCGGCGGAAATCATGTGGATGTGAACGCGCTCGGGTTCGCCGGCGCCCGTCATGTTGTAATCGTCGGACCGAAAAGCGCATAAGGAAGCGAAGGACTGATTGTCTTTCTGCCAGTCGAGGAAGTTCGGGTAAGCGATGGAACTCTCCGCAAATGTCGGGGATTTCGCGTAAACGGCGACGAGTTCGTCGGGATTCGCGAACGGCAGCGGGTTGAGTAGCACGGCGTTGACGACGGAAAATAACGCGGTGTTGGCGCCGACCCCAAGGGCAAGGGTCAGGACGGCAATGGCGGTGAAACCGGGATTCTTCAACAGCACGCGCAAGCCGTAGCGGACGTCTTGCCAGAAACTGAGCATGAGCCACCCCTCTCGGATACACACCCCCTAGTTCAGGGTGTCTGCAGGTAGGAACGAGAGTGAGTTGGTTTTTGTTCCTGAAAGTTGGGACGAGATCGTCGGCGGCGTTCGATGCCAATCCCGATTAGGCCGAGGTGAGACGCGGCCTTTGGCAACGAGGGCCAGGGGGCGGGCAAGCATCGGCCGCGCTACGATCCCAGCAACCAATTATTTTGCCGAGGCGGCGGCCGCTTTGGATTTTCCGTTTCTCGATTTCGTGGCTTTGGCCCAGCCGCCGAGATCGAGCGCGACGGACATGCAAGCATCGCGGAGTTCGTCAGCGAGGGTGCGATCAACGAGGGCGCGGGCTACGACCATGCCGCCGATGCATAGCGATGCGATACTCTGCGCGGTGGCTCGGCGGGGGCGGCCGTTTTGGGTCAGGCTACGCTCCAGAACGCTGACCATGGAGCGAAATACCGTTTCGAAAGCGCTTCGCGCCGATTTACCGCTCCGGGCAACGTCGGTGGGCAGCGCGACCATGGGGCAAGAATCCTCGACATTTTCAAAATGCTGGCGGGAGAGGTAAGCGCGAACGACTTGCGGACCGACGTCCCCGGAGGAGAGATCCACTTTCACGCCCTCCCAGCAACTTTTCCAGTTCGGATCGGTGAAGAAACAATTGAGAACCTCGGCGTAAAGATCGCTCTTGCTATGGAAATAGCTGTAGAAGCCACCATGGGTGAGCCCGGCGCCGGCCATGATCTGATGGATGGAGACACATTCAAAGCCATGGCGGTTGAAAAGTTTGCGAGCGCTCTCGATGATGTTTTTCTTGACAGCCGGACGATGGGTAGAGGGATAAGGCATACAGCCTCCTTGTGCGCGAAGTGCTGAAGTATGCCTCGAACGAGAGTTCCCTTTCCAGCAAAAGATTATCTTGAACATATTTTGGTGCAGTGATGAGATGCCAGGTGGTCGCGCGAATTACTGGAGGAAAACGATGAGCGAAGGGCGGTATTTGATGGCGTTGATGAATACACCGACGCGCCGGCAGTTGATCGGAGGGATAGGCGTCGCATTTGGCGGCATGCTTCTTGACTCGAGCGAGGCATGGGCTGGAGCGGAGGAGGAGATTTCGCATTCGGCGGAATCGATTCACCAGGAACCGGTGTTCAAGGCGAGCCGGAAGCGCGTCTACGAGGCGCTAACGGACACCAAACAGTTCGACAAAGTGATCCACTTGAGTGCGGCGATGAAGTCCGGTATGCCGCCGGACGCTGCGCCCACACAAATCAGCCGTGAGGCTGGAGGAGCTTTCGCTTTGTTTGGCGGATATGTCACGGGACGGCAGATCGAGCTGGTGCCAAACGAACGAATCGTCCAGGTGTGGCGAGCGGGCGGATGGGATCCCGGCGCTTATTCCATTGCGAAGTTTGCGCTTGTGGAACAAGGCGTCGGGACCAAGATCGTGTTTGACCACACAGGGTTTCCCAAGGGCGACGCGGACCATCTGGCCGCGGGATGGAAAATGAATTATTGGGAGCCGCTGGAGAAATTCCTGGCTTAGGGATGGAAAGTGAACTCCATCTGCGTCGTTGTTTCAGTGGCGGCCGGAGCGTACTTCCAGTCCTTCAACGTTTGCTCGACGGAGTTCACAAAGATTGGGTGGCCGCCCATAATCTTGGTTTCCTTGATCTTGCCATCCGGAGCGATGGTCACTTGAACCTTGACAACACCGGACAGGCGAAGCCGCCTTGCCACTTCCGGATAAGGTGGTTCGGGATTTGAAAGCATCTTGCGACTGCCTTGTGCGGGGAGATTTGCGGCCGGCAGAATCAGGGCCATGGCCACAAAGAAGCAGGTCGCTGCGATTTTCACTTTCGGTCTCAAGGCAAATACCATCTCTTTCTCTAAAGTAGCGTTTCCTCAAAAGGAAACGCCCTGGCATGCACGTTTAAGTTCCTTGATGTGTGCCATTCCAATATAGCGTGGAGAAGCGATCGGGGAGTGATGCGACGGTACAGGTGTGCGCCGGAAAAAACTGGCAAATGGGACAGGTAAATGGATTTAGTTCAACGAAAAGTGGACTTGCACCACTTGGGACCGAGGCGGGAAACGATGGTGCCTTCCGATTTTATTGGGATAAATGCCGCCACCTCTCCAATGCACGCGCTTACACGATGCGGCGGGGCAACAGCGGGTTGAGGTGCATGGTGAGGTCGTAGACAGAGGCGCCGCAGGATTCGGAGACATCTTCGGGGCGCGAGCCGGGCTGCCAGTCGAAAAAGGTGGCGGTGTCGCCGATCTTAGCGCGCTCTTCCCTGCCGATTTCCAGAATGCAATGGCTGGCCGAGACGGACGCGATTACGGGATAGAGATCACCGTTGATGCGGACCTTGGCGCCTTTTTCGTGGGCGAGTGCGGCGTTGCGCGGCCAGCCGTCGGCGTGTCCAACCGGCAGAGTTGCCACCCATACATCGTCTCTTGCCGTGTAAGCGCGGTTGTAGCCGGCACTGTCCCCTTTGCGTAGTTTTTTCACGTAGATGACGCGCGCCTTCAGGCTGATGGCGGGGCGGAGATCCATGATCGCGGTGTGGCGGAATTCGTTTTCGGAGTAGATGCCGTAAATGGCCATGCCGGGGCGCACCATGTCGAGAAACGCTTCCGGATGCTGAAAAAGGGTGAAGCTGGACGCGGCGTGTTTTTTCCCGAGGGAGACGCCGTCTTTTTCGAGAGCGGCACAGGTCTCGTGGAAGCGGCGGAGCTGCTCTCCGTCGAATTCGGGATCTTCGGTAAAAGTCATCATCGCGCCTTGAATGCT
>Ga0137410_10002599_pt1 | contig 12273 bp, 11 predicted proteins | sample CZODoug1_16funga_FD_108878 | JGI IMG/M metagenome (GOLD analysis project Ga0137410, IMG submission 108878) | Vadose zone soil fungal communities from Angelo Coast Range Reserve, California, USA - CZODoug1_16fungal (Illumina Assembly) | ecosystem: Environmental > Terrestrial > Soil > Vadose zone... | reverse complement strand
CGCTGGTCAGCAGGGTGGGCCGTTCGGCACGTTCCGGCAGACGGGCACGCGCGTTGTCGAGTCGCTCGCGCACGTTGAGCACCGTGGCCGCCATGTCGGTCCCCCAGGAGAACCGCGCGGTCGTCGTCGCCTGGCCGTTGCGGCTCACGGAGCGCAGCTCGACGAGGCCCGGCGACGCGGCGATGGCTTCCTCGATCGGCTCGGCGATGAAGCGCGACACCTCGGGCGCGGCGGCCCCGGGGAAGTTCGTGCGAATCGTGAGGACGGGAAGCGTGACGTCGGGCAGCAGCGAGACGGGAAGACGGCCGAGGCTCACCGCGCCGAGGAGGACCAGGGCGACGGTGGCGGCCACGGTGGTGACCGGGCGGCGGAGCGCGAGCTCGGGGAGAGACATCGAGAAAGGATTCTATCTACAACTGGGCCGCCCGTCATGCAGGCTCCCCCTCGACCCTGCTGGGCCCGGGATCACGGCGTCCCGGAGGGCTTTATGATCGTTGCTCGCACCACGTACGGGATGCCGTCTGCGTCCTCGGTGACGGTATATAGACGATCCCCTCGAAACACGGTCGGACTGTACGGAAGAACGGGGAATGGGAGACCGAGCCTGCCGAGGAAGCGCCCCTCCGTATCGAAAACGTCAAACACATTCGCTGGCTCGCGTGCCGCCACGTAAGGCAGGACCCATACCCGACCGAAGTCATCGATGAAGAATGCGCTCAAGACAGGCTTCGTCTTAGGAAATGGTGCTCCTTCGACTTGCGATCGTATTCCGGTGTTGCCGGCGGGGCCCGCGAGCGCGGTGACCCACGCTGCGACGGCGGAATCGATCTCCATGCGTGAAAGGGCCACCGGTGGGACCACCCGCTCGACGATACGGAGGGTATCTCCACGGAGCGCGCGTTGTACGATCCGGTACTGGCTGGTGACGGCCAGCCAGAGGCGCCCGGGCGGATCGACGCGCCAGACGACCTTGGGCGAAAACGGCACGGGCCCGCCTCCGTACCCGCCGTTCGAGAGGGTAACCTTGATGACGGGCGCTTCGAGCCATCCCAAGGGGAACGTGTCCACGCGCCCCAAACTCAGGTCGAATCGAAGGAGAATTTGGGTGACCTTGTTCCCGTGGCCGAACTGGTTCTCGAACAATCGACCGGCGCTGTCGGCAGCTCCCTCCCAACTCCAACCGGAGAAGCCCAGCCGACGTGGACGCATGTCGAGTACTCGACCTGTGGTGTCGAATAGCGTGAAGCGTTCGTTCCGCTGATCGACGACCCAAAGCTGCCCCGCGGGGCTCCACGCGAGGCCGTTCGCGAGCGTGAACTCCCCAGGGCCCTTCCCGCGGCGCCCGATCGTGCGGACGAAGACCCCCGTCGAGTCGAAGACCCGAATCTCCTGGGCGTCCCGCTCCAGCACATACATGCGTCCCCAGCGATCGACGGTTAGCGCGACGATATGCGTGAACGCTTGCTCGCCCGCTCCAGGCGTGCCGATTCGCAAATCCTCGCGGACGCGCCACGCCGTGGTCGAGTCCCACAGTCCGCGGCCTTCGTTGTGAACAACAACTGCGCCGTTCGGAAGCGTGTCGATTGACCCTTGCCACCCGCGCCTGGCATCGGGACCCGCACACGCGGCCAGAAGCAGCCCCAGTACCATCCCTCGCATTGTCACCGGGCGGCGGAGCGTGCCGGGAGGTGAGGCAGATTCACGCGCGCGATGCTGAGGGCACCGCTCTCGTCTTCGAGCACACCGAACAGCGCATCAGACAGGAACAACAGCGGTCGGAAGGGACTCGGTACTGCGACTCGTTGCGCGAGCTTTCCCGTCGGGGAGAAGACTTCCCAGAGGTAGTAGCGTGGCCGCAAGCGTGGCAGCCGCGACATGTACATGGGGTGATTCTTGTGGCCAGCGTCGACGACGCGGACCCACAGACGATCCTGGTCGTCGAATTGGATCTCGTCGATGCTGTTTTTTTGCGTCCCGAACTCCTGCCTTGCGAACACGCCGGCAAAGCCTGGACCCGCGCTCCCCATGCCTGACGTGTCATCGGGGATCCGCGATGCGCTACCTACCGGCTGCCGAATCCACTCGCGACAGATACGCCGCCGGGCGCCGCCCGCGACGCGATCGAGCGTGATGCAGTAGTCCACCCCCGCGGTAAAAGCGAAACGACCCGACCGCGACACTGCGTAGAGCGCCCGCGGACCAAACGGGTAACGGGATCCCAGCACCTGGCCGCCATTCACCCACGACAGGTCCTCGATCACGGCCAGGACCTTTGGTGCGAGGCTACCCCACTCGTGGTAGACCAGGGCCACCGAATCCGGCGTGCCACCGGGCCGAACGAGACCGAAGGCCCAGGCGAGAATCACACCCTGGCCGAGCGGTGACATCACGACGCGGCGCGGATCGGTGAACGGTGGCGGGCCCGTGACCGACCGCGTCCGAACCACCTTGCCCGCAGGCGAGAACCAGGTCAGACGCAGTTCCGCGCCGTCCCAAACGACTGCCGTGTCGCCAGGCAACACGCCCAGACCGCTGATGAGGTGAAACTCGCCCGGCCCTGACCCCTTGCGACCGAGCGTACCCAGGAGCTCGCCGGATCGCGCGAGCAGAAAGACTTGCGCTCGATCCGCAACCAACAGCCTGCCACGGGAGTCAGTAGCGATCGCAGACGGACGCTCGAGCGAATCGCTGTCCCAGATCCGGACGACGGCGTCAGCCGTGTCGACCGGTGGCCAGGTCGATTGGGGCGGGACGGATGTCGTGACGATCTCAGTGTCGCCCACGGTGTCGACGGTCCCCACCCACGCACCCGTGGCGTGTGCGTCCCCTCCCGTGCAACCCGCGCGCCCCAGTATGAGCAAGAGAAGCGACACAGAACGCGCCGTGGCCAGCCCGCGAGAACGGACGGCGCGGGGCAAGTCAGCGTGCCCGAACCAGGGAAACATTGTAGAGGGCAAGCGAGACCGAACCGTCCCCCTGTTCATCGGTCACCAGTAGAATGTCACCCCGAGCCGCCAGGACTCGTGCCGTCCGCGGCAACGTGAATGTGCCGATCACGGAGTCGCGCGTCGTCATGCGAACCCAGGGCGCGACAGGCGCCGCCGCCGGTGCCCAGCCTCGCACCAAGAGCTGATCCGATGACGCAAACACGAGATCCGTGATCACCGGAGAGCGGTCCGGCGGACTGACGTGAGCGAGGATCTCGGTCCGCGCTGCCCGAAACGCCGGGTCGCGACTCGCGTCTTCCCCTCGCGCCGAGGCGAGGTCTTCACTCGTCAGCGCTTCGGCTCGGAGTGGAGTATGGAGCGTGCCGGTCCGGCTTCCCGTCGAATCGAGGAGAACGATCGTAGAGTCGGTCCCGGTGGCCGTAGCGATGAGACCGCCCGCCACCGCGATGGACGTGTGTGGATCGATCGCCAACGTGACGCTCATGCCTGCCGAGCGGGTTTCTGCTCCGGCGACTCGGTAGCGAAGCGTGGGGACTGGACCCCATCGGCTCGTTACGCGCTCGTGGGGAACGTCCACGACGTAGATCGACGAAGAATCCTGGACGACCCCCGATGACCGGTTTCCCGGGCGAGGCATGCTGTTCCCCACAAACACGACCGCCCCATCCCCCAGCGAGCCCACGGGCGCCGGCCAGCCACCAGGGTCGAGCTCCGGGAGACGGAACGTCCCCAGTACGCGGCCCTCAACGTCGAGCAATGAGAAACGGCGGGGCGCGAAATCGAAGGCCAGCAACGTGTCATGCTCGATCGCGAGCCATACGAGCTGCCGGAACTCACCCGGCCCGCTGCCGCGCCGACCGACTGGTGGACGCGGACGACCGGCGCTGTCCCAGACGAGCACGCGTTGGCTGGCGTAGTCGACCACCGCGACGCCGCCATCGCCGAGGAACGCGCCCGAGCGTGGCGCACCACTGAACTCCTCGGCGTCGAGCGTGGTGACGCGGCGAACGCCCACCAGGGCTGCCTCGTGGACGGGTGGCGGGTGCGTCCTGGTGCCAGACTCGCAAGCGATCACGACGATCAGGACAATGGCGCGTCTCAGGCCGACCTACCTATCGTTTCGACTAACGACCCCATGCGTGGTGTCTTGAGGAGTTGTTGCACGCGGAGGCGCGAGCGCGAGGGGGGCTGTAGCCGTGGCAGCCGAACCCGACCGGGCTCCCACTCGCCGCGAGGCGCCTTTCGACGGGTAAAACTCGCTGCCGCGTTTCTCGTACCTAGTCGACCGGCGTCACGCCACCCAAGGCTCGAGAAGGGCCTGACTGCGACACCGAGTTGTGGAACGACGTTGACCTAGACAACGAACTGGGAACCGGGCGGTTCGCAAGTAACTACGCGCAGCAGACGTAAGGCGACGGACAGTCCGTCTCGCAGTAGTCTCCACAGGTACACACCACGTACTTCTTCGCCGGCCGCTGTTCGGCGGCTGCTTTCTGCTGCGGCATAGCGACAGACAGCAGCGCAAAGGCCGCTGCGTAGCCAACGGTCAGCTTGCCAAGTGTGCGAAGCATAGCAGGCTCCTTTCTTCGGGTGTCTCGTTGGAACTGCAACATCCCACCATCAACTGCAATGCCCGGTTCCCAGTAAGGTGTTCTCACGGCCGCGTACGTACGCTCACTTCCCTAAGCGAGTAGAACCCGCAAGACTCCCTCGATCGAGGTTGAGGTCCTCGACTGCACCGATCCATCGAATAGTGTCGGCGCGCATGACCACCAGAAACGGTATGTCTCGCGCTCCAAACGCACGACGAGCACCTGTCACGGACATGGTCGCCGCGAGCATCGGCAGCCGGCGTTCCCGGAGATAGGAACGCACCAAACCCCGGTCGGTCGCGTCTCCAACGTGCAGTACCTGTAGCTGTGTCGATTCACGACCGACCAGCCGCCGGAGCACGTAGTCTGGCGTTCCGCAACTGAGGCAGGCTTTCGCATCGACCACCCAAACCACGTATGTCGTCCCCGAGGTGGGTGACGAATCCGCAATCCCGAGCTCCACAAGGGCGGAGGGGACGACGCTCCCGGAATCGAGGTCGGGAGCGACCGTGCAGGACACGACGCCGAGTCCGGCAATCAAACACACGACCAGGCATTGGCATGCACGGTCCATGTCAACTCCGACGGCGAACACTTGCGATGCGCCAACGATTGGGTACTTCCGCTCCCTGCTCCACAAACACCAACTCCTGGCCAAGCGAGTCAGCCGTGAGCAGTCTGGGCGCGTCGGGATCGTCGAACCACAGCCTCCCCGTGCGACGGACACCCAGCAGCTTCCAGATCGGCCGACCATTCACGAAACTTTGATAGGGCACGAGGAAACCCGCAGTGTCCGCCCACGATACGGCGGCTACGAGATCGAATGTCGACAACCACTCTCTGCGTCTTTGTAGGTCCGCCTCGGCTGCGTTGGAAAGAGGATAGGCTTTCCGGAAGTGGCTGGGCGGGATCGGAATGCTCGCGAGACTGGTGCCATCAACGCTGAACAGATACACCGTGTCACTCGGCGAAAACGTCGCGGCAATCGTATCCGCACGAATCGCGGCCTGGACCCACCCGGCGGTCGCCGCCACGTCCTTGTAGCGGTACGAGCTGAACGGCCGGAAGAAGCTTCGGCGGACTTGATTGCGGCGGTAGTCCCACAGGTGGAGCATGGGTGAGTCAGGATCGGCGCCAGCCAGGCCAGCGAGCAGCACCGTTGAGTCGTCGACCACGTCGGCATCCTCTATCGCCCCCACCGGTGGTACCACGGTCCTTACAAGCTGTGTCCCGGTCGAGTCCAGGATGGTGAACTTGACGCGACGATCGATGACCAAGATCTCGCGCGATGGCAGGCGGATCGCGACCGTAGGGCGCTCGAATTCCTTCGGCCCTTGTCCCTTCGACCCAAAGTGCGCGAGAAGCTTGCCATGTCTGTCATATCGCCGGAACTGGCACTCGTGAGGGTCCACCACCAGGAACCCTCCTGCAGGATCCAGGCGAACGATCGGAAACACCGTAACCACGTCCGTCGTCTCTTCCACTGGGATTCGATCCGTCCATGCAACCACACTATCCACGGTCGCGCGGCTAGCATTCCCGCCAGATCCACAAGCTGCCCCAACCACTAGAAGTGCTAACAGCCCACAAGCGAACACGTTTCTCCGTGCCCGAAAGAGGGGCAGATCGGGTGAAGGCGTGGCAGCGTGCATGACTCCTCGTCCCTTCCAGGCGAAGCTGAGTGGGTGCGAAGCAACCTGACGCGTTAGCGTACGCGAGCGGGCGGGCGACTGGTAGTGGTACAAAAGCAACGATCGTTGTACAAAACCGGGGGAGGGGGGGAACACGTGTACGAAAGAGTTCAGCGCAAGGCGTTCACATCACGGAATCGCGCGTGACTTGTCGCGGAACACCGGTCTCACCGGCGCATCGTGCGTCAACGTCAGATGCCCTTCCACTAGCACCGTATCCCCCGCCGCCACGGCCGGCCGCCCCGTAGTCGAGTCGGCCAGAATCTCCGTCTCCCGCCCATTCGACCGTCCAGGCGTGACGTAGACCCACTCCGCCTTCCCGGCGTGATAGCGAAACACGAGCGGCCGGCCATCGCGCTCGATGATCGCGGGCGCGGGGACAACGACTCGGTTCGAGAGCCGCGTCGCCTCGAGCTCCACGTCGGCGTACATCCCCGGCCGCAGCACCCCATCCGCTGTGCGCACGCGCACGAGGGCGCGACCGGACCTGGTCGTGGTATCGACGAGCGGCAGCACCGCCAGCACACGCGCGGGGAACGCGGTGCCGCTCGCCGCCGCGCTCACCACTGCCGTCGCACCGCGCCGCACCAGCGGCAGGTCGTGCTCCAGCACTGCGGCTTCCACTATGAGGGAACCCAAGTCCACGACGGTGGCGATGGGGTCGCCCGCCCCTAGCCGCTGACCGACGACCGCCTGAACCTGATCCACCGTGCCCCCGAACGGCGCTACCATCGTGGCGCGCTCGCGGTCCAGCTTCGCCCGCTCGAGCCGCGCCTCGGCGCCATCCAGGCCCGTCCGCAGCCGCGAGTTGCGGCGCCGCTCTACGGCCCCGGGCGCGGCGTCAGTCGTGTCCTCGCCGATCAGAATGTCGCGATATCGTCCCCGCGCCTCCTCGACCTGCGACTCGGCCTCCCGCACCGCGAGGTCCAACGGGCGCGGGTCGAGCCGCACCAATACCTGCCCGCTGTCCACGCGGTCTCCCGGGCGGACCAGCACGGCCGCGACCGTCCCCTGTGTCTCACCCTTGAGGCTGACCTGGCGCTCGGCCCGCACCTGACCGGTCGTCCGGATCGACAACACGAGGTCGCCGCGCCGCACCTCGGCACCGACCACGGGCAGCGCCACCGCGCTGTCGGCGGCAGCGGACCTGGCCGCCGGTGGATTGGCTGCCGCTTCGCCGCTCTTCGAGCCGCAGCCCGCCGCTAGGAGCGGGAGCGTTACGGAGGCGAGTCGGAACAGAGGGAACGATTGCACGACCGGAATCTCGGCCTCACGCGCCGGAAACCGCAAGGTCGCGGAAGGCGCCAGGCGACCCTGCGCGCGCGCGCTGCAACTGCCGGCTCACGTTCGCCCGGTCGATAAGGCCTACCATCCGGCGGGCGCGCCGTGACGGCACGCGATGTCGGCTCACGACCTCTTCGAACGCAATTAGCCTTACCGCCACGATAAAATGCTCCACGCGTCGAAAGCCCAACTCACCCACGGCGCGCCGTAGCCTGGGCAGTCCCGTTGCCGCCAGCGCCGCGAGCGCGACCGGGCGGCGCGTCTCCCACGGTCGTGCGCAGATAACTCGCACGATGTCTGCGACGGCGGCGAAGCGCGGCTCACGGTTCAGGACGTACGTGGCGATCTGGTCTCCGGCGGGTCCGTTCATCTCGGCCTCGATCGCCGCCACGAGCTTGATGAACCGCTCGCTCGTCGGGCAGCCCGGACATCGCAAGACCTGCACTCGCTCGTGACCGGAGATCTCCAACCACTCCGGAGCGATAGGGTTCGTGCCGGTTACCAGGTACATGCGCCCCCGCGTGGACAGGCGCGCTGCAACGGCTGGCTGCAGAGCACGGCCGCCATCGACCAAGTCGATGACCACAAGATCGCCGGTTCGGATCGCGGCGATGGAAGGTACGGCGGCCCACCAGCGAACGCTCGCGATCGAACGAAAGGCGTACGAGAGCAGAGGGAGGAGAGGAACCTTGGACGTGGCCACGAGGTGAATGACATTCGGGTGGACAACCACGCGCATCCTCCAGGAAGAAGGCGTCACGCGGTGCTGCAAACAACGGTCCTTACCGTTTCGCCATGTGTGGTCACTCGCCCCGTGACAATCGTGCATCAAATCGGTACGAATCGCATGCCCGGGCGTCGCGGCCGCGCCACACCCACTTCCGTCCGCTGAGCGCTTCGCGAAGATTCTTGGAACCTCAAACACTTCACAACATGATACGCGTGCGACACAGGTTGCTCGTGCTGGTTGCAGCGACGGTCGCGTCGGTCCACTGCGCGGCGGAGCCATCGATCCCACTCCCCGGCAGCATGGCTCCTGAGTTCTCGCTCACGACGCTGGACAGCGCCCAGCCCGCGGTCGCACTGCGGGCCAATCGAGGTCACTTCGTCTTGGTGGAGTTCTGGGCGACATGGTGCAAGCCATGCGTCAAGATGCATCCTGCGATTGTGCAGTTCACCGAACGGTACAAGGATCGTGGCCTCGTGACCTACGGCATCGTGTTCGAGGACTCGCCCAGCCGGACGCTGGCGTGGTTGCGATCGCACGGCGGCCTGCAATACAGCGAACTCCTGGATGACGACGGCACCGTCGCCCGCGCCTACGGCGTGCATGCAATTCCGCAGATGTTTCTCATCGGACCTGACGGGCGGGTGCTGTCGCACTGCTGGGGTTGCAACACAATGACTGAAGACTTCGGCGCGGCCATCGATTCGATCGTCGCCACTACATCCGCTTATACTTCGGCCCACTCCCCCCTTCCCTCGGCGTCCACCGCGGCCCCAGCACATCCGTAGCCTTGCAGTCCACGCAGTTCGGGGCGTTGATCTGTAACACGCCGTTGACTTCTTCATAGACGCCCGCCGGGCACACGTGCGCGTAGAACCGCGCGACTTCCGCGGACACGTCCTGCCCCACGATCAAGTGCGTCGGGATCGTGTCGCGAGTGGAGTTCCCTGCCTTGAAGACCGCATCGACCTTGCTCACGGCCTGGGGGTTAACCAACCCCGGGCGCAAGCCCGGGGTAAACGCGCGAGGAGCTTCCGCATCAGCATGCATCTCGTACCGCCACCCTGGGAACGCACCGAACGTCACGGTCATCAGGGCGGCCTGAATCGCGCCTGACACGAACCCGTCCTTGAACGCGAGCCGCATGTTGCGCGTGCGGTACAGATCGCTCGTGATGTACGAATGGTTGATGAGCTGGTCGTACTCGGCGAGGCGCCGGATCGAAAAGTCGGCGGCCGTGCGCGCCCGATAGATCACGCGGGCGGCGTACATCCCCGACTGCATCGCGTAGTGGATCCCCTTGAGGGACGGCACGTCCACGAACCCCGCGGCGTCGCCCAGCAGCACTACGCCGTCCCCCGAGCGACGGTGGGGCAGCGAGTAGAACCCGCCCTCGGGAATCGTCTTCGCTCCCCACTCGATCAGCTCTCCACCCTCGAGATAGGGCCGGAACAGCGGATGCTGCTTGAGCTGTTGTAGCAGCTCGTGCACATCGAGTGCCGCGTCCTTGTAGTCGAGCCCCACGACGAGGCCGAGGGCTACGAGATTCGGTGCGAGCGGGTACATGAAGCTCCCACCGAAGGCGTCGCGCGGCAGCGGCCAGCCCATGGTATGGATGACGCGATCGAGAGGCTGCTTCGTCTCCCACAGCTCCTTCACGCCGAGCGCGAAGATCTGCGGATTGTCGGAGGTCACCTTCTGCCACTGGCACCACGCCTGGCTCAACTGACCACGAGTCCCCTCGGCGAGCGCGGTGACTTTCGCGGTGAGATCGTTGGGCGCGGCGTAACCGGAACCAGGATTGCCGTCGCGATCGAGGCCGCTCGCGGCAGTCCGCACGCCCACGACTCGGCTGCCCTCGGTGAGCAAGCTCGCGGCCGGGAACCCCGTGAACACGTTGACGCCCAGCTCCTCGGCCTTGGCGCCGAGCCAACGCACGATCTCGCACAGCGACGCGATGAAGTAGCGCTTGTTGTGCATCGTGGGCGGCGTGGGGAGACGCCATTGGCCGCTGGCCGTCAGCAAATACACGGCCTCTTTGGTCACCGGACCACGGAAGGGGAAATCGGAGTCTTTGAGTTCGGGGAAGAGCTCGCGGAACGCGCAGGGATTGACGACGGCGCCGGAGAGCGAGTGCTCGCCCAGGGCTTCCGCCTTCTCGAGCACGCCGATGTTCAACGTGCCGCCGTCCTTCTTGGCCAACTTCGCCAGCTCGATCGCGCACGCGAGCCCCGCGGGCCCCGCCCCGACGATGAGCACGTCCAGCTCCATCCGATCGCCCGCGCCTGCCGCACCATCCTTGAGGATGAGCTGCTCCAGCGGCAGCGGCGGCTGGTACTTGGCGGGGACGATCTCAGCCATGCAGCTTCTTGATTTCCTCGGTGAGCTTCGGCACGACCTCGAAGAGATCGCCCACCACGCCGTAATCCGCGACCTTGAAGATCGGCGCGTCTTTGTCCTTGTTGATCGCGACGATCACCTTCGACGTCCGCATCCCCGCCAGGTGCTGGATCGCGCCGGAGATTCCCACGGCGATGTAGAGCGTCGGGCTGACCGTCTTCCCCGTCTGCCCAACTTGGTCCGCGTGCGCCCGCCATCCCGCATCGACGACCGCGCGCGATGCGCCGACGGCGGCCTGGCTGCCGAAGGCCCGCGCCAGCTCCTCGATCACCTTGAAGTTCGCGGGTTCCTTCAGACCTCGCCCGCCGGAGATGACGATCTGCGCCTCGGCTACGTCGAGCGCGCCCGCCTCGGCGGCCTTGATCTCGCGTACGACCACACGACCTGCGGCCACGTTGACGGCGACGGTCTCAGCGGCGCCGGCCTTGGGCCGCTCGACCGGCGTGAAGACATTGGGTCGGAGCGAGAGCACCGCAGGTTTGGCGGACACCCTCACGTTGAGCAGCGCCTTGCCGGCATAGACGGGACGCGTCGCCACGATCGCCCCACCCTCCGCCGCGATCTCCGTGCAGTCGGCGGCGAGCCCGACGCCGAGCTTCGCAGCGACGCGCGGAGCGAGGTCCTTGCCGGTCGCGCTCGCGGCGAAGACGACCGCCAGGTACCCGCCGCCCTTCGCCCGTTCGGCGATCGCCTGCGCCATTCCTTCAGGCGCGTACTTCGCGAACGCCGGGTTGGTGAGCGTGACGATCTTGTCGGCGCCGAACTTGCCAAGCTGATCCGCGCCCTTCACGGGACCCGCCGCGCACACGAGCGCCTCGACAGTGCCGCCGAGACGATGCGCGGCCGTGACGACCTCGTGCGAGATCTTGCGCAACGTCCCGTCGCGCTGCTCGACGACCGCCAGGACGCTCGTCATAGCACCTTCGCCTCTTCGCGCAGCAGCCGTACCAGCTCCGGCACGGCGCCCGCGCCTTCACCGACGATCTTGCCGTCCTTGCGCTGCGGCGGGGGCGTGAGGGCCACGATCTCGATGCCTCCTGCTGCGCCGAGCTGCACGGGCTTCACCTCGAGCGGCTTTTTCTTTGCCGCCATGATGCCCTTGAGAGCGGGATAGCGCGGTTCGTTGAGACCCTTGTCGGCGGTGAGGACGGCGGGAAGCGGGAACTCGACGACTTCGATGCCGCCCTCAATCTCACGCTCGGCTACACCCCGCCCCTTCGTATGATCAATCTCGAGATGCGCGACGGCCGTGACGCACGGCAGGCCGAGCAGCTCGGCCACCATCGGGCCGACCTGTTGGCTGTAGTCGTCGATCGCCATTTTGCCGAAGAGGATCAGGTCCCAAACGCCAGCCTTAAGCTCGGTGGCAAGGCTTTGGGCGGTGACGAAACCGTCGGCGGGAATAGCGTCGGATTGGAGCAGCACGCCGCGATCGGCGCCCATGGCGAGCGCCGTGCGGATCGTTTCCTGCGCAGCGGCGGGTCCGACACAGAAGACCGCCACCTCGCCGCTCCCGGCCTTCTCCTTGCGCTGGAGGGCCTCCTCGACGGCGAACTCGTCGTACGGATTGAGGACGAACTTGACCCCTGCTTCGTCGAGGCTCTTCCCGTCGGATGCGATTTTGACGCGCG
>Ga0137410_10002597_pt1 | contig 12276 bp, 7 predicted proteins | sample CZODoug1_16funga_FD_108878 | JGI IMG/M metagenome (GOLD analysis project Ga0137410, IMG submission 108878) | Vadose zone soil fungal communities from Angelo Coast Range Reserve, California, USA - CZODoug1_16fungal (Illumina Assembly) | ecosystem: Environmental > Terrestrial > Soil > Vadose zone... | reverse complement strand
GCGTCGACCACTTTCTTGAACGCGGCGTCGTCCTTGCGCAGCATGATGCCGTAGGGCTCGACCGACAGCGCGACGCTGGAGACCTCGTAGTCGTTCGGCGAGCGCGACTGCGCGGCGAGGCTGGCGAGCAGGATGTCGTCCATCACGAACGCCACCGCGCGACCGGTCTCGACCATCTGGAACGCTTCCGGGTGGCCGTTGGCGGAGATGATGTTCATGCCGAGGTTCTGCGCCGCGTTGATCTCGGTGATCTGCTTGATGTTGGTGGTGCCGGCGGTCGAGACGATGGTCTTGCCCTTCAGGTCCTGCAGCGTCTTCAGCTTGGCCGACTTCTTCGCTACCCAGCGGTTGGCGGTGACGAAGTGCGTCATCGTGAACCACACCTGCTCCTGCCGCGCGACGTTGTTGGTGGTCGAGCCGCACTCGAGGTCGATGGTGCCGTTCGCCATCAGCGGGATGCGATTCGCCGAGGTGACGAGCTGATACTTGGTCTCCAGCTTCGGCATCTTCAGCTCCGCCTTCACCGCGTCGACGATGCGATGGCAGAGGTCCATGGCGTAGCCGATGGGCTGCTGCTTGTCGTCGTAGTAGGAGAAGGGCAGCGAGGCGTCGCGGTGGCCGATGGTGATCGAGCCGGTGTCTTTGATTTTCTTCAGCGTGCCGTCCTGCGCGACCGCTTGCGCGCAGAACAGGCCGAGTACGGCGAAAAGGACCGAAAGGCGAACCATGTCGTTTCTCCCTGGGGTTGAGCGAAAAATTCTACCTAGTTAAGGCTGGCAGCGGTATTCCTTACCCGCTCGGCCACTGCGGTCAGCAGCGACGCGCCGAAAGTGGGGTCCGACTTGATCAGGTTGAGGAACACCTGGCGGTTGATGCCGAGCAGGACGGTATCGGCCTCGGCCGCCGCGTTTGCCGCCCTGGGCGACTGGTCGATCAGCGCCATTTCGCCGAATACCGCTCCCGGGCCGACGTACTGCACAACGGCGCCGCGGATCGAGATCGTCACCTTGCCTTCCAGCACCACGTACATGAGCGCGCCGGTCTGGCCGGCGACCATGATCACCTTGCCCTTGTCGTAGCGCTGCTGCGCCTGGTCGCCGAGGCCCTTGGTGAGGCTGGCGAGGAGCGCCTTGTCGAACACCCGCGGCGACTCCTTTACGTCGCCCGCGCTGGGCACGCCGGAGAGCTTGGCCATCATGCCGCGCAGGCGCTGGATCAGCATGCCGAGCATCATCAACGCGAACTCGGGTTTTTTTTGCAGCGCGGCGTTGAAACCCTTGTCGTCGAGCGAGATGACCTTGCACGGGGTGTGCGCCGCCGCCGTGGCGCTGCGCGGCGATTCGGTGATCGCCGCCATCTCGCCGAAGATCTGCCCGGCCTTGATGGTGCCGATCGGCTTGCCGCCCGAGAACAGGCCCACCTGGCCTTCCAGCAGGAAATACATCTTGTCGCGCTTGAAGAGCCCGCCTTTCTGGTTCTCGGAGAAGAACACCGTGCCGGCGGCCGCCTGCTCCTCCTTGCCTCCCGATTCGAAGAACGCGCGGGCGATGGCCGGCACGTAGAGCGGCGCCTGCGGCGCTGCGGGCGTTGCCGGCGCTGCCGGTTTCGGAGTTCCCGCCGGCTTGCTGAAATCGAGGTCGTCCGACATCGGAGTGAATAGTGCCAGAATCTTCCCCTATGGCGCAGCCCATTCGTACCGAGCACGATCTCCTGGGCGACCGCGCGGTGCCCGCGGATGCGTACTACGGCATCCATACCCTGCGGGCGCTGGAAAATTTTCCGATCACGGGGACGGCGATCTCGATCTACCCCGACCTGGTCGTGGCGCTCGCCTGCGTGAAGCAGGCCGCGGCGATCGCCAACGCCGAGCTCGGCCTGCTCGACGAGGAGCGGTCGGTGGCGATCCGCCTCGCCTGCGAGGAAGTCCGCGAGGGCAAGCTGCACGAGGAGTTCGTCGTCGACGTCATCCAGGGCGGCGCCGGCACCTCGACCAACATGAATGCCAACGAGGTGATCTGCAACCGCGCGCTGGAGAAGCTCGGCGCCGCGAAGGGCGAGTACTCCCGCCTGCATCCGCTCGATCATGTCAACCTGTCGCAAAGCACCAACGACGTCTACCCGACGGCGATCAAGCTCGCGCTGCAGCTCGGCATCCGCCGCCTGCTCGAGGAGATGAATTTCCTGCAGCGCTGCTTTGCCGTCAAGGCCGCGGAGTTCAAGGACGTGCTGAAAGTCGGTCGCACGCAGCTGCAGGACGCGGTGCCAATGACGCTCGGCCAGGAGTTCTCCACCTACGCGGTGATGGTGAGCGAGGACGAGAGCCGGCTTGCCGAGGCGGCGGAGCTGATCCGCGAGATCAACCTCGGCGCCACGGCGATCGGCACCGGCATCAACGCGCACCCGGACTACGCGCCGCTGGTGACGCGGCGCCTCGCGGAAGTTGCCGGCATCGCCTTCGTCGTCTCGCCCAACCTGATCGAGGCGACGCAGGACGCGGGCTCGTTCGTGCAGCTCTCGGGCGTGCTGAAGCGCATCGCCGTCAAGCTCTCCAAGATCTGCAACGACCTGCGCCTGCTCTCGTCGGGTCCGCGCGCCGGCTTCGGCGAGATCGCGCTGCCGCCGGTGCAGGCCGGCTCGTCGATCATGCCGGGCAAGGTGAACCCGGTGATCCCGGAGGTGGTGAACCAGGTCGCCTTCGAGGTGATCGGCAACGACATCACCGTCACCATGGCGGCGGAAGGCGGGCAGCTGCAGCTCAACGCCTTCGAGCCGATCATCGCCCACAGCCTGTTCAAGAGCCTCTACCACCTCGCCGCCGGCTGCCGCACGCTCGGCGAGCGCTGCGTCAAGGGCATCACCGCCAATCGCGAGCGCGCGCGGCGCCTGCTCGATGAGTCGACTGCGCTCGTCACCGCGCTCACGCCCTTCATCGGCTACGCCCGCTCGACCGAGATCGCGCAGGAGGCGCTCGCCACCGGCGCGCGGGTCTACGATCTCGTCCTGGCGAAGAACCTCCTAAGTCGCGAGCAGCTCGACCAGATCCTGCAGCCGGAGATGCTGACGCGGCCACATGATCTCGCCCTGGCAAAGCTGCCTCACAAACGAAGCTAAGGAAAGGGTCCGTGCCCTAGATGCTCACCAAGGGTCAAGTCGCGTTTAGCGGTCTAGTGCCGGGGTTGAAAGGTCTTATTAAAGCTTGGGAACCCGGCCCCCTTCAGACCGAGCTGAGGTTTCGTGATTCGTTCCTTAGCTTTCTTCGCGCGAATGTTCCGGCGGACTGCCGAGTGGAACGCGAATACCGCCATCACGGCACGACCATCGACATTTTTCTCGAGTGGAGAGGTCTTGTTTTCAATGACGAGATTTATTTTGAAGTTAAGCGGAATCTAAACAAAAAACCCATGCTCGATCGACTTGTCGGTCAGGTAGAAAGCCTACAACCAGGCAAACATACGATCCTAATTCTCCTTATCGGTGACACCGACCCAGCATTACTGCAAAGGCTCAAAGCCAAATACGCGGCGTACGAAGAGTCACAATACGAAAAGCCGATTGCAGTAGTGCTTAAGTAGTATCAGAACATTGAGTCGGTTATACGGCCATGTTTCTTGGGAGGAGCGAATGATCGTTGAAGAGCTGGCCGACTTTCCGGCCATCAAGCAGATTGGCGCTGCGCTTTGGAGAACCGGCGAGACACGTGGCGCAGCGGTAATGGTTGGCGCCGGGTTCTCCTTACACGCTGAACTTCCGGGACAAGGTTCGAGAAAGCCGCCGCTCTGGAGGGATTTCAGTAATGAAATGACAATGCGGCTCTATCCGAGTGGCGGTGCACCGACGGATCCACTGCGGCTTGCAGAGGAATATAGAGCGGCTCTTGGTCAAGCATCACTGGAGGGTTTGATCTTTGAGTTCATACGCGACGCTGAATGGAAACCGGGAGCGCTGCATCACAAGCTATTGGATCTCCCATGGGGCGATGTACTAACAACAAATTGGGACACATTGCTGGAGCGCGCGGCGGCAGTAAACGTCCGTCAGACCTATGACGTTACACGCGCAGTAGCAGATATCCCGCGCACGCGTTCACCACGCGTCGTGAAGCTGCACGGAAGCATGCCTTCGAATCGCCCGTTCATTTTTGCCGAGGAAGACTATAGAACGTATCCCTCAGTGTTTGCGCCCTTTGTCAATCTTGCGCAACAAGTGCTACTCGAAAATGAATTGTGTTTGGTTGGCTTTTCCGGCGACGACCCCAATTTTCTGCACTGGTCTGGTTGGGTCAGAGATCAGCTAGGTGCGGCCGCGCGACGCATCTACTTGGTGGGTGTCTTGAATGCAAGTAGCGCGCGGCGGAAGTTCTTTGAAGCTCGTAACGTTTCTGTCATTGATTTAGCCCCGTTAGTCACGAACTCCGATGACAAGCACAGGGAAGCATTGCGTCTCTTTCTCGAGTGCTTGGTGGGCTCTAAGCCACGGTCCTCCCATGATTGGCCGCCATCCAAATCGCGTCATCCGGTAGAAGCGGCGCAGCAACCAGGTGGAAAAATGGACGCTGGTGTCAGCGCCCGTTATTTGGGCGATATGTTGGTGGCATGGAATCAAGAACGTATCAACTATCCAGGTTGGCTTGTTTGCCCAACAGACAAGCGCCATCGAATTCGCTTCGATACTGATTTGGGTCGTGCATTTCAGGCCGGGTACGAACTGCTGGACCCTGCGATCCGAGAAAAGCTCCTATACGAGCTCGCTTGGCGCTATGACGTTTCGTTCTGGCCATTGCCACCTTGGCTACGCGAGAAGTTGGCTGAGGCTGTGACCGTCAAAAAGGCTGCATCTCTCGCCACCGAGGAGCGGCTTTACTTAGCCTTGTCGCTGTTGCGCTCCGCTAGGGAGGATGGCGATGAGGTTTCCTTTGGTCGTTGGTCAGCCCTCATCCAGGGGGAGCAGCAACCGGGCAGTAGCATCGCGGCGGCCGAGACATATGAGCGCTGTTTATGGCTGCGAGACAAACTTGACTACGCGAAGCTACAACAATTGTTGAGTACGCTGCGCGGCGAAGATCCGGCATGGAAGATTCGCCGCAGTGGCCTCCACTGGGAACTTGGTGAGTTTGCGGCTGCTAAGACAACAATAGAGGATGCGCTGCGCGATCTCCGCGACCGTCACGCCAGAGATCGGAAATCGATCTGGATTCTTTCACGGCTCGCATGGGCCAGTTTCCTGGCGAGAGTAACCGACTTCTCAACTCCGTCCGCTTCGGATGCCGACGATCCATTCGTGGGCCTCGAGTGGCCATCCATCTTTCGTGAAGTCAAAAGTGACCCTTGGGATGAACTGCACACCCTAGATACCAATCTGGAGCGGTCGTTTCGCGAAAAAGCCAAGGACGCGATTACAAAGCGAGCAGGCTTTGACGCCGGAACCTATATCGACAAATCTGGAGGAACGCGATTTGTCAGTTCGGCCGTCGTGTCTCCTACCTACGACATCTTCCGGTTGACAGAGGCGGCTGGTTTGCCGGTTAGAACCAAGCATTTTGATGTAATGGGTGGACGTCTTCGAAGGTCGTGCGAACTAGTGGACAGCGACGACGAGCGAGAGCTCTTTAAAGTCATACGAGTTGTTAGCAGTCACTCGGACGATTTAATCGAAAAACGGTTCGCTCGAATTCAGGTTGCCCGAATAGGTCTGCAAACGGTGGAGAAATTAATCAATCTACTGTGGCAGACGATAGATTTCGGAGCCCAGCACTTCGCGGACGAGGGTGATACTCATTGGATAGAGCGTGTGCGGCTCCATACGGAAGTGCTTTCTCGACTCGTCGTCCGATTGCCACCGTCCAAGGCCGTTGAGTCATTCCGGCGGGCTGCAGCGTACGCCAAGGATTCTCGATGGTCACATTGGTGGCTATACGATTCACTTGGTCACTTGCTCGAACGCTCGTTGAGTGCGATCCCGCCAGCGGACCGGACGGGACTGCTCGTCGAAGTACTGAATCTTCCAGTAGCTGACGAGCGTGGGGCTGGAGGCATGGGCGGGCGATGGCCAGAGGTAGTCGAGTCACTGGATCCCGCACTAATCGTACGTCCCGCCGACACTGTAGCCTTCAACCATAGGGTAGGCGAACTGATTCAGAAGGTAAGAACGTCTCAAGGTGATTCACGAGGCAATGCGGCACTACGCATGACGGTGCTACACGAAGCTGGCGTCCTAGATGGATTCCAGAGGAAAGCTTTTGGTGAAGCTTTGTGGTCCCGGAGACCGTCGGAGAGCGATTTCCCAGAGGGCACTAACTTATTGCCACACGTTTTCTTGGCTGTTCCCGGCCCGGAGCCAGAGAAAGCTGAACACATATTTCGCGAAAGGATCATCAATCGGTTCAAGACAGGGGATGTCTCCGAATTCTTATTGAACGGTTTGTATGGCGCGGGAATGCAAAGGAAAGGTCATTCTGCTTTTACGTTTTCGGCGGACGAGGCTCTCGCCATCCTGGATGTCATATTGGCTTGGAAACCAAAGGCAGTTGAGTTTGACATTGGGTTCACAGGACGAGAGAACCTGCTTATAGGAAGGCTGACGGGTCCCGTTCTGGCGGATGTCATCCTGCCCGTCTTGGACCCAAAGTTAGTCGGGACGCCGCGTGTTGACGGACTGTTGGAGTTGGCTGCGCGCGAAGCGACCCGGTCTGTCATTTCGGCATTGCCTCAAGTGGTGCGATTGGACGCTTCGCGCTCCAGTGAGGTTGTGAAACTAATTCACACGGGCCTTCTTAGTTCGGACCCCGATACCACATACGCAGCGTTTGGCGCTCTCGGTAGATGGAGTAAGCGGTCTCTGGAGCCCAAACTTCCACTTCTCCCAGAGGAACTAAGGCAAGCGGCAGTATCGGTTGCGGCTACGCGGCGAGAACCCGGGCTACTACATGCACTGGAAGCGGTCATTTACTTTGTGGAAAAAGGTGAGCTCTCCAAATCAGAGGAGTCGCGTCTTGCTGACACTCTCGAGATCCTACGGACGGAGACGGAATACGACAATTGGTCCGGTTCAAATGAACAATCGATCACTCTCACGCTGGTGCGTGCGTCGTGTGTTCGCCTAGCCCACAAGCTTAAGATGCGCGGATCTGTGCATACGGCAGTTCTCAGATGGCTCAGCAATGCAAAGGATGATGCTATTCCGGAGGCGAGATTCGCGCTGGCTACACAATAATCCACTTGGCAATTCCACCATACTGAGGCTTGTGGCCGCGTTTGCGCCAACCTTGGGCACCACAGAACTGCGGAGCGACGCATGAGATTGCTGCTGTTGATCCTGCTCTTCCCGCTCAGCGTGCTCGCGCAGTCGTATCCGGCCAAGCCGGTCAAGCTGATCGTGCCCTTCCCGGTGGGCGGCATCGCCGACATCTACGGCCGCATCGTCGCCGCCAGGCTGACCGAGACCTGGGGACAGCCGGTGGTGGTCGACAACCGCACCGGCGCCGGCGGCAATATCGGCGCCGACCTGGTCGCGAAAGCCGCGCCCGACGGCTACACGATCGGCATCGGCAGCATCGGCACGCACGCGGTGAACGTGACGCTCTTCTCGCGCATGCCTTACGACGCGGTGAAGGACTTCGCGCCGATCGCGCTGCTGCTCGAGGCCGAAGGCCTGCTGGTGGTGCATCCCTCGGTGCCGGCGCAGAGCGTTCCGGAGCTGATCGCCTACGCGCGCGCCAATCCCGGCAAGCTCACCTTCGCTTCCGCGGGCATGGGCACCGCGAGCCATCTCGCCGGCGAGCTGTTCAAATCGATGGCAAAGGTCGAGATGACCCACATTCCCTACAAGGGCAACGTGCCGGCAATCACCGATCTGCTCGCCGGCCAGACCAGCCTGATCTTCGCCACCATGCCGACCGTGCTGCCGCATTCGAAGGCCGGCAAGCTGCGACCGCTCGCCACCATCGGTCCGGTGCGCTCGGCGGCTGCACCCGAGTTGCCGACGGTCGCCGAAGCGGCGCTGCCCGGCTTCGCCGTGACCAACTGGGTCGGCTTCTTCGCGCCCGCCGGCACGCCGCCCGACATCGTGCGCCGCTGGAACGCCGAGACGCACAAGGTGATGCAGATGCCCGAGATGCAGGCGCGCCTCCTGAACGAGGGCGCGCGCTTTATTCCGATGACGCCTGAGGAATTCGGCACATTCGTGAAGGGCGAGATCGCCAAATGGGCGCCGGTAGTGAAGGCGTCCGGCGCGCGGGTTGACTAGAATCGAGCTGGGAGAAAAGCCTATGCGCCATCGAAGCGTTGTTGCAATTCGCCTCGCTTTCGCCGCCGCCGCAGCCTTGGCTGCGCAGGCCGCGCAAGCGCAGCTCTACCTGCGCGCCGATCTCGGCTATTCCAAAGGCGTTGATGCAGGTATTCGAGACAAGAACTTCGCCCTGGACGGGGTGATCTGCGGCGACCCCGGTTGCACCGCCGGCGGAGAGCTCGGCGACGTCGGCAAGTCTCCGGTGTTCAGCGCCGGCCTCGGCTGGCGGATCGCCCCGAACATCCGCACCGACCTGACCGTCGCTTATCGCGGCGGCTACCAGCTCAAGGATAGCGACGCCGCTTCGGATTTCAAGGCAGACATCAAGTCGAGCAACCTCATGCTCGCCGGCTACTACGAGGCGGCGTCGGGCTGGGCCCGCCCGTACGTTGGCGGCGGCGTGGGCTGGGCGCAGAACAAGATTGGTGCCATCACCAATACCGGCGCCGGGTTCTCGACCGAGTCTCCGGGCGGCACACGGTCGGGCCTCGCCTGGTCGCTGATGGCAGGGGTCGGCATTCCGCTCGGCAGCCGGCTGACGCTCGACGTCGCGTACCGCTACATCGACCTCGGCAAGATCGAGTCGAAATCCGGCGACCTCAGCTGCGCCCCGGTGCCGTGTCCCGGCGTGACCTACTCAGGGCTGAGCGGGAACCTCCGGGCTCACGAATTGACGGCCGGTTTTCGGTTCTGACTCTCACTAGGAGGAAGGAATGATTCGTCTTTTCCTGTTGCTTGCATCATTCATCGCGCTGGCGCCCAGCGCGTTCGCGCAAACAGCGCAATCGGTCGCCACGGCGCTGAAGGACGGCGGCCACGTAATCGTGTTCCGCCACGGCGCAACCAACCGCGACATGGCCGACACCGATCCGCTGAACGTCGACGATCCGAACAACGTGTCGAAGCAGCGCCAGCTCAGCGAGCGCGGCCGGCAGGTGGCGCGCGAGATCAACGGCGCCTTCAAGACGCTGCAGATCCCGATCGGCAGCGTCTACACCAGCAAGTTCTTCCGCGCGGTCGAGACCGGTCGGCTGCTCTCCGGCAAGGACGTGATCACCACCGCGGACGTCAGCGAAGGCGGGCAGGTGGTGACGCCGATCGAGAACGACCGACGCGCCGAGGCGATGCGCAAGCTCGCGGCGACGATGCCGGCGAAGGGCAGCAACACGCTGGTCGTCAGCCACAAGCCGAACATCATGGATGCCTTCGGCAAGGACTGGTTCGACGTGCGCGAGGGCGAAGCGTCGATCTTCAAGCCCGACGGCAACGGCAAGTTCGTGCTCATCGGCCGCGTGCAGGCGGCGCAGTGGGCCGAGCTGACGAAAGGCCGCTGAGCTAGCGGTCCTTGCCGCCGGCGAGCAACTCGGTCACGCCGCCGATCGCGGCGGTGTTCACGGTCAGCGTCCTCTCGGTCGCGAACCTCGGCATGTAGTGCGGCCCGCCGGCCTTCGGCCCGGTGCCCGATAGCCCTTCGCCGCCGAAGGGCTGCACGCCGACCACGGCGCCGATCATGCTGCGATTGACGTAGATATTGCCGACGCGCGCCTCGCGCACCACGTGGTCGACGAAGCTCTGGATGCGGCTATGGATGCCGAGCGTGAGGCCATAGCCAGTGTCGCGCAGCCAGGCGAGGACGCGGTCGAGGTCGTCGCGCTGGTAGACGCAGACGTGGAGGATCGGGCCGAAGACTTCCACTTTCGGCAACTGCTCCAGCGGCATCTCGAAGGCGATCGGGGCGATGTAGTGGCCGTGCAGGTCGGGAGAGAGGTGCGCAGCGCCGACCAGCTTCGCGGATTGCCTGAGCTGTCTGATGTGGTGCGCGAGCGCATCGTGGGCGGTCTTGTCGATCACCGGGCCGATATCGGTGTCGCGCTCGGTGGGATCTCCGACCTTCAACTCCGCCAGCGCGCCGCGCAATAGCTCGAGCGTGCGCGGCGCGTTGCCCGATTCGAGGAAGAGGATGCGCTGCGCCGAGCAGCGCTGGCCCGCGCTCTGGAAGGCCGAGATGACGGTGTCGTCGACCACCTGCTCGGGCAGCGCCGAGGAGTCGACCAGCATGGCGTTGACGCCGCCGGTCTCGGCGATGAGCGGGACGATCGGGCCGTCGCGGCCGGCGAGGCTCTGGTTGATCTTCCTCGCGGTCTCGACCGAGCCCGTGAAAGCGACACCGGCGATGCGCGGATCGGCGACGAGGCGGGCGCCGATGCTGCCGTCGCCGATCGCGCCGCAAGCGACGTCTGCCGGGATGCCGGCTTCGTAGAGAATTTCCAGGGCGCGCATGCCGGTGCGCGGCGTTTGCTCGGCGGGCTTGGCGATGACCGCGTTGCCGGCGGCGAGTGCGGCGGCGACCTGGCCGGTGAAGATGGCGAGCGGGAAGTTCCACGGGCTGATGCAGGCGAAGACGCCCCGACCATGCAGTGCGAAATCATTCCTTTCGCCCGCGGGTCCAGGAAGGGAAAGCGGCTTGTTGAAATGCTGCTTCGCCTGAAGCGCGTAGTAGCGGCAGAAGTCGGCGGCTTCGCGCACTTCGGAAACCGAGTCCGCGTAGGTACGCCGTCCTTCGCGCACGATGAGCGAGACCAGCTCGACCATGCGCTGCTCGAGGAGGTCGGCGGCGCGCTCGAGGAGCGCAGCGCGCTCCGCCGCGGGGGTGCGCGACCAGGATTCGAACGCCTCGACGGCGCGGGCGAGGCTGAAATCCAGCTCCCCGGACGAAGTCGGCTCGACCGCCGGGAGCGCGCCGTCGGCGACGACGCGCGCCTTGAGGTCGTCCAGATTCTTTCGCAGCGACAGGTCGAGACCCATGGAATTCTTTCGGTCAGGGTAGAGGTCGAGCGGCAGGGGAATGCGGGGATCGGGGTCCGCAGGCTCGGCGAGCGGGTCCGCGACCAGGGCATCGAGCGGCACTCCCGGGTCGGCGATCTGGTGCACGAACGACGTGTTGGCGCCGTTCTCGAGCAGCCGCCGCACGAGGTAGGGAAGAAGATCGGTGAAGCTGCCGACCGGGGCGTAGACGCGGCATTGCAGCGCCGGGTGATCCGCAAGCACGATGTCGTAGAGGGCATCGCCCATGCCGAACAGCTTCTGGAATTCGAATTCACGGCCTTTCCCCAGTTCGAGGATCGTGGCAAGGGTGCGGCAGTTGTGCGTCGCGAACGCCGGATAGATCGCCTCCGGCGCCGAGAGCAGCGCGGTGGCACAGGCGACGTAGGAGACGTCGGTCGCCGCCTTGCGCGTGAAGACGGGATAGTCCGGCATGCCGAGCTGCTGCGCGCGTTTCACTTCGCCGTCCCAGTAGGCGCCCTTGACGAGGCGGATCGGGATGCGGCGCTTCTTCTCCCGGCCGAGCGCGACCAGCCATTCGCAGACCGCGAGCGCGCGCTTCTGATAGGCCTGGACCGCCAGTCCCGCGGACGGCACGCTGTCGAGAATGTCGAGAGTGAGCTCGAGCCGCTCCGATTCCTCGGCATCGATCGTCAGGCCGACCTTGCGCTCGGCGGCGAGCGCCGCAAGGTTGCGGACGAGCGGAACGAGCTCGTTGAAGACCCGCGAGCGCTTCGCTTCCTCGAAGCGCGGGTGCAGCGCGGAGAGCTTCACCGAGACGCTGTCGGGGGTGCGCGCGGTCCTGATGGCGTGGGAGTACAGCCAGAAATAGCGCGCGGCATCGTCGGCGGTGCGCGCCGCCTCGCCCAGCATGTCGTAGGAGAAGCGATAGCGCGGCCGCTCGGCGGCGCGCGCGGCCGCTTGCTCGATCGTCTCGCCGAGCACGAACTGGCCGGCCAGGATGCGCATTGCCTGCTTCACCGCCGTGCGCACGATCGGATCGCCCAGCCGGGAGATGAGGCTCTTCAGGGCAGACGGCTCGTCGTGCCAGCGCACCAGCGTGCCGGTGAGCATCAGCGCCCAGTCCGCCGCGCTTGCCGTGCTCCAGTTGCCGGAGGCGAGCTTCTCCCGCAGCAGCGCGTCGGCGGTTTCGGCGTCGGGGATGCGCAG
>Ga0137410_10002596_pt1 | contig 12276 bp, 13 predicted proteins | sample CZODoug1_16funga_FD_108878 | JGI IMG/M metagenome (GOLD analysis project Ga0137410, IMG submission 108878) | Vadose zone soil fungal communities from Angelo Coast Range Reserve, California, USA - CZODoug1_16fungal (Illumina Assembly) | ecosystem: Environmental > Terrestrial > Soil > Vadose zone... | reverse complement strand
CCTGGACCTCGGCCCTACTCCTCGTCCGTTGGAGGAGGGGCGGACACGTCCACGTCCGAAGGCTCCAACTCCGACGGTGAGACTCCGGATGTCTTCGCAGCCTTGGCAGCCGCCTTCTCCGCGTTGCGTGCCTGGCGCGCGGCGCGCTTCTCAGTCGCCTTCTCCGCACGCTTTTTCGCCTTTTGGTTCTTGAGGAACGACGGATTGCCTCTTCCTGCCATTACACTCTCCTGAACAGGTTGGCCTGAGTCGTGCCCGGACCCCCAGTCTCGTACCTTAACGGGGTGCCTGACAACAGGAAAGCGCAGTGCCAGGAACGGTCCGCGCCGGCACGCGGGGGCGTCAGTTCTGGGCGATCTCTTCCCGCTCTGCCTCTCCGTCGCGCATCCGTCTCACGACCTTCGCGCCGATCAAGGTTCCGCAGACGGTGCCCTGCTCGTTGTCGTGGCGGAAATGGATTCCCCCGTACAGCCTCGACAGCGCCGCTTCCAGCGACTGCTGGACGAAATAGTCGCGCTCGTCCGGGAACACCGCGCCAAGCACCTCGGCCGCGGCTGCGGAGATCGTGGAGTGTCCCGACGTATACGTGGGGAAGTTCGGGGTGGGGATCACGGTCACGAGACCGGGGATGCGCTGGAAGGGACGCGCGGTCCAGTATTTGTATTTGCACGCCCAGCACTCGATGAAGGCGTCGGCCATCGCTACGTTGAGGAACGCGTGCGCGCGCGCGGCCTCGACCCCGCTCAGCCCACGCGATTCGATGCGCGCGTTCAGGAGCTCGTTCCAGATCGCCGGAGGAGATACGTCCGCCCACTTGTGCACGATCGCGATCTGCTCCGCGGTTCTCGCCAGGGAGACGTCGAGCACCTCCTGCACGTCACGCAAATCTTCCGTGGATCCCAGCGCGTACGGCGGCTCCGGCATGATCTGAGTGCCCGAGCGGAGCACCCAGGTCTTCCACGTGCCGCACATCGGGAGCACCGGATTCGTTCCGCTCCAGGTCCCGTCTCCGGTGGGAGGCGTTCCGGTGAAGGCCGCGTCGGACCCGTCGCGCATGCCGCGCGCGACCACGAGACGTCCCACGACGCGCCCCAGCGTCCACCCGCTGCGGACCGAGCCGGCCGCTTCGCCGGTCCGGGACAGCTCCTGCGAGGTTGCCTCCTCGATCCGCGACAGCCCCGTGGGGAAGAGGTACGCGAGCACCTGGGAAGCCACTCCCGCCGCGGCGGCGCGCTCCGAGATGCCGGGGCGGCGCCGGTCGTGTGCGACCGTCAACGCCTCGTAGATCCCGACCTGCGCCAGGGCATACGAGCGCGCCAGCATGGGCGGCGGCTGCTTCGCGCCCACGCCCAGCTCCTTCGTGAGCCGATTCCAGAAGACGACCGCGTCGGGCGCATCGGTGCCGGCAGGCTGCCGGCCCGGCTTCTCGAGACGGGTCAGGGTCGCCGCGTCCTCCGCGGTGCCGGCTTCCGCCTCTCGCCCTGGCGCCGGCAGAATCGGGTCGTCCAGCGAGTGAATGACGAACTGGGGCGAATACGATGAAGCGGTCGCGTGAGCCTGCATTGCCGGCGCGAGAATGCGCTCGCGAGCGCAGCCGCTCGCGAATAACGCGAGAAGGACGGGGATCGTGAACATGAGACCCTTGCGCATGACGTTCTCCTCTACGGGGGTGACACGAAACAGCGCGCGGAGATTCCAGGGTGGTTCTGCAGCGAAAGTAGCACGTGCTTCGCGAACAGAACAACGCACATCGATACGCCGCGTGTCTCGCCGCGGCGGTTGTCATTCCCTCTGTACATGAAGGTTCATTTCGCCCCGAACGGGACACGGCCGCGCCATCGCACGACGGGCACTGGAAAATCTCACGGGTTGGAACCTCGATCCCTTTCACGAATTGCGCTCTTCGCGGCCCGATGGCGCTCCCCGGCTGGCATGGGCCTTGAAGGTCTGCGGCCTGGTAGCACACCGGCCGGGGCAGACCCGATCGGTATTCAACGAAGGAGGAGCATCATGAAATCAATCGCCGTTGCGGCAAGCCTGGCTCTCGCGTTCATGACCCTAGCGCTCGTGCCTTCGTCCGCCACAGCGTTCGGCCTCTCCGCGATTGGCGGCCGTGTCGGCAGCGTGGATCCCGAGGGAGCCGACGGAGCATTCACCGTCGGGGGTCATCTCGAGTTGGAGGAATACGACACCCGGGTTCACCTCCAGCCGGGAGTCATGTTCTGGTCGAGCGGGTATCTGAGCGATGTGAATCCGAACTTCGACGTCATGTACCACTTCCAGCGCGCGGGAAGCGTGAGCCCCTATCTCGGTGCGGGCATGGGCCTCCACTTCTACTCCTTCAACCTTCCCGGACCGAACGCCACGAGCACGGACATCGGGGCGAATCTCTTCGGCGGTCTTCTGATTCCCGCCCCCACGCTCCGGCTGTTCGTCGAAGGCAGGTACGTCGCGAGCGATCGGTCGCAGGCGATGATCACGGGTGGAGTCGCGTTTCCGCTTGGACACCACTGATGGCTGATGGCACTGCCCTCACGGGCGACCCCGATTCCATTGTGCTCAAGTGACGGGCCGGGTCCGGCGGCGGACCCGGCTCGTGCTATACTTCGCGCCCTCTCACAGGCAACGCCGCGGCGATCCGCGGTCATGAAGGAGGCGCCCATGCCACGGTACGTCATCGAGCGGGATCTTCCGGGGGCCGGCAAGCTGACCCAGAAGGAGCTTCAGGCCGTTTCCCAGAAGTCCTGCGGCGTTCTCGGGAAGATGGGAACGCAGATCCAGTGGGTCCACAGCTACGTGACCGACGACAAGATCTACTGCATCTACCTGGCGCCGGACGAGAGCCTGATTCGCGAGCACGCCCGCCAGGGCGGATTTCCCGCGAACCGGATCTCCGCCGTGAAGGCCGTCATCGACCCCACCACCGCCGAGGTTTGAGGCGGGGCGGCACGAGACTCGATGGCATGAATCTCCTCGTGCTGGGGGGCACGCAGTTCGTCGCCGGGTGACCGGCAAGGACACTCACGTCGTGTGGGTCGCTCACGAGTTCCTCGATGCTCGCGGCGTCCCGCCTAGTTGTTTCGCCATCGCGTTCTACCCCGCCTTCACCGCTCCTCCCGTCCATCCGTAGTTGAGCGTAAGTCTGTACCTGAGTTCAGCGTAAGTCTGTGCCTGACAAGGAAATTGCGCGTTTGACCGCCGATTCGATGTGCTAGCGTTGTAGGGGTTCATTCAGGCTCGAGCGATCGGGCGTTTGCTCAAACAGGATCCTCCCAGCATGCGAGAGAAAGCTTCGGCGCTGCGTTCACGCGGCAAGAACTCCGGAGAGAAAGAGCTCGAGACGAGCCCCTCGGACGCGCACGCGGTCGACACGACCGGGGAAAGCAGTAGCGGTCTTGCCGGGGAAAGCACCGAGCCCATGGCGCTGGTCGACAAGGCCGGGCGGGTTCGCCATTCGAACTTCGCCGCCGCAAATCTCCTGGGTCATCCCGCCGCCGCGCTCAAGGGCCGAAGCATTTTCGAAAGCGTCCATCCAAGAGATACCGGGCGCGCCCACGCCTTCTTCGAGGATGTCCTCGCGAAGCCGGGAGTACCCGTGATCGGAGACTTTCGATTCCGGCGCCCGGGGGGTGGTTATCGATCGCTGGGAATGGTCGCCCTGAACCGTCTGGACGCTCCGGGCCTCGAATCTGTGATCCTGACGTATCACGACATCACCGACCGGGAGCAGGCGGCGGAGACCCGGGCGCGTCTCGCGGCGATCGTCGAATCCTCCGACGACGCCATCATCGCCGAGACACTGGACGGGATCGTCACGAGCTGGAATCAGGCGGCGGAGCGTCTCTACGGCTGGACGCGCGAGGAAGCGATCGGCCATCCGATCAGCATGACCGTGCCCGCGGACCGCATGGAGGAGCTGACCGGCTACATGGCGCGCGTCAGGCGGGGAGACCGCGTCGACCACCTCGAGACCGTCCGGCTCCGGAAGGATGGATCCCGCCTGGACGTCTCGATCACCCTCTCCCCGATTTTCGACGAGCATCAGAGGATCATCGGGCTCTCGAAGAGCTCGCGGGACATCACCGAGCGCCGCAGATTCGAGGCGGAGCTCTGGAAGAAGAACATCGAGCTCGAGATCGCGAACCGGGCCAAGGACGCGTTCCTGGCATCGATGAGCCACGAGCTCAGGACGCCGCTCAACTCCATCATTGGATTTACCGGCACCATGCTGATGAAGCTGCCCGGGAACCTCACGGAGGATCAAGAGCGGCAGCTCCAGCTCATCCAGTTCAGTGCACGGCATCTCCTCTCCCTCATCAACGACCTGCTGAATCTCGCCAAGGTGCAGTCGGGAAAAGCCGAGCTTTGGATAGAGCGGGTGGCATGCCGCTCGGTCGTGCAGGAGCTCGCGGCCACGCTTCGTCCCAGCGCGGAGGCCAAGGGGCTTCGGCTCGAGGTCGGCCTGCCGTCCCGGGAAGTGGAGATCCAGGCAGACCGGAGGACGCTTCTCCAGATCCTTCTCAACCTCGCGGGAAACGCGATCAAGTTCACCGACAGAGGCACCGTGCGCGTCGAGCTGGAGCAGGTGAAGCCTGAGCCGGGGAAGCGCCGCGAGGTCGCGTTTCGCGTGATCGACACCGGCGTCGGGATCCGTCGCGAGGATCAGGGGCGCCTGTTCCAGGCATTCGAGCAATTCCACCCGCAGAGGTCGCCATCCGATCCGGGGTCGGGTCTCGGCCTTCACCTGAGCCAGAGGATGGCCAACCTGCTCGGAGGTCGGATCGACGTGAGCAGCGAACAAGGGAAGGGAAGCGAATTCACCCTCAGGCTCCCCGAGGAGTAATGTCCATTCGCGTCCTCGTCGTTGAAGATGATCCCGACAGTCTGGAGCTGATGACCTATCTTTTCCGCGCGTTCGGACACGAGGCCCTTGGCGCCGCGTCCGGCGATATGGCCCTGGACGTCGCTTCCGCCACATCTCTCGATCTCATCCTCTGCGATCTCAGGCTTCCCGGCATGGACGGCTTCGAGCTCCTGTCGAAGCTCAAGGCGGACCCGGGGCTCAAGGCCATTCCCGTCGTGGCCGTGACCGCGTACGCGATGCCGGGGGACAAGGAACGGGTCCTGAACGCGGGCTTCGACGGCTACGTCAGCAAGCCGATCGATCCTCAGAGCTTCGTGCGCCAAGCGGAGGCGTTCTCGGTACACCGGTAGTTTCCGCAGCCCGGGGCACGCGCCTCATTCGTCGAAGAGGACGGTGCTCTCCTCGTAAAACCGCACGTTCTTCTGAGCGACGCGCTCCTCGATCCAGCTCTTGAGCCAGCGGTTCTTTTCGTCGAGCGACCGCGCGTGATCGGAGAGAACCTCCAGGGGCACGTTGACGCGCAGGGCCCGCCACGGGATCACGTGCCGCGTGATCCCGGCGGGAAGCCGCGCCCCGCTCGTGGCGATGTCCAGGATCTCGTCGGGATGGAATCGGGGGAATACGAGAAGCGCGGTCACGTTCCGGAATCGCGCGCGCGCCTCGCTCAGGGAGTCCCGCGCCACGCGGTAGAAGGGCACCCGATCGCGGTAGAGATCGACGACGGCGTTCAGGAGCGCGTTCTGCTCCTGGAGCGAGCGGTCCCCGCAGAGCGTGATCGCCCCGTCCTCTCCGGTCACGACGTAGGCGATCGCCTCCCGGCGAGCAAGGAGGGCGCGGGCGTGGCCCAGGGATTCCTCCCGAAGCGTGAGCCCCGGGATGCGCGCCAGCTCCCGCTTCAGCTCCTCGGGCGGGAATCCCGAAAGCGCGTGATGCCACGTCATCAGCTGGATGGATGGGTCGTCGTAGCGGACGACCTGAACCAGAAAATGGGGCAGATCCGAGGCGCGCGCGGCGGAGACTCGATTGGCTCCATCCAGCACGACGAGGAAGCCCCCTCTTCCGGTGTCCGGAACCTCCGTGACGACGGGAGGATTCTTGAGGACGCCGGAGCCCTTGAGCCGCTCGGAAAGCCGTCCCGCGCGGCTTTCGTCCTCGCGCTCGTGCGGCACGAGCATGGAGGAGGGAACGATGCGGAGGTCCGGCATTCTGAAATCGTGGGGCCCGGTGGGTGACATGGGCGGTGACTCTACTGGATTTCTGCTCGCGGGAACATTGGGCTGGGCCGGGAGCGGCGCCCACGGCTACGCCGCGATGGAACCCTCGCCGCTCGAGGTAGAGGCAGCGGCGACCCTGCCGGCAAGCTCCGCGAGATCGCGCACGCAGAGATCGGCGGGACCGAAGCGGGCATGGGGCCTCTGGACGTAGACGCACGTGAGGCCGAGACGGCGCGCGGTCCCCAGGTCGTAGTCGGCGTACGCGGAGACGTGCCACCACGCGGGACCGAACGAAACGCCCCGGCCACCGGCGGCGCAACGCCAGAATTCGGGCGCCGGCTTGTAGCAGCGGGTCTCCTCCGCGCAGATCCAGCCGTCGAGATCGAACCCCAGCGTCCGCTGCACCTGGCGCCCATGGCGCTGATCGCTGTTCGTGGTCGCGACGCAGGGCGCGTGCGCGCGGATCCGTCTCAGCGCTTCCCGGGAATCGGGGAAGAGCGGCCATGCGCCGGCTCGCTCGCCGATGGCCCGGGCGGTCTCGAGCGGCAGTCCCAGCGCGCGGACGAGACTGATGCTCACGATGGAGGCGTAGGAGCGGAATCGCCCGGCTTCGAGCTCCGCCTGGAGATCGATGACGCGATCGAAATCGGAGTCGCTGAGTCCGGCTCCGTGCTCCCGCAGCGCCTCCCGCAAGCCCCGGCGCCAGTCGAGGACCGTGCCGAAGATGTCGAACGTCAGGAGCTCGGGCCTTGCGATCACGCCATGTGGGTCGTGTTCAGGACCTGGATCGCCACGAGCTCGTCCCGGATCACGCTGGTGATGCGGCGCGTCAGCTCGCGGTTCTTCGCGGTGATGTGATTCGAGTCGAGCCAGATGATCTTCTTCGGACTCCGGGCCTTCCGGTACAGAGCCTCGGCGTTCTTTCTCGGAACCAGCTCGTCCAGCCGTCCGTTCACCATGAGAAGCCGGGTGGGGGAGACGTCCCTCGCGTGCTTGAGGGGATCCAGAGCCCGGAGCATCACGGAGCCGAGAATTCCAGCGAGCTGGCTCATGATCCAGCCGCGCGACCGCCTCATGTTGTGCGTGATGAGACTGCGGAAGTCCCCGCCGCCGTAGATCATTCCCGCCATGGCGATCCCCCGATCCTCGGCCGCGATCCGGGGCACGAGCGGCGCTCCGAAGCTGTACCCGAGCAGGATGATCCGGGTCGGATCCACATCGGTCCGGAGCCTCAGATACTCGAGCGCCAGCCGGGCCGAGGGCACCACGCCGAGCGCGACGCGCCGGATCTCGGGGATGTCGTTCAGGAACGCGCGGAGGGTATAGCTGGGCTGGGCCTCGTAGCCGTAATCCAGCGCCACGACGACCACATTCTTGAGATCGGTGACCTGCTCGATGGCCCGGATCCCCATCTCGCGGCCCGCCATCACCACGATTCCGGGACGGCGCTCTCCGGGCGAAGCCGGCTCACAGGGCTCGAGAAGGCCGCATTCCACGCGAACGCCGTTGAGGTGCGTCAGCGTGAGGGAGGAGCGAACGAAATGATCGTCGGTGCCGTAGGGGCGGGCCTCGGCCTCGATGTTGCCGGCGAATGCTTCGGACTTCGGTTCCATGACGGCATTCCCCTGCATCTGGTTCGGGATTCCTGATAAGACCAGCGGCGCGGGGAGCCGACGATCTGCAATGTGCTTTGGAAAGTATAGCTCAAACGGGCGCCGCCAGTGCGCAACGTGGGTTACGGGGCGGTGGGCTGCTCGCTGGGTGACTTGAGCGAAGCGGCGTAGTCGGGCCAGCGGGTCAGGACCTCTCGCCACACGATGAGGGCGGAATCGGCCTGACCGCTCCGGTAGAAGGCCAGCCCGAGGTTGTGGCGCAGCACCGGCAGGTTCGGCTGGAGCCGGACCGCTTCCCGGAGCTCCTGGATCGCTTCCGGGTACCGGTCGAGTTTCATGTAGGTGAGCCCCAGGTTGTATCTTCCTTCCCAGCGCTCCGGACCCCTTCGCACCCCCTCACGCAGATAGGGAATCGCTTCCTCGTATCGGCTCAACCGCATCAGGTGGAAGCCGACGTTGGTCCAGTTGCGGGGATTGGTCGGCTCCGCCTCCACCGAGGCGCGGGCGTAGGGCAATGCCTCGAAGTATTGCCCTCGGTCTCGATAGAAAAGCTGCAGCACGCTGTTCCCGTACGCCCTTCCGTACCTCGAGACCCGGTCGCGATCGTTCACGACCGCGGCGAAGCGCCGGACCGCGGCGCCCTCGTCCGCGTTCACGAGCACGAAGGAGAAAAGCGACGCAAGCGAGATCCCGAGAAGCGCTACGGCGACGCGCGCGCGCGAACGGCCCTCCCAGATCCGCCGCGCCGCCGCGACCGCGAAGACCGCGGCGGGTAGGAGCAGGATCGAGTTGAGGTCCCAGTCCTGGGCAGGCGCCACCGGCGTCATGAGCCATGCCGTGAGAAGGAGCCCGGGGAGCGCCGCGATCGCGAGGAGTGCCTGCGATCTCGGGAAAGGACGCGGGCCGCCGAGCATGCCCGCCGCCCACCCGAAGAGGAGGATCACCGGCACCGGGATCGCGAGAAGGAGGATGTTCGCCAGGTCGGCCAGGTGACCGTACGAGAAGAAGCCATACGGGCGATGGAACGTGATGCCCTCGAATCCCTCCCGCATCCCGCTCGTCGCGGCGTGGATCGGCGCCGCCCAGTCCGTGGGCCGGTACCCCAGCACGAACAGGAGAGCCGCGAGGAAGGCGAAGGGAAGCGCGAGCGAGAGGAGCTTCCACACGAGGGGCCGTTTCTCCAACACGACCAGGAAGACATAGGAAGGGATCAGGTACGCGGCGCTCAGGTGCGCGGAAATCGCGAGTGCCAAGGCCATGGCGGAGACCCAGAGGGGATCGCGCCCTCGCACCCGCCGGAGCGCGAGCCAGAGGTAGAGGAGGAGGGACACGGCCGCCAGAGGATAGCTCTCGATGTATCCGAAGTAGAGCTGGGACACGCCGAGCGTGAGGAGGAGCCCGACCGCGACGAGCCACCGCGTCTTCGAGGGAGCGATCTCGAGCGCGATCCCCGTGACGAGGAGCGCCGCGATCCCGCCGCACAGCATCGAGAAGAGCGACATGGAGACCGCGTCCGGCGTGTGTCCCGTCTTTCGGACGAGGTGCGCGAAGGCGTGCCAGAGCGCCGCGAAGAGCGGCTCGCTGAAGGGGGGATGCTGGCTCGAGCTCACGGTTGCGAGCCAGACGGCGCCGTCTCCCAGAAGCTGCGTCCGCGAGCGCAGAAACCAGAACGCCGCGCCCAGGGGAAGAAGCAGCGGCGCCAGGAGCCAGACATGCGCCCGCTCCGGCCGGGACCGTGCCGGGCTCGGGGGCCTCGTGGGCGCTCCGCCCTGGAGGGCCGCGGACCACAACAGCAGAATCGAGGCGAGCAGGACCGCGAACATGAGGAGCCGCAAGCCGGGAGGAAGGAATCCCGCCGCGTGGAGGCCCCATCCCCTCGGGCCCGCGCTCAGAGATGCGAGGAAGAAGAGGAGCGCGTAGATCGAGGCCAGGACCGCGACGGTCAGGATCGGGATGCGCTCGAGGGGCGCTCCGGCTTTGCGCTCGGAAGGTGTCCCGGCTTTGGCTTGGGGAGGAGGACTCTCGGTCAAGGTGCTCCCGGTCGTGGATTCGCGTGGCCCTGAACTTCGGGCCGCAGTCTAACGCGCCCTCCTGCCGCGGGTGTACACTGTTGTCCCGAGATTCAGGAAAGGCGCGATTCCATGCCCGCAAACCTGACGCCGCAGTACAAGGAAGCGGAGCTTCGGTTCCGCCAGGCGAGCACGCACGCGGAGAAGCTCGAAACGCTGCGCGAGATGATGGCGCTCCTGCCGAAGCACAAGGGCACGGAGAAGATCCAGGCGGATCTACGGAAGCGCCTCGCGAAGCTCGAAGAGGAGGAAGCGGCTCCGCGGCGCGGCGGCGCCCAGCGCTTCGATCCGGGGCACGTGGCTCGCGAGGGCGCGGGCCAGTGGGTGCTCCTCGGCCCGCCGAACGCGGGAAAGTCGGCCCTGGTGCGCGCGCTCACGCACGCCCATCCCGAGGTCGCGCCGTATCCCTTCACGACACGCGCGCCGCTTCCGGGCATGATGCCCTTCGAGGACGTCCAGGTTCAGCTCGTCGATACGCCGCCGGTCGCGCCCAGTCACACGGAGCCCTACCTCCCGAACCTCGCGCATTCGGCCGACGGGATTCTCCTCGTGCTCGACATCACGGCGGATGACCTCGAGGAATCCCTCCGCGGACTCACCGCGATTCTGGACAAGGCGCGCGTCTGGCCGCTGGATCGCCCTGTTCCGCACGATGCGCCTCCCTACCTCCTCGTGAAGCCGGTGTTCGCCATCGGAAACAAGCGCGATCTGGATCCGGACGGAACGTTCGCTTCGCTCGCGAGCGAGGCAATCCCGGCCGGGATTCCGCTCCACGCCGTGTCGGCCGAGCACGGGACCGGTCTCGAAGAGCTGCGCGCGCTCCTCTTCCGCTCCCTCGAGCGGATCCGGATCTACGCCAAGGAGCCCGGGAAGAAGCCCGACCTCGAGAAGCCGTTCGTGCTGAAGCGCGGCGCCACGGTGCACGCGCTGGCGCTGGCCGTGCACAAGGAAGTGGCCGAGCGCGTCAAGTACGCGCGCATCTGGGGGGCGGCTCGGTTCGAGGGGCAGCAGGTGGATCGCGATCACGTCCTCTCCGACCGGGACGTGGTGGAGCTCCACTCATGAGCGGCAGAAGGCGGTCCGTCAGATCTGTCCGCTGAGCCCCAGAATCTCCAGCGTCGACTTCCGCTTCGAAATCCTGCGAAACGATGGGTTCGCGATGACCCTCGAAACGTCGCGCAGGAGCCCCGCATCCTTCGAAACCACGCTCACGCCGATGAGAATCCCGGTCCGGGGAGACCGCGCACTCCCATCGGGACGCCGCCAGTTCTCCCAATCCAGCTGGTAGTCCTTGTTCCGGAACTCGAACGCCTCGGGAAGGTAGTGGACCAACTCTTGCGGCACGACTCCCGTGGCGGACTCGGCGGGCCAGGTCCCCGTCTCGGCGTAGTAGATGTATCCAGCGGCGCGCACCGCGAAGAGGTCCGCCATCGCCTGCGTGGCCCGGGTATGACGGACCAGGGCGATGTAGCGGGGAATCAGAAGCGCCAGGAGAATCACGAGAATCGAGAGCGCCACGATCAGCTCTAGGGCTGTGAATCCGCGCGAGCCGCGTCGGCTCATGGAGGAGTCCCTCCCTGGAAATCGGCCCTCAGCGGACGATGCAGCGAGCGCAGCCCAGATACCCCGTCAGGATGTAGTAGGCCGCGATGTGGGCGTTCTGTTCCGCATCCTTTTTCGCAAGGTCACTGCTGGGTGTGCACTGGACGACGATCCGTACTCCTTCGGGATCCCACGAACGGGCGATGTTGTATCCAAAGTGGACATTCGATCCGCGCGAGCCCGGGGCGGGATCGGGTGAGTAGACAGGGGTATCGTACGATACCAGCACCGAGTCGGTCGTCGATCGGATCTTCGTCGAGCTGTATCGGTCGATGAATTCGCGGGCACGGTCCCAACTCGCGATGGATCGTTCTCGAGGGACGACGAACTTGAGGGGCGTGTCCATCGCCTCCCGCAGCGCAACCTGTTCCTCGAGGGAGAGCTGGAATACGGAGCCGGAGGCGCAGGACAGCGCGGCCAGCGAGAGAAGCCCCACGGCCGCGCGCGTGAGAAACGATCGCACCACGGCATTCTAATGGGGCCTTGGAGAGGGTTCCAGCACCAATGGCTCCAGATAACCTATAGTTTCAGGGCGAATGTGCCGAAATCGAAGCATGGAGAACCCGATGAATCCCCTCGCATCCATCCGGCCCCCCGTGGCCGTTCTCGTCCTCTTCGCCTGGGTGGCTCTGGTCTCGATGGCCGCCTCCCCCGCGCTCGCGGGCCTCGGCGCCGAGGGGGAGCCTTCGTTCGGCATTTCCGGCTACTTCAAGACGCCTCCCAGGCTGGGCCAGGCGACGACTCTGCTCGTGCGCATTTGGGGCGAGGGTTCCTATGACGTGCCGGTCACCAGCGTGGCGCGGATCTCGGTTCCCGAGGGAATCCGCGTCATCTCCGGGGACACCGTGAGCATCGCGCACGTGAACCAATGGTCGCGGAAGCGCGCCGAGCGGCTGATCCCGATCGTGATCCGT
>Ga0137410_10002593_pt1 | contig 12280 bp, 4 predicted proteins | sample CZODoug1_16funga_FD_108878 | JGI IMG/M metagenome (GOLD analysis project Ga0137410, IMG submission 108878) | Vadose zone soil fungal communities from Angelo Coast Range Reserve, California, USA - CZODoug1_16fungal (Illumina Assembly) | ecosystem: Environmental > Terrestrial > Soil > Vadose zone... | reverse complement strand
CAATGTGCTGTTCGCCGCGTAAGTCGAGAAGAAAGTGCCGTCAGACATGCCCGGAACGGCGTTGAAATAGTTGCTTACCTGTGGGCCATCGAACCCGACCATGGTCGGATTGAAAACGGCGCCAATGTTGATGTCGCCCTTGGCCTCGATAACGATGCTGCCACGCCCTAGAGCGAGCAGGGTCGCGAACGGCATCAGCGGCGTGTTGGTCTTGCTGAGATCCGGAATGGTCACGATGCCCATTCCGCCGCCGACGTTGATGCGTCCCGCACCGTTGGCGACATAGAAGACATTGGCGTCGGCGTCGCCGCCGGCGGAGACGGTCAGGTTGCCGCCGCCCCATGTGGCCAGCGTCCCGTTGCTCGCCTTGCCGTTGTCCGAGGCGACCGCGGTCAGCGTCGAAATGCGGCCGCCAGCGGAGATCGCAACGTCGCCTCCACCGAGCGTGCCGACGCCTTGGGTAAACTTGCTGAAGTCTACGCCCCAGGCGCTCGTGACCACGTTCCCGGAACCATCCACTCCGCCAGCACGTCGCAGCAACCAATCGGAGACAAGCTGACGGTCAGCGTCCGCAGTCAATCCAAACATGAGGTCATATGTGAACAGCTTCGGGCCTTGCACATCCTGCTGCGCCTTGATCGTCAGATTGCCGCCACGCTCGGCAAAATTGATCGTCCCCGAATAGCTCGCAAAAGGCAGCGCACTGCTGACCGCGAGCGCTCCGGCGCCGGACAGGGCGCCAGCGGTATACACGGTCGCTTCCCTCACGGAACCGGTGGCTGCCACCGCTCCCACCGGCAGATAGTAGGTCGCTTGATACCAGTAATAATCGGGACTGATGGTACCATCCGCGCTGACGATGGCGCTGATGTCCATCGCAGGATAATAGGCGGTCGAATCACTGCACGGCGACCACGCGCAGACGGTTGTCGTCCCCGGCAGAGTAGCCCAGCCCAAATACCTCAGATCGACTTTTCCATCGGGCTGGAAGATATTCATGATATCGGTGACCATACTGTTCCCATCGGGATCAGTGATGGTGAATGTCATGGAGTAGTTGCCACTGGGGCTGACGCTCTTCCATCCGCGATAGGCGGGCATCAGCACGCCGTTGCTGTCGAAAGCATCGAAAAAGTGGATCCGTTCGGACGGATTCGCCGGGTTGTAGATGAGGTCGAGACCGGAGATGCTACGCCAACCACGAAATTTCGGGTACAGCGTGCCGTCCGGCCGGAAGGCGCGGATCAGATCGACCGCTCCAGGAGGGGTCAACGTGCCGTCCGGCCCGTAGGTCGGCGTCAGATCGCCGCTTCCGGTCGGATCGTTCGGGTTGTAGATGTAGTTTGCGCCGCCCGCGACCCGCCGCCATCTTTGGTAAATGGTCTGCAGTGCGAGGCCATCTGCTGTGATCGCGTCCTCGATCGAAATGACTTGCGAGGGGTTCGCGGGATTGAACAGCTCCGGATTGGCGCCCTCACGTTTGAGGACGACGCTGCGACCGGCGGCGATGTCGATGTTGCCGGTGCCGGTGCGGATGATGGCGTCGGCGCCGATCACCACGTCGCCGGTGTCGGCGGCGGCCAGATCCGCCGACTGACGCAGAGCGAACACGTCCGCTCCGCTGACGCGGGCGCCACTGACGAGGCGGTATGACCACGACTCATCGCTGAGAAGGTTGGCCGCGTTAGTGACGCCGTCGAAGCCGTCGCTGAGCGAATGGTCGAGCTTGAGATTGCCGGCCGCCCGCAGCGTGAGATAGCCCGGCGCGCCACCTGGCCGGGTCGTGTGCAGGTCCCAGTCGGTCGCCAAGGTCATGTCGCCCGACGAGCGCAGTTCGATGCCGGCGGCGAGATTGAAATTTCCAACCCGCGTTGGCGCCTGCGCCATGAACGCATTGGCCGCATTGGTCACCTGATCGATGACCGGCTGATCGATGGTGGCGATGTTGTCATAGGCCCAATAGGCCTCGGCGACGACGCTCTCGGCACCAACAGCGGTGCTGTCGAGATGTTGCATCTTGATGGTGCCAGCCGTCTCGCCGGTGCGTAGCGCTCGCACATGCACCTTGCCGCCGAGCGTTTTGCCGGTGACGTCGAGCGTCGATCCGGCGGCGAGGTCAAGAGACCCCTGCGCTGTCTCCAGATCGATACTGCCGCCCCTGCCGGCACTGCCGCGCGCCGAGAGCAGCGCGCCGCTCTCCATGACGAGATCGTTGCGCGAAACCAGCCGAATGCTGCCGCCATTTTCGCCGTCGGCGATCAGCCGAGCATCGCCGTGCACCCGGATCGCGCCGGCATCAGCCACGACCTGCAGATCATTGGTCTGGGTGGTGCCTTCCAGAACGATGTCGCCACTTCGCACCGTAAGATGGCGCAGTTCGAAGAAGCCGGCTGCGTTAAGCCCGCCCATCAGGGCACCAAAATCCGACAGTGATCCGGCATCGAGTACGAAGGCGCCCTGCACCGCGTCCGATTTTGCCGAGGCGCGTACATCGCCTGCCAGCACCAGCGTCCCGTTTGGCACCGTGACCGTGAGCTGCCCGGCATCGCCGCCATCGACCGCAGAGAGATCGATCAGCGCACCGGCGGCAACGGTCGCATTGCCCGACGCCGCCAACAGCTCCACCGAGCCCGCCGAAAGATACGACGCCACATCGTAGAAATCCTTCCTGTAGGCCTTCACGTCGATGACCGATCCGGCCACAAGCGTGATGCCGCCGCCGTCCGAGCCTGTCGCCTCGATATGGACGGTGCCGGCGGGGAGATCGATCACGCCGCCATGGTCGATGCGAGCCCCGCGCAGTGTCAGTTCGCCACCGAACGCCGTGACGGCGGCGAGATCCGCCGGCGCGGAAGTTCGCTCGGTCGTCAGCGTGCCGGTCGCGACGGCCGCCTGATGGGCGTCGGCCGTCGCCGTCAGCCGCGGCGCTGCAAGCGTGAGATCAGCAATCCGCGCGGCCGTACCTGCGGTGAAACCACCGCTGCCGGAGAACATGATTTCGCGGTCGGCGGCGAGCGTCACGTTACTGAAGCCGCGCGCAGCACTTTGCCCCGTGCCGATTGTCAAGGTCTGCGCGCTGAGATGCAAGGTGCCAGCCGCAGCCGGATCGTCGTTCGCGACGACGCCGCTCGAATTGCGTATGTTCAACGAGGCCGCGCCGATCGATACATCGCCAGCCGCGCGTTGAACCAAGGCGCTAGCGTCGAGGGTAAGATTGGCCAGTCCCTCACCCGCAATGGACACGGCTCCCCAGAAATCCATCGTGCCATAGCTGCGCAGCGTCAGGTCGCGTACCATCGACAAGGTGGCGAGCGTGATTGGCGATACGACAAGGCCGGTGGTGCCGGAGGGGGCTGCACCAAAACTGACGCGGCTCGACGCCGCTTCAAGCGACTTCGCCTGCAAAACCGCGCCGCCCGCAACGATGACATCACCCGTGCCATCCAAAACGAGCCGGCCGCTCGCGCTAAGCGTGGCGCCGTCTTTAACATTCACGAAACCCTTCGTCGCTCCGCTCGCGGCCGCGATGTCGAAACGTGCGACAGAGATCGACTCCGCCGCGCTGGCGATCAGGAGGGCACCCATGCCGGTGCCGCCGGCTGTTGTCGCAGCCGAGTCGCCGATGGTGATCGAACCGCTGGTGCCGCCGCTCAGCGCGCCAGTCGCGCGGATCACGCTGCCGGCTTCCATCGTGACCACGCCTGTGCCGTCGACCGCCTGACCGTTGGAGATGGTGGTGCCGGCCACCAGTATGATTTCCGGACCAGTGAGCGCTGTCGCCTCATCATTCGCAACGAGCACCTGGGCCGCAACCGGCGTGATTGTCGTACCTGACGCGGTTTGCGTGCGTTTGCCGCCGATCAGCAGGCTTTCCGCGCCAAGCCGCGACAACTGGTCGCCGCGCAGGCTCAGCGCGTAGCCGGCGACCGGTGCATCGCCCTCGCCGATGATCGCGATCGACTGAGCGGCAATGTCGAGCAGACCACCTCGTCCACCTTCGCCGGCCGCGAAGTTGATGGATCCGTCGAGGGTCAGCTTCTGCCCGGCGTTCATGATCACCTGACCTGCATCGACCGCCAGCCGCGGAACCGGCAAATCATTGTCTTGCGCGTACTGCGTGAAGAATGTGGTCGCGCGATAGTCGCCGTATTCCGAGTACATCCGCACCACGTCGCCTGACATCACCCGCAGCAGCGAGGTGCGCGAATCCATCGCGCCGGTCGCCGACACGCCATAGCGGCCCGCGACCAGATAAGAGCCATCGGGCTGGCGCGCCGAGAGACTTGCCGGCACGTCCGCCGACGATTGCACTGTGGTGACGCGGAACGCTCCTGGCATCAGCGCGTAGTAGCCGGGCAACAGCGTGTACCATCCAGCGGCGAGGCCAGGCACGCCGGACAGATAAACGGAATCGCCGACCTTGAGACCGGTATTGGTGGCAGCCGGGGCGTTGACCGGACTCGCCTGTCCTGAATAACCCGGGATCACGGCATAAACCGGAGCGCCGGGCGCCGATGCGACAATGTCGCGCGAGCCGCCGGTGCCCGGCACCCATTCGAAAGCAGCGGCATCGCCACCACCGGAGACGTCAAGCCTGGCGCCGGCCTGCATATCGACCTGCCTGCCGGCAATCTCGATGCGTTTCTCCGGAGGAGCGGTCAGATCGATGAGCATGTTGGCGTCGAGCGCCACATCGCCATAGTACCAGATCTCGCCGTTGCGCACGCGGCCCATGTCAAGAAGCATCCCCTCAGCCGAGACCGAGGTCAGGCTGCCGGGCGCGAGCGTCACCGTGCCGGTGGTGCCGGCGTCGAATTTGATTGCGCCGAGCGGCGCCCGAACCACGCCGGCTTGAACAATGGTCGGTGCCGACAATGTCAGAGTTCCGCCCGCCGACATCGGGACCGGCGCGGCGTTGCCGTTTGAAAGGATGGTGATCGATCCAGTGCTGCTCAGCGTGTAGTTGCTCAGCAACGTCGGATAGACCTGCGCTGCGTTCAACGTGACATCGCCGGCCACGGAGAACGAGCCGACCACACTCGAAGTGCTGATCTGCGTCTGGCTGTCGGTCGTCGTTTTCCATACGCCGCTGAGGCGAACGTCGCCGGCGACATCGAACATGGCAGAGCCGATGTTCTGCAGCGACAGGGCTCCGGTGATGTCGAGCAGATTGGTCGTGACCTGCAAGATACCTGCGCCGGTGGTCGCCGTCCCCGCCTGGGTCTGCTTGTTGCGGCTGGAATTGCCAAGACTGACATAACCAGCAGCGAGCGTCACCGTGGTCCCGCCGATTCCGGTGCGCACTGCGAATTTTGGAACATCGAGCGTGATGCTGCGGCGGGCGGTCAGCGCTACCCCGCCTTCCACCGTCACCTGATTGCCCGCCCGAAGCGCGATCCCGTCGAAACCGGCCGCGTCGAGAGAGGCGGCAGCGACCGAGGCGGTGTTGCCGATACTGAGATTGGCGCCCGGCGCGACCACCGGCGTCACCGGTGCCTTCGCGAGAATCTCGATCACACCCGTATTCGTGTCCGGCGCTGTCATGTTGCCGCTGAACAGCGACAATGTTGCCCGACTGGAGGTCGGACCACCGCCATTGCCGCGATACCTGCCGTTCAGTGACATGCCGTTCAGCGCGCTGAAGCTAATCGTCCCGGCATCGCTGTACACCGTCGCCGGAGCGAACGACGTCTTGACCATCCCGAAGGTTTGGGACGGCAGGTCCAGAACGCTGCTGGCGCCCGAGACATCGATCAGCGAACCATCCTCGGTGATGATGGCACCGCGACCGTTGTCGCTCAACGTGACAGTACCGCCGGCAAGAACCTCGCCGAATCGGCGGCCGAACGGATCGTAATCCAGCACGGTCATGCCGCTGACGTCGAGCAGGCTGCCGGATCTCAACCAGATCGACCGACTGGCATCGGCACTGACGGCGGAGCTGCCGGCGAGAGAAATATCGATCGCACCGCCATGCGCCTCGACCGTACCGCCGACGGTGATGAGCCGGCCAGCCTGCAGCGCCACCGAACCGCCGGCATCGACGTGAAGGAGCGCGCCGGTCCCGACATTGAGATCGCCGCTTACGCCGGCCTGGCCGGGGCCGTGCGAGTCCACCACATAGACGGTACGCACGGAGCTGAAGGAGAGATCAACCGCTTGCCGCTGTCCCTCCGGCGTTTCCAGGGTATCAAAAGTCGGGGACGACCCGCTGGGCAGCGCCGCATAGTTTGATATCGTCAAGGATGGCCGCACTGCCTTGACGACGGTACCTGGCGCGACAATGAAGCTGTCGTAACCGTTGAGCGTATATTTGGCGAAGCCGCGCGTGAACAGCGACGGATCAATCATCAGCACATCCGAGCCGGCTGCGCCGCCGACTTGGATCTTGCGGGCGGTCAGCGACAACGTGCCGCCGTCGCCAAGCGCGTCGCCCGAAAACGTTCCGTCGAGATGCAGTTCCTTGCCGCGCAGCGTGATCGAGCCGCCATTGCCTGCCACCAACGTACCCTTGGCAGTCACCTGCCCGCCGCCATTGGCATTCAGCAGGCTGCCCGTCGCCAGCGAGACGACACCAAGGTCGATGTTTGGCTGAGCGACGCTGTAGGCGGCATATCCCGGCGCAAGCAGCTCGATGGTCCCGCCATCTTTCGCCAGCGGCACGCCGACCGTTCGATCCAGCAGGGCGTTGGTCCACAATCCGCTGACGTCCAGCACTGCGGTGGCACCAATGATGATGTCCCGCGACAACGCAGGATCGAGCGACGCCTGATACGCAGGTGCCAAGCTAGAGAGGCGGATCGTGCCGCCATGGACGGTGATGGCACCATCCACTTTGACATTCACTCCTGCGAGCGTTACCGCGCCGCCCGCCGGCAACACCAGATTGGCATCGGCCGCGACATTGATGGTACCGCTGCTATAGAGCGTCAGACTGCCGAAGCCGCCATCGGTCAAGGTGTCGGTCGACAGAACCAAGGTTGACGCGGTGAGCGGGCCGGAGTTGAAGTCCGCGGACGTCGCGGCAGGCGGCGCTGTAGCAGTCAGCAACACGTCGCCGACGCGCACAGCGCTGTTCGCGCTTGCCGAATCGTTGCCAAGCGACAGCGTTCCACCGATTGCCGCACTCCCGCGATCATGGTCACTGATGCCCGCCGCAGCATTAACGCCACCATTCAACTCGGCGCGTGGAGCCGACAGCGCGATGGTGCCGCCCGCCGCTCCCTGCGTGTAACCTGCATCGTAGCGCCCGCCGCCGGACAATGGCGACGTCCAGGTCTCCGTGATGCCCCAGCGAGAATGTTCGCGGGTAAACTGGCCGGCAATTCCGAGATAGTTCTGTGACGGATCGGCATCCGAAATGTCGACCAGGCGCCCGTCCGCACCGACCAATCGTGTGGTCTTGATGTAACCTGGAGCATATTGAATCGACCCACCCGAGGCGGTCAGCAGCGATCCGTCCTTGGTCACCAGATCGCCATGCGATTGCAAGTTGATGGTGCCGCCAGCCGTCGTCAGTTCGCCGATGCCGCGTCGCACGAGCCCGATATAGCCGGAGACATTGGCCAAGGGCGTGCCGTACCACTTGCCCGGCTCGCCGGCATACCATTCCACGCCTTTCATCACGTCGTCGGTGAAATAGCCGGAGGCGCGCATATCGACGTAGATCTTCTTGCCGTAAAGAGCCGAACTGCGCTGGAGCGGAGAATCCGCAAGCTCGTTGCCGCGCAACTCGACCGCGATGATGTTACTGGCAGCCTCCGCCGCCACCCCCACCGAGCCGGACACGTCGATCCATGCCCCCTCCTCGAGGTAGATGCGCGACGTTGCATCGGCAATGCTTCCCACCGCCTGCGAATTCGACGTGGCATTGACGGTAATATCGCCGCTGGTCGCCTGCGCCAGCGCGTTGCGCCGGAACTGAATCGCACCGCCGACAATGTCGATGGTCGAGCGGTCGGTGAGCTTGGTGCCCGCGATCGTGGAGGTATCGTCGAGCTGAGGCAGGATGGACGTGACGCTGCCTTCGCCCAAGATGACGGCGCCGGTCCGATTATAGCCGACAGCGTAGTCGTTATAGCTGTAGAAAAACGAGTCCCGCGCGTGCAGCGTGATCGAACCGTTGGCCGACACCGAGGTCGTGGCCAGCGCCAGGCCGCTCTGCGCGACATTCAACCCCACAAGCGTGATGTTGCCGCGCGCCGCACTGATCAAGCCGCTGTTGGTTGCCGTGCCACCGCTCGCGTCGCTGATCTCGAACTCGAAACCACGCAGATTGGTCGCGTCACTCGCCCGCATCACGACGCTTTTGCCGGCTACCAGCGCGATCTGGCCGTCGTCGGCCTGGATATCGCCGAAGTTGCTCGCATTTTGACCGAGCAAAAAGACGTGACCGCCACCCTGTGCCACGATTTGCGCGCCGGCCTGGACGGAAACGTCACCGACGAATCCGCTCGCAGGGGCGGCAAACACCGGCGCCTCGCTCGACGACCAGGATGCATCTGCCAGCACCCCCTTGAAGATCGCGTCGGCGATGTTGAGCGTCGACGCCACCAGCGTTCCCACATTGATCTGCGAGGCGCCACCGAACACGATGCCATTCTGGTTGATGACGTAGACCTGTCCTTCGGCCTTGATCGCGCCGAGAATCATGCTCGGCGCTGTCGGACCGAGCGCACGGTTGAGCGCCATCCAATTGTTGCTGCCGTCCACCGCATTTCCCGCGCTTTGATTGAAGTAAAGCGTGGTGTCGCGCCCGACATTGAAAGTGTCCCAGTTCGGGATCGCTTTCTGCTGGGTCTGCTTGATCTCGACCTGGGTACGGCCGCCGGCTTGCGTCTGGGTCGGCAGGTTCGCGCCCTGCCACAAGGCTGAATCCGTTGCAGCACCCGGCGCGACCTTGAGCCCTCCCGTTGCCAAGCCGTTCGGAACGTTGCCCGCGGCCTGCAGCGCCGCATCGCGCCCAGCCGCCTGGGTCGCCTGCATCGCCTGGAGCGCGCGCGTGGTTCGGGCGAGAGCGCTCTGGGCATTGGCGGCAGCGGCCTGCGCCTGCTGCGCGGCCGCGATTTGCTGCGCCGTTACATTCGTCACTGCCGAGGCGCTCGAATTGCCGAGTGACCGTGCCTCCGCTCCAAGATTTGTTGCCAGCAGAGCTGCTACGCTCGCGCCCGCAAGAAGCGCCACGCGATAGAGCGAGCCGCCGCTTCGCGTGGTCATGAGGCGCTGAGGTGCAACACCCCCTGCCCTGCCGACTTGCCCGAGGCGCCGCTCGACTGTTGTTTGTGACTTTGTTGACGGCATCGGCACGGTCCCCACTCAACCAGCAAAATCGGGGACGACACGGCGCCTCCGATACAACGAAAAACGGCGTGTCTGCGTCGCAAATCGCCGCGTATTGATGTTCTGCTTGTGAGACGAAGGCGGGACGCCGCCAGCTAACCACCCGACGCGATATTTTTTGTGACGCTTTTGCTACGTCAGAAATACGACGCCGCCGGGCAGCGTCCGCACATCGGCGTCTAAAACGCTGCGGATGTAGGAAATCACCTCGCCAATGCGCGACAATTCGATCCGCACGGTCACGCGGCGACGCCCCAGATCGCCATTCAGCAGGATAATGCGGCCGCGCCAGTAGCGATTGACCTCATCGACCACCCGGGTCAACGGTTCATCCCAGAAAATCAGTAACCCTTGCCGCCAAACGGTGACCGCAGCCGGATCGATGGCGGCGACCGAGCTGATACCCCGGGTCGAGTATGCGAGCTGTTCTCCGGCGCGAAGCCCCGCCGTCTCGTCACGACATTCGACCCGCACCGAACCTTCAAGGCAGGTGACACGAACAGCATCCCCGTCATAGCGCAGATTGAACTGCGCCGCCGCGGCAATCACCTGGCCATTGGCGGCCACCGCAGTCAGCGGCCCGCTCGATTTGAGCGCGGATGAGAACACAGCCTCACCGGCCAGCAGTTCGATGCGTTCTCCGCTGCCGGCCGGATGGCGAACCATGCTGGTACGCGTGTTCATTGCGACGGAAATGCCTTCGGCGAATGTGATCGTGCGTTGCTCGCCGGCATCGGTGCGGTAATCAGCCATCAGATCGGACAAGGACGGCCACAGGCCGAGCGGCGGACGGACGATCGCAATGCCGACCGAGGCCGCGGCGGCGGCCGCCATCGTGCCGCCGACCAGCACGCTTCGACGGCTCAAAACCTGGCTGCGCGCCATAACCTGTCCGGCGATCATCGCGCGATCTTGCGCCGTCGTGCTCTCGCCGGCCGCACTTCCGAGCGTCTCCCAGATCGCTATGGCGCTGCGATACGCTTTGGCATGCGCGACACTGCGTTCCCGCCACGCTTCCAGCTCATGCAGATCGCCAACAGTCGCATGACCGGAGGTCGCGTGCACAAGCCGCTCCAGCGCCTCGTCTTGCAGGCCTTTGAATTGGGGTTGGTTCATGACTCAATTGTCATTTGCGGACGGCTTGCTCTGCTTACCTGGGAGACGTTTGATCACGCCCGCGAGCTCACCTTCGACGGCGCTTTGTTCGAGGTATTCGACGCAGTGACGGATCGCGCGGCGCAACTCCTTTTGCACCATCGTCCGCGAGATGTCGAAACGCTCCGCGATGGTCTCATGGCTCAACCCGTCCACACGAGCGGCGATGAGGATCGCACGGCGACGGGGCGGCAGTTGCGCCAACGCCCGCTTCAACGCCTCGACGTCGGAGCGTGCTTCAATCTCCCGTGACAGATTCGGCTGCTCTTCGTGAAGCCGGATCGCGGCCAGAATTTCGGCATGCGAAGCGCGGCGACGCTCTTCGCGCCGCCTGTCGGTCGCGATATTCAACGCGATCCTGAATATGTAAGACTGCGGCTGCTGAATTGCACCGATCGCCTCGCTTCGGTGCAGGCGCAAGAAGGTTTCGTGCAGCACATCGTCGGCGAGCTCCCTCGACCCGAGGGAGCGGGTCAGCCGCGTCTTGATTTCTTCGTAATGGAGCGTGATTGTCTGCCGCAGTGAAGCCCATACCGAATCCGACATCATGGCACCCGCGTCGGGTCGATGCGATCATTCGGCGCACATCCTGCAGGCTCTTCACCAGAATTCGGTTCGATCGCCAACGTCACAGGCTGCGGAATATGACGAACCGACGGCTGAAAGACGATGGTCTGCATCACCTGCTTGATCGCGCTGTCGCGCTCCGCATCACCCGATGACGCTATCAGCTTGAACCGCGCGATTCGTCCGGAGCTATCAATCCAGTATTGCATCGCGATCCGATAAGCTCCCGGCTTGGTCTCGGCGTTCTGGCACAGCGCGCTCATGATGCCGGCTTGCATGAAACCAAAGTATGCGACGGAGGCCTGCTTGGCCCGCTGCAGTTCGGCATTCACACCGGTCGAGGGCGCGATCGAGATCGTGTTGGTTGCGATCGCGTGAGCTGTCAAGTCGGATCCCGCCAGCAGGACCCGAAGCGCCGTCTCGCGGTCAAGGACGCCTTTGACAGCCCTCGATCGGCGACCAGACGTGAGGGCGGCTTCATAGAAAATCTGCAAGCCCGTGACGGCGCCAAAGGCATTCAGGGCCTGATCGAGCGGTTGGGCAGCAATGTCGAAATCGATGCGCTGCTCCTGCGCGATTGCAGCCTGTGCGCAGCCGAACTGTGCGAAGACTGCGAAGCTAAAGCCGACCAGCAACGCACGGCACAACCGAACGCTCCGGCTCTGCGCGGCATTTTGCGCATCCGGCGTCAACTCACGTCCTCATGTTCACGAGACTGTCACGCCCCAAGGTGCGTGACCTTAAGTGGCTTCTGTTACACTCAGATGTCAGCCGGTCATCAGGCTGCCACGACCACCGGCCGCTCGTCGGTACCGATGGGGTCCGCGGGGCCGCTCAACATGGTGACGGCGACAAACCCCGTGGCGTGGAGCTGTTCGCACATAAAGGAGCACGCTTCGGCATTCATCGCGGGGTCGGGAATGACCACGGCCTGCGCATTCGCGGACAGCAGCGATGCGGGAAGATCTTCGGCGGTTCCGGCATCCGGTACGACTTGATCGTAAACCCTCAACAGCGCATCGATCGCCAGCGACAGCCGCGGCGACTGCAACAGCGAACAGATGGGATCTCCGCCTGCACGCGTTCTGGCGTGCTACGCGGTGCCGTAACTACTATCGTGTGCTACGCCGTGCGGCTCTCTTCCGGTAACAAATCGGTAGGCAACGTCTCAATCAAATTAAAATGCCTCAATATCTCGCAGAGGCGAGCACGACCGGCT
>Ga0137410_10002591_pt1 | contig 12283 bp, 10 predicted proteins | sample CZODoug1_16funga_FD_108878 | JGI IMG/M metagenome (GOLD analysis project Ga0137410, IMG submission 108878) | Vadose zone soil fungal communities from Angelo Coast Range Reserve, California, USA - CZODoug1_16fungal (Illumina Assembly) | ecosystem: Environmental > Terrestrial > Soil > Vadose zone... | reverse complement strand
GTCGACGCCTTCCTGCCCCGGTACAACCGCGGCGACCTGTTGCTCCACCCGGACAACCCCATCAGCGTTGCGCCTCAGGCGAACGAGGACTGGCTGATGGAGATCCGCCGCCAGACGGCGGCCGCGATGGAGCGCTCGCCGCAGGTCATCCGCGAGGCCTACAAGGACTTCGAGCGGATCTTCGGCCGCAACTATGGCAACCCGTTCTTCGAGGAGTACATGACCGACGACGCCGACGTGGTGCTCGTCGGCATGGGCACCCTCTCCACTCCGGTCAAGGTCACCATCCGGCAGCTGCGTGAGGAGGGCAAGAAGGTCGGGTTCGTGCGTGTACGCTGGTTCCGGCCCTTCGCTGCCGAGGAGCTGGCCAAGACGCTGGGCCGCTTCAAGGCGGTGGGCGTCATCGACCGCGACTTCTCGCTCGGCTCGCCGTACCACTCGGGCGTCCTCACCACCGAGGTGCGCACCGCCCTGTACCCGTCGGCGAGTCGGCCGCCGGTGGTCGGGTTCATCTGCGGCCTGGGCGGCCGCGAGGTGACCGTCCCCGACGTGCGCAAGATGAGCGAGAAGGTCTACGAGGCGGCGGCGGGCAAGTCGCAGCCCGGCACCCAGTGGATCGGCCTGCGCGAGTAGCGGGCCAAACTTTCGTCAAAAGATCGAACGTGAGGAGGACTGCAGATGGCGATCAGCGATAGGGAGCTGGCGGAGCTGAGGCACTCCCGGGGCACGCAGAAGCTGGATGCGTTCAAGGGCGTGAAGAAGCTTCCGCTCGAGGAGTTCTTCACCTCCGGGCACCGGACCTGTCAGGGCTGCGAGTCCGCCCTGGTGATGAAGCTGATGGTGAAGGCAGCGGGCCCGCGGACGGTGGTACTGGGCAGCACCGGCTGCATGTACGTGGCCAACACCACGTACTACAGCACCTCGTGGGTCGTGCCCTGGATGCATACGCAGCTCGGCTCCTCCGGCTCGGCGGCGCTGGGCGCGTCGGCGGCGCTCAAGGTGTTGATGCGGAAGGGCAAGATGAAGGACGAGCCGATCAACGTGATCGCCTTCTGCGGCGACGGCGGCGGAGCCGACATGGGCCTCGCCGCGATCTCGGCGACGCTCACCCATCCCGACTACAACTGCTTGATCCTGATGTACGACAACGAGTCGTACGCCAACACCGACATCCAGCTCTCGGGCTCGACGCCCTACGGCGCGCACACGACCTTCAGCCCTCCCGGGAAGGTCAAGCGCATCATGCATCACCGCTGGAAGAAGAACATGGCGGGCATGCTCGCGGCCGGCCACCCCACCTGCAAGTTCGTCGCGACGGTCTGCATGTCCTATCCGGTCCACGCGATGAACGCGGTGCGCAAGGGGCTCAGCATCGGCGGTCCGACGTTCATCCACTCGCTCGATCCGTGCCCCAAGGGCTGGGACTACGACCCGATGCAGTCGCACGAACTGGGCGAGCTGGCCGTCCTCACTGGCATCTGGCCGCTGTACGAGGTGGAGAACAGCGTCCTCAAGCTGGTCGGCAAGACGCGCGACATCGCCGACGGGCGCGTGAAGCGCCTCCCGGTCAAGGACTACCTGCTCCGGCAGGGTCGCTTCGCCCACTTCACCAACGACGATCTCGACTACTTCCAGAGCAAGATCGACGAGATGTGGGACAAGTGGGTCATCCCCGGCGTCATCCCCTTCCGGAAGCAGCTCGACGAGGACAAGCCGCCGGTCTGAGCCGGGACGAGTCCGCGCGCCGGCGCATTGCGAATTACACGAGCGTATCTGCCGACTGGGTTGCGTCTTGCGGGCGCCCAGCGTCGCATGCGTTTGCCCCAGACCTCGCGGATTGCAATCTGGCGAGCAGAACCGCGCGAGAAACCTTGAATGCACGCGCGCTTCGGCAGCAGGCTGGAGTCTTCGGGACTGCAGCGGCACGGCGATTGCTCTTGTTGCCGGCCGGACCAATGACCCGAGGAGTGTTCGCTGATGCCGTCTTCCGCCAGGTTGGCAGCCTTCATCGTGGTGTGTGGCACATCGAGTCGCGTGCTCGCGCAGGGGAGCGCATCGACGTCGGATGTCGCCCCCGGGGAGTCGAAGGCTGCGCCGGAAGAGCCGAAGGCTGCGCCGGCAGAGCCGTTCGCCTTCGCGGACTTCATCTGGTTGACCGGCAATGCCCGGACGAAGGAGTCGCCTCTGGGTACGGCGATCTTCACGGGCGAGTTGAGGGTCGATGTCGACTACGTCTATGACTTCAATCATCCGCGGGACGATACGATCGTGGGGTCCAGCGAGGTCTTCCGCGCCAGCGAAGTCCAGCTGACGCAATTCGGCGTCGGAGGGGACTTCCATTACCAGAACGTCCGCGCAAGGCTGATGACCCAGTTCGGGTTGTATTCGCAAACCACGCCGAGGAACGACGCCAGCCCGGCTCGCGGTCAGTGGAGCCTCGCCGACGCGTACCGCTACGTCGCTGAAGCCTATGGCGGGTACCACTTCGACGTGCTGAACGGGATCAATGTCGACGCAGGAATCTTCATGTCGTACATAGGTCTCTTCAGCTATTATCAGTTCGACAACTGGGCGTACCAGCCGTCGTATGTCTCCTCGAACACGCCGTGGTTCTTCAACGGCGTGCGCATCCAGATCTTCCTCAGCGACAGGCTGAAAATCGAGCCCTGGATCGTCAATGGATGGCAGTCCTACGGGAGGTTCAATCAATCGCCGGGTCTCGGCCTTCAGATCTTGTGGCGCCCGAACGGCTCCATCTCTCTTCTGGGGAACCAGTATTGGGGCAGGGACACCCTGGGGAACCCGGACCGGATTCGCATCCACACCGACGACAGCATCCAGGTCAAGTACTACGACAGCCCGGAGTCGTTCTTCAGCAAGGCTGCGTTCACGTTCACCTTCGATGCAGGATGCGAGTACGGCGGCGGAGTGAGCTGCACCGGCGGCTCTCCGGCTAGCCCGTCACAGTACTTCCTCGGGTTCATGGCGTACAACCGCTTCTGGTTCCACAAGGACATCTTCGCTTTGACGCTCGGCGGTGGCGCGATCACGAACCCCGGCCGGTATCTCGTGCTGTTGCCACCCATCAATGGCGCGACCGCTGCCTCGGGGACGCCCTTCTTCACGATCAATCCCGGTGACTCGTACAAAGCGTGGGACGGGTCGGTCACCTTCGATTGGATGCCGAACCAGTTCGTGACGTTCCGCCTGGAGGGCAATCACCGGGAGTCAAACGTGCCGTACTTCGCCGGATCCGGAGGAGTCACACCGCTTCGTGGCAATACCGGTCCCCTCGGCTCGGAGGTGGCCGGCTTCACGCCCGACCTCCGAACCTCGGAGAACCGGATCACCTTCGCCCTGCTCGTCAAATTGTGACCCAGGAAAGCGGTCCGGTAGACCACAGCGTCGTCGAGTCGGCCGAAGAATCGACCGAGATCGTGCGGGCTTGCGTGAGATGAGCTGAGGGTGCTGAATGCCAGTCCCAGCGGCGACGTCCAAGGCGAGACCGTGATCCGCGCCCGCGTGCACCGTGTAGCGTTCGTTCACCGCGGGGTCGGTGCCGCTCTCGCCCTGCTCACATTCCTATCGCCGCTGCTCGGCTCGTTCCATGAGGCGGCGGTCCGGCACGTCACCTGCCCCGAGGACGGGGAGCTGATCGACGCGCCGCCGCAGGTGGCGCACCAGCACCGGCAGGCAGCCGGCGACGGTCAGGAGCTGTTCGCCGAGCGCGATCCCGCCGGTCCGCGCCGAGCGGGGCAGGATCACGACCATTGCGCCGTCGTGTTACAGGCGCATCTCCGAGCCCGCGAGCAATCGCGCAAGCCCTTTGTCGTCACGGCTGCCGACGCAGCCCCGGTGGTGTCCGTTTCGCAGGAGCCGCCGAGTCTCCGCGGCCTCGCCCTCTACCGTCTCGCTCCGAAGGCATCGCCGCCGCTCGCGTGACGCAGTTCGCGAGGCGCAAACGCGCCTCGCAGTCACGCAGCGATGTGCCTTGCCAACCTTTGCGGCGCCGCGCGCGCCGCTTCGATTCGGAGACGGACCAGTGAAAAAGACACTTGCGTTTTCCTTGCTGCTGGCGTGCGCCTGCGGCAGCAGCAGCTCCACCACCCCGAACCAGAACCCGAAGTGCCAGCCCGGAAGCGGGACCACGTTGAACGCGAGCTGCGATCCGGGGTTCTCGCAGACCGCGCCCAACAAGCCCGGCACAATCCAGGTGACCTTCTCCGGCGAGAAGTTTGGAGAGACTGGCTTGCCGTTCCCCGGAACCCCAGGTGACCCCGTCTTCGTCGATGGATGGAGCGTGACGTTCGACGAGCTGCTCGTCGTGCTGGGCAACTTCCGGCTTTCGCCCGGCGCTACGCAGTCGACCGATCAGTCGCAAGCGGGAACGCCGGTGGCCACGATGCCAGGTCCCTACGTCGTCGACATGCACAAGCCGACCGGGTTCCTCGGGAAAGACGGCTCCGAGCCGGCGGGCGGCATCTTCAAGTGGGACACGGACGACAGCGGCCGCGCGTTCGACAACAATACGCGATACGCGTTCAGCTACGACAGCAAGAGAGCGACATATCCAGCGACGCAGGTGAACCTCACGCCCGATCAGTTCGCCGATTACGCCCTGATGGTGCAGAACGGCTGGAGCAAGCTCTACCGCGGCACGGCGACCTATTCCGGCACCGGCACGTATACTCCGGACGCAACGGTGCAGGCGAAATTCGCCGCGCTGCCGTCCACCGTCCATTTCGTCTTCGGTTGGAACGATGCGGGAGGCCACGTCAACTGCATCAATCCCGATTTCGGCGCCGGAACGGATCTCGCGAATCGAGGCGTGCAACCGAGCAGCAACGGCGCCGTGATCGCGCAGGCCACGCTGCACGTGGACCACGTCTTCTGGGACATCCTCAAGGAGCACAACGACGTGAAGCTGCGTTTCGATCCCGTCGCGGCATGGGCGCCGGCGAACACCACCGCAGCCAATCCCTTCGACCTCCGTACCCTGGGGACGAAGCCGATCGCGGCGACTTTCTCCGACGGCACTCCCTTGCCGGACCGCGGCCCGTTCGAGACGGCGGGCTACACCTGCGGCGGGACGCGGCCCTGTGCGCAGGTGACGATGAACCTGAACGGCGTGCCGGCAGGCAATGTTGCCGGGCTGGCCAACTTCATGGCGTTCAGCGCGCAGTCCCAGATGCACCTGAACGCGGACGGCCTCTGCTACGACGTCGGGCAGCACGCGCCAGACCCCTTCTTCGTGCCGGCAATCCCGTGATGCGGACGTCGCTGATTGAGCTGCTCAAGCATGCCTTGCTGGACCTCAAGGCATCGTGGGTGATGTGGATCCTCCTCGGGCTCTCGGTGGTGGACCTCATCATCATCATCGAGCGCGCGTTGTTCCTGCGCTCCATCCGGGACGATGTGCCCAAGCTGGCAGCGGAGCTGGACGCGCTGCTCCGGGCCGGCCGCGTGCGCGAGGCCTTGGATCGGATGAAGGCGTCGAGATCGGCGGAGGCGGCGGTGGTGGTCGCCGGCCTCCGCCACTCCGATCTCGGCCCGGCCTCGGCCGAGAAGGCGATGGCCGGTGCGCAGGCGCTGCAACGGGTCCGGTTGGAGCGCGGGTTGGCGGTCCTCGGAACCGTCGGCAACAACGCTCCTTTCCTGGGTCTTCTGGGCACCGTCATCGGCGTCATCGAGGCGTTCGAGATCCTCGGCCGGCCGGCGGACGTGGCGGCCGCCGCGGCGCAAGCGGCATCCGCGCTCGCGCCGCAGGCGATCATGTCGTCGATCGCGGAGGCCCTGGTGGCGACGGCGGTCGGCCTCTTCGTGGCGATTCCGGCGGTAGCCGCATTCAACTGGTACCAGCGTCGCATCCAGACAGTGGGCGCGAACACGGAGGCCCTCAGCAACGTCCTCCTCGCTCATCTCGCCGCGGAGGTGCCGCTCGACGCGGGCGCCTTGCCGGCGCCGGCTCCACAAGGAGGCGCATGATGGCCGGTGGGGCAGGCAACGGCAGCAGCGGGATGATCAACGGCATCAACGTCACGCCGTTGGTGGACATCATGCTGGTGCTGCTCATCATCTTCATGGTGACGGCCAAGCTGGTCGTGGCGCCCACCAGCGCGCTCGGAGTGCAGCTCCCCAAGGCCGCGACCGGCGACGCCGTGCAGGTCATCTTTTCGGTGCAGCTCACCAGGCAAGGCGGGAGCTACGTGAACGGGCATGCCGTCACCGACGACGACGCGATCAAGGCGCAGGCGGACCAGGAGCTGGCGCAGCATCCTGATCTTCGCGCGGTGATCCAGGCGGACGGCGAGGTGCCGCACCGGCGCGTGATCCACGTGATGGATCTGCTTTCGCAAGCGCACGTCAGCAACATCGCCTTCGCGGTGGATCTCTCGAACGCCCCACAGGGGCCCCCTGCTCCGTGAACTTTCCTTTGCATCGCGGACGTCGCCGGCGGCTCGTCATCGCGCGGGGAAGCCTCGCGGACGGCGAGGCGCCGTTCGCCGCGCTGGAGCATCTCGACGCGGGTGGGCATTGGCGGCGGCATCTCGCTACGGTTCTGGTGGCGCTCGGCGCGCATGCGGCCTTGGGTGGTGCCGCCGCGCTGCAACACGAGACGGGAGCCCATCCAACGCCGCCCGCTCCACGCCGGCCCATCGAGGCAACCTTGCAACGTGCCGCACCGCCCCTCCCTCCGCGCCCGCCGCCGGAGCCTCCTCCCGTCCGACCTCCGGTAGCTGCGCGGGCGCCGCGTCCGTCGCGGGTCCCGCCCGCCCCAGCGCAAGTCGGCCGCGTGATCGCGCAAGCTCCGGTGCCCTCTGGCCCGGCGGATCTGACCGGGTTCGATCTGGTCGTGGGACAAGGAGAATCGTACGCGGGCGGCTTCAGCTCGGCCCAGGGCACCAGCCGGAATGCGGTCGGCGACCCCAACGCGAAGATCGGCGGCGTGCCTGACGCCCCTCCATCCGACCTGTCGCGTCCGGCCTCGCCCCTGCGGCGCGATTGGTCGTGCCCCTGGCCCGAGGAGTTGCAGGACAGCGAGGTACGCTATGCGCGCGTCACCATCCGCGTCAGCGTGACCCGCGACGGGTTCGCAGCGAAGGTTGCGGTCCTGAGCGCGCCGCCCGGAGGCTTCGCCGAAGCCGCGCGCCGCTGCGCCGAAGCCGAGCGGTACCAGGTGGCCTTCGACGTGCATGGCCAGCCGACCGCCGGCGACACCCGACTCATCAACGTGAATTTTCAACGCGGATGAGCCGACTCCTTCTCCTCGCAGCCGCCGTGGCCCTCGTGGCCCCGGCCCACGCGCAGCAGATCACCCCCCCGCAGCCGGTCGAAACGCCGCCGGCGGTAGCGCCTGAGGGCGGGAATCAAGCGGCCACCGTGGTCCTGCTCGTCACCATCGGTGCCGACGGTTCCGTGAGGGACGTTTCGGTCGCGCAATCGGCCGGACCGGAGCTGGATGCGGCCGCCATCGCCGCCCTCCTGCGCTGGAAGTTCAAGCCGGCGCTTCGCGACGGTCAGCCTTTCGAGGCGCGGGTCCGCATCCCGTTCCGATTCGAGGCGGCTGCTCCGCCCGTGCCGTCCCCGCAGGGGGCCGCGCAGGTTCCGGTGCCGGGCGCCGCGCCGACGCAGCCCGCCCCGCCGCAACCGCCACCACCCCCGCCGACGGCCGCTGGAGGCGAGCGAATCGAGGAGGTGAACGTGCGCGGCTACCAGCGCAAGGTGGAGCACGGCGCCAGCGACTTCGTGATCGACATCGGGCAGCTCGCCGTGGTGCCGCGCAAGACCGCCCAGAACCTGCTGGAGCTGGCGCCGGGAATCTTCATCGCCAACGAGGGCGGGGAGTGCCACGCAGATCAAGTGTTCCTGCGCGGCTTCAACGCAGAGCAGGGGCAGGCGATCGAGTTCAGCGTGAACGGGGTGCCGATCAACGAGGTCAACAACCCCGACAGCCACGGCTATGCGGACACGCACTTCATCATCCCCGAGCTGATCAAGAACTTGCAGGTCACCGAAGGCCCGTTCGATCCGCGCCAGGGGGATTTCGCCAAGGCGGGCAGCGCGCGGTACGAGTTGGGCGTCCGCGACCGCGGTCTGCGGTTCGCGGGCACGGCCGGATCGTTCGATACCCGTCGCTACCTCGCGCTCTGGGCGCCGAAAGGCGAGCGCGAAGGGACTTTCGCAGCCGCGCAGTTCAGCGAGACGGCCGGATTCGGCGTGAACCGCGCCGGCAGCAGCGCGAGCGCCATGGCGCAGTACGAAGGCGAGCTGGGACAGCGGGGGCTCTTCCGCGTGTTCGCCACCAGCTACGCGGCGCATTGCAAGTCGGCCGGCGCGGTGCGCAAGGATGACGTGGACGCAGGGCGCATCGATTTCTTCGGCACGCAGGACCCCAGCCAAGGAACCGATGCCGCCAGGCACACGCTTTCCTTCGAGCTCGAGTCTCCCCTCGGCGACGGCGTCGCCGCGGCACAGCTCTTCCTGACCGCGCGCACGCTGCGCATCGTGGAGAACTTCACCGGGTTCCTCCTCGACAACCAGGAGCCGGGTCAGTCGCTGCACCCGCAGCGCGGCGACGCGGTGGAGAAGGACTACAATGCCCTGACCCTCGGCTCGCGCGGCAGCTACCGCCTGCGCTTCCGGCTCTTCGATCGGGAGCAGGGCATCGAGGCGGGTTACTACGCCCGTTACGATCACACGAGGCCGCTCGTCCAGCGTCTCCGGTTCAGCACCCAGGACCCGTACCTGGACGATCTCGACCTGCAGACCGACGTGGTGAATCTCGCCGGATACGTGGACGCCGACCTGCGGCCGCTGCCGTTCCTGACCTTGCGCGGAGGATTGCGCGACGAGTTCTACGAATACGACATCCTCGACAACTGCTTCACCCGGGGAAACTTCAAGCTCGGGCAACCGCTCGACGTGAACTGCCCCCCGTACGACCGATCGGGTCCGCGATCCCCGACCCGGCGAGTGACGGCCACCGGCCAGCTCCTCGCCCCCAAGGTGACGGCGCTCGTCGCGCTGCCATGGGGACTGACGCTGACCGGCAGCTACGGCATCGGAGCCACCTCGCTGGATCCGGTCAGCATTGCGCAGGACGAGAACGCGCCGTTCGTGAAGTTGAGGGGGCTCGAAGCAGGTCTGCTCGCGAAGGGGAACGCCGTGGGGTTCGATTGGGTCGCCCGGGCGGTGGGATATCAGACGAAGGCGGACCGCGATCAGGTCCTGGACCCGAACCTGGGGCGAGCGACGACGACGAGCGCGACGACGCGCAGCGGAGTGGTCGTCGCGGCGCGCGCGACGTCGCGCTGGCTGGACGAGGCAGCTTCGTTCACCACCGTTCACCCGGTGTTCGATGACACAGGCAACCTGGTGCCGTATACGCCGCTCGTCGTTGGACGCTCCGATACCGCCGTGTTCGGCCCGCTCCCGTGGTTCCGTCCGGCCGACAGTCCGCTGCTGGGCAGCTTGGGACTCGGCGTGGGCTACATCGGCAAGCGGTCGCTGCCTTTCGGCCAGTTCTCCGATCCGACGCTGCAGATCGACGCCTCCGCCAACGTGCGCTGGAAGTGGCTGAAGCTCGGGGTGGCGGTCACCAACCTCACCGACCGGAGGTTCCCCCTCAGCCAGTTCTTCTACGCGTCCGATTTCCACAGCCGTCCGTACGCGACGCTCGCTCCCACCGGCCATTTCACTGCCGCGGCCCCGCGGATCGTGCTCTTCACCGTCGAGGTCGCGCTGGATCGGGAAGGGGACTGACATGCGCGCGAGCCATCGCTTCACCGCGGTCCTGCTGCTCGCCGCCGCGACGTCTTGCGGTTCGACGGGCGGCGCCCTGATAACGCTGCCATTCCGCGCCGGCGGGCAGCAGGCCGGTGGACCGCTGACGTTCGCCACCGCCGGCGGATGGGCGGTCACGTTGCAGACGGCGAAGATCGCGTTGGGGCCTTTCTACTTCAACAACGTTCCGCCCTCGACGGAGACGTTCCGCAACGGGCTGGTGATCGTCCAGGTGACGCGGCAGGTGGTGGTCGATGCGCTCGATCCGTCGCTGCACGACGTCGCGGACGGGGCTGACGGGGAGACTGGTCGCTCTGTCGTGGTGGAGATCGGTCTCTTCCCGCCGGACTCGACGCAGCCTTCATCGGTGCGTTCCCAGCTGGGCGGCAACGTCGGCCTCGTTGCAGGCACGGCCACCAAGGGCAGCACGACCGTAGCGTTCAGGGGCCCCTTGACGATCGATACGAACCTGGTCACCCCGCAAACGCCGCTGATCGCGCTGCAGCGGGTGCGCGGCGCGGTCGTGGACCTCGATTTCACCGCCGCCCCGCAGGCGCTCGAGCTGCGCGTCGATCCGACTCACTGGTTCGACCTGGTGGATTTCTCGCAGCTCCTGCAGGGGTCCCCCTCGAACGGCGTTTTCACCTGGGACGTCCACAGCCCGTTCCTGAACTCCCTCATTCAAGGCGTGAAGCAAGAGACCGGCGTATACCAGTTCCGGCTGGTGCCGCGCTGACCGACTGACGAGACGCGAGGTCCTTTCGACAAGCTTCAGGGAGCATCTGCTAAGTCCGGTGTCGGGGTGCTTTCGGATGTACTCGACGAAGGAGAGATCCGGTCATGAGAGCGCGGGCTATCGCGATGGCGGGAATCTGCCTGTTCGCTGCTGCTGGATGGGGAGAGGACTCGCGCGCCATTCCTGAGCAGGAAGTCAGCGCGACCATAATGCGATTCGAGCGAGCCTTGCAGGCGCGTAACCTGGCAGGAGTGGCGGAGATTGTCGCGGAGGACATCGTGGTCTTCGAGAACGGGCACCGCAACGATGGATGGAAGGACTTCAGGGACAACCACCTCGTCCCGGAGATGAAGGAAGCCGCGCCGCCGATGAGCTCACAGCTCGTCAAGGTCGTCGCGAGCCCGGCGATGGCGTGGGGATACACCCGGACCGAGATGTTCGCGGGCGGCAAAGGTGCTCAGAAGGCGAGTCACTTGCTCTGGTCCGTCTACATCCTCGAGAAGAGAGAAGGCGTGTGGAAAATCACGATGCTCGACTGGAGCATCGCGAAGCTGAAGGGCTGATGCCACGGCTATAGAGGTGCGCGCCGCAAACGGAGCGCGTTCCCGATGACCGAGACGGAGCTGAAGCTCATCGCCGCGCTGGCGATCATCGGGCTCAAGAGCATGCCCCAGACGGGATAGAGCGCGCCCGCAGCGATCGGCACGCCGAGCACGTTGTAGCCGAACGCCCAGAACAGATTCTGGCGGATGTTCCGCATGGTCGCGCGGCTCAACCGCCGCGCCCGCACGATGCCTTGGAGGTCGCCTTTCACCAGCACGACGTCGGCGCTCTCCATCGCCACGTCCGTGCCTGTGCCCATGGCGATGCCGACGTCCGCCGCCGCGAGTGCGGGCGCATCGTTGATGCCGTCCCCGGCCATCGCGACGATGCGGCCCTCGGTGCGCAATCTGGTGACGATCTCACTCTTCTGCGCCGGCAGGACCTCGGCATGGACCTCGTCGATGCCGAGCATCCTGGCTACAGCGTTCGCCGTGGTCCGGCTATCCCCGGTGACCATGACCACGCGGATGCGCTCCTGGCGCAACATGCGAAGCGCATCGGTCGTTGACGGCCGGATGGGATCCGCGACCCCGATCAGGCCGGCGAGTTGGCCATTCACAGCGACGAACAGCGTCGTCTGTGCCTCGGCGCGCAACTTTTCAGCGCGCTCTCTCGCTGCCTCCATCGTTACCCGGAGACTCTCCAGGAACCGGGCGCTTCCGACCCACACCTGACGTCCGTCCACGCGCCCCTTCACCCCGCCGCCCGTCTCCGAGGCGAATTCGCTGAGTGGAGCGAGCGCGACTCCTCGCTCGCGCGCGCCCTCGACGATCGCCTGGGCCAGCGGATGCTCGCTGGCACGTTCCAGGCTCGCGGCCAAGCGCAGTACATCTGCATCCGAGAAGCCCGCGAGTGCCTCTACCGTCACGAGGCGTGGCTTTCCCTCGGTCAAAGTGCCTGTCTTGTCCACGAGCAGGGTGTCTACCTTCTCCATCGTCTCGAGCGCCCTCGCATTGCGTACGAGAACGCCGGCGGTAGCGCCGCGGCCGGTGCCCACCATGATGCTCATCGGAGTGGCGAGACCGAGCGCGCAGGGGCAGGCGATGATGAGCACTGCGACCGCGTTGACGATCGCATGAGCGTGGCGCGGCTCGGGCCCGACCAGCAGCCAGACGATGAACGTCACGATCGCCACCGCGATGACGGTAGGGACGAACCAGG
>Ga0137410_10002590_pt1 | contig 12284 bp, 7 predicted proteins | sample CZODoug1_16funga_FD_108878 | JGI IMG/M metagenome (GOLD analysis project Ga0137410, IMG submission 108878) | Vadose zone soil fungal communities from Angelo Coast Range Reserve, California, USA - CZODoug1_16fungal (Illumina Assembly) | ecosystem: Environmental > Terrestrial > Soil > Vadose zone... | reverse complement strand
TAAAGCCCAGGGTGGAGCGCAGCGGAACCCTGGGTTACGACGTTTGATGGCCACCAGCCCGCGAAGCGGGCGGCAGCCGGTAATGTTCGAACATCTGTCGCCCGTTTCATGGGCTTGAAAGACATCTCCTTCATTGTCCCAGGGTTTCGCTTTGCTCCACCCTGGGCTTTATGCTGCCGCCCTGCTCTCGCAGGCTAGTTGAATGGTTCAAACCCAAGGTAGTTCCGTTGCTAAAACGTTCAGGGTCCATGCAATAATATTCCTACTCCATCGCGGAACAGGACATTCCATAGTGATCATAACCTCCGTCGAGCTGCGCGAAATTCGCCTTCCTTTGATTCACTTCTTCGAGACCAGCTTTGGACGCACCACCGAGCGGCGCATCTTGCTTGTGCGAGTAACTGACAAAAATGGCGCTGAAGGTTGGGGCGAGTGTGTTGCCGGCGAAGGACCGTTCTACAGCGAAGAGTGGACGGAAACGGCGTGGACAACAATCAGGACTTTTCTGGCGCCCATGGTTGTTGGTAAAGAAGCCGACTCGGCGGCGCATGTCTGGGAGTTGATGAAGGCAGTGCGGGGCAATCGCATGGCGAAAGCCGCAATTGAAACTGCCTGCTGGGACCTCGAAGCACGCACTCTGGGCCAGCCTCTATGGAAACATCTCGGCGGCGTCCACACCGAGATCGCAAGTGGCGTTTCCATCGGCATACAGGTGAATCCGGAGGCGCTGATTGACAAGATAAGAAACGAACTGGCAGCCGGTTATCAGCGCATCAAGATTAAGATCAAACCCGGCTGGGACCTTAACATTGTGGCGCGGGTACGCGAAAAGTTTCCTGACATCCGTCTCATGGCCGACGCGAATTCTGCCTACACGCTGGCTGACGCGGCCCTGTTCAAAGAGATGGATCAGTACAACCTGATGATGATCGAACAGCCGCTGGCCCACGACGACATCTTCGATCATGCGGAACTGCAAAAACAGATCGCCACGCCCCTCTGCCTCGACGAGTCGATTCACTCAAGCGGTGACGCCCAGCATGCGATCCAGCTTGGCGCTACTCGAATCGTTAACTTGAAACTCGGACGAGTGGGCGGACACACGCAGGCGAAACAGGTCGAGCAAGTGTGTCGCGAGCAGAATGTTCCGGTGTGGTGTGGCGGCATGCTCGAGTCTGGCATCGGGCGTGCTCATAACATCGCCGTGGCCACGCTCGCAGGATTCACGTTGCCCGGCGATGTGTCGGCCAGCAGCAGGTATTGGCAAGAGGACATCATCGATCCGCCGGTTACAGTGTCTCCAAGCGGAACTATCGTTGTGCGTGACCAACCCGGAATCGGTTTTGCAGTTAACCTTCCAAGAGTTGATGGTTTGACGGTCAGAAAAGAAACTATTAGTTGAGTGGTTTTGAGTAGTCCAAGTTGAAGATTCCTGGTTTTATCTGACTAGTTATGAAAATCTCTGATTCAGAAATTACAGCCTTAAGTAATCACTTTGCCGGCCGCAAGGAAGCGATCGTCGCACTTACGCGCGCCTTAGTCGAAGCTGAATCACCGTCGGGAGATGAAGCGGGTAGCAAAGCGGTCGTGTCTTTGCTGGCCGCGAACGTGGAAGCGATTGGCGGTGCAATGAAGATTGAACGCATCGCCAGCGAGAATTATGGAGAGCACCTCTGCCTGAAGGCGTTCGGCGATTCGCCTCAGTCGAAGTCGATTCTGGTTTTGGGACATACAGATACTGTGCACCCGCGCGGCTCGCTTAAGCAGCGACCCTGGCGTGTTGAGGCAAACCGGGCTTATGGCCCAGGCGTCTTTGACATGAAGGCCAATTGCGCGCTGGCCCTTGAAGTGATTCGCGGTTGCGTCGCGACCGGAATACAGCCCGAACGTCCCGTTGTTTTGTTGCTAACCTGCGATGAGGAAACGGGAAGTTTCACTGGAAGGCAACTGGTCGAAGCAGAAGCACGAAAGGCGCAGGCGGTTTTAGTGCTCGAGCCGCCGGGAAGTGGTGGGCGCGCGAAGACAGGCCGTAAAGGAACAGGCATCTTTTCGCTCACAGCGCGCGGCCGCGCGGCGCATGCGGGCCTGGAACCTGAGAAGGGCGCCAGCGCGATTCTCGAGTTGGCGCGCCAGACAGATAAACTACATTCACTTAACGGCGCTTCGGGTGGCATCAGTGTGAACGTCGGCGTATTTCACGGCGGCACGCTTTCAAACGTGGTGGCCGCGGAAGCACGCGCCGAGATCGACGTGCGTTTCAGCACGGCGGAAGAAGCCGCGCGGATCGAAAGCGAGATTCTCAACCTGCGTCCGTTTGACCCCTGGGTCCAACTGACGGTGAAGGGAGGCATCAACCGTCCGCCGCTCGAGCGCAGTGAAAAAGTTCTTGCGCTATACGACTCGGCCAAAGCACTTGCGCGTCAACTAAATTTTGAGCTGGGCGAAACACAGGTTGGCGGCGCCTCCGATGGAAACTTCGCCGCCGCGGCAGGCGCGGCGGTCCTTGATGGACTCGGAATAAGTGGAGACGGCGCGCACGCCGTGCACGAACACATCGAACTCGACGACATACCACGCCGCGGCGCATTGCTCGCTGCGTTGCTCGCGTCGCTGTGAAGAGATAGGGGCTGCCCTAACAAATTCGTAAGACAGTGAAAATCGCAACCTGGAACGTCAACTCCATACTCGCGCGCTTGCCGCACGTCGTCCGTTGGCTCGAGGCGGTGCAGCCGGATGTGCTTTGCCTGCAGGAGACGAAGTGCACCGACGATAAGTTTCCCTTCGAAGAGTTTTCGCGGATCGGTTACTGCTCGAGCGTGTTTGGTCAGCAAAGCTATAACGGTGTAGCGATTATCGCGCGGCAGGAATGCGTGGACGTGCAGCGCGGCAACTACGAGGATCAGGAAGGAGCACACGCACGCCTGCTCGCCGCCACGATTAACGACCTGCGCGTCGTCAATGTTTATATTCCGAATGGGCAAGCGGTGGGCTCGGAGAAGTTTGAGTTTAAGCTGGATTGGATGAAACGGCTGCGCGATTTTTTCGATAACAACTACCAAACGGGCTCGCCGGTTATCCTATGCGGAGATTTCAACGTGGCGCCCGAAGACCGCGACGTTCATAACCCGCAGCTTTGGCAGGAAAGAATTATGTGCAGCCAGGCGGAGCGCACCGCGCTCGATGCGATAAAGCGCTGGGGATTTACCGATGCCTTCCGTCTTCATCACGAGGAGGGCGGACAGTTTTCCTGGTGGGACTATCGCGCGGGAGCATTTCGCCGCAATATGGGATTGCGGATCGATCACCTGTGGGTAACTAAACCGTTGGTGAGCCGCAGCTTGAATACCTGGATTGATATTGAACCGCGCACCTGGGAGCGCCCGTCGGATCACGCTCCGGTGGTTGCGGAGTTTGCGTGAGTCTAACAAATTAGCGGGGGCAAGCCCGCCTTCCCGACTTTAGAAACTCCGCTGGCCCAAGCTTCATTTTCCCTTGAGAGCCTCTTCATCAGGTTTGATTGCTCAACTTTGGATCAGCTCAGGGTTGGGAAGGTGGGTTCGCCTCCGCCCTTCCGATTAAGAACTATTGGTCGGCCGATCAGTTTGAGGTTAGCTCCGCGGTCTTCTCAGTGATGTCCTTCTGGGCCCATTCATTGTCGCGGCTCGCTTCGCCGGCCTTCGTGCGTTTGGCAGCCTTCATTTTCTGGACCAGGTCCATGTGGGTTGAAAAGTAGCCAAGACTCTTGCCCACCACTTCCTGAACGGAGTTGAAGCCTTTATCTGTCATGAATTTCTCGAGCCCCTCTTTCAGCTCGTCGATCATCTTCACGCCGTGAAGCATGACACCGGTGCAGAGCTGTACCGTGGAAGACCCCAACAACAGAAACTCTAGCGCATCATGTGAGCATTCAATGCCGCCAATGCCGCTGATGGAAACGTCCTGCGGCAGTCCCAGTGCGAGCTGGCTCACCATCCGGAGCGCAATTGGCCGCACCGCCTGCGAAGAATAACCGCCCGGTACAGTGTGGCCCTCGACAGTTGGCATGGGCCGGAGCGTGTTGAGGTCCACGCCAATCACGGAAAGAATTGTGTTGATGGCGGAAATGCCGACTGCTCCGCCGCGCACGGCCGCGAGCGAAGGCTCCTTGATGTTAGTGATGTTCGGCGTCATCTTCGCCCAGACCGGAATGTTTGAAACTTCCGTGACCCAGGCGGTCACTTCTTCAGTCAGATCAGGATGCTCGCCCATTTCCGATCCCATTTTCCGTTCCGTCATGCCATGCGGGCAGGAAAAGTTTAACTCGAACGCATCGACGCCGGTGTCCTGGACCACGCGCGTGAGTTCCTGCCAGCGGTCCTTGTCATACTCTTCCATGATCGACGCAATCAAAATATGCTTTGGGTAGTCTTTTTTGATTTGCCGAAACTCCTCGAGCCAAACATCGATCGGACGATCAGAGATCAGCTCAATGTTTTCAAAGCCGATGACTTCGCCCGAAGTCTTTGACCGCAGTTTGCCGTAACGGGGCACCACGTTTACTACCTTGGCTGATTCGAGGCTGACGGTTTTCGCCACCGCTCCACCCCAGCCCGCATCGTACGACTTGGCAATCACTCGCGCGTTCGTTCCCGGCGGGCCGGAGCCCAGCAGAAACGGGTTGGGGAAGGTCATTCCGTTAACGACGATCGATAGATCCATTTGATTAACTCCGTTAAGGTCTCAAAGTCTCAGGTCTCAAGTCTCAGATCTCAAGGCCCGGATTACAAACATCTATGCGCCGGCACTTTTGTACTTTTTCCCCGAAAACTGCGATTGGCGCAAATAACGAATGAGTCCGGAGATGACCCTGCTCAACTCAACGGCTTTCGTACTTAACTCCGTGAATTGCGCATCAGAAATGTATTTTTGATCAAGCGCAAGGTAGAGTTGCGCTCGGACTTCTCCGCATGAACCTTTCGCCATTGAAAGGAATTGAAGAAATTCCTTATCCCCATCGCGTTCAACGCCCTCAGCAATGTTGGAGACAATCGAAACAGAAGCTCTACGAATCTGGTCGCGTAAGGCGAAGTCACGCCCGAAATTTCCCTGACCGCTAGCAGCGTAGACTAAACCAGTGAGCGCCCGCGCTAACTTCCAAGCCTCCAAATCTTCGAACCTGTCTATCGTGCTCATTGAAAAGCTCCGCGTCCCATAAACGTAAGACCTGAGACTTGGGACTTGAGACCCGAGACTCAGTCCGCCACCAGCGCGCCGTAAGTATCGGGCCGGCGATCGCGGAAGAATTGCCAGGTGTTGCGCACTTCGCGAATCTGCTCGAGATCGAGATCGGCAACCACGAGCGCGTCCTGATCGCGTGGCGCTTCGGCGATAAACTGCCCGCGCGGATCGCAGAAGTAGCTCTGGCCGTAAAACTCGCCAATGTCCCAGGGCTGTTCGTGTCCGACGCGATTGATGGCGCCAATAAAATAGCCGTTAGCCACCGCGTGCGCGGGCTGTTCAATTCGCCACAGGTATTCAGAAAGTCCGGCCACAGTCGCCGACGGATTGAAGACGATCTCCGCGCCGTTGAGACCAAGCGCGCGCGCGCCCTCGGGAAAATGCCGGTCGTAGCAAATGTAGACGCCGACGCGCGCAAAGGCAGTCTCAAAAGTCGGGTAGCCAAGATTGCCGGGCCGGAAATAAAACTTCTCCCAGAAGCCCGGGTTGACGTGTGGAATATGGTTCTTCCGATATTTTCCCAGATACTTACCGTCCGCATCGATCACCGCGGCAGTGTTGTAGTAAACGCCCGTAATCTCTTCTTCATAGATCGGGACGACGATAACCATGCCATGCGCTTTCGCAACTTCCTGCATTAGGCGCACCGTTGGGCCATCAGGAATTTTTTCGACTGCTTCATACCAACGCGTCTTTTGTTCGGCGCAGAAGTATGGCGTCGTGAAAACTTCCTGCATGCAAAGTATTTGCACGCCCTGTTCGGCGGCCTGTTCGATGAAGCCCAAATGCTTTTCGATGTTCAGGCGTTTGATGTCTTCAATGGGCAAGTCGGTCGGCGCGGCATTCGTGCACTGAATGAGTCCGCATTTAACTGTACCTGACATATCAACTCCTCCGAGAGTCGGAAGTCTGCAGTCTGGAGTCGCAGGTCTGGAGTCTCGCCAACCCCTAAGACTCAAGACTCGCAACTCTCGGCTTCATCAAAACATAATAGATGACGAAGCCGAGCGCGAAGGTAACGAACCAGGCATAAGTATACAGCGTGTCGAAGAAATTTGGGTTGGCAACCTGACCGCCGGGTGTGGTTGCCGCGCGCAGAAAGCCAGGCACGACCGGAGCAATGGCGAGTAGCAGCGCTATGATCGCGCGAATATTGTAACCGTTCGTGTATGAGTAGGGCCCGACCGGTTCAAAGAGTCCGGCCAGATCGAGTTGCTGTTTTCTCAGTACCCAGTAGTCGCAAATCAGAATGCCGGCGATGGCGCCCATTAACCCTGAATAACCAATTAGCCACGTGAAGATATACGCGCCCATGGTGGCCATCAATTTCCAGGGCATCATGATGACGCCTATTAACGCTGTGATCAGCCCGCCGGTTACGTAAGAGATGCGTTTCGGATTCAGGTTGGAAAAATCATTTGAAGGCGACACGACGTTTGCCGCCATGTTCGTGGTCAATTGAGCAGCGAAGATGACGGCGGTTGCAAAGAGAATGATCGCGATGCTATTGAAGCGCGTCATAAGTTCCACCGGATTCGGAATCGCCTGCCCGTAGATTAAAAGCGTAGCGCTCGTCACCGCGACGCCGATGAACGCGAAGGCAGTCATAGTTAACGGCAGTCCCAGGGCCTGGCCCAGCATTTGTGATTTCTGCGAACGGGCGTAGCGAGTGAAGTCAGGAATGTTCAGACTAAGCGTCGCCCAATAGCCGACCGAAGCAGTTAGCGCTCCCGGGAAAACATGCCAGAAGTTGTTGTGTTGTTTCTGCAAAGCGGCAGACGCAGTCAACACGTGGCCCAGTCCACCCGCGCGCCACGATGCCCAGACCAGAACAGCTAAACCACCCGCAAGCAACAAAGGCGCCGACCAGGTCTCAAGATGTTTGATTCCCTCCACGCCTTTCAAGATGATGAAGACTTGAATCCCCCAGAAGAGAAAGAAAGCGATCCAGGTGTGAACGGCGACACTCAAGATGGTGGCGTCGCTGAGCAGATGCGCCCAACCTGGAGACATCACGCTGAATAAAGCATCGATTGCCGTGCCGCCGATCCACGTTTGAATTCCAAACCAGCCGCAGGCCACGATCGCGCGCAGGATCGCGGGAATGTTTGCGCCTCTGGTTCCGAACGCAGCGCGGCACAGGACCGGAAAAGAAACTCCATACTTCGTGCCGGCGTGCGCGTTGAGAATCATGGGAATCAGCACGATCGTGTTGCCCAGGAGGATCGTGATCATGGCCTGCCACCAGTTCATCCCCGCTTCGATAAAACCGCCGGCGAGCGTGTAGGTGGTGATGACCACGCTCATGCCAATCCAAAGCGCGGCGATGTTCCAGGTGGACCAGGTGCGCTCTTTGATTGTCGTCGGCGCGAGATCTTTGTTCCAGAGCGGACTGCGGGAAACGTCTTTTGTCAGCTCTACAAAGTCGCGCTGAGTAATTGCGATGTTCGTTGCGTTAGTTGCCATTTGTGATTGTAACGGCGCGCCTGGATGGTCAGCGCTGGCGGTGGCCGTTCGGGTCTCCGAGGATTGGTCTGAAGGCTTTCAAACAGGGCGCATAGTAAGCCAACCTCGTGAGAGGTACAAGTGTTCGAGTCGCAGTTTACCTAATGAACCCGCGCAGCATGGAATTGATCACGAGGCATCGAGGATTTCTTTTGGTGGCGAGTCGGGACTCGCCGTAACCAAGATACTTCGGTAGATTGTCGCGGCACCATTTGTGGTAGGCGAAACAATCGCCAGGGTGCGTCATCGAGAACAGGCTTGTATACGTAACAGAACCCGTAGAGCATTCGCTCTGCAACGCTGCGTTGTAGGTTTCGCTCACATTGTCGCCGGAAGTCCCCCAAAATCGTCGTCCTTCAAGTCGCGGCTCCTCGTGATTGAGATTCTACAGTGCTGCGCACGTGCCACGCTTCAGAAACTGTCCGTCGCCAGGCTTGCCTTGGTATTCGCCATTCTCGATGACCACTCTGCCGCGCGAGAGAACGGTCTCCACGATGCCTTTGATTTTTTTGCCTTCGTAGGTGTTGTAGTCAACGTTCATGTGGCTGGTCGTGACACTCAGGGTCTGTTCTCTATTAGCATCGAATATGACGATGTCGCCGTCAGAGCCAACAGCGATCGTGCCTTTCTTCGGAAACAAGCCAAACATTTTGGCCGCAGCGGTCGAAGTCAGTTCGACGAAGCGATTGAGGCTGATGCGATTTTCCACGACGCCACCGTTGTAGATTAGCGGCACGCGACTCTCTACGCCGGGGGCGCCGTTGGGAATTTTCGAAAAGTCGTCGCGCCCGAGTTCCTTCTGCTCTTTCATGCAAAACGGGCAATGGTCGGTAGAGATAACCTGAAGGTCGTCCGTCTTCAAACCCTTCCAAAGTTCTGCCTGATTTGATTTGTCACGCAGCGGCGGCGTCATCACATATTTCGCGCCATCAAACCCGGGCTCATCGTAGTTATCAAGCGAAAGGAAGAGATACTGCGGACAGGTTTCGGCGAAGGCTGGTATCCCGCGATCTCGCGCCTGACGAACCTGGTTAAGTGCGTCGGCGCATGACAGGTGAACGATATAAACAGGCGACTCAGCCATCTCGGCAATGGCGATCGCACGATGCACGCCTTCGGCTTCCGCGATCGTCGGGCGAGTCAGCGCGTGATACTTAGGCGCGGTGTGGCCCTTCGCGAGCGCGTGCTTGATGATCTCGTTGATGACGATTCCGTTTTCCGCGTGCATGCAGATCAAGCCGCCGCGCTCGCCGGCGGCGGACATGGCGCGAAAGATGGTTGCATCGTCAACCAGGAAAACTCCCGGATAAGCCATGAACATCTTGAAACTGGTGACACCTTCGTCCATCGCGGTGTGCAACTCTTCGATCTGGCTGTCTTCAAGTTCCGTGGTGATCAAATGAAAACCGTAGTCGATCGCAGTCTTGCCTTCGGCTTTCTTGTGCCAGTTGTCGATGCCCTGGATGAGTGACTCGCCTTTGTACTGCACCGCGAAGTCGATGATGGTGGTGGTGCCGCCGTACGCCGCGGCGCGCGTGCCGGTAAGAAAGTCGTCGGAAGATTGCGTGCCGCCGAAGGGAAGCTCCATGTGCGTGTGCGGATCGATGCCGCCGGGAATAACGAGCTTGCCTGAGGCGTCAAGCACTTTGTCGGCTTCCATCTCGAGCTTCGCCCCGATGACGGAGATGCGCTCGTCTTCGATCAGGATGTCAGCTTTGTAGTCGTCGGCGGCGGTTACCACCCGGCCGTTACGGATTAGTGTTTTCATTCGCTTTGTTTCTCAACCGGTTCGAAGTGTTCGCAGGCTACTCAACCACGCGACTTGCGTAAGGGTGTCGTCTTCGCTCCATTAGGAGCGAGATGTTTATAGCTGAACGTCAATCTACAATATTTCTTCGCTCCATAGGAGCGAAATGTGATTGAACGAAGTCGAAAACGTACTTGTCCTCGAAGGCGATGTCAAACTTTCTTAGTAGACTTAAGTACTCACTCTTAAACGATCGCTGACTATGGTGCTTCTCCTGATTTTGAATGTAGCGGATGATTGTGTCTAGCTGTGAATGCCCATAAGAGAACGCGCCGTAGCCTTCTTGCCAACTAAACTTTCCGCGAACCCACTTGTTTTTGTTCACGTGAGTTGACGAGTCGGCTTTGATATCCCTTACTAAATCGGCCAGCGCCATCGAGGGCTTGAGGCCGATTAAAATGTGAAGATGGTCGGGCATGCCGTTTATTGAAATCAGCTTCTGTCCATGATTTCTAATTATTCCCGTGATGTATTTATGGAGATCCTCTTTGAAATCAGGTTTGATCAGCGACATCCGACCGCTGACAGCGAACACAGTCTGAATGTAGATCTGCGAGAACGTATTTGCCATGCGCACCACACATTCCGCTCCTGACGGAGCTAAGGAATTTTTAGAAGGCTTGCTTCTATAAACATTTCGCTCCTAATGGAGCGAAGAGCAAGCTCTTTCCGCACCTCAGGCGGCACAGCCGAAAGCAAGAAGTCTTGCAGGCCGAGAAGAACGGATTCGAAAAAACAAAAGGGCGACCTAGTTCAAAAGAACCGGCCGCCCTTGACTGTTCTCAAGTTATGCGTTCGTTACTGCGTCAACTCAGACGTGAGTATGGCGCCGTTGAATTGCGGTAGCACCGCACTGATCTTGAGCACCTTGCGCGAGTCTTTCGCAATCCAAACTGTCGCCTTATCTGCCTCGTTGTCGGCGGATACGATTTCCAGCTTGTACGCCTCAAATGTTCCCGCCGGAACCGTCACGCTCTCAACGTCTATGACCTTCAGGTTCTTTAACACCAGCTTCTGCGTTTGCAGATCAAACTTGCGAAGACTGACAGCGTAGCCTTCAGCCAAAGGGAGAGCGGCAATAACATCAAAGCCGCCCGCGCCGTCGCCCAAAATAGCACCGCCCAGATCTGCCGCGATCGGTTTCGCTTGTCCATTCATGGTGACCGACCCATTCGCTTTGTTGTCTTTGAAGTTGACATCGAAGACCACCGGGCCTTGCGTGTACACCCGATGTTTCAGAACAAGGGTGCCTTTTTCGATGGTGGATGTATCTGTCATCTCTCCTTGTGGCGAACCTATCGTCTGTGTCACGACCCAGGCGCCATTGTCTTCCTTCGTTTCGTTCTTAATGGTCAGCGGGATTGATTGTCCGCCAATCGCGATTGAAGCAGTGTAGTTTGCAGTGCCGGCGTGTAGATCTGCGGCCGGCTTCGGAGCATCGGCGGCAACCGGCGCCATCTTCTTCGGCAGCGTGACGGTCTTGACGTCAACCGAGATGTCCTTAAGTCTCTGTGCCACTTCCGGCGTCATCGACTCCTGATAACGCCCACCGAGATACTTGGCGAGAAACTTCTCGGTGGTGGCAAACATCGCCATGTTGTTGACGGGCCGCGCAAAGCCGTGACCTTCATCCGGCGCCACAAGGTATTCGACCGGATAGTTTCGATCGCGCAGTGCGATGACGATCTGATCAGCCTCGCGCTTATTGACGCGCGGATCGTTCGCGCCCTGGACCACGAGCAGCGGTGTTTTGATCTTCGCGGCGTGATTCAGTGGCGACTGTCGTTCGAGTTGCGTCTTGCCTTCAGCCGTCGCCGGATCGCCCATGCGCGCGTAGAAAAGTTTGCGAATCGACTCCCAATAAGGAGGAATGGTTTCCAGCAGGGTGACAAGATTGGATGGGCCAACAATGTCCACCGCCGCCGCGTAGAGATCGGGCGTAAAGGTGACGCCGGCCAGCGTGGCATAGCCGCCGTAAGAACCACCCATGATGCCAACGCGTTTCGGGTCGGCGATGCCCTGAGCCACGAGATACTTCACGCCCCAGGTCACATCGTCCTGCATCTTGTCGCCCCATTGTTTGTTGCCGGCGTCGAGAAATTTTTTGCCGTAGCCGGTCGAGGCGCGGAAGTTTGGCTGTAACACTGCATACCCACGGTTAGCCAGAAACTGTGCAAAACCGTTGTAGCCCCACGAATCCCGGCCCCATGGTCCACCATGTGGCACGACAACCGCAGGCAGGTTCTTCGCCGGAACACCCTTCGGCAAAGTCAGATAAGCAGGAATCTCGAGTCCGTCAGACGACTTGTAGCGAACCGCCGTCATCGGCGCCATGTAGTCACGGTTAAGTTTCTCGCGAATGCGATACTGAAGAATTAACTTCCTGGTGTTGCGGTCAAACAGATAACGCTCGCCCGGTTCGGTGTCGCTGTTGGCGACGATCAGGAAGAGACGCTCATCCTTAGTGCCGTTAATGAGGCCAATCTCCTTACCCGGCAACTTCTTTTGCAACCACTTGTAATCGGCTTCGAAAGATTTGTCTTTCCAGTAGATGCGCACGCGCTCGTCGTCGTAAGACGTGGCTATCAACTCGTCGCTGACCTCCGAAAAGTTAGCGCTGCCAAAGTCAACGTGATTCAGCGGATCCGATTCCACCAACTCTTCCTTGCCGGTAGCCGGATCGAAAAGCTCGAGCCGCGTCAGATCGATGTTCGCGCCTTTGTTGGTTTCAAAATAAACTCGCTGACCGTCTTTG
>Ga0137410_10002586_pt1 | contig 12296 bp, 10 predicted proteins | sample CZODoug1_16funga_FD_108878 | JGI IMG/M metagenome (GOLD analysis project Ga0137410, IMG submission 108878) | Vadose zone soil fungal communities from Angelo Coast Range Reserve, California, USA - CZODoug1_16fungal (Illumina Assembly) | ecosystem: Environmental > Terrestrial > Soil > Vadose zone... | reverse complement strand
CCGTCAGAAACGATGCCGAACAGAGTGCCACCGATGCGGCGGTTTATCGACAGATGCATCCGAAGCTGGCCGATGTTTGGAGCGGTCTCCTCGACACTGGTTTGAGCGTGACCAGCGGCAATTCCTCCACCATCAATTACACGCTGGCGGCCAAGGCAGCGCGCGTAACGAATCGCGATAAAATTTCCGTATATGCGAATGCCGTTTATGGAAAAAACAACGCGGTCGACCCGAGCCAAACCATAGCGCATGAAATTCGGGGCGGCTTGCGCGGCGAAATAAACATTGCCGAAAGGTTTTTCGTATTCGGCTTCACGGATTTTGGATACAACGCGTTGCAGCACCTCGATCTGCAAAACGTGCTCGGCGGCGGCGGAGGATATCACGTCATCAAGAGCACACGCACCACGTTCGATGTATTCGGCGGCGGCAGCTACAACCAGGAATATTTTTCGGCTTACACGCTAAACACGCCCCCTCCACCGACGAGCTTTCCTTCAGCTACTACGAAGAATGCGGAAATCGTGCTCGGCGAATCGCTCGATTCGAAACTCACGAGCCGCATGTCCGTCAGCCAAAATTTTTCCATTTACCCGGGACTTGGCGGCACCGGCGGCTATCGCTACGGCTTCAATTCCAACGTCGCTACCAAACTGAAGAATTGGCTCGGCTGGCAGGTCACGTTTAACGACAACTACATCAGCAATCCGCCGACCGGCCTGAAGGGCAATGACCTTTTGTTCTCCACGGGATTGCGATTGACGTTTGGTAAGGGCGTGTTCTAAAAGGGAGCCGTTCAGAGGCCTGTTCCTGAAACACAAGGAGAAAAAAGATGGGCGATATCTTGTATTGGCTTGTCGTGGGGCTAATCGCAGGCTGGCTTGCCGGAAAAGTGATGAAGGGCGGCGGCTACGGAATCCTGATGGACATTGTGCTGGGGATTCTCGGCGGGATTGTCGGCGGCTGGGTCTTTGGCGCGCTGCACATTTGGCCGGGCGGAGGAATCATCGGCGGAGTTATTGTGGCGTTTGTGGGTGCAGTGATTCTGGTGTGGGTCACACGGCTTATCAAGAAAGCGTAGTTTGTTTCCAGTTGGGGCAAACGGCGCCAGCAAACCCGGGGGAAGGCCCGCTGGCGCCGTCTGTGTTGGGGGTGAAGCTCAATTGGCCGCGGATCCTACCTTCGTCGCCTTATTTGTGGGCTGTCTTGTGTTTGGATGCGTGACCAAAAACCATTCAACCGTCGGCGCGCGCTGATACTTCAGGCGCGTCCGCGTCGCCTCAGCGGCGGCAGCATTCCCCAGTTTTTCCTGTGCGATGACCAATTGTTGCAAAGTCAGAGGGGAATGGGGATCAGCGGCCAACCCTTCAGCAGCATTCTGGAGATCGTCTTGAGCGGCGAGCTGGTACCCGCGCGCGGATTCATAGCACGCCTCAACAACAAGGTCACGCGAAGCCGTGGCCAGTTTTTCAAGTTGGGAGATGGCTTGCGCGGATTCGCTAGACAATCCCTGAAGTGCCGCGACACGAGCGCGTTCCCGCAAAACTGTGGCGCGAGCAATGCTGCGGTCCGATTCCAGCATGCCGGAGAGGGGCCGTTCAAGGGAAACTGCTAACTTCTTCAACTGCGCAAGTTCGGATTGAGGTTCTGCAGTAAGCATGGCGCGAGCCAGCGCGATGTTAAATTGTCCGTTGGGTTCCTTCTTACGAGCGGCTTCTTCCGCGAAAGCGGCAAGTTCTTTGTGTCCCTGTGCAGGCTTTCCTTCCCAAAAGGAAACCAAAGCTCGCTGTTCCTTGATATACATTTGATCGACGGGGCTCTTTGCCATCAGAAGAGCAACGTCGTATTCCTCGCGAGCGCCGTCGAAATCGCCCATGAGTGCGAGTGTATCGCCGAGGCCCTCTTGCGAAGCCAGGAAAGAGCGATCAATGCGCAACGACGCTGCAAAGTGTTGCAGCGAGGCCCGGTCGTCCCCGGCGATGCGCGAAACTTCTCCTAGCGAGTCCTCAGGATTGGAGGAGCTAGTTTCTACTTCCGCATAGCGCCGAAGAGAGGCCAGCGCTTTGGCTGGATCGGGATCACCCGACCGGATATACAAGTAACCGAGGCGGTTCAGGGCCGCGGGAAAGTTCGGATCCACTTGCAAAGCGGCTTCCAGCAGTTTTCGCGCGTGGTCATCATCCTGTTGAATGAACAGCCATTCCCCGGTCACGTACAGGACGTGCTTATCGCGGGGATAACGCTTCAGCAGGTCGTTCATGCTCGAGATCGCCGGAAGAAAATTGCCGTCCTGAATGTATGTCATCCAACGGACCAAAAGCTGTTCATCCGGAGTCGCGTGAGAGAGAAGAGACTTCGCCTTGGCGAGAGCCGCAGGATCCGGAGTGGTGCGACGCGCTGCAAACGAAATCATGGCGTAGGCGATGGCCGACTGCGAATCCTTATGCGTTGCGAGGCGAGCCTGATCTGCGGAAGCGTCGTACATGGCGTTTTCGTACTTATCCCACGCAAGTTCGAGGGATTTCCGCGCTTCTTCGGACCTGGTGGAAAGCGGAATGGCGCCAAAAAGATGTTGCGGAACGGGAGCGACAGGCGATGCGTGCGAGGTCGTGTGGCTGGAGGCAGGTTCAACGTGGCGTGCGGGCTGCGATTGCGCCCAGGCAGCTGCGGCAAACGCAGCCGGAAAAATCAGAAGAAAATATCGCGCGAAAAAACGATTCATCGTTGCACCCCTCGAAATAGGAAACCAGTTGCGTTCAGGGCTTCACGTTAACGTGAAGCGGCGCTGCGGAAGAACTGGTCCGAAGGACAGGTGTGCGCGTTTCTTACATGGAGTGGCAAATTCGCTACAATGAAAATTCGTGCGAAACAGTCACTTGTTAAGGTCAATCCTAGAGGCAATACTGCAATTATCTTTTTGAAGGGTGAAATCGGCCATGAACGTCAGGCTTTTCAGCAAATTGATGCAAGGCAGCGTTATCGCGTGCTTTATGGCGATGTTTGCGGTATCCGCGTTTTCCGCCGCAAAAAATATGGCTGTCGTGGCGTCCGCAGGAAGCAAGCTGAACGACGTGCCCATGGGGGACCTCGTAAAATTTTGTAAGGGCACCATCAAGGTGTGGCCCGACGGAAAGAACTTCACGATTGTGATGAAAAATCCGGATGCACCAGAGATGCATGGCGTTTTGCAGAGGCTATTTGGCGGAACACTCGCAGAGGCAAAGGCGACAATCGCAAAATTGAATGAATCGCGTTCCGTTGTGAAAATAATAGAAAGCGATGACGAACTTCTGCGAACCGTGGAAGCAACGCCGGGGGCGATCGGCGTAGTGGACGTTTACGCGATCAATAGTTCTGTAAAGGTATTGCGCGTGGACGGCAAATTGCCGTTCGACGTTGGTTATCCGCTAAAAGGAAATTAAAGCGCTTCCTTCCTCTTTGAAATTCAAGAAACCAAGAGAAAAGTAGATCCCTCACCCGCCAAGAAAAAAGAGGGGGGTCGGGATGACTTCGGTGATTGATAATTGTGCCTCGTCGGAGAAATCTGTGGGCCACTGATACGCTCCAATCGCGGCCGCGAGCTCGGCTCGCGCAGCCCGCGAACCCGATGCGGAATAGCGCGGCTTCAGCGTTTTGCGTTCGTAGCTAGTCGCCCTTCGAACCAGTTTGCCCTCTCCGGTAAATGCTACGCTTTTGCAGGAGTCATCCGCACCTCGTGCCGATGAACACGTAATCTGGGATACTTTGCGATCCCGCAAGCCTGCTTCTCTACGGGCGATGCCAAGCCAGTTCGAGACCTCATGCGCGATCTAGAAAGGGTGAATGGCGGCGAACCTTGAGCGAACCATTTTCTCCATTCGAATCGATGTATAATCCGCACATGCAAGGAATACCCTTGCGCACAATTACGCTCGGCTCGCTGTTGCTCATCTCGATCTGCTCAAAAGGCGGACAGGAAGTGCAATCTCCGCAACCTGAAAAGTCGAAGCCGCCCGTCAAAATGGAGCAGCGCGGGCGCATCCTTGGAATCGGCGGTGTCTTCTTCAAATCCGCTAATCGTGATCAGATGCGCGAATGGTATTCGAAGCATCTTGGACTCGCTGACAAAGGAGCAGGCGCGTTGCTTCCGTGGCGCGAACACGACGACCCGCAGAAGGAACACGTTACAGTTTGGACTGTTTTTCCCGCCTCCACTACCTATTTCGATCCCAGCCACGCACCGTTCATGGTCAACTACATCGTGGACGATCTGGATGCCTTGCTCGACCGCTTAAAACAAGAGGGAGTAAAGATTGATCCCAAACGAATGAATGAATCATACGGTCGCTTTGCGTGGATCTATGATCTGGATGGGAATAAGATTGAGCTCTGGCAGCCGTCAGCAAAGCCCTAAGGGGCCGAACTGGCCCTCTATCACTCACTTGGCAAGCTACCTGGGCCGGTATCAACTCACGATTTCTTCTGACCAGCCATAATTGTCAGTTCGATGATTCGGCCGGCGGTGTGCGCATCGTGCGCAGCGCCGTGTAGCCGAGAAGTATCACAGCCAGAGCCAGGGATCCCCAAAGCACAGCCGGATGCCGTTCGGAGAACGGACGCGGATCCTGATAACCGTCATTTTCCTGTTCGGGGCCAAGCGCGTCCGCAAAAGCCTCTTCCCCCGCGCTGATGTGCAACGTCCGTTCCAGGTCGTAACGCGGCGACTGCGCTTTTTCGTTTCCGTAAGCGATGCGATAGCTGTGGCCCGGGGCAGGGCGGAAGAGAATCAAGTGCGGAATCATGGATGCGGAAAGCTTTACGTTCGAAAGGGGCGCATCATCACCATTCAAAATCTCAACGCGCCAAAAGCGAGCACCTTGATAAGCATAAATGGGAACTCTTAATGACTCTTCACTGCGTGAATCTGTCTTGTAGCGATAGATCTCTCCGCCACCTCCGCCAGTCCATTCTTTGCCATCGGAGCTGAACGAAGCGCGCACGCCACGATAGAACTCCTGCTGATTCGTGGTGAATGCCACAGAGTTAATCGGGGCATGTCCGTTGCCGAAATCCAGCGTCCACGTTGTTTGGTTGGCCGCAGAGCTGTCATCCGGACCACGCGACTCTTGCAGTTCGATCCACTGTTCAGGAATCAAATCCTTACGCGACAGCGACGAGGGAAATACAGAGGCACCCGTCACAGGAAATTGTTTGTCATCTTCCCGAACCTGAACGCGCAGATAACGCGCGTTGTTTTCCGAATAGTGGATGGTCTGATTGCCTTCCAGCCCTTCCCTGCGAAAGCGGGAAATTGGTGCGCGTTCCTTGACGATGCGCCATGTCCGCGCGTCATCGCTCGCATCCACTTCCGCCCATAAAATGAAATCCGATTCCGGCGTGTCCAGCCGGACCGCATTGTGAAAACGCGGGTAAACGCCCAGGTCCAGCACAAGCTGCGTGTATTTGCCGCGCACGAAACTGTTTTCCCGAATTGTCGCCTGCCAGCTATCCGTTCTCGTCACGCCAATGGAAGTTCGCACGACGTACGGCGTCTCCACGCCGTTTTCGTCCAGGATGCGCAACTCCGGGACATTTTCAGTGGCATGCGTGAGCACGTCCGGGCCAACGGCCACGTAGTTCAGCGCTCCGGGATGCTCCGATTTTATTTCGCGCGTGTAGCGCCACGCATTCCACTGCGCAGGAAGGGAAGTAGCAAATGCGCACGCGGCGGTTAGAAGGAATGCGCTGGCGGCACCTATCCCGCGTCGTCTGCTGAAAATGTTCAAGTGGTTCGCCCTCGCGAGAGTTTGCGCGTGTAAAGGAACGAAACGACAAGCAGCACCGAGCCAAGCACAAAGAACGAAAGAATGCGGTAAGCGCGATCCAGCGAAGCCAGGTCATAGAGGAAGACTTTCACCACAACCAGCCCAAACAAAAGCAATGCTTGCCACCGCAGCAGCGCCGATTTCTGCTGAACTCCCACAAGGATGAGCACGGTCGCGTAAACCGTCCACAATACGGAGAGCGAAAGGTGTTGTGCCAGAGAAGAATCGATTTGTGTTGATGCCTTGCCAAAATAATCCCAGAACTCGAGCGACAGCGCGACGAGCGCATAAACATTGATGGCTACGGAGAAAATGCCCAGCTCGTTCTTTTCCTGGCTGCCGGTCTCTTCCATGTGCTCGCGGGCAGCCCACAACGCCACGCCGAAGCAAACGATCAGCAGCAAATACGCGCCAAATCTTTGGTTAAAGAGAAACGCCCCGGCAGGCGGTGGAAAGAGCAGAACTCGAAACGCGGAAATCGTCAACAAAACATAGCCAAACTGCCTCAAAAATCCGCTCAACGCGCGGAAGCCGGACCAAACCAGAATCGCGCCCTCCACGGAAAGGCAGAACGTGATCCACTTTCCCTCAAGGCGAATTGGAATCGCTAGCGTGGCGAACGTCAACCCGAGCCCAGCAAAAATATATCGGGCCAGCGCGCTCTTGCCGTCCTTCGCGACCGGCAGAACTCGTGCAACGGCAATATGTCCCGCCGCCAGCGCAAGAATCAGCAGCGTAAACGGCCAACGGTCGTCCGGCCAGAAGAGTGCATACAATGCGCCGACGTACGCAAACGAGTTCACCGTCGTGACAAGAATATCGAGTTCGCCGAGCACTCCTTCCTTGACGGCGCGCAACACCGGCAGCGTGGCGAATAGCAAAAAGAAAAGTGTCGCGAAGACTGTCGTCCGTTCCAGCGGTGAAGGAGCGCGATGGTAAAACTCGCTATACCAGCCCCAATAATAAAGTTGCGTTCCAATGAAGGAGATTGGCGCCAGCGAATACCAATCCTTGCGCTCGCCCATCACCAGCATTCCCGCGCCAAGAATCAGCAGGTACGTGAATAACACGACTTGATGATCTTTGCCCGTGCTGACCAGCATCGGCGTTGCGTACCCGCCGACGAGACAGAGCACCGCAATACGCTGCGAATCGCGTCCAAGTGCAATCGCCGCCATTGCGGCTGTGATCAGGATCATTGCGAAGAAGCCGACGTCCTTCGAGTACAGCGTGTAGTACTGGCAGCCCGCCCATACGGAAAGAAACAGAGTCGCTTCGCCGAGCGCGACGATTCCTTCTGAAAAATACGAATAGCCGCGGCCAAGCAGCCAACTGCTCCAGGGCATCATCAGCGCTCCGAGTGCAATGCCAATGGCCACGCGCCCGGACGGGCCAATCCAATTGTTATCGAACGCCAGTTTCAGAAAGTACGAAACCGCAATCAGCAGCGCGACGATTCCGATGCGATTGAACCAGCGCCCCGCGATCACCGTTTCCAAATCGGCTGGTTCCGATTCTTTTCCGAGCGATGCATGAAAAGGCGGGGCAGCAAATCCGCCCCCCGACAGAACGGTCGCAGCCTCTCGCGGTTTCACGAGAATTGTGGGAGGAGTCGCAGGAGGAACCGGCGGTACGCTAGCCGCAGGCACCGCTGGAATGGCAGGCAATTCGGTGTGGCGGGTTTCCACAGGTTGCGGCGCCACCGGAGCAGCTTGCGCAATCCCGCCTTTCTCCAATTTCGCGAGCCGCTGCTCAAGGGCGTAAATCCGAGCCGTCAAATCCTGTGGACCTTGCCGGCGAAGGGTCTCATCCAGCCGCCGCACGCCCGCATACGCAATGATTCCAAGGATAGGTCCAACGATAAGCAGCACTACGAGCAGAATCAGCAGAAGAATAAGAGGCGCTTCCATGTGCTGGGTGTCTGGCGCGGATTAAATCACAGCAACGTGCGTGAAACAACTGGACCAATGCCGTTCTTTTGTCATGTTCCTCACGCCCGAAGCTCCGACAAAAAGTGTCAAACCGCCTGTACTTTCGGGCAGGTTTTCCACAGCTCGTACAGCGAAGCTTTGGTGAATCAAAATGAGATTTTGCTAATCGCAGTAAGTTTATTATTTTCAATTGTTTAAAGAAAATAATGGGTCGTTACACGCGTACTAGGAGACTCGTTTAGAGACCAAAATGTGACCTCTGTACCATCGCATTTGGTCCCCCTCCTCCTGTCTAATGGGACAGGTACGACGACTGGAACTTAGTACAGTGCGGCGCATCTAACGGAGTGGGAAAAGCCGTAAAGAAACGCAAAGGGGTAAGTAGTCACTACCCAAACGGTGTTTAGGAAGAAGCAGGGGAATAGGGGAAGGAATGAAGACGACAGACCAAGGGCGCAAGTGGATGTGGTGGTTTCTGGGGATCGTGGTTCTGACTCAAGTTTATTTCGTGCGGGAATTGCTCGCCGCATTTGCTCTTTTTGCAGTTTTGTTTGCTGTGATCGCCACGTTCGCTGTGAGCCTCTATGTGGCGCAAAAGGGCTGGGAACTGGCCGTAGCGCGTATCGCGGAAAGCAACCATGTGGCGGTGCGTGTTGCGCGGCGCAGCGTGAACAGAGTGGAAGTCTTGGCCCGTCGTGGCGTGAGCGCCGCGGGAGAACTGGCTCGCCGCCCATTGCAGCGTCCGGAATCGAACGGCCCGCTTAGCAAGGCCGCGTAAGAGTTTCTGGCTCCGGCCAGAGCACACGGGAATCGATTCTTCCTGCCTCCTTCAGGAGAGAACCTGATTCCATAGAAGTAGATTGAAAGGAAAAGGCCAACCGTCCTGAGAGAGCGGTTGGCCTTTTTTCTTGGAATCGTCCTTGCGACTACTGCTCACATAGAGCGCAGCGCCGAGGCAACTGGAACGCTGGCGGCGCGCATTGCCGGTAACAGGCCGCCCACCACTCCCATCACCAAAGCAAAGAAAATCCCTCGAGCAAGCAGGTCCGGCGTGATCATGAACGCGAAGGCGACATGGGAAAAAGTCTGTAAGTTCATGGCTCCCGTCGTCAGGCCGTTGACGGGAAGCACGGCCAGGCACCCGAGCGCTCCCCCTACAAATGAAATAAGCACCGCTTCAACAAGGAAAGAAAACACCACGGCAGCGCCCGTAAATCCCAAGGCGCGCATGGTCCCGATTTCGCGGCCTCGTTCGGCGACGGCCGAGTACATAGTATTGAGCGCGCCAAAAACCGCGCCGATTGCCATTACGGCCGCCACCAAACCGCCCAGAATCGAAATGAGCGAGGTCAGCCGGCCGGATTGTTTGGTGTAGTAGTCCACTTCGCGGGTCACGTCCACATTCAACCGCGGATCTTTGGAAATCGCGTCGCGAAGTTGCTGTAGCGCATCTGGCGACGTAAGATGCACGGTCACCGACTGATAGAAGTTATTCCCGCGTCCATAGGCGGGACCCAACAGTTTCGCGTCCGACCAAACTTCCGAGTCAAATGAAGTTCCGCCTGCGTCAAAAATTCCAACGATGTTCCATCGGACAGTTCCGAGGCTAATCGTGTTTCCCAAGGTGAGTCCGGAATAACTCTTTGTGGCATTTTTCCCAACAATGAGTTCCGCCAGTCCTGGCGTAAACATCCGGCCTTCCACTATCTTGATCTGCCGCCGAATTTCGAGGACATTTTTCGAAACCCCACGAATTTGTACATTGGCGTCGGTGCCAGTCGAGATGAGCGGAATCGGCGCCACAATCACGACTTCCGGCGTGACCAGAGGGCCTTCCGTCCCGCGCGCGATCCCGGGCTCATCTTGAATGATTTTCACGTTGTCGAGAGCAACTCCACCCGTGAGTTCGGAGGTCGCACCAGCGCGCATAATAATGGCATTGTCGGCCGATCCGGACGAGACTAGCGTGGCCTTGAATCCATGCGCCAGGGAAAGCATGGCAACAAAGACTCCAACTGTACCCGCAATTCCGAGGACGGCGACAATCGCAGAAGTCCATCGCGCCTTGACGCTTCGAAAGTTATAGATGAGAGGGATGGCCATCTCAAACTCTCCTCAACGCGTCAACCACGCGCAACCGCAACGCTCCGAGCCCTGGCAGAAGCCCGCTCACGCCGCCCACCAGGACCGCGAACCCCAGCCCTAAAGCGAGAACAGAAGTGGAGACGATTAGAGTGGGCAAGAGTCCGCGCAGGGCTGTGCCGACCACCGGAATTGCAAGGATCGCCAGGCCCAATCCGAGCAGTCCACCGATCAAGGCGATGGCCAATGATTCCGCAAGGACAAACATCATCACTGCGCGTCCGGAGTAGCCGATCGCTTTCAGCACGGCGAGCTCGCCCGTACGCTCACGCACGGAAATCGCCATGGTATTGCCGGTGACCAGCAGCAGCGTGAAAAAAACCACGCTTCCGATGACGAGAATCAGGAATTCGATGTTTCCCAACTGCTTGGCAAAACCTGCGGCAAAGGCAGACTCCGTCTCGGTTTTGGTTTCGTTTGAGGAATTGGCAAACAGCGTGTCGATAGCTTTTCCAACGCGCGGAGCGTCGTCTGGGCTGTCCAGCTTCATCACGTACCAGCCTGCAGTGCTCTTGATTACATCCGGCACATTTTCGTCAAAATACTTCCACTGCAGCCAGAATTGGCCGTCGTCGCCACCGGGTTTTTCATCGTGATAAATTCCGTCGAGATTGAACTCCCAGGTTTTTGTTGCGCCATAGAGCGCGTTCTTGATCGGAATGCGGTCGCCAACTTTCCACCCAAAGCGTTTCGCCAGCGTGCTTCCGGCAATCGCTCCTTGCTGGTCTTTGATGAAATTGTTCCACTGGTCGTCGGGAACTTTGAACTCGCTCATGACCTTACGATGGTTTTCCACGTCAATCACGAACTGCGGGAAAAAGTTTCTTTCGTCCTGATACACGCCGCCGAACCAGTGATTGTGCGTGACGGCCTTGACGCCCGGTATCGCGCGAATTTTGTCTCCGTAAGAGAGCGGGAGAACATTGATGAGTCCGATACGGTTGATGGTCACCAGGCGGTCCGCCCCGGCGATCTCCGTTCCGCGACTGAACGCGCTCTTCACCACGGTCAAGAATGTGAATAGAAATAGCGCCACCGCGAACGATCCGATCGTCAAAATCAAGCGAACCTTCTTGCGAAAAAGATTTGCAAGAATCAATCGGCTGAACTTCATGCGGCACCTCCTGCCATAGCGGCCTCGCGATTCGCGGAACCTTCCACCAAAACTCCCTTTTCCAGATGCAGCGTCGTGTGTGCCCGCGCCGCAACCACGGGATCGTGCGTCACCATCAGCACTGTTTTGCCGTGCTTTCCGACCAGCTCTTCAATCAGCAGCATGATTTCCGTAGCGCTCTTCCGGTCCAAATCGCCCGTCGGCTCGTCGCAAAGAAGGAACGTGGGGTCGGACACAATCGCGCGCGCAATTGTCACGCGCTGTTCCTGTCCGCCGGAAAGTTGACGCGGATAGTGGTGCATGCGGTCCGCAAGGTTGACGACGGACAGCGCCGTCTCCACGTGCTTACGCCGGTCGGACGCCGAAAGCTTCGTCAGCAACAGAGGCAGCTCCACGTTTTGGTAAGCCGTCAGCACGGGAATCAGGTTGTACATCTGAAACACGAATCCCACGTGACGTGCGCGCCATTGCGTCAGCTTGCTCGCGGACATGTGCGTAATCTCGTCGCCGTCCACGGAAATGCTGCCGGACGAAGGCACATCCAGCCCGCCCATCAGGTTGAGCAGCGTCGTTTTTCCCGAGCCGCTCGGCCCCATGAACGCGACGAAGTCGCCCTTGTCCACTTCCAGATTCAGGCCTTGCAGCACTTGAATGCTTTCGCCGCCGCGCTTGTACGTTTTATTCAAGCCGCGTATTTGAATCAGCCCCTTACCAGATCCTTGTCCGTCCACTCGCACCATGATTCGTTCGCTCCTACTGTTTGATTTCCACGCCTTGACCGTCTTTCAAACCTTCTGGACCCTTTGCCACAAGCACGTCGCCCGGATTCACGCCCGCGATTACGTCAACATCGGCGCCGCGCTCCGTGCCCAGCGTTACGCCGCGCCGCTCCACCGCGTCGTTCTTCACGAGCAGAACATATTGGGTGCTTCCTTCTTTTCTGACTGCGCTCAGCGGGATGATCGCTTTCGCCACAACGGCATTTGGATCTTTCTTCTTTGGCGCTTCATCCTCAAGAAATGCCACCTTCACGCCCATGTCGGGCAAAATCTTGTCGTCCAGTTTGTTGAACGAAATGCGCACCTTCACGGTGGCCTTCTGCCGGTCCGCGCTCGGAATCACCGTCCGAACGTGCGCCGCGTATTTGTCTTTGTCATCGGGATACGCATCGAGCCGCGCGTCCACGCGCTGTCCTTCTTTTACCTTTGCGATATAAGCTTCGTTCACGTCCACTTCAATTTCGTTGGACTTCATGTCCACAATCGTTGCGATGCCCGTGCGCGTAAATCCGCCCCCGGCGGAAAT
>Ga0137410_10002582_pt1 | contig 12308 bp, 9 predicted proteins | sample CZODoug1_16funga_FD_108878 | JGI IMG/M metagenome (GOLD analysis project Ga0137410, IMG submission 108878) | Vadose zone soil fungal communities from Angelo Coast Range Reserve, California, USA - CZODoug1_16fungal (Illumina Assembly) | ecosystem: Environmental > Terrestrial > Soil > Vadose zone... | reverse complement strand
CGGATACGTAGCGGGTATCCGCGTTGCGCACGCCGAACGAAACGTTGAGTCACCGCTCGCGATGATGCGGAATGGCTAGGCAGATGTCCGCGCTGGTTTGATCGGCATCGAAATACGGTGCCAGCGGTTTGGGAGGCGGGGCATGATCCGAATCAGGGACGTCAAAAGGGAGCCCGTCGGCGAACATGCCGACCGCCCGGGTCAGGGCAAAGTTGCCCCCCGCGAGCGCCTCCTGATCGATTCGCAAGTCGTGAAGCCCCCAAGGGCAAAAATGGAGAGCCTCCAGCCGGAATTGCAGCACGCTTTCCAGAAAACGGTCGCGCGTCTGCAAATGTTGCGGTGTGAGAAACGTTCCCTTCGACCAGATGACTGGCTGCAGTTGGCGCATCTACGCGCAAATTAACACGTTTCACCGGTGCAAAGCAAAGCCTGCCTAGAGATTGAAAACTCGCTCGACTTGTGATACCAAGACCGCATGTCAGGGAATTCGCTGCAGCACTTTCGGAAAGATCAATTCATCATCAGCCGACAACAGGCTGCTCGGGTTTTGAGGTTTATGTTTCCCGACCAACAAGTGAGCGAACCTCAGTTAAGCGACGAAGATATTAGTTTCGCTCAGGCGCTGCTGATTGAGGCTGTCGACAGCAGCCGGGAAATGGGCTACGTGCAAATCTTATTCGAGAAAGCCGCTTATAAAGTTCCTACAGACTTCTCCTTCATTCAGGATTTGGCTAAGGAACTCTGCAAGCGTGCGGTCCAGAACTGGCTTCGACATGCCACCAGGAAAGATTTATCTGATCCTCAAATATACGAGATGGTGCTCAACACTCTTCGGCGGAATTTTAGGAGTGTCTGGGCAATTAGGGTTCAAACGGGTGAGCTGACCTATTGAGAATCTTGTCCCCGCCCTCGCTATTAAACCGTTTCCCATTGATACGCCAGTGAGTTGGTTCGCACTACCTTAAAGGCGTAGGTCCGCACAGTAGCTTCAGGGAGAGTGCTAGGACTCCCAGACCTATTGAGCTACTAGGCTGGTGCTTGACAGATTTTTTAATAGTGTGATACTTGCTCCCACAAATCGGGCCACCGGAGTACCCAAGAGAGTCCCCCCAGGCCCGATCCTACGAGGTGTCCACCGTGGCTAAAGAAAGTGTGCATAAGAAGTTAGAGCGTGTCCGTCCGCCCCGCGTTCATGTCACTTATGACGTCGAGGTCGGAAACGCCATCGAGGTAAAGGAACTCCCCTTCGTCATGGGAGTGATGGCCGATCTAAGCGGCCAACCACGGGAGCCCCTGGCTCGCATGAAGGACCGCCGCTTCGTGGAGATCACGCCGGACAATTTTGACGGCGTCCTGGAAAGCTTCAAGCCCCACCTCGCCTATGCCGTTGACAATAAACTCAGCGAGGACCCCAATGCTGGCCAGCTCAAAGTCGACCTGGATTTCAAGAGCTTGGACGATTTCAGCCCCGCCCAAGTGGCCAAGCAGGTAAAGCCGCTCAAAGAGCTCATGGACCTTCGCACCAAGCTGAGCGATCTGCGCGGAGCCCTGCAGGGCAATGACAAGCTGGATGAATTGTTGATGGAAGCCGCCGGCAGCACCGAAAAGCTCGACAAGCTTAAGAAAGAACTCAGCACGGGTAAGGACAAGGGAGCCTCCGATGAATAAGCCGGAACACGCAGCGGCCCAGGCTGCTGGAACGAAGGCAGCCGAAGGCAACCTGCTGGATCAGATCGTCGAGGAAGGAAGGTTTGGCCGGGAAACCAGCTCCCGCGAGCGCGGCAAGGACATGGTCAAGGAGTTCATCTCCCAGGTCGTCGCCGGAGAGATGACCTTGTCGCGCGACGCCGACGCCACCATCAACGCCCGCATCGCCCAAATCGACCACCTGATTTCCCTGCAACTCAATGAAGTGCTGCACCACCCGAGTTTCCAAAAGCTGGAAGCCAGTTGGCGCGGCGTGAAGTACCTGTTGGACCAGAGCGAAACCAATTCGCAGATGAAGATACGGGTTCTCAACGTCAGCAAGAAGGAAATCCTGCGCGATTTGCAGCGTGCCCCGGAATTCGATCAGAGCACTTTATTCAAGAAAGTCTACGAAGAAGAATTCGGTGTCTTCGGCGGCGAACCCTTCGGTGCTTTGATCGGCGATTACGAATTTGGACGGCATCCTGAGGACATCGAACTCCTGGAAAAAATCTCCCAGGTTGCGGCTGGCGCCCACGCGCCTTTCCTGACGGCTGCCTCTTCTGAGCTGATGAATCTGGAGAGCTTTACCCAACTCGGCGAACCCCGGGACATCGGCAAGATTTTCGACAGCACTGAATTCGCAAAATGGAAGTCCTTCCGTGCGAGCGACGATTCCCGTTACGTGGGTCTGGCCCTTCCGCACATTCTCATGCGTTTGCCCTACGGCAGGGACACTAAGCCGATTGATGAATTCGGCTACGAAGAAAACGTCGATGGTTCCGATCACTCCAAATATCTTTGGGGCAACGCGGCCTACGCCTTAGGCGCCAGACTCACCAATGCGTTCTCCAAGTACGGCTGGTGCGCAGCCATCCGCGGCGTTGAAGGCGGTGGTCTCGTTGAAGGATTGCCGGCCCACACTTTCCATACTGACGAGGGTGACGTAGCGCTGAAATGTCCCACGGAGATCGCCATCACCGACCGTCGCGAGAAAGAACTCGCCGACCAGGGGTTCATTCCGCTCGTGCATTGCAAGGGCACGGATTACGCGGCATTCTTTAGCGTACAGTCTGCCAACAAATGCAAGAAGTACGACAAGGCTGAAGCCAACGCCAACGCACGGTTGTCTTCTCAGCTTCCCTACATTCTTGCGGTTTCCCGTTTCGCTCACTACTTGAAGTCGATCATGCGGGACAAAATTGGCGGCTTCATGTCCCGCATCGAGTGCGAAGCATTTCTCAACAAATGGATCATGCAGTACGTCACGGAAGATGATCAGGCCAGCGCCGCGACCAAGGCTCAATATCCCTTGCGCAACGCCAAAGTCGAAGTCACCGAGATTGCCGGCAAGCCTGGCGCCTATCGGGCCATCGCTTTTCTGCGTCCCCACTTCCAGCTTGACGAACTTACGGTTTCCCTGCGGCTGGTCGCGGACCTCCCGCAGGCTGCGAAGTAACTGGGTTCCCTGTTTTTGGCTCTCGCTTGAATCCCAACTTCGGGACCTGTGTCTTTGAGCGCAAGTCTCGGAAACGGATGATCAAAAGGGAGCAAGGTTCCAATTCATTTCAAGAGGAGGCAACAATATGGCTGGTTTTGCGACGGGAATGGGATCACATGCGGACATGTTCCTGAAGATCGATGGAGTGGAGGGCGAGAGTCTTGACGACAAGCACAAGAATGAAGTTGAACTTCTGAGCTTTTCGTTCGGGGCCACCCAACCCGGATCGGCAGGGCATGGCGGTGGCTCCGGAGTTGGCAAGGTCCAGGTGCACGATTTCCAGTTTTCGAAGTACTTCGATAAGTCGAGCCCGAAGTTGTTCGAAGCGTGCGCCGTCGGCAAGCATACGCCGAAGGTCACGCTGGTCTGCCGCAAAGCCGGCGGCACGCAGCAGGAGTATTTGAAGGTTACTCTCTCGGAAGTCATCGTTTCGTCGATCCAAAACTCCGGATCCGGTGGCGATTCGCTCCCGACCGAGAGCGTCACCCTCAATTTCTCGAAAATCGAAATCGAGTACAAGCCCCAGGACGAAAAGGGCGGTCTCGGTGGCGTTGTCAAGGCTGGCTGGGACCTCACCAAGAACGTCAAGGTCTAGTTGCCGGATCCGCTTTCCTCTTAATGTTGGCTTGGCCGGTCATGCGATCGGCCAAGCGCATACCTTTCTGCGTGCTGTCTACGTTTTGTGCGAATTTCAATGGTGACCCTTTATGACCGTTCAACAACTTTTCCAATCCGGCCAACTGGATGAAGCGGTCAAGGCTCTCACTGCCGAAGTGCGCGACGACCCCACCGATTCCAAACGCCGCACCTTTCTGTTCGAATTGCTTTGTTTTGCCGGGGACTATTCTCGCGCCGAAAAGCAGTTGGATGTCTTGTCTCAGGGCGGCCCGCAATCAGAGATGGGCGGCCTCTTTTACCGCGGCGCCTTGGCCGCCGAGAAAACCCGCCACGAAATGTTTGAGAAACAGGAGTATCCGCGCCCTGTCGCTGATGCGCCAGCCCCTCATGTGTCCGGCACCATCAATGGAAAAGCTTTCCACTCCCTTGCAGATTCTGATGATCGCATCGGCGGGAACCTCGAAGTCTTCGTCGCCGGCAGTTACATGTGGATTCCGTTTTCCTTGTTGTCCTCCATCCATATTTCGCCGCCCAAGCGGCTCCGTGATCTCCTCTGGCTTCCCGCTTTCGTCCGCCCCTCCGACGCCTTTCAGGGACGTGAGTTGGGTGAAGTTCTTCTCCCGGTCCTCAATCCTTTCTCATGGCGCAGCACCGACCAGGCCATCCGCCTGGGTCGGGCTACCGCTTGGGAAGAGGACGGCAGCGACGAACCCGTCCCCAAAGGCCAGAAAGTCATTCTTGCGGACGACGAAGAATGGCCGCTTCTCGAGCTGCGGGAAATTACCTTTGCGGTCGCCCAGGCGGCCTCCTAGGTCACATCTATGCCCCTGCCTGAAGGTCTACTGAATCCCATCCCCGGGGAAAACCCTAGCGGCCAAAGCCTTCGCTACGATCCCGTTTACGACAAGATTCGCGAAGCTCGCCGCGCCGAAGAAGAACTCCAGCTTTCTGAAGAGGCCAGCAAAAAAGACGTCTGGGCCCACGCCATCAAGAAAGCCGATTTCGTTGTGGTCACCAAACTCGCCACCGAAGCTCTTTCCAAACGCAGCAAAGATTTACAAATCGCCGCCTGGCTCACGGAAGCTCTGCTCGTCCAAGAGCGAATCGCCGGCCTCACTCAGGGCCTGAACCTCTTGCGCGGCTTGCTCGAAAACTTCTGGGACACCCTCTACCCTGAAGTCGAGGACGGCGATCTGGAAATGCGCGCCGGCCCCATCGAGTGGGTTGGCGCTCACCTGGATTTGCAGGTGCGCAAAGTTCCGCTCACCAAGAACAAGCTCGATTGGCTGAAATTTCAAGAATCGCGCCGCATCGGCTACGAGGTCGATGCGCAGGGCAATGAAGCGAAGATGACCGCGCGCCAGACGGCCATCGCGGAAAAGAAATGCACCGCGGAAGAATTTGACGAAGCTGTCAGGAATACCGGGGAGACTTATTACCGTCAGCTCACGGCTGATCTCATCGCCGCGGGTGAGTCTACGCAGGCACTGGAAACTCTCAGCGATGAAAAGTTCGGGCGCGAGGCTCCCAACTTCGCCAACTTGAAAAAGGCGCTCGAAGATCTTCAGGACGCCGTCCGGGAGTTTTGGAAGCCCCCCGAGGAGAAGGAACCTGAAGTTGAGCTCCTTGCCGAACAGCCGGATGAGTCTGTCTCCGAGCAGGCTTCCAACTCCTCCGCGCCTGCGCGCAAACGAGCAGCGGCCTCGGAAGAGCTAACGGACCCGGACGATGCGGTTCGCCGAATCCATGGCCTCGCGCGCTTTCTTCGCCTCGCGAATCCCGCAAATCCTGCCCCTTACATGGTTCTGCGGGGGCTCCGTTGGAGCGAACTGCGCGCCGCCGGCTCCTCTCTGGATCCAGCCGTTCTCGAGTCTCCGCCGAGCGAAACACGCCAGCAATTGAAAAAACTCGCCGCCGAAGGGCAGTGGAACGAACTGCTTGAAAGCGCCGAGACTGCCATGGAGCTGCCTGCTGGCCGCGCTTGGCTTGATCTTCAGCGCCACACCGTCCGCGCTTGTGAGAGCTTGGGCCACGATGCAGTCGTTGCAGCCATACAAGCCGGACTCCGCTCGCTCCTTTCGGACTATCCCGATTTGATCGCAGCGTGCCTTTCTGACGACACGCCAGCGGCTAACAACGAGACACTGGCATGGATCAAGGAGAAAATTGTCCCGGCCCCGCCTGCTCCACGCGAACCGGAAATGATTGTCGCGCCCCACGCGCCTTCCTCCGCGGCTGCTTCGGGAAGCAATGGCAGCGCTAGCCCCGACGTTCAGGAACTTGCCCAGCAAGCTGTTCGCTCCGGACGCATTCAGGACGCATTCGAACTTCTTTCCCGGGAAATTGCACAAGAGCGCTCCGGGCGTGCCCGTTTTCATCGCAAGATTCAGCTTGCCGCGCTTTGTCTTTCCGCCAAGCGGGAGGACATTGCCTATCCAATTTTGATGGAGCTGGCCGAGGAGATCGACCGCCGAAAGCTTGAGGAATGGGAAGAGTCTTCCGCGCTGGCGCACCCCATGGCGCTGCTCCTTCGTTGCATGGACAAGCTCGGTTACGACGATGCGGCCAAACAAAAGATCTATCAAAAAATTTGCCGGTTGGATCCTGTGCAAGCCTTGTCGGGCATGAGGTAGGAATGGCGGAACGCGAAACAAAACGTGAACCCCTCGGGCCGGTGACTCTCTCCGTCTTGGATCGTCTGCTCGACGACGAGCCCAAGTCCAAAGTGGAAGGCCCGCTGACGCACAGCAAGTCCCTCGCCGCGCTCAAAGTCGCCATCCGTCGCGATCTGGAAAACCTGCTGAACACTCGCTGCACCCCCGAGCCATTGCCCGAATCCAGTGTCGAAACACTGCGCTCCGTCTTCAACTACGGCGTCCCGGACATCACCGAGATCGGCCAGAATTTTCTCTATGAAAGAGAACGCTTGCTCGCCCAAATCGAAAAAGCCGTGCGTGTGTTTGAGCCGAGGCTCGCGGGCGCCAAGGTAGCTATTCTGCCTGCCGTCGGTGTGTCCCGCGTGGTGCGTTTTGTCATCGAAGGCATGCTGCGAATCGACCCCGCTCCCGAGCACATCGTTTTCGACGCGGCACTGGAACTGACCAGTGGCGAGTATCAGTTGATGGGGGACGCCAGTGCGGGATGAATTGCTTGCCTACTATGAGCGCGAGCTAACCTACTTGCGTCAGATGGGCGCCGACTTCGCGGAGAAATACCCGAAAGTTGCCTCCCGTTTGCTGCTCGAGCCTACTCGGTGCGAGGATCCCCATGTCGAACGCTTGATTGAAGCCGCCGCGTTCCTGGCTGCCCGCGTCCATCTGAAAATTGACGATGAATTTCCTGAAATCACTGAAGCTCTGCTCACGGTTCTCTATCCGCACTACATCAGGCCGATTCCCTCGATGACCGTTGTGCAGTTTCATCTGGATCCCGAACAGGGCAAGCTCGCTGGGGGGCTCCCGATTCCGCGCGGCTCGATGCTCTATTCCAAACCCGTCGATGGCTACCCCTGCAAATTCCGCAGTTGCTACGACACGAAACTTTGGCCCCTTTCCGTCACCGAAGCCCAGTGGCTTACTCCGGACCGCCTGAGGCCCGCAATCAAAGCGGCGGACGCGGTGGCCGCTCTCCGCGTGGAGCTCAACTGTTTGCCCGACGCAGAATTTGCCAAGATGCAGTTGCGTTCCTTGCGCTTCTATCGGAACGGCGAGAGCAATCTTGTTCACGCTCTCTACGAATTGCTCTGTAACAACACCACACAAATCCTGATTCGAGACTTGGCCCCCAACTCTCGCAAGCCGCCCGTTGTGCTTCCCGGCAGTTGTCTGCAGCCGGTTGGCTTCGAGGATGCCGAAGCCCTGCTTCCTTATCCCCGTCATTCCTTCGCCGGCTACCGCCTCCTGCAGGAGTACTTCAGCTTTCCCGAGAAATTCTTTTTCCTCGATCTCACCGGCCTGGAGGCGCTCGAAAGAGCCGGTTTCGGACCGCGCGTCGAAGTCATTTGTTTGATCTCCAATTTCGAGCGCGCCGAGCGCGCACAGATGCTTGAATTGAACGTTTCGGCAAAGACTTTGCGGCTGGGATGCTCGCCGGTCATCAATCTCTTTCCATTGACCGCCGAGCCCATTCTCCTGGACCAAACCGATTTCGAATATCCCGTCGTTCCAGACGTTCGTCGAAGACACGCTCTCGAGATTTTCTCCATTGACGATGTAATCTCGCCGGACCGCGACACCCATCAGGTCGTGCAATTTGAGCCCTTCTACCGTTTTCGTCACGCTTCCTCCCGGCAGGAAAAACGCCAGCAGGCTTTTTGGTATGCCAGCCGCCGGCCCTCCCGCCGCAACAACGACGAAGGCACGGAGGTTTTTCTTTCGCTGATGGACCTTACTGGGCGGCCCATGCGGCCGGACGTGGACACTGTTACGGTTCACTGCACCTGCACCAATCGCGATTTGCCCTATCGTTTGCCGCTCGGCAACGAAGCCGGCGACTTCGAGCTTGAGGGCTTCGGTGCCGTGAAACGCATCGTCGCTTTGCGGAAACCAACTGCAACCATTCGCCCGCCTACTGGAAAGGGTGTCCTCTGGCGGCTCGTCTCGCATCTCTCGCTGAACTATCTCTCGCTCGTCGAGGAAGGGAAGGGCGCCTTGACGGAAATCCTGCGCCTTTACAATTTCAGCGAATCCTCATTCCACGAAAAGCAGATTGCCGGCTTGCTGAATTTGAAGAGTCATCGCCACTTCGCACGGGTTATCTCGGAGAACGGAATCGGGTTTGTGCGCGGCAGGCAAGTCGAAATCGAATTTGACGAAGAGCAGTACGTCGGCGGCGGAGTCTACCTCTTCGCCAGCGTGCTCGAACATTTTCTTGGGTTATATGCCTCCATTAACAGTTTCAGTCAGTTGCTGGCAAGAACGCAGCAGCGAAAGGAGCCGCTACGGCAATGGCCGCCACGAGCGGGGCAGGCGATTCTGCTCTGAAGCAACCGCTGGACTCCCCGTATATCGAAAAGCGGCTCCGTGAGGAACCGTACGCTATCCGTTTCTTCCAGGCCGTGCGCTTGCTCGAGCGCCTTTTCCCGGACCGCAAGCCCGTCGGCCGGTTCGTCAATCCCGCTGATGAAGTAGTCCACTTCGGCGCAAATGCTTCGCTCGCTTTCCCCGCCAGCGAGATTCAATCGCTGGGATGGGACGAGCAGAAACCTCATCACATGACCGTCAATTTTCACGGCCTCGTTGGCCCTGTCGGCGTCCTGCCGCAGTGGTATACCGGCCTGGTTGCCGAGCGCGTGCGCTCGGGTGACCGGACTCTGCGCGACTTCCTCGACATCTTCAATCATCGTTTCCTCTCCCTCTTTTATCAGGCCTGGGAAAAGTACCGTTTCCCCATCGCTTACGAGCGCGGCGAACTGGATCGCTTTTCTCGTCTATTGTTCGATCTCATCGGCATGGGTACGGATGGTTTGCAGAACCGCCAAGCCGTTCCCGATGAGGCTTTTCTTTTCTTCTCCGGAATTCTGGGCCAACGGCCGCATTCGGCCAAGGCTCTGGAACTGATCCTCAACGAATATTTCGAAGTCCCTGTCGAAGTTCAGCAATTGCTGGGCGGTTGGTTCAAGCTCGACACCGCGACGGAATGCAGCATGGGCGACCGCGAGACTTCTTCCGAGCAACTCGGTATGGGCGCCGTTGCTGGGGACGAGGTCTGGGATCAAGGCGCCCGGGCCCGCATCAAGCTCGGGCCTCTCACGCTCTCCCAGTATCTCGATTTCCTCCCTACCGGCTCCGCTTTCCCGGCCCTCAAGGGATTGACGCGCTTTTTTTCCAACGATGAAATTGATTTTGAAGTGCAGTTGGTTCTCGAACGGTCAGAGGTCCCCGTCTGTGAATTGGGTTCACAAGGCGACGATTCTCCAAGACTCGGTTGGGTAAGCTGGGTTCGCTCCTCTCCACTTGGGCGCGACCCAGAAGACACCATCCTGGCTTTGTAAAAGGAAAGGACACACTATGGCCTCCAATTTGAAGGGCCTCATCGGCAAGCTCAATGACACTTCCCGCTCCGCGCTCGAAGCTGGCGCGGGGTTTTGCCTCTCGCGGACCCACTACGACATTGAGATCGAGCACTTCTTGATGAAATTGCTTGAGGTCACTGACACTGACTTCCAGCACATCCTCAAGCATTTCGCGGTGAACAAATCGCATCTAGCCGGCGACCTCACCATCAGCCTCGACAAACTCAAGACCGGCAACGCGCGAACGCCGGTCTTCAGCCCGTCGCTGGTGCAAATGTTATCCGAGGCCTGGACCATCGGCTCGCTCGATTTTGGCGCTGCCCAGGTGCGTTCTGGTTTCTGCATTTTGGCCATCGCGGCTTCGGCGGATCTCGCCCGGTTGATGCGCGAAGTCTCGCGCGAATTCCAGAAAATCAGCGAAGAAACCCTGCGCAAGAATTTCTGGGCCATCGTTGCCGGCTCGCCGGAAGATCAGGAAACAGCCCAATCCGCCAATATCCCGGGTGTAGGGCCAGGTACCTCCGCCGGTGCTCCCGCCGGGGGCAAAACGCAAAACCTCAACCAATTTACGATTGATCTTACGGCCAACGCGCGCGCTGGCAAAGTGGATCCCGTTCTCGGTCGCGACCACGAAATTCGCCAAATCATCGACATCCTCACTCGCCGCCGTCAGAATAATCCGATCCTCACCGGCGAAGCGGGTGTTGGCAAGACCGCCGTCGTCGAAGGTTTCGCGCTGCGCGTCGCCGCTGGCGACGTTCCGCCTCCCCTGAAAAACGTCACTATTCGCTCCTTGGATCTTGCCCTCCTCCAGGCCGGGGCCGGCATCAAGGGCGAGTTTGAAAATCGCTTGAAAGGGTTGATCGAAGAGGTCAAGTCTTCCCCCACTCCCATCATTCTATTCATTGATGAAGCCCACACCATGATCGGCGCTGGCGGTCCGGCGGGTCAGGGCGACGCCGCCAACTTGCTCAAGCCAGCCCTCGCCCGCGGCGAGTTGCGCACCATCGCCGCCACCACCTGGTCGGAGTACAAGAAATATTTTGAGAAGGACGCGGCTCTTGCCCGCCGTTTTCAAGTCGTCAAAGTCGAAGAGCCGGCGGAGCTTCAGTGCATGGTCATGCTCCGCGGTATCGTCGGTTCACTCGAGAAGCATCACAACGTTCGGATTCTCGACGAGGCAGTCCAGTCCGCCACTAAGTTTTCCCATCGCTACCTCGCTGGCAGGCAGTTGCCGGACAAAGCCGTAAGTGTTCTGGATACCGCATGCGCCCGGCTCTCCCTCGGCCAAAACGCCACGCCTCCGCAAATCGAAGACACCACCCGCCAGCTGGATGACCTCGAAGTTCAGCAGCGTGTGCTGGAGCGCGAGGCCGCCGTGGGAGCCGACCACTCCGAGCGTCTCGCCACCATCGCCGCACAAAAAAGCACCATGGCGGCGCAATTGAAATCCTTGCAAGAGCGCCGCGAAAAAGAACTAACCCTCGTCGGACAAATCAGGGATGTTCGCTCTCAACTGGAAACCGCAGCGTCTCCCCGCGCATCCGCCGGAAACGGTAGCGGCAGTGCGGCGCAGCCCGCTCTCGATACCGCCGCCTTGCGCGCCGATCTCGCTCGTCTCAACGCCGAACTCGACGCTCTCCAGGGTGAAAATCCCTTAATGCGCGTTTGCGTTGACACCCAAATCGTCGGTGAGGTCATCTCCGCGTGGACCGGCATCCCCGTCGGCAAGATGCAGCAAGATGAAATCAACACTGTGCTCTCTCTAAAGGACCTCATGGCCGCTCGTGTCATCGGCCAGAACCATGCGCTCGAAGCCATCGCCCAGCGCATCTCCACCTCCCGCGCGGGCATGGACGACCCCGTTAAGCCCGTCGGCGTCTTTATGCTCGTCGGTCCCAGCGGAGTCGGCAAAACCGAAACCGCACTTGCTCTTGCGGATTTTCTTTACGGTGGCGAGCGCAATCTCATCACCATTAACATGTCCGAATACCAGGAAGCTCACACCGTCTCCAGCCTCAAAGGCTCGCCCCCAGGCTATGTCGGCTACGGCGAAGGCGGCGTCCTCACTGAAGCCGTCCGCCGCCGCCCCTATTCCGTCGTTCTTCTCGATGAATGCGAGAAAGCTCATCCCGACGTCCTCGAACTCTTCTATCAGGTCTTCGACAAGGGCATGATGGAAGATGGCGAAGGCCGCGAAATCGATTTCAAGAACACCATCATCATTCTTACTTCCAACGCTTGCACTGATCTGCTCATGAAACTTACTGCCGATCCCGAAACCACTCCCAGCCCCGAAGGCTTGGCCAAAGCCCTCAAGCCCGAGATGAACAAAATCTTCAAGCCCGCTTTCATGGGCCGCCTCGTCACCGTTCCATACTTCCCGTTGCGCGACGAAGCCATGAAGACCATCGTCACTCTCAAGCTCGCCAAGATTCAACGCCGCATCCGCGAGAATCACAAAATCGAGCTGACCTACGCCCCCGAGGT
>Ga0137410_10002579_pt1 | contig 12315 bp, 14 predicted proteins | sample CZODoug1_16funga_FD_108878 | JGI IMG/M metagenome (GOLD analysis project Ga0137410, IMG submission 108878) | Vadose zone soil fungal communities from Angelo Coast Range Reserve, California, USA - CZODoug1_16fungal (Illumina Assembly) | ecosystem: Environmental > Terrestrial > Soil > Vadose zone... | reverse complement strand
CGCATGCGCCCCCGCGGCAAGCGCCTTGGCGATGTCCCCCGAGTAGCGCACGCCGCCGTCCGCGATCAGCGGCACGTCCAGGCGCGCCAGCGCCTCGGCGACGTTCTGGATGGCGGTGATCTGCGGCACGCCGACGCCGGCGACGATACGCGTGGTGCAGATCGAGCCTGGGCCGATGCCGACCTTGACGCCGTCGGCGCCGTGATCGACCAGCGCCTTTGCACCCTCGGCGGTGCCGACGTTGCCGCCGATGACGTCGATCTTGAATTTCTTCTTGATCCACTGGACGCGGTCGAGGACGCCCTGCGCGTGGCCGTGCGCGGTATCGACGACCAGCACGTCGGCGCCGGCTTCGACCAGGGCGGCGACGCGCTCATCCGTACCCTCGCCCACGCCGACCGCCGCGCCGACCCGCAGTTTGCCCTGCGCGTCCTTGCAGGCGTTCGGGTGCTCGGTTTCCTTGAGGATGTCCTTGACGGTCACCAGCCCTTTGAGGCGGAAAGCCTCGTCGACGACCAGCACCCGCTCGAGGCGGTGCTTGTGCATCAGCGCCCGCGCTTCCTCCCGGCTCGTCCCTTCGCGCACCGTCACCAGCTTGTCCTTGGGCGTCATCACCGCGCTCACCGGCTGGTCGAGGTTGGTCTCGAACCGCAGGTCGCGGTTGGTGACGATGCCGACCACCTTGCCCTGTTTGAGCACCGGGAAGCCCGAGATCTTGCGGCTGCGCTGCAGCTCGATCGCTTCGCGCACCGGCATCTCCGGCGGGATGGTCATCGGGTCGCGCAGCACGCCGGACTCGAAGCGCTTCACCTTCGCCACCTCCGCGGCCTGCGCCTGCGGCGTCATGTTCTTGTGGATGATGCCGATGCCGCCTTCCTGCGCCAGCGCAATGGCGAGGCGAGCCTCGGTCACCGTGTCCATGGCGGCCGAGACGATCGGGATGTTCAGCTCGAGGCTGCGGGTGAGGCGGGTTTTCAGCGAGGCGTCGCGCGGCAGGATGCGCGAGTGGGCGGGGAGGAGGAGTACGTCGTCGAAGGTCAGCGCCTTCTGGATGACCCGCATAGTCTCTGCTCGCAAAGCGGCATTATACTGATGTCATCCGTCGCTTGCAGCGGCGCGTTGAGCCATCTATGAAACGAACCTTGCTCCTGATGCTCGTGTTGGGATTCGCCGCCGGCGCGTCCGCCCAGCAGTTCCGCTGGATCGACAAGGACGGCCGCGTGCAGTACGGCGACACGCCCCCGCCCGGCGTCAAGGCGACGCGGCTGAAGCCGCCCGCCAGCACCGCGCCGGCGCCATCAGGCGCGGCGAAGAAGGACGGCGAGAAAGGGCTTTCGCCGGACGCCGCGTTTCGCAAACGGCAGCAGGAGCGCGAGGCGGAGGAAAAGAAAGCCGCGCAGAGCGCGACCGACGCGGAAACCAAGCGCATGAACTGCATCGCGGCGCAGGCGGAAGTGCGCTCAATCGAGGGCGGCCATCGCATCAGCACCACCGACAAGAGCGGCGAGCGGGTCTACCTCAACGACGACCAGCGGGGCCGGGAGCTCGAGCGCGCGCAGCGCGCCGTCAGCAGCTGGTGCAACTAGCCTAGCGGCGGGCTCGCCGCCGGCGGGCTTCTTTCGGATCCATCGCCAGCCGCCGGTAGATCTCGACGCGGTCGCCGTCTGCCAGGCGGGTCTCCATCGTCACCCGCTTGCCGAAAATCCCTGCCTGATTTCCTTTCAAGCCGGCCGCGGCCAGGGCATCGCGCACCGTGGCGCCGTCGGGAAGGCGAATCTCCACAATCTCCGCCCCGTCCGGCCGTGCATGGACCACCTCAACTCTTAGCGCCATGGATCTCGTCCGCGCGCCGGGTAAAGGCGTTGACCATGCTGTCGGCGATGTGCTCGAAGACAGGTTGCAGCAGCGCAGCGAGTGCGCGGCTCGAGAATTCGAACTCCATCGAGAATTCGACCTTGCACGCCTGTTCACCGAGCGGCTGAAAGCGCCAGGCGGCGGCGAAGTGGCGAAACGGGCCGTCGACCAGCTTGAGGTCGATGGCTTCCGGCGCGCGGCTTTCGTTCTGCGTCGTGAACGTCTGCTTCACGCCGCTCACGCCGACGGTGAGCGTGGCGAGAGTCGCGCCGGGACTGCGGCTGCGCACCTCGGCGCCGACGCACCACGGCAGGAAGCGCGGATAGCTCTCGATATCGTCGACCAGGGCGTAGAGCTGCGCCGCGCTGTGGGGCACGATCGCCGAACGGGCGATGCGATTCATGAATAGAATTCTTCATGCCGATCGTGCAGAACCGCAAGGCCTCCCACGATTACTTCATCGAGGAGCGCTACGAGGCCGGGCTGGTGCTGGCGGGGTGGGAAGTCAAGGCGATCCGCGCCAGCCGAGCGACGATCGGCGAGGCCTACGTGATGGTGCGCAGCGAGGAGATCTTCCTCGTCGGCGCGAACATCAGCCCCCTGCCCTCGGCATCGACGCACTACGTCCAGGATCCGACGCGCACCCGCAAGCTCCTGCTGCGCGCCGAGGAGATCCGCCGCTTGATCGGCAAGGTGGAGCAGCGCGGCTACACGATGGTGCCGCTCGACCTGCACTACAGCAAGGGACGCATCAAGCTCGCCATCGCGCTGGCGAAGGGCAAGCTGGAACACGACAAGCGTGCCGACAAGAAGGACAAGGAGTGGGCCCGCGAGAAACAGCGCTTGCTACGCAGTCGCTGATTGCTTGCCTGCGGGCTGAGGTTCCGCGAGCGCCATCCAGGTCGAGACGACCGTATCCGGATTGAGCGAGAGACTCTCGATCCCCTGCTCCATCAGCCAGCGGGCGAGATCGGGATGGTCCGAGGGTCCCTGGCCGCAGATGCCGACGTACTTGCCGGCTTTGCGGCAGGCCTTGATCGACATCGCCAGCATCGCTTTTACCGCCGCGTCGCGCTCGTCGAAGTGGCTGGCGACCAGGCCGGAATCGCGATCCAGGCCGAGAGTGAGCTGGGTCAGGTCGTTCGAGCCGATCGAGAAGCCGTCGAAAAGCTCCAGGAACTCATCGGCCAGGATCGCGTTGGAGGGCAGCTCGCACATCATCACCACGCGCAGGCCGTTCGTGCCGCGCTTCAGGCCGTTCTTTTCCAGCAGGCTCATGACCTCGCGGGCTTCGCCGAGCGTTCTCACGAACGGCACCATCAACTCGACGTTGCTCAGGCCGAGCTCGTCGCGCACCCGGCGCATTGCCGCGCACTCGAGCTCGAAGCATCCGCGGAAATCCGGCGCGACGTAGCGCGCGGCGCCGCGGAAGCCGAGCATCGGATTCTCCTCGTCGGGCTCGTAGCGCTCGCCGCCGAGGAGCTTCTTGTATTCGTTCGACTTGAAGTCGGAGAGCCGCACGATCACCGGCTTGGGCCAGAAGGCGGCGGCGATGGTCGCCACGCCTTCCACCATCTTCTCGCGGAAGAAGGCGCGCGGGTCGGCGTAGCCACGGCACTTCTCCATTATTTTTGTCTTTAAGGAACCCTCCAAGGAATCAAATTCGAGGCAGGCCTTGGGATGTATCCCGATCTCATTGTTGATGATGAATTCCAGCCGCGCCAGGCCGACGCCCGCGTTCGGCAGCTGCGCGAACTCGAAGGCGAGCTGCGGGTTGCCGACGTTCATCGCGATCTTCACCGCGATGCGAGGCATCTCGCCGCGCTCGCGGGTCGAGACCTCGAAGGGAATCAGGCCCTCGTAGACGTTGCCGGTATCGCCTTCGGCGCAGGAGACCGTGACCTGCTGCCCGTCCTTGAGCCGGGAAGTGGCGTCGCCGGATCCGACGACCGCCGGGATGCCGAGCTCGCGGGCGATGATCGCCGCGTGGCAGGTGCGGCCGCCGCGGTTGGTGACGATCGCCGCCGCGATCTTCATCACCGGCTCCCAGTTCGGGTCGGTCATGTCGGTGACGAGGATGTCGCCCTCCTTCACCCGTGACATCTGCGAGGCGTCCGGGACGATGCGTACCGTGCCGCTGCCGATCTTGTGGCCGATGGCGCGGCCGCTGACGAGCACCCGCGAGCTGCCCTTGAGCGCATGGCGCTCTTCGACCTCGCGCTTGCGCGACTTCACGGTCTCGGGACGCGCCTGCAGGACGTAGATGCGGCCGTCGCTGCCGTCCTTGGCCCACTCGATGTCCATCGGCCGGCCATAGTGCTTCTCGATCACCACGGCGTACCGCGCCAGCTCGAGAATGTCCTCATTGCTCAATGAAAAGCGGTTTCTTTCTTCTTCCGCGACGTCCACGGTGCGGGTCGACTTGCCGGCGCTCGCCGACTGCGAGAAGACCATCTTCTGCAGCTTGGAGCCGAGCGTGCGGCGCACGATCGCCGGCTTGCCGCGCTCGAGCATCGGCTTGTGGACATAGAACTCGTCCGGATTGACGGCGCCCTGCACCAGCAGCTCGCCCAGCCCGTAGGACGAGGTGATGAACACCACCTCGCGGAACCCCGACTCGGTGTCGAGCGTGAAGGTCACGCCGGCCGCCCCGAGGTCGCTGCGCACCATCTGCTGCACGGCCGCCGAGAGCGCCACGCCGGCGTGCGCGAATCCCTGGTGGGCGCGGTAGGAGATGGCGCGGTCGTTATAGAGCGAGGCGAAAACGTGGCGGATCGCCTCGAGGACGTTGTCGACGCCGCGAATGTTGAGGAAGGTCTCCTGCTGCCCGGCGAACGAAGCATCGGGCAAATCTTCGGCCGTGGCGGAAGAGCGAACTGCAAACGAGGTTTCGCTTGAGGTCTGCTTCTCAAGCTTCTGAAAATAAGACTTTATTTCAGTCTCAAGAGCGTCCGGAAACGGGGTCTTGACGATCCAGGAGCGAATCTCGGTGCCGCAGGCGGCGAGCGCCCTGATGTCCTTCGGATCGAGGCTGCGCAGGCGCTGCTCGATCTTCTTGTCGAGCCCGTCCTGCGCGAGAAACTCGCGGAACGCGTCGGCGGTCGTGGCGAAGCCGCCCGGCACGCGGATGCCGGCAGCCGATAGCGCGCCGATCATCTCTCCTAGGGAGGCGTTCTTGCCGCCGACCTGCGGCAGGTCGGCGAGGCGAAGATCCTTGAGCCAAGCCGTGCGCATTCGCCTAGTATTTTAGCCGCGTGAATCCAAAGCGTACGGTCTTCTTCGTCTCCGACGGCACGGGCATCACCGCGCAGATGCTCGGCCACAGCCTGCTGACCCAGTTCGAAGGCGTCGAGTTCAAGCAGATCACCCTGCCCTTCGTCGACAGCCTGGAAAAAGCCGAGGAATGCCTCGCGCGCATCGAGGGCGAGTCGGCCAACGGCAACGGCGAGGCGATCGTGTTCTCCACCCTGGTCAACCAGGACGTGCGGCAGGTGGTGCGGAAGGCGAAAGCGTTGTTCATCGATTTCTTCGAGACCTTCATCGGTCCGCTGGAAGCGGGGCTGGCTCTCAAGTCGAGCCACACGATCGGCCGCTCGCACAGCGCCATGGACAAGAAGGAGTATCAGCAGCGCATCGAGGCGATCAACTTCGCGATGGCGCACGATGACGGCGCATCGCACCGCGAGCTGAGCCAGGCCGACGTCATCCTGATTGGGGTCTCCCGCAGCGGCAAGACGCCGACCAGCCTCTATCTGGCGCTGCAATTCGGCGTCAAGGCGGCCAACTACCCCCTGATCCCCGAGGATTTCCATCGCATGCAGCTGCCGGAAGCGCTGCGCGGGCAGAAGGGCAAGCTCTACGGCCTGACCATCGCGCCCGAGCGGCTGCGCGAGATCCGCCAGGAGCGCCGGCCCGACAGCCGCTACTCCGACCTGGACAACTGCCGCTTCGAGATCGACGAGGCCGACAAGCTGATGCGCCGCGAGGGCATCCGCTGCATCAACTCGACCAGCAAGTCGATCGAGGAGATCGCCACCACCATCCTGCGGGAGCTCAGGATCCCGCGGCACGTCTACTAGCGCCGGCTATTTCAGAACTTCCCAGTTCTCTGTGAGCAGTCCATCGAGCGGGATCAGCTTGTAGGTCTTGTCGCTGGTCTTCTGCACGTTGAAGCAGCCACTGCCGACCGAGGTGTAGCTGGTGCAGAACTTGTTGCCGTCGATTTTCCAGGATCCGATCAGCTCAGGCGAGGCGGGGCCTAATTTTGCGCGCGCTGTTCCGTCCTTCTGATAGCCGGCGGTGCCCGACCGGGGAGCCGTGTTTGCGCGGTCGACCCCCGTGACCCTCACGCTGATCCCGTTCGACAACAGCGTCTTCAGTTGCGCGTTCGTGAGATTTGGCTGCGACTTCTGCTGCGCCAAGGCATCGCCGGCACAGCCAAGGGTCGCAACCGTCACCAGCGTCGTCAGATATCGTTTCATGAGTTTCTCCTTGCGAAAATGCTACACCGCGCGGCGGCGGGCCGCATCGTAAAAACAAACCGCGGCTGCGGCGGCGACATTCAGCGACTCGGCGCCATCGACCATTGGAATAGAGACCTTCAGATCGGTGTGCTGGGCCGCCTCCGCGCTCACGCCCTTCCCTTCGGCGCCGAACAGCCAGCCGAGTGGACTGCTCAGGTCCGCCTGCGCCAGAACCACGCCGCCGCGGGGGACCGCGCAAAGAATCCGGCCGGTAAACCGTTCCAGCTCCTCTTCGAGGGACGAAACCGTTTTCACCTGCAGTGCGAAGTGCGCGCCCATCCCGGCGCGCAAAGTCTTCGCCGACCAGGCATCGGCGCACGTACGGTCGAGGATCACCGCAGCCACGCCGAAAGCCGCGGCGCTGCGCATGATCGCGCCGACGTTGCCAGGATCCTGGACACCTTCCAGGAACACGACATCGCCTTGTCTCCTGACCGTAGGAAAAGACACTTCGGCGGCGATGCCGGGCGGGTTCGCCGCATCGACGATCGCGGCAAAGACCCTGTCTGCCAGGACGACCGCAGTCGCGCCCGCGACGAGTCTCGCAACCTCCCGATCGCGCTGCCCCCGCTCGCTGACCAGCAATGCGTGTGGCTGGAGTCCGAAGCGGAGCGCGGCTTCGACGAGGTGCGGCCCCTCCACCAGCAGGCGCCCTTCCTTCTTGCGCAGCTTCGCGTCGCGCACCAGGTTCGCCCAGCGCTTGACCTTCGGGTTGTCGCGGGAAGTCAGCTTCATGGCGCGCAGGTCCGAAAGCCCGCGAAGATGTCGGCCCGCTCCGCGGTGTAGAAGTTGCGGAACTTCGCGTGCGCGATCTGCCGCGGCGTGGCGAAGCTGCCGCCGCGCAATACGCGGTGCGTGCCGAACCACGGTTCGGAATACTCGGCGTACGGGTCGCGCAGGAATCCCGGGTATGGCAGGAAGGCCGACGAGGTCCATTGCCAGGCGCTGCCGAAGAGCTGTTCCATGCCGGGCTCCTGCGCCGCGCGTTCCCACTCCGCCTCGCTGGGCAGCCGTCGGCCGGCCCAGCGGCAATAGGCCTCGGCCGCCAATGCGCTGACGTGCAGTACCGGCTCATCGAGCGGGATGTCGATCCAGCGATCGAAGCGCCGCATTTTCCGGCCCTGCCAGTAGGCCGGCGACCCGTGGCGTGCCGCCTCGAGGAAAGCAAGGTATTCGCCGTTCGTAACGAGTCGCCGCGAGATCCGGAACGGGGCGAGCAACACCACGTGCGCCCATTTCTCGTTGTCGAAAGCGAACCCGGCGCTTCTCGGAGCGCCGAGGTGAAAAGGCCCCCCAGGAATCTCCAGGTCGCCCTTTGCCCCGGAAATCTCGGGCACGGAACGCAGCGGCGGCGCCGGATACCCCAGCGTTTGGCGGGTGTAGTGGAACGCCTCGGCGTGCATCCGTTCATGCCTTGCCGCCAGACCGGCGAAATAGGGTTCCGCGCCATTGCTCAGGACGCGCTCGAGCACCGTGTCGCGGTAGGCCTGCGTCTCCTTGAACGGAGGCATCGGCAACTCCCAACGGGCATCGTGCGGCACGGTCGCCGAGTTGTAGAGGTCGTCCGCGTTCGGCAGAATCGACGCCGCGCCGGCATCCGCCTTGCGCAGGCACCAGAACTCCTGAAACCAGCCGACATGACCGATTTCCCAGCGCGGCGGATTGACGATCGCAAGGCGCGGCCCGAACTCGCGCTCGCCGCCGAGGTCGTCGGTGACCAGGCGCGTATGCTCGCGCGCCGCCTTCAGCTCGCTGATCAGTTCCGGAGTCAAGCGGCAAAGTCTAAATGAGAATCGCGCTCGTCACGCCCGCCCGACCGGGAACGCGCAGCGGCAACCGTCACACCGCGCTGCGCTGGGCGGCATTCCTGCGCGCCGCCGGGCACCGGGTCGCCATCTCCACCGAATGGAACGGCGAAACGGCGGACGCGATGCTCGCCCTGCATGCGCGTCGCAGCCACGCTTCGATCAAGGCCTTTCCCGGCCCGGTCATCCTTGCGCTCACCGGCACGGACGTCTATCACGACATTCATCACTCGAGCGAAGCCCGCGAGTCGCTCGCGATCGCCGACCGGCTGATCGTGCTGCAGCCGAAGGCGGCAGAGGAAATTTCGACCCGCAAGAAAGTGCACGTCGTCGTGCAGAGCTCCTCGACGCGCCTTCGCCATCGCCCCGTGAAGGGAAGGTTCAGGATCTGCGTCGTCGGCCATTTGCGCGCCGTAAAAGACCCCTTGCGGACCCTCCGGGCGCTTGGCCACGTCGACGCGGAGGAAATCGAAGTCATTCAGCTCGGCGAGCTCCTCGAGCCCGCGCTGCAGCCGAAAACCTCGGATCGACGCTATCGCTGGCTCGGCAGCGTGCCGCATGCCCGCGCCCTCAAATGGCTCGCCTCGAGCCACGCCATGGTGATCAGCTCGCGCCTGGAGGGCGGCGCCAACGTGGTGTGCGAAGCCCTGCGCATCGGCGTGCCGGTGCTCGCCTCCCGCATCGCAGGCAACGTTGGCCTGCTCGGCGAGCGCTACGCGGGCTACTTCCGAGTCGGCGACGAGCGTGACCTTGCGCGCCTCATCGAGAAAGCCATGGACGGCGCTTTCTACCGCAAGCTGAAACGCCAGGTCGGAGCCTTGCGGGGAATGGTCGCGCCGGGCAGCGAGGCGCGCGCCCTGCTCAGAGCTCTCTCGTCATGAAGACGCTGTTCGGATCCTCGACATAGCCCGCGAAAGGGCTGCAACGCCGGAAGCCGAAGCCGGCGTAGAGGCCGTGCGCCGGCGCGAAAGCCGCCATCGACCCCGTCTCGAGGCTCAGCCGCCGATAAGACCGCTGCTTCGCTTCTTCGAGGATGTGGCGCATGAGGCGCGCAGCAACGCCCTTGCGCAGATGCGCCGTCGCTGTGCGCATCGACTTGATCTCGCCATGACGCGGGTCGAGCTCCTTCAGGGCGCCGCAGCCGAGCAACTCCGCCGCCTCCCAGACGGTCCAGAAAGTGATCTCGGGCTTGCGCAAGCCCTCGAGGTCGAGTGCGTGGACACTCTCCGGCGGGGAGATCGACCTCATGCTGCGCAGATGCTCCTCGAGCAGCCCCGCGATCTCGGGACTTCTCAGATCGTCAACCCGGATATCCATCGCCGCGTGGCTTCACCGATTTCCAGCATGACCTTCGCACCCTTCAGGGAATGGTCCGCGCCCTCCAGCCAGTGCATCTCCCAGGCCGCGGGGACATGCTTCTCCATGAGGTCGCGCTGGCACAGGGCGTCGCGAGTACCGTTGAAGCAGAGCACCGGCACCTTGATGTCCGGCAGATGGGCGACGCGGAGCTTCTCGGGCTGCCCGGCCGGGTGCAGCGGATAGGCGAAGAGCAGCAGGCCGGCGCAGGGGAAGCCGTCCGCGGCGAGCATCGATGCCGCGCGGCCGCCCATCGAGCGGCCGCCGATGACCACTCTGGGAAACTGCGAAGCGGCTTCGCTGATCGCGGACTTGAGCACGGGCATCGGATCGGGAATCTTGCTGCCCTTCTCGCGGTATGGGAAATTGAAGCGCAGCACTTGCAAGCCGATACCCGACAGCGTTTCATCCAGGGCCAGCATGCCGCGGTCGTCCTTGTGACCGCCCGCGCCGTGTGCACAGACGAAGATCAATTCTTGAGCTGCTGCCTCGTGGTGCGGAGCAAGAGCATGGCGCGTTCGGCGTGCTCGGTAGCCATGACGTCGGCGTACTCCCGTTTCAAGCGTCGGCGCCCTGCGTCGAGCACCTCGAGCTTCCTCTCGGTGCTGAGCTTCAACGCCTCGCAGTAGAGGCGGTAACTCCGCACGCGCACAGGCACCGGCAGATTCGCCCAGCGCTCGCTGAAGAGATCCTTTTCGTAGAACACGCCGATCGGGTAGAAGCTGCGGCGGTGGATCTCGCACGGGCCGGCGCGCCCGAGCGCGTCGAGATGCTCCGTGGTGGCGTAACCCTTGTGCTGGTCGAAGCCGTAGCCGGGATAACGCTCGTGCAGCGTGCGCATCTCCGCGTCGCGCGCGGTCTTGGCGAGGATCGAGGCGGCCGAAATCGGTTTGTAGCGCGCGTCACCGTCGACGAACGCCTTGGCGCGGCAGGGCAATTCGCGGGGGCACTGGTTGCCGTCGATCCAGGCCTCCTCCGGATGGACGCCGAGGGCCTCGACGGCGCGTTTCATGGCGAGCATCGAGGCCTGGAAGATATTCAGGCGGTCGATCTCTTCGACGCTAGCGGAGGAAATCGCGAAGGCGATCGAGCGCTGCTTGATGCGCTCGGCGAGCACCTCGCGCCGCTCCGCCTTCAGGACCTTGGAATCCGCCAGGCCGCGGATCTGGCGCGCCGGGTCGAGGATCACCGCCGCCGCGTAAACGGGGCCGGCAAGCGGGCCGCGACCCGCTTCGTCGACGCCGCACACCATGGTTCGACTCGCGGCCTTAGCCACGCTGCTCCAGGACCTTGAACACCGCCTCGGCGGCGCGCTCGGCGGCGTTGCGGCGCAGGAGCTGGTGGAACTCGGCGAAGCGCTCGCGCTGGCGGCGCTGGGCCTCGCCGTCGCGCAGCAGGTTGATGAGCGCAGCGGCGAGCGCGGCGGGCGTGGCTTCGTCCTGCAGCAGCTCGGGAACCAGCCGCTCGCCGGCGAGCACGTTCGGCAGGCCGACGTACGGCAGGTATGCCAACGAGCGCATCAGGTGCCAGGAGAGCGGCGACTGCCGGTACGTGATGACCATCGGCGTCTTGAACAGTGCCGTCTCGAGGGTCGCGGTGCCGCTCGCCACCAGCGCCATGTCTGCCGCAGCGAGCGCTTCGTGGGAGTGGCCGAACAGCAGCGTGAGCGGCAGGTCGGTTCTCTGCTGCACGTACAGGGCGCGCTCGAAGATGTCCCGCGTTTCGCGCGTCACCACCGGCACGACGAAATGCACGTCGTGAACTTCCTGGCGGAAACGGTGCGCGGTGAGCACGAACGTGGTCGCCATGTACTCCAGCTCCGAGCGCCGGCTGCCGGGCAGAAGCGCGACGATCAACTTGCCGGAAGGCAGGCGCAGTTGCGCGCGGGCTTCGTCGCGCGGCGGCTTTTCGGGAATGATGTCAGCCAGCGGGTGGCCGACGTAGGTGACCGGCACACCGATCTTCTCGTAGAGCGGCGCCTCGAAGGGAAACATCACCAGGATATGGTTTACGGCGCGCGCCACGCGGCGCACGCGCCAGCGGCGCCACGCCCAGATCGTCGGGCTGACATAGTGCATCGTCGGGATGCCCGCCTCCTTCAGCTGCTGCTCCAGCCCGAGGTTGAACTCCGAGGAGTCGATGCCGATGAACAGGTTGGGGCGCTCGGCGAGCAGCTCGCGCGCCAGGTTCCGGCGGATGCCGGCGATTTCGCGGTAGTGCAGCAGCGCCTCGCTGATGCCGCGCACCGAGAGCTTCTCCATCGGGTAGTGCGAGCGGAAGCCCTGGTTCATCATGCGCGGCCCGCCGATGCCGGCGAAGTGCGCCGGCCGGCCGCGTGCCTTGAGCGCCTCGATCAGGTGCGCGCCGAGCTGATCGCCGGAAGCCTCTCCGGCCACCATGCCGACGCGCAGGGGTGAGGCCATCTAGCGGATGACGCCCCGCTTCGACTGGGCGACGAAGTCGAGGATGTCGCGCACCGGGCTGCATTCCCTCGCCTGCGCCTCGAGCTCGCGCTTCGCTTCCTCCAACCCGAGGCCGCTGCGATACAGGGTGCGAAAGGCCTTCTTCAGCCCCGCGATCGCCTCCGGTGCGAAGCCGCGGCGCTTCAGGCCTTCGGCATTGATGCCGATCGGCCGCGCCATGGGTCCGGCCGCCATCACGTACGGCGGCACGTCCTGCGACAGGCTCGAGCCCATGCCGGTGAACGCGTGCGCGCCGACGTGCACGAACTGGTGCACCAGCGTCATGCCGCCGAAGATCACCCAGTCGCCGACGGT
>Ga0137410_10002578_pt1 | contig 12315 bp, 11 predicted proteins | sample CZODoug1_16funga_FD_108878 | JGI IMG/M metagenome (GOLD analysis project Ga0137410, IMG submission 108878) | Vadose zone soil fungal communities from Angelo Coast Range Reserve, California, USA - CZODoug1_16fungal (Illumina Assembly) | ecosystem: Environmental > Terrestrial > Soil > Vadose zone... | reverse complement strand
CGATCCTCGGCGGCTGAAGGCCGGGAGCTCCGAGATCCGCAACTGGATCGTGGTGGCGAGCGCGGCGACGCACCTGGATCTGAAGTGGATTTCCTATACGCCTTCCTACCGGACGCCCGCGGGAACCGGGATCGGCCTGGGCTTCGCGAGCTGGAGCTGATTTGGTTGCTCGTTACCCATTAATGGGTGATGCCCGACCGGGCCCGCAGTAAGCCACGCGCGAGCTGTCGCGTTTCCGCTATCATCCCGAAAAATGGCCGGGCACGACCCGGCCTGAGCCAACAATTGTGGTATGGCTCGACAGGGAGACAACAATGCAACCGCGCCCCCCGTTCCGCGCCGACCAGGTCGGCAGCCTGCTGCGGGTGCCCGGGCTGCGCGCGGCGCACGAGAAGTCGCTGCAGGGGCAGTACGGTCCGGCGGCGCTCAAGGAGCTCCAGGACCGCTGCATCCGCGACGTCATCCGGATGCAGGAATCGGTCGGGCTGCACGCGATCACCGACGGGGAGTACCGGCGCACCTCGTTCCACGCCGATTTCATCGAGAAGCTGGAAGGCGCGAAGGCCGCCGGCAGGCTGAACGTTCAGGACACCGTAAGCGGATTCGATGCGAAGAAGGAGGAGAGCGGCAAGCCGTTCGCGCCGCGCGCCTTCTCGATCACCGGCAAGCTGCGCCACTCGCGGCCGATCGAGGTCGACAACTTCAAGTTCGTGAAGGCGAACACCCGGCGCACCGCCAAGCAGACCATGCCTTCGCCGACGATGCTTCTGCGCGGCGGGCGCGCGGCGGTGAACCGGGAGGCCTACCCGGACCTCGGGGAATTCCACGCCGATATCGTCAAGGTCTACCAGGAGGAGCTGCGGCAACTCGGCGAAGCCGGGTGTCGCTACGTCCAACTCGACGACACCAATTTCGCGTTTCTCTGCGACCCCAAGCTCGCCGAGATCTACCGGCGCGATGGCTATGATCTGGAGCGGCTTCCGCAGCAGTTCGCCGGCCTGATCAACGCGGCCATCGCCGGCCGTCCGGCCGGGATGGCGGTGGGGATCCATATCTGCCGGGGTAACTCGGTGGGGCAGTGGGCGGCACGCGGCGGCTACGAGCCGGTGGCCGAGGTGCTGCTGGGGCAGCTCGACGTGGACGCCTACTTTCTCGAATACGACGACGAGCGCTCCGGTGGGTTCGAGCCGCTGCGCTTCCTGCCGCGGGGTTCGTCCAAACGCATCGTGCTCGGCCTGGTGAGCACTAAGGTGCCTGAACTCGAGCCTAAGGACGTCCTCAAGCGCCGCATCGAGGCCGCGGCGAAGTACGTCCCGCTGGAGAACCTGTGCCTGAGCCCGCAGTGCGGCTTCGCCAGCACTTTCCGCGGCAATCCGGTTTCGGAGGAGGTGCAGCGCCGCAAGCTGGAGCGCGTGGTCGAGGTGGCGACCGAGGTGTGGGGCTCTGCTGCATAAGGCATTTCTAAAGTACTTTCAGACGCAACGCCTTATCCGGCATGCTTCACGAAGACCATTCATTTGACCCTCGCACTGGCTTCTCGCAGCAGGGATTGTGGTAATGAAGTCAGATTCGCGCGATGACTTTCACAATTCGCTCGCGCATCTTTACCTCGTCTCGCGGCCGGTGTAGATTGTCGCTCCCCCGTTATAAGAACGACGATAGCCGGACCCCAAAATGGCGGTAGAACGGTCAGGCGCCGCGGTCCCGCGGCGTCAGTCTTCCGGTGCTGAGGAGAGCGCACGCCTTTCCGCCCTGCGCGGCTACTGCGTGCTCGACACCGGGCGTGAGGCCCGCTTCGACGACCTGACTTGCCTCGCGGCGAGCATCTGCGATACGCCGGTTTCTCTTGTCAGCATGGTCGACACCAACCGGCTGTTCTTCAAATCCGCGCACGGCATGGATATCCGCGAGCTTACCTATCCGGATTTTTTTTGCGGCCACGCCATCCGCCAGCGCGACGTGTTCGTCGTTTCCGACGCCGTTCAGGACCCGCGCTTCGCGCATCATCCCTGGGTGGCCGATCAACCGCGCGTGCGCTTCTACGCCGGCGTGCCGCTGGTCACGCCGCACGGCCACGCGCTGGGGACGCTGTGCGTGGCCGACTTCGTCCCGCGGCAACTCGATCCGAAGCAGCTCGAGACGCTGCGCATCCTCGCGCGGCAGGCCATGTGGCAGCTTGAGCTGAATCTGCAGGCGATGCGCGATCCGCTCACCGGGCTGTACAACCGGCGCCAGCTGGAGGAGAGCCTGCACCGCGAAGTCCTGCGTGCGCGCCGCATCGGGGCACCCGTCGGAGTCATGGCGATAGACGTAGATCATTTCAAGAGGGTCAACGACACCCTCGGACACGAGGTCGGCGACGGTGCGCTGCGGGGAATCGCCGAAGAGCTCGCTTCGTGCGTACGCGAGGAAGACATTGCTTGTCGGGCCGGCGGGGAGGAGTTCGTCATCATTCTTCCGGGGACGGGGAAGACGGCGCTGCGATCGCGCGCCGAAGCGGTGCGCAAGACCATCGAGCGGGCGAGCATCCAGCTGGGAGAGGGGACGCTCAAGTTGACCGTCTCGATAGGGCTGGCGAGCTTTCCGTCCTACGGCGACAGCGGCCAGGCGGTGTTGCGCGCGGCAGACGTCGCTCTCTACAAGGCGAAAGCGGCGGGGCGGAACCGGGTGGTCATGTGCACGCCGAGCAGCGTGCGGACCTCGTCGTCGGCCAAAGCGGCGTAGAATCGATCTCTAGTTTCGAAATCCTTTGGTTCGATCGCCGGGGAGTTTTCCCCCGAGCGTTTCGACGCGCATTTTCCAGGAGAAAAGCTGATGAGTAAGGGTTTCAAGGGCCGGCGTGAAGACCTGAGGCTGGTCACGGGGCAGGGAAAATACACCTCCGACTGGAACCTTCCCGGACAGCTTTACGCCTATTTCCTGCGTTCCGACCGCGCTCACGCCGAGATCGTCTCGATCGACACCGCGCAGGCGGCGAAATCGCCCGGCGTGGTCGCGGTCTTCACCGGGGCCGACACGGCGAAGGCCGGATTCAAGTCCACTCCGAACATCGCGCGCTATCCCGGCCGCGGCGGTGCGACCATCAAGGTGCCGCACCGCGACGGGCTCGCGAACGGCCGCGTGCGCTTCGTCGGCCAGGAAGTCGCGCTGATCGTGGCGGCCACCGCGCACGCGGCCCAGGACGCGTCGGAGAAAATCGAAATCGAGTACCGGGACCTGCCGGTCGAGGTCGACGCCGAGGCCGCGCTCGCGCCGGGGGCGGCGCAACTCTATCCGGACATCCCCGGAAATCTCTGCTTCGACTACGAATACGGCGACGAAGCCAAGACGAACGAGGCGTTCTCGCGCGCGGCACAGGTGACCCGCGTCGTCCTCGACAGCCAGCGCATGGTCGGCAACCCGATGGAGCCCAAAGCCTGCCTTGCCGCGTACGACGCGGCGACGGACCGCTACGACCTTTACACCAGCTCGCAGGGCTTGTCGCTCATGCGCGGCAGCGCAAGCGGCATCACCGGCATTTCGCCGGACAAGATCATGGTCCATGCGCAGGACGTGGGCGGCGGGTTCGGAATCCGCTCCGACGCCTACGCCGAGTATTGCGTGGCGATGCTCGCGGCCAAGTCGCTGGGAAAACCGGTGAAGTGGACGTCGACGCGCTCGGAGACTTTCCTCTCGGACTATCACGGCCGCGCGGCGAAGCTCGCCGGGGAGCTCGCCCTCGACAAGGAGGGCCGCTTCCTCGCCATCCGCATCCACTGGTTCGTGAACATGGGAGCCTACCTGTCCTCGCCGGGCGCGCTCATCAACACCCTGCCGCCCGGCCTGCACGCGGTCAACCTGTACCGCATCCCGGTGATGTACGGGCGGCACCGCCTCGCGCTCACCAATACCACGCCGACCACCGCCTACCGCGGCGCCGGGCGTCCCAACGTCTGCTACCTCGCCGAGCGGCTGGTCGAGGAGGCGGCGCGCGAGATGAAGATCGACCGGGTCGAGCTGCGGCGGCGCAATCTCATTCCCAAGGACGCCTTTCCCTACCAGACGCCGCACCCGCACTCGGTCTACGACAGCGGCGACCCGCCCGGACTGCTCGATGAAGCGCTCGCGCAGGGAGAATGGCGGACCGCCGAGTCGCGCCGCGCCGAGGCGGGGAAGCGCGGCAAGCTGCGCGGCATCGGCTGCGCCGTCTTCGTCGAGCCCGCCGGGGCGGGAGGTGCGCCCAAGGAAGAAGCGATGATCAAGTTCGGCGAGTCGGGCAACGCGCTCCTGTATTCCTTGGCAGGCTCGTCGGGACAGGGCCACGAGACGGTCTACCCGGAGGTGGTCGGCGAGGCGCTCGGCATGGATCCGGAGAAGATCACGCTGCGCGCGAGCGATCCCGACGGACCGAAGCTCGTCGGGGAGGGCACCATAGGCTCGCGCTCGATGATGGCGCACGGCGGCTCGCTGCTCGTTGCGGCGCGCGAAGTGATACGCAAGGGCACCGAGCTCGCCGCCAAAGACCTGGAGGTGGCGACTAGCGATCTGGAGTTCAGGCAGGGTCGCTATCGCGTCAAGGGAACGGACATCTCGGTCGGCATCGAGGACCTCGCGAAGAAGCATCCAGGGGCGCTTGACTCCGGCGGGGAGATTCCCCTGCCGCGCTCGTTTCCGAGCGGCGCCCACGTGGCCGAGGTCGAGATCGATCCCGAGACCGGCGTCGTCGATCTCCTGCGCTACACCGCGGTGGACGATTGCGGCCGGGTCGTCAACCCCACGTTGCTGGATGGACAATTGCACGGCGGCATCGCGCAGGGCGTAGGGCAGGTGATGGGCGAGCACGCGATTTACGACAAGGCGAGCGGGCAGCTGCTCACCGGCACCTTCATGGACTACGAGATGCCGCGCGCCGACGGCATGCCCGAGATCCGCTTGCACGACCGCTCGATCCCGTCGCCGGGCAACCCGCTCGGCGTGAAGGGCGCGGGAGAAGCCGGCACGACCGGCGCCGTGCCGGCGGTGGCGAACGCCGTGATCGACGCGCTACGGCATCTGGGGATCAACACCCTGGATCTTCCCTACACGCCCGATCGCGTGTGGCACGCGATCCGCGAGGCGAAGGGAAAAGCCTAGTTCGCGGATTTCGCCGCAGGCTTCGTTGGACCTGTGGTGCCGGTCACCAGAATTTCCGCGAGAACCCGCCCTTCGCTCCCCGAAGGCGGCCGGGTTCCGAGCAGGACCGCGAGCGTCGGCGCGAGATCTACCACTTCTGCGTAGCTCGCAGACTGCCCCGGACGTATCCAGCGCGCGCCCATCAGCATCAGCGGCACATTGGTGTCGTACGCGTATGGGGAACCGTGGGTGGCGGCATTGCTGCCGAACATCGCGTAGGCCCGTTGCACGACGTAGAGGTCCCCGCTCAACTGCCGGTGCCAGGCCCGCTGAACCAGGGTGCCCAAGCGGCCGGTGAGGGCGCTGCCCTCCAGTTGTGTGCGGGTGTAGACCGCGGCGATGCCGGGATACTCGGTGAGGATGCGCGCCGCCGCGGACTCGACTTCGGCAGCCGCGAGCTTTTTTTCCGCGATCAGTTTCCGGTCGAGAATGACGGTCGGATAGGAGACGCGAAGTAGATAGCTCCCCGCTCCGAAGCGTTCGGCGAGCTTGGCGTTGACTTCAGCGAGCAGCTTCTTCGAATCGAGGTGCAAGCCGGGAAGTCCTTGGGAGGAGCTGTACTCGGGAGCGTTCAGGAAGCCATGATCCGCGGTGAGGGCGATCAGCACGTTGTCGAGGCCAAATCGCTTGGCGAGATAGCCGAAGAAGGACGCGAGCGAGCGATCGAGTTGCAGTGCATGATCCTGGGACTCGCGGCTCTCCGGGCCGAAGGCGTGGTTCACGTAGTCGTGCGTGGAGAGGCTGACGCCCAAGAGATCAGTCACGCCGGCGGGGTTCCTGCCGAGGTTTTCGCCTTCGATCGCGGCGCGCGCGAATTCGAGCGTGGTCTCGTCGCCGTAAGGCGTTCTGATGAGCGCGCCGTAGTAGGCGGCGTCGGGCTTCCCCGGGCCGCCCGGCAGAGCGAAGGGAAACCGGTTCCCCATGCCGCGGTAGTTCAGGAACCAGGGCTGGCCGTCGGCGATCGAGCGCGCGTACGCGGCCTCCGGCAGCAGGAGCGTCCAGGATTTTCCCAGCCAGCGGTCCTGAGGACGCCCCGAGTAGAAGCTCTCCCACCAGCGCGGGTGTTCCTTCATGTAATAGGTGCTGCTCGCGAAGCGCCCGCTCTTGTCCATGTACATGTACGCGGTTCCCGTCTTCCCGGCGAGCAGGATCGCGCCGCGATCCTTGCCCGAGACCGCGAACACCTTCGACCGACCGCCGTTCGCGTAGCGCAGCTCGTCTCCCAGCGCCGAGACGCGCAGGTTCGCCGGCGAAGTCCCGTCGAGCTTCTTCGTCTCCTCGCCGATGTAGGTGTGCGCAGGATCGCCGGTGCAATAGGTCTCGGCGAGCGTCCCGGGGTCGACCCACTCGTTGGCGATGATGCCGCTCTGGTACGGATAGGCGCCCGTCAGTACCGCGGTATGGCCGGGCGCGGTCAGCGTCACCGCGTGGGCGTGGTGGGCGTTGCCGAACCAGGCTCCTTTTTGCAGCAGGAGGTTGAAGCCACCCGCTCCGTACTGATCGCGATACTTGAGCACCTGCTCCTGCGGCAAGCCGTCGATCACGATCACGACGACGAGCTTCGGCGCCCTATCCGCGGCCGCGGCGGCGAAGGAGGCGAATACGAGAAGCAGCAGCAGGAAAGTGCGGCGCACGGCTAGCCTTCGATCTCCTTCCGCACCCGCGCTGCGCCTGCGGCCAGCGCTTTCAGCTTGCCGAGCGCGACCTTGCGCGAAAGGGGGACCATGCCGCAATTGGTGCAGGGGTAGAGCTTTTCCGCGGGCACGAATTTCATCGCGGCGCGGATGGTCGCGGCCACCTGCTCGGGATCTTCCACGGCATCGTTCGCGACGTCGATCGCGCCCACCATCACGTCCTTGCCCTTGAGCAGCGCGAGCAGCTCGAGCGGCACGCGCGAGTTCGCGCATTCGAGCGAGACCTGGTCGATCTTGGACTTCGCGAGCAGGGGAAAGGTGGACTCGTACTGGCGCCACTCCGAGCCGAGGGTCTTCTTCCAGTCGTTGTTCGCCTTGATGCCGTAGCCGTAGCAGATATGCACGGCGGTCTTGCACTTCAGTCCGGCGGCGGCGGTTTCGAGCGCGGCGACGCCCCAGTCCCGCACTTCGTCCATGTAGACGTTGAACGCCGGCTCGTCGAACTGGATCGCATCGGCTCCGGCGCGCTCGAGCTCGCGCGCCTCCTGGTTGAGAATGGCGGCGAATTCGCGCGCGAGCTTCTCGCGGCTGCGGTAGTGATCGTCGTAGAGCGTGTCCACCATGGTCATCGGACCGGGGAGGGTGGCCTTGATGCGGCGCCGGGTGTGGGAGCGCAGGTAGCGGATGTCCTCGACATACACCGGCCGCTTGCGCGCCACCTTGCCGACCACGACGGGAACGTCCGCGTCGTAGCGGTTGCGGATGCGCACCGTGCGCTTGTGCTCGAAGTCCACGCCCTCGAGGCTTTCGATGAAGGTGGTGACGAAGTGCCTGCGGGTCTGCTCGCCGTCGGTGACGATGTCGATTCCGGCGGTTTCCTGGTCGGCGAGCACCAGGCGCATGGCGTCGCGCTTGCCTTCGTCGAGCAGTGCGCCCTCGAGCAGCCAGGGGGCCCAGAGCTTGTTCGGCTCGGCGAGCCACGCCGGCTTGGGAAGGCTGCCAGCGATGGTCGTCTGGAGCAGGTGATTCAAACGCGTGCGCCTAGGTTCCAGGAGGCGAAGCCGCAGCCGACGTAGACCTCGGGGCAATTGCAGTACCCGATCAGCTCGAAACCGCGCCGGTCGGCGGCGCCGTGGGCCGCGACCCAGTTGCGGATCTCGGCCGCGCCGTTGCCTATCGTCGGCAGGCGTTCGTTCAGGAAGTCGACCAGCTCTCGCTCGTCGCCGTTCTCGAAATGGCGGATGCATTCGCGATCGAAAGGTTCGTCGATCTCGCCCATGGTCGGCTCGCCGATCGAATGGCTCAAGCCGCCCGTCGCGAGGAGCGCGACGCGAATGTCCTCCGGGTAGGTGCGCACGGCTTCGGCGAGCATCGTCCCCCATTGCAGGCAGCGCCGGACCGTCGGATACGGCGGCTCGAGGTCGTTGAAGATGATCGGCACGATCGGGGGCAGGGGATCGAGCCCGCCGCGCCACAGGGGAATGCAGAAGCCGTGATCGAGCGTCAGGTGGTGCGACATCGAGGGCTCGAAGTCGCGCTCGAGCGCGGTCTCGACGATGTGATGGGCGAGCCTGGGATGGCCCTTGATCTTCTTGTAGGGGCAGTCCTTCATCCACGGCTCGGCCGGCCCGTCGTGCTCCTCGCCCATCCCGACACAGATGCTCGGCAGGTTGTTGATGAAGAAATTCACCCAGTGATCGGGAGCGATCTCGATGAGCACGTCGGGCTTCGCGGCCTTGATGCGGCCGCCGAGCTCGGTCATCGACCGGGTCAGGCTGTCCTTGTTTGCCGCGCTCACGTCCTTCCAGCCGCGGACGATGAGCGGCGCGTGGCTTGCCGCGTATACGCCGACGAGCTTAGCCATGGCTGGACCGAGCCGCCGATTCGGCTCCGGCGTTGCGCACCTTTTTCAGGAACTCGGTCTCGGGCATCCCGGCGACCACGAAATAGAAGCGCAGCAGGTAGGGATTGACCCGCGAGGCGAGGAAGACCACGTCATCGCGCTCGACCGCCTTGCGCACCTCCGGCTTGAGGGGATAGCGGTCCAGAATCTTGCTCCGGTCGGCGCGGTACTCTTCGCCGAGCGGAGCGGAGCTCTGGAGATCGAAGAAGAGCTTGCTCAGCCAATAGTCTCTCATGGCGTTATTTTGCCATGGCCACGCGTCAGCGGCACGAATCTCACCGACAGGGTGCGCCTCGTCGTGGCGCTGCCGTCGGCTCGCTTCTCCACGAGCAGCAGCTGCTGCACTTCGAGCGATTCTCCGACCGGAATGACCATCCTGCCGCCGGGCTTGAGCTGATCGATCAGGGACTGGGGGACCGCGGACGGCGCCGCGGTAACGACGATGGCGTCGAATGGGCCGGCCGAGGGCCAGCCCCCGTAGCCGTCGCCGATGCGCACTTGCACGTTGCGGTAGCCCAGCTCGACAAGGAGTTTCGCGGCGCGGCTGCCGAGCGGCTCGACGATCTCGATCGTGTATACCCTGGCGACGAGCTCGGCGAGCACCGCGGCCTGGTAGCCCGAGCCGGTGCCGATCTCGAGGACCGTGTGCGAGGGCTTCGGATCGAGCAAATCGGTCATGAGCGCGACGATGTAGGGCTGCGAGATCGTCTGCCCCTCGCCGATGGGCAGCGGGCGATTCGCGTAGGCGAAGGCTTCCTGCTGGACGGGGACGAAGCGATGACGCTGCACCTTTCCCATGGCCGCCATCACCGCATCGCTGAATCTCGGCCGCCCGGTCTCGCCGCCGGTCTCCCGTGCCATGACGGCGATCTCCGTCACCATGCGCGCGCGCGCCTCCGCGCGAGCGTCCTGCGCGCCCGAGGGCGACACCTGCGTGAGGCCGATCATGACCAGCGCGGAAACGAGGACGGCCCGCATGAACCCCGCCGGATCAAGCCACCACCAGGCTGGTGAGGCGCTGCGGATCGGCGAGGAGGTCGGCGCTGGGACCGCTGTAGGCGATTCGGCCGCGGTTCAGAACCAGCGCGTCCTGAGTCACCTCGAGCGCGAGCTTCGCGTGCTGCTCGACCAGCACGACCGCGAGCGAATCCTCGCGGATCAGCCGCTGCAGGGCCTGCAGCAGGACTTCGACGATGATGGGCGCGAGCCCCTCGAGCGGCTCGTCCATGAGGAGCAGCGCGGGATTGCCCATCAGGGCCCGGCCGATGGAGAGCATCTGCTGCTCGCCGCCCGAAATCTGGTTGCCCCAGTGCCTGCGGCGGTCGGCGAGCCGGGGAAAGAGATCATGGACGCGCTCCAGGGTCCAGCGCCCGGGCCTTGCCGCGACCGTGAGGTTCTCCTCGACCGTGAGCGAGGGAAAAATGTCGCGGGTCTGCGGAACCAGACCCACGCCCAGCCGGTTGCGCTCGTAGACAGGCAGCTTCTCGATTCGCGCGCCGTGGTACTCGATGCTTCCGGCGTGGAAAGTCGTGTGACCCATGACGGTGGCAAGCAGGGTCGTCTTGCCGACGCCGTTGCGCCCGAGAACGGCGAGCGAGCCGCGCTCCTGGAGCGAGAACCCGATCTCCTCGATGACGACGGTTTCGCCGTAGCCCGCGCGCACATCCTTGAGGCGGAGGGCCTCAGCCATGGTGCTGCTCGCCGAGGTAGACCTGGTGCACGCGCCTGTCCTTCCCGATCGCGTCGGGCGTGCCTTCGACCAGCACCTCGCCCTGCACCAGCACCGTGATGCGCTGCGCGAAGCGGAACACCAGGTCCATGTCGTGCTCGATGATCAGGATGGCGATGTCCTCGGGGAGCTTGTCCAGCACCTCGAGGATACGGTGCGACTCGAGCGAAGGCACCCCGGCAGCCGGCTCGTCGAGCAGCAGCACGCGCGGTTTCAGGCCGAGGGCGATGGCGATTTCCACCAGGCGCTGCTTGCCGTAGGGCAGATCGAGAATCCGCTGGCCCGCGTCCTCGGCGAGTCCCAGGGTCGCGAGCAGCTCCATCCCCTCGCCGCGCACATCGGCGTGGGCGCTCGCGGCGCGCAGCATCCTCGGTGCGACGCCCTGGCGCTCGGCGACGGCGAGGGCCACGTTGTCGAGCACGGACAAGCGGCGGAACAAGGCGTTGATCTGGAACGTCCGGCCCAGGCCGCGCTTCACTCGCTTGGCCTGCCCCAGCGCGGTGATGTCCTCTCCGCCGAGCACGATCCTTCCGGAGGAGGGCGGCAGTACGCCGGTAAGCATGTTGACGAAGGTGGTCTTACCGGCTCCGTTCGGGCCGATCAGCGCGTGGCGCGCGCCGGGCTCGAGGCGGAAATCGATCTTGTCCGCTACGGTGAGCGCGCCGAAGGCCTTGCACAGGGCGCGAGTTTCCAGAGCGGGGTTCACGCCTTCCTCCGCAGTTTCGCGATCAGCCCGTCCAGAATTCCGAGAATCCCGCCGCGCGCGAACATCACCACCAGTACCAGCATGGTCCCGATCCCGAAGTACCAGTACTCGGGAAATTGCTTGGCAAGCAGGTCCTGGGCGATGAGGTACACCACCGGCCCGACGAACGCCCCGTAGATGCGCCCGACGCCCCCGAGGATCAGCATCACCAGCAGCTCGCCCGCCGACTCGAAGGAGAGCACGTTGAGGCCCACGAACTGGTTGGTTTGAGTGATCAGCCCTCCGGCGACGCCTGCAATGGTGGCCGACAGCGTGTACACCAGGACCAGGCGCCAGTAAACCGGCGCGCCGATGGCGTGCATGCGCAGGCTGTTTTCGCGCACCCCGGTGAGCGAAGTTCCGAAGGGCGAGTAGATGATCTTTCTCACCAGCCACCAGCCGAGGAGCAGCACCACGAGGCAATAGAGGTACGCCGTCTTGCCGTAGATGTCGAACCTGAACATGCCGAGAATCGGCGCGATGACGACGCCGGAGAGGCCGTCGGCTCCGCCGGTGAGCGTCGAGGCCTTGTTCGCGATCTCGAGCAGGACCGAGGTGATCGCGAGCGTCAGCATGAGCAGCGTCAGCGCGCGGGTCCTCAGGATGATCGCGCCGGTGAGCAGGCCGAGCAGGGCTCCCGCCGCCGCCGCCGCGGCGAGCTGGACCATCGGATCGGTGATGCCGGCCTTGGCCGCAAGAATCCCGGCGACGTAGGCGCCCAGTCCGAAATAGGCGCTGTGGCCGAGCGTGATGATTCCGGCATAGCCGACGATCAGATCGAGCGACAGCGCGTAGAGCATGTAGATCAGGATGCGCGCGCCGAGCGACAGGTATTCCGGCAGCAGAAAGAAGGCCGCGAGCGCGAGGATCCACGGCAGCCACTCGATGCGGCGGATGCGGGGATCGGCAGTGTAGCCTCCGGCGTGCGCGCTCATGCGTGACGTCCGAACAGTCCCGCAGGCCGCCACAGCAGGATCGCAATGGTGGCGACGTAGATGGGGAAGGCGCCGAACTGGGGCAGCCAGTACTTGCAGGCGGTGTCCGCGACGCCGATCAGGAGCGCCGCGACGAAGGGTCCGCGCAGGCTGCCCAGGCCCCCCACCGCGACCACGACCAGGAAGTAGACGAGATTCTCGAACGGGTAGGTGGGCTG